>Ga0351864_10041_pt1 | contig 74740 bp, 56 predicted proteins | sample TotcelHFGM3001L9_FD_206758 | JGI IMG/M metagenome (GOLD analysis project Ga0351864, IMG submission 206758) | Enriched cells from coal bed in the Powder River Basin, Montana, United States - Total cells FGM rep2 HSBNCT.FGM.300.1.L9 ... | reverse complement strand
CCGAGTGGAACGTAATCTCAATGGAACAACTCTCGAGGGTCGTCGTACTCGTACCGGGCGACGGTGTTCGCTCCTTCCGTCAGGCGGACAAGGCGATTCCAGGCGTCAAAGGTCGCGGCCAAGGCCAGCGTCGGAACGGCGGGCTTCGGGATGGCGGTCATGTTGCCGGCCCGGTTATACGCCGGGGCGACCCAGGAGGGCCCCCTGTCCTCGGTGATGTCCACGATCTCGTTGACCCGGTTGGCGATGCGCGTCTGGTCGAGATCCCACGTGCCGTTGCCGTCGCTGTCTTCCAGAAAACTGCTCCAGTTGCCCGTAGCGTCCAAGCCCCAGCGCTGGGCGAAACGAAGATTTTGAATCTGAGATTTCAGATCATTGAGTCGGCCGCGGTCCATCGACTTCAGGCGGTCGATCAAATCGTGCAGATACTTCTCGTCGACGTAGGCTCCCGCAGCCGTGGCGACCGTGTTCTCCCGGTGGGTCCGGTATGCGGGCACGGCCCGGACATCGAGTTGCTCCGTGGATCGGGATCTCGTGCGATGGCTGGGATCCCGCGTTCCGGGCCGACGGCCACAAACGGCTTGCCGACGTGGTAATCTGGCTACGCCGTGCGAGGCCATCAGGTGGTTCGCACCCGAAAACGGCCCAATTAGTCGGCTTCAGCCGACTCCTTGTCTGCCACCAGTTTTAACTGGTGGTTGGAGGGGCAGAAAGAATCCAATTCCAGCCGGCTTCAGCCGGGCTTCTCGATCGAGGTTTCAACCCGGTGTTCAAGGATGGCTTGCGGCCAGTGATCCATGACGCCAGCACCGATCGCTGCTGAGTTGGAGGATCCAGTCCGAAAACATGTCTCAAGACATGACAAAAAAAGTCCGGCTGAAGCCGGCTACAAAAGCAGTATTCAGGATCCCCACTTCCACCAGCTCAAGCTGGTGGCAGACAGGAGAGCCGGCTGAAGCCGGCTGAGGGCGGACAAGCTTCGCGGCCGATGTCCTCGAAACTCCGCCCATCGCCCAAGATCCTCGCCGTTCGCCGGTGAGAGTTTCAGGCTGGTGTCCCACGCCAGCCATACGCCCCCGTGGCTTGGCATTTCCGGTCCCGTAGATGGAAACCAAGGCATCAAGGATTTCGGCTAGAGATCCGGATCGTAGGGTCTGTCAGGACGCGATGCGGCTGGAGGCATTCGGAAAACTGACGACGGGGCTACCAAATTCGTAACGATTGGGTACAACAGCACCATTGCCGTCAGGCGGGCGTCAGGCGATTTCAGATGGGAACAGCGTATGATAACACGGACGGCCATTGCGGAGACGCAAAGCCCCAAGTTTGCCGGTCATGAAACATTTTCCTTGCGATACGGCTGGCCCAAGAAAGCCGTGGACGCCGCCGCGGCCGATCCGCTGGTCTTCACCCGCGACGAGGCCGTCATCACGCTGGGCGTTGGAAAGAACATGGTCCGCTCGATCCGCCACTGGGGGCTGATGACGGGCATTTTGGAGGAGACGCCTGACCAGCCGAACAACCGCGGCCGTCACATCCGACCTTCGTCGCTGGGAGCGTTGCTGTTCGAGGCCCAGGGACTGGATCCCTATCTCGAAGAGCCCGGGACGTTGTGGTTGCTCCATTGGAACCTGGCCAGTCATCTGGACGGGCCCACCACTTGGTACTGGGCGTTCAATCATTTTCCGGAGGCGGAATTCACCAAGGAACGGTTGATCGCCTCGCTGCAGGACATCTCTGAGCAGGCCGACTGGACGCGAGTTGCCGAGAATTCCTTGAAACGCGATGTGGATTGCTTCATCCGCACCTACGTCCCGTCGCGGGCGACAAAGACCTTGGTGCTGGAAGACTCGCTGGATTCGCCGCTGGCGGAACTGGAGCTGATCCAGGAGATCGAAGGCGGCCGGGTTTATGCGTTTAACCGCGGCGAACATTCCTCGCTGCCGCTGGCCGTGTTCGCGTATGCCCTGTTGGACTACTGGCAGACCGTGGCCGCCCATCGCGAAGCGTTGAGTTTTGAGGAACTGGCATTTCAACCGGGCAGCCCCGGCCGCGTATTCAAGCTGTCCGAAAACGCGGTGAGTGACTATTTGGAAGCGATCGAACGTTTTACCGACCGAGTGATCGGCTACGATGTAACGGCTGGTTTGCGGCAAGTCTACCGTCGCGGAAAGCTGGAGCCGCTGGATTTATTGCAGCGTCTGACGGCGCCGCGCAGGAAAGGTCCCCGGTAAATGGGAAAGGCAAACAAACCGACGCCATCTGCCGCATCACGTTTTCTCCGTTCGGTGAACCTCGAACACGATCTGTGGCGGCCGAATGCGCTGGATGGCTACGTCGTCACAGCGGGAGTGCGCCGCGCGCTGATGCGCGTCGCGCCAGCTACAACCGACGCTCATGCAAGTCGGGTCTGGACGGTCACGGGGCCGTATGGAACCGGAAAGTCGGCCTTCGTCTTGTTCTTGGCTTGGCTGTTCAGCCACGCCGTAATGGGCCGCGCGGCGGTTGCTTCGGGAAAGCGACAAGGAATTGGCTGCGAAGATTCTCGGCGCAGCCGGGGCGACGAGAGATCTGCTCGAAATCGAGTCCATGCTTAAGTCGCTCCAACTACTCGCGATATGTGGAAAGCAAGAATGACGGACAATAAAGCAATCGGCCACGGCGTTACGCTTAGCAGCGTACTTCGCAACCTGATGTTGACGGTGAAGCGTACAGAGGGGATGGATGCAACGCTCACGTCGGTCGATCAATTGCTGCGACATTCCGGTGATCACACCCTGAATCAAACCCTCAGCGCCGGTGAGGGCACACAGGTCCTCACTGCGGGGGACGCGCTCGATCATGACCGTAACGAACTGAGCCAAGAATTCTCCAACATCTTTGAGACGTGGGGAAAAGACTACCCCGTTCGCGATCTGTTGGACGCTGACGAGCAGGGCGTGCGAACGCATGAATACTTGAGCAACATCGACGTGGGGCAATCGTTTCAAATCGATGGCAGTGATGACGCCGACAAAGGAACGCGAGCAAGACAATGGATACGACGTAGAGTTGGGCAAGCGAACGTAGTCAACGGACTGGTTCCAGTCCAGGCTATCGTGGCAGATGTCGTAGACGGTGATGTCCAGTTACTCGATCCGAGCATCGTGGTGCGTCCGCTTCTCAAAACAAGTGTGGGCACAGCAGGGGCCGTGCTTCGGACACGCGAGGAGCGGCGACGGGAAATGACTCTCTGGGCCGACCTGCAAGAAACGATGCGGGAAATGGATGATCGCGTTAACCGTGCCGTCCGTCGGGCTGACCGCGAGGCATACGTGAGTTACTCCGCCTACGGTTCGGACGAGCAGGGTCGACCAATCGACAACCTTGACGACGTGGCGGCATACGGTAAGGTCGAGTTCGTGGCCGAGGCAAACACACGGTACGGCGGCAAGGCCAGCCAGCCCTACCGGTCTCCCGTTTTTGAGAATCCAACGTGGTTGGATTTGTGCGTACTCGCGGATGTTATGATCGAGACTACGGGCGATTTTCATCACGTGTTCTTGGAAGGGATCGACGAAGACAAGGAACGATCTCGGCAGCGCAATGATGGCGTCAAGGTTTATCGTTTCTCAATGGGCAGCTAACGCGAACCTCGCCCGAACGGAATTCAATGGACATCCTGACGGAAAGCTATTACGCGGCGAACGCTGGGGCGTGCTCGGCATCTTACGAGGCCGCATCCGTCGGGTCGCTGCATGAACTGCTCCGGTCGCTTGCTTCCCCCGCGGTACACGTCCTGGAAATCGGTGGTGGTTCCGGCCGTGATGCTGCGTTCCTGGTTCAATTGGGCTGCGACACAACCTACACTGACGGCTGTGAAGAAATGGTCGCCCAGGCGGTCAAGCTACATCCGGAACTGGCGTCGAAGGCCCGAGTGGCATCGTTCCCGTTGGCGGATGATGACCAGTTGCTGAAGGAACGGTACGACATGGTTCTGTGCGCAGCTGTCATCATGCACCTCGATGACGGATGCCTGGAAAGGTTGACGTCGCAAATGACGAAGCTCGTTGCCCTCGGAGGTCATCTCGTGCTTTCGCACTCGTTTGGCCGTGAGCACCATCGTGACCGTCGTGATACCAACGGGCGGTTGTTTCTTGAGCGTCCTCCCGCGACGATTGATGGCATTTTTGAAGCACGCGGTTTTCTTGCGGAACGGCTGATTGAAGACCGGGACGGTCTCGGACGGCCAAACATTAGGTGGACCACTCACTTGCTGCAAAAAGTCCCCTGATTCACGATGTCGCGAATTATCCACAACAAGCTTGTTCGCGATGCTGTGCCGGAAATCATCCGCAGCACGGGAGGGGAACCGATCACTTCGAACGTTGCGAATGCGGACCGCCGATACCATCTTTGCCTGAAGCTACTAGAAGAAGCACACGCCACGTTCAGGACTTGCGTCGAGGCCGGCAGGTTTGTGGAAGTGGCGGCCGATCTCTTGGAGGTTCTCCGCGCCTTGGCATCGGAACTAGGGGTGCGATGGGAGGACGTCGAGGCCCAGCGTATTGCCCGGGAGGGCGACTTGGGAGGGTTTTCGCGAGGGGTTTTCCTGGAATGGGTGCATGATGGACAGCACGTCTCCGAATCCGAGAATCTTCCTCCCGGCACACCATGCCTTCTCACGCGTGGCAGTTCGCCTTCCCTGCTGGATGTGCTTCGTCGCGAACTTACGACCAGTCGACACTGTCGCATCGCCAGCGCGTTTTGTACCAGGGGAATGCTGAACCAGTTGGTCCGGCCGTTCGAGAGTTTTCTGGAGCGGGGAGGGCGTCTCCAGATCTTGACGTCGGTCATGAACAACTTCAACAATCCTGACGATCTGGTTCACCTCTGTCGCCACTTGTCCAAGTGCGAAGTCCGCGTTTACTATCCCGGCCAAGGGGATACGGACGACCGCTTTGCTCAACCACCCCCGCCCTTCCACTTGAAGTCATTTCTCTTTGACAAACTGGACGACCGGCACAGCCTGATTGTCGGATCGTCAAACCTTACAGCGGCTGGCCTCCAAGGAAACGAGGAATGGAATCTCTTTTCCAATTCAGAGGTGAACCTCGCCTTCAATCTGAACGATTCCCAGACGATCTACGAGACCGCGCGCAGCAAGTTTGACCGGCATTGGGCTGACGAGTCGGTCCAAATCACGGAAAGTTTTTTGGAATCATATCGTCCCCGTTGGGAACGAACTCAGGCGGCGCGAAAGCTGGTGAGCGACCAGCTTGGCGGCTTGTACAGCGAATGCACGGGGCCGCGCCCAGCCCAGCAGGAAGCGATGCATCAATTGGCGATTCGACGGCGCCTGGATATCCGCAAAGCAGTGATCATCGGAGCCACCGGGCTTGGAAAAACGCATCTGGCGGCATTTGATTTTAAGCAGAGCGGCCTGGAGAATGTGCTGTTCATCGTGCATCGCGAGAACATCCTGCACGAGGCCCGAAAGGTTTTCCGGCAGGTACTGGATGATCAGGATCTGGGCGTCATTCTGTCCGGTAGGACGAAATCAGCGGAGCGGGAGGCTGCCCGCCAGCCAGGAACCAGCGTGTTTGCGATGATCCAAACGCTCTGCCGTCCCGAGGTGCTCAGTCGGTTCAGCTCGTACCATTTTTCCTATATCGTTGTGGACGAGTTTCACCATAGTGAAGCGGCGAGCTATCAAAGCGTTCTGGAGCACTTTGATCCAAATTTCTTTTTGGGATTGACCGCCACGCCGGAGCGGATGGACGGACGAGACGTTCTTCGGTTTTGTGACTACAACGTCGCTTATGAAGCTCGGCTGTTCGATGCCATCGAGCAAGGGTGGCTGGTTCCGTTCCAGTATTTTGCGGTCCACGATGAAACCGACTACTCGCGGATTCGCTGGACCGGCATCGGCTACGACGAGGCCGAACTCGAACGCGGCCTGAGCACGGATACACGGGCCGAGTTGATCGTAAGAAACCTGCGGAAGTTTCTGCCAGCGGCCGGAAAAATCAAAGCACTGGCTTTCTGTGCCACGAAAGGCCACGCTCAGTTCATGGCAAGGGAATTCAGCCGCCACGGGGTGCCAGCCCAGTGCCTGCTCGGTGAGTCGTCCGAAGAAACCCGGACGGGAGCGATCCGTAGACTCCAGGATGAAGACGATCCACTGCAGGTCATTTGTTCTGTCGACATCTTGGCGGAGGGGGTCGACATACCGGGCGTCAGCCACGTGCTTATGCTTCGTCCGACGATGTCTTTCACGGTCTTCCTGCAACAACTCGGCCGCGGACTTCGAAGGGTCGAAGGAAAAGAGTACCTCGTTGCCTTGGACTTCGTGGGAAACCACCGGAATTCGTATGTGGCTCCGCTTGTTCTGCGGGGCTGTTCGTCGCTCGACGAATACAAGCAGCAGAAGGGAAACGTCCAGGAGTTTCGCGTTCCTGCCTGTTGCACCGTTGATGTTGACAAGCAGGTAGAACGCATTTGGAACAACGAGATTCGGCGCGTTCTGGCTCCCCGGAACCGAAGGGAATTGTTGAAACTGACCTACGAGCAGATGCGACGCGATTTGGAGCGTCCTCCGAGCTTGCTTGATTTTCTCGCGAATCCAGACGCGTGCGATCCCCACGCCTTCGTGAAAGCTTACGGGAATTGGTTGCGGACCAAGGAGGAAATGGGAGACCTCACCAACTACGAAGCACACTTGCTCGATACGACGGGGGAGGCCCTTCTTCAGCACGTGGAGAAGGAACTCAGTCCTGTGCGGTCGTACAAGATGGTGGTCCTGAAGATCCTGCTCGACGATAGTTTGGAACGTACTCAGTGGCGCGTCGAATGGATCGCGCAGAAATTCGTCGAACACTACCTCACCAATCTTGAACAGCTTGCCGACTGTTCCGTGCTCGCTCGCGCGGACGCCCCCCAATCCGTCCCTCTGGCAAAGATCATTGGTCTTCTCAAATGGATGCCGTTAAACTACCTGAGCAACACAACAGCTGACTTCTTTACCTTTGATCGAGGAAGCGGCGTCTTTGCGTTGAAACCGGAGGTAGTGTCTTTCTGGCGAGATTTGCGTTTCCGGGAATTGTTGAAGGAACGAGTTACGTATGCCCTCATCCGTTACTTCATGGGCAAGGGAATCGATCTGAGCGAGTATGGCTTCGACCCGGATGGCTTCCGCTGCCAAGAAGAAATGGAACAGACTGCACCGCCCCCGGTGGTTGTCACTTCGCTGCCGTTCTACCCGACGCTGCGCATCGCGGCCGGTGCCTTTCGGGAGCGAGCGGGAGAATACGATGCAGACTACTTGGACGTCCCGAACCCACGGCAGCGTTTTCGTTCGGATCGACACTTCGTGGCAAAGATCGACGGAGACTCGATGAACGGGGGTATAACCCCGATTCTGGATGGTGACCTCGTGGTCCTCGAGCGTATCGATTCGACGCGAGCCGGGAGTCTGACGGCGGAGCGAGCCATTGCCGTCGAGTTCCGAGACCCTACCGGCGATACGGCATACGCCTTGAAGAACATCCGGAAGGACAGCCGGGGCCAATACTGGCTGCACTCTTGGAACAGGACGTATGACGACGTACCCGTTGATCCTGAGACGATGGTTCCGTTTGCACGCCTGATTGCAAAAGTTGGGGAAACGCCATGAGGATTCGATTGGGCCGGGCCGAGGATTTCCTGGTGACCACTTCGTCCCACTGAACCAGCCACAGCATTGCGTTACGGAGCGACGTTGGCAATCGAGATAGCCTAAGACGTTGAGCAGTCGATGGAAAGCACTCCCGAGCAGGTTCTTGAACAGTTTCTGGCCAACATCGGCTCGATGAAGCTGCATGCCTCGAAAACGCTTGGAGCTGCGCTCAAGAAACCCCTGCTCCTTCTGCTGCTCGTGTCGCGGATCGAGAATGGGCAAGTCGCGGAGAATCGCTTTGACTTCTCGGATGTACGGCGTGAACTCGACACTTTGATCCGCTGTTTCGGCGGGCGCCCATCCAGAAGCGGCTCGAGGCCCGAACAGCCGTTTAGCCACCTGCGAAGCTCGCCTTTCTGGACGCTTCACACGCAGAAAAGTTACGACAGCGGCCAGACCGTGCGGATTTCGGATCTGATGGATCCCGCCTCCTACCGTGCGCTCAACCCGCCGGTCTTTCGCCTGATTCGCGATTCCGATACCGCGAGGGCACGGGTGATTGACACCATCTTGAACGAATGGTGGCCGGAGACGCTGCATCTGGACATTCGGGAGGAACTGGGGCTCGACCGTCTGGTGATTACGCGCCGCCCACGGCGAGATCAGCAATTCACCGTCGATGTCTTGGAAAATTATCGCTACAGCTGTGCAATGTGTGGATTTCATGCCGTGCTGAACGGCCAGGCAACCGGCATCGACGCGGCCCACGTCCGCTGGCACTCGGCAGACGGGCCGGACGCGCTGGAAAACGGGATCGCTTTGTGCAAGCTCCACCACTGGGCGTTTGACAAGGGGATCTTGGGTATCGATGACGCCAACGTCATTCACGTGGCCGGCTCGTTCGTCACGCAAGTCGAAGGCGGTCTGCCCCTCGAATCGCTCGCTGGCTGTCCACTCGCGACGGCGCCACGTTCAAAGGCAATCGCCGACGAGTTTCTGGAATGGCATCGGAACAACGTGTATCTCGGGGCGTGATAGCATTCCGAATCCATTGGTCAAAGCAAACGCAACTTCATCGCGACGGGCCGGCGGGACCGCTGGCGCAGCCCGACAACGACGGCACGCTGGAAGCGGTTCGCACGGTGTCTCGGCATTTCCGCGCGGCCGGCAACCGGGAGTTTGCCAAGCTGTTCGCGACGCTCGTCGATCCGCCGTTCGGCATACGGGATCATTCCGATCCTGGCAGCCCTGGCGTTCCGTACCGATGGAACGCGAATTGCGATGTACAAGGGCAACCAGAATCAGCGCGTGACCGATGCGCAAGTGGCCGCCGCGCTGGTGGACATGGCCAAGCACCCAGGCAACTATCGGACCCGGTACACGAAACTGACGGGCAAACAGCGGACGGTCTTCAAGGCGGTCGGCCCTGTGGTGGGCGTCGAATTCCGCGAACGGCTGGCCACCGGAGACGCGTTCTACGGGTACTGCGAGGAAGTCCGGACGAAGCTTAAGGACTGGTGCGCGTCACTGCCCGAGGCGGCCTTGAAAATCAGCGAGCTTTCCGAGCCTCAACGGCAGCTACTCCGTTCTCTTCGCGGTCCGGTCCCACCGCAACTGCCAGTCCTGGCGGATAGCCTGATCGCGGTCATGCAGGAAGACGTCGGCACCCAGGACGAGCTGGTGGAATCGCGTGTCGCACAGTCTTATCCGGAGATGGAGCGAGTTTGGCGCAGCCTGCGCAGCAAGATTGACCGCTATATCGAGGGCGTCAAGGCGCCGGTGCGTGAAGCGATTCGAACGGCTTTGAATATCGGAACGGACGGCGAAGGAAGCGAGAATGCTTCGGAATTGTCGAGCGTGATGCGCTCGGCGAGTGAATTCGTAGGGGCGACGGACAATCCGCTGGCTCGGGTCGCCCAACAATTAGCCGATGCCCCACCGGAGGACGTTGTCGTTTCGTTAGCTTCCGCGGTGTCTGGGAAAACCGCCTCGGCCCTGACGGACGAAGATTTCGGGCGGGCTGCCGGGATGATGGAAATCGCGTCCGCGCTGGCCAAAGAACGGTCGGAACAAAACTCCCGAGGGCAATACCTGGTAGTGCTGCCTAACGGCCAGCGGCGGATGATCACCCGACCCGGTGAGTGTGAGCAGGATGGATCGATCGTCGCGGACTTGGTGGACTGGCGCAGAAGATTTTCGTTGACCGCCGATAACGCGGCCTTTATCGCGCTCAGTACGCTGTTTCCTGTCGACGTCGATGCGGAACCGCCTGGCCAGGAAACACCGCCTATGGACCATATTGCTGACGAATCGGCAGCGGGGGAGGCGAGCAGAGGTTGAGAATTGGATATCGCTACTGGCTGACACAAGCACCCGTTTTTTCTTTGCCCCGAAGGGGCCCAACAAGCAAGCCCAGGGCAACGCCCTGGGTTTGGGAAACCGGAAAGCGGCCGTAGCCCTGAAAGGGCGTAACAAATGTATCCCGTAGATCGGACTGGCCCCGTGTTTCGCCCTTTCAGGGCTACGGGGACTGCGTTGCCTCGGCACCCAGGGCGTTGCCCTGGGCTGATTTGTCGTGCCCCTACGGGGCGGAAGACCGCCGGCGCGTAACGCACAACGCCATTGACAGTTGCCTCTAGGCTATCAGACAGAGTGGTGCTGTCGAACTCGCCGGGTTTATGATCGAAGGAGTAGATTTTGGCGAAGGACATACGTGTCACGCTGGTGTTCGACCCTTTCGGCATTTGGTCCGAATCGGCTGATCTCGTGCGCGATGTCCGAGACGAATTGGAGGCATTCCGGCAGATCGAGGATCTGTTGCGGCGAGACGACCGGTTCGAGACCGTAACGCCAAAGACCTTTTTGGTTCATCCGGAGTGCTGGGAGCATTTTCAAAGTTATCGCGGCGTTTGCGGTGTGCTGTTCCACGAGCTGACGCCACGGAGGCAACTCGCCGAACGCCTGGGCGGAAAGCTGCCGGACTGGCTGACGGACCAGCGAATCTTGGACTGGCGACTTCTGCGGCGGGGCGTTCCTCGCGGACCTGTGGAAGATTGGCCAGCCGTGTTGGCGGAATGGTTGGCACCGGGGGTGATCGATGCCGATAGCCTCGACGCCTGGCTCTTCCACGCTGCGGCCGCGGACGTGGCACCTTCGGTCAAAGATTGCATGCCTGTCATGCAGCCGTTCCGCGACTCGTTTCTGCGTGTGGCGGGGCAAGTTGGCGTGCCCAAAGAAATGGGCGAACAATTGGCCGCCGACTTGGACGACCGACTGGATCCTGCGTCCTTTGCTACGCGATGGCTGCGCTGCCGGGCCTTGCGGCCATTGGCCGATGTTTCGGCGCAGAATCCGCTCCGGGCTCCCGGCATCCACGTTGGCTCGCCCCAGCAGCGAGCGTTGGCGAGATCCATTCCGCTGGTCTTTCCCCTTCCCTCAGCGTTGCACGCGGAGATTTCCGGCCTGACCCGGCAGGCCGTCCATAATGCCCGAATTGAGAATCCCGAGGCGTTCGAGCGAGTTGTGCTGCGATTGGAAGCATGGTGGCCGGGGCTGGTCGAGGAGCTGAAGGTATGGGTTGCCATGCATCCGCGGTCCATGTCCCGAGCAGCAGCCGATCATCTGCGCGGGCTCCCCGGCTTTGAAGAAGATGATATGGCGAGGAGATTGGTGCATGAATATGCTCCGGCCGAAGGCCCGCCCGCTTGGCCGGGGCTTGACGATCCGGTGGCCTTTGATGCCTGGATACCAGCCTATGCACGTTTCCTGCGGAGCAGTTTTTTGCGACGGGATCTCTTATGTGGCGCCGAAGATCCGGCGGAGGGGTTTGGGCGATGGCTAAAGGATCATGAAACCGTTAGCTTCGCTCATCCGGAACGGAGCTATAACGTCGTCGCCCGACGCGTGCAGGCATCGCTGGCGAAGGGGCGTGCGGTAATCCTGGTGCTGATGGATGCGTTGGCGATCCACGTCGCGTCCTCCTTGGCAGACTACGTCACCGACAGGCTGGGCGCCGAACCTTCGTGGGCCTCGTACTTGTTTGCCCCGGTTCCGACGATCACGGCGGTCTGCAAGGAGGCTGTTTTGACGGGGGTCACACCCGATCGTGCTTGCGGAAGATTGCCTCAGGCCCTGCTTCGGGCCTATCGTTTGGACGCGAGCGAACTGCAGGTGTCGGCCAACTGGGAGGATGCGGAACGAACGGCGCTGCGCCCATCCACGCGTCTGTTGGTTCATCGAGATAATCGCTTGGATGATCGGCTGCACCAGACTGCCTCCTATGCGTCGCTGCTGGAGGACTGTGCCGGTTTGTTCGCGCGAACGGCTGCCTTGTTGGCGCGGTGGGTGGACGACTTCCGCTGCGTCAACCAATCCGCGCCCATCGTTCTGCTGACGGCGGACCACGGGTTTACCTACGGACCGCCTCCCGACCACGGCAGGGATGGCGGCGAGGGCATAGTTGGGGCGCCGCGATGCATCGAGATTGACAGAGACGTTGGTAAGGCGGAACTCGATGACCCGTCGCTGACCGTGCTTGATCGCGTCCGATTTCATCTTCCGAAGAGCTTTTTGGCCGCTCGCGGAAGGCGGTTCGGCTCGAACACCACCACCGGATCGACGCTGGCGCACGGTGGCCTGTCGCCCGAGGAGGTAGTCATTCCGGTGCTGGAGTGGTTCGGTGACGAAGACATGGTTTGCTGGCCGAACGTCACATTTCCCGATGGCGCCGAGTTCAACCGCAACCGGTGCCTCTTGCCCGTGTTGCTCAACAATCCATATTCGCGTCCCCTGAGCGCCGGATCTGTTTCCGTCGGCATCTCCGGTAGTGGACGCTGCGAGGAGTGCAGTTTTCGTTCGCTGGAACCCGGCGGTGGGCAACGGCTGAGCTTTCAGTTGGCCGCAGAAAACTTGCCCGACGGCGAGAAGCTTGCCGTCGACGTAACGATCCGGATTCACGCCGCCCGGGGACGGGGCGAATCGTTTCAAACTCGTCAGTATCTGGTCGAGCGGGCGAAGCGATTGGTCGAGCGGACGGTGGAACAGGATGATTTTGAGGCGATGTTCTGAAGGGGGTATCTTGACGATGAGCAACTCGGCTTTCGATCAGAAGATCCAAGACGTATTCGGCGAATTCGCGATCGACAAAGGCTTGGTGCGGCGGTTGGGAGCCACGGGCGAGGATCGGCATGTGCCTTCGTACGTGATGGATTGGATCGTCACGCACAACGCCAAATCGCACCAATCAACGGGCTCTATTGAGCGCGCGGTTCGGGATTTCATCACCAAGCATCTGCCGCCCAAAGGCGACAAAGAACGGATCCGGTTTTTGCTGTCCCAGGGCGAGACGCTCGTCCTATTGGACGCGATTTCCGTGAGTGTCAAACTGGGGAAAGAGATCCGGTATTTCGGGACGATCGACTGCTTGGACGAATCCAAAGCCCTGATCGATGCGTCGATTATCGAGCAAAACCAAGGGCTTCTGCAAGGGAGCACCTGGGGCGCGGTCAAGATCTGTTACGACGGTTCGCCGGACGGGGGCGGAATCCGCATCATGGATTTCAAGCCGATGCAGACCGGGCGGATTTCCCTGGACGTCTTCCGGGAATGCCGGGGGGCGTTCACGGTCGAGGAATGGTTGGACCTGATCGTCCGCACCCTGGGCTACGAACCGTCGATGTACGCCGAAATGGAGAAGCTGTGGATGCTGTGCCGGCTGATTCCGCTGGTCCAGAATCGGATGAATCTGATGGAACTGGCGCCGCCCGGGTCGGGTAAATCCTACATTTACAACAACGTCAGCCGTCATGTCTGGTTGACCGCTGGCGAAATCACTCCGCCAGTTTTGTTCTACAACCGGCAGACCAAATCGCCGGGGCTGCTCACCCGTTTCGACGTCTTGGTCCTGGACGAGGCGCAATCGCTCCGCTTCTCGAACGTCGCCGAGATGCAGGCTCAGTTGAAAGGCTACTTGGAACAGGGTGTGTATTCGCGCGGCGAGTGCCGAGCCACTGCGGAATGCGGATTGGTGTTACTGGCCAACATCGACCTGCAGCAGCAGCCGGTGCGGCGGTACAAGAATGGGAAGCCGATGTTTGCACCGGCGCGTCCCGATTATATCCGTCGTTTGCCCGAACTGTTTCACGAGTCACCGACCGTCGACCGGTTTCACGGCATTATTCCGGGCTGGGAAATCCCGCCCTTCGAGACGCAACAACAAGCGGATGGGCTCGGTTTGAAAGCGGATTATTTCGCTGAGGTGTGCCATGCCATGAGAACGGCCCCGGATCTCGCCCACGGCGTGCGGGCGAAATTGCGGTTGGCGGGCAGCAAACGCGATTGTGCCGCCGTCGAGCGGTTGGCCTGCGGGCTCGCCAAATTGCTCCTGATCGAACCGGATCACCCGCGGTTTGACGAATTGGTCGTGCAGCCAGCCCGCGAGCTTCGTCGGCTGGTCCGTACCCAATTGCATGCGCTCGACCCGCAAGGCTACAGTCCCGATCTTCAGATCGAGCGGCTTGAATCGCTCATCCGACGCGGCACGACGCTGGGGAGAATTTCGCATTACGAGTTGCTGGAGGAAATCGGACACGGCGGGATGGCTTCGGTCTACAAGGCCCTGGACACGCGAACCGGAACGGTCGTCGCGATCAAGCGGGTGCGGACCGAGGGCGCCGAGTTGGATGAACGGGCCATCCGACGAGAGATCGACATTTACACGCGACTTCAGGACATTCCGAACGATCACCTGCTGGCGGTCAAGACGATCTTTCGCGATCCGGGATCCTACGCGTTGGTCACCGAATTTGCCGAAGGCGGCAGCCTTTGGGATCTGATGGGCGGTGATATGTCCGACAAGGATCGGGTGGCCTTGGACGAAGCGACCGTCAAGGCGATCGGCCTCGAGATGCTCGACGGATTAGCCGCCCTGCACGAAAATGAGATCGTCCATCGGGACATCAAGCCGCAGAACGTTCTGCGGTGCGACGACGTGTGGAAGATCGCCGATTTCGGCATCAGCAAACTGCTGGACAATCCCGTGACCGGGTACACCTTTCAAGGTGCCCACACGGCGCCTTGGGCGCCCCCCGAGCAGATCGAAGGCGCCACGGCCCATCCGTCCGCCGACGTGTATGCGTGGGGGCGAGTCGCCGTTTTTCTGTTGACCGGAAAGACGGCGAAAGACGCCGTGAAGACGTTGCCGAAGCCGTGGAAAGAGTTGCTCTCGGTATGCACGGACGTCATGCCTGAGAATCGCCCTGACGCAGGTGCTGTCAAGGATCAACTGGCGAAGATTGCATGTTGACGGATGTCGGCAGGCGGCGAGGAATTTGGGACCAGGCGGCTGAAAGGCGCCGCCGGACCGACGTCGAAGTATGGTGACCCCAGAGGTTTGCATTGTGTTCAGGCTATAGCGATTGTGGAAGCGAAAACGCGGCCGCAGAAGGACGCCCCGGTTGGGACTTGCCGAGGTCCTGGGGGAACGACTTGGGTCCTATTCCCGACCCCAAGCCGTGCTAGTGCCGCAACGCACAATTGATCGCCCATCAAGACGAAATTCATCCCAGCTTGACACAGACCCCTGCCAGCTTGCTGGCAGGTGGATCAGATTGACAGCCAGAAGAGACCCCGGAGGTTCTGTAAGCCCCCTGCCAGCTTGCTGGCAGGTGGATCAGATTGACAGCCAGAAGAGACCCCGGAGGTTCTGTAAGACCCCTGCCGGCTTGTCCGGCAGGTGAATAAGATTGGGTGTGGTGTTGTCAGAATCAAGCAGCACCGTCTCATTCACCTGCCAGCAAGCTGGCAGGGGTCTGGGCGGTACGTGGTGGGTTGCGTTTAGCTGTCAGTCTCGCTTTCCTGCCAGGCAAGCTGGCAGGGGGCGTCAACATGCGGGCTTTGGCCAAACTTCCCCGCTAGTGACCCATCAATTGTGAGTTATTGTAGTCGTCACGCTCCACCGTGACGACAATGTCATCACGGCGGAGCGTGATGACCACATTGAAAACCCGACAGTTTTTTCCTTGCCGATCTCGCGGCCGTGACACGAACCGTCAAGAAAGAAATACAGAATCCGCTTGCCGTGTCACGGGGACAATGATTATCCTGCTGGGAACCCGGCACCGCTCCACGGACGCGCCTTCCGGGAACGATTACGAACCAAGGAGAATCAGCCCATGCGTCTGCGCCTCGATCGCATTATGGCTTGTTGTTTGCCCAGCCTGCTTTCCATCGCGGCGGTTGTGCTTTGCGCCAACCAGCCGGCGGTCGCCGCATCCGACGGCGCCGAATTGCTTGCCGATCAGCCGGCGGAGACGCTTGCCGCCAAGCTTCAGCGGACCGAACTGCCTCCTGTGGCGGGGATTACGATCGGACAGACGGCGCGGAGAATCGAAGTTCCCGCCCCGGGGGCGACCGAGGCGGAGATGCGGCCGGCGGTGGTCGTCGAGTCGCACGCCCGGCGGACGGACGGCGCGCAAATCGGCGGCGAGCTGATCGCCGCCCAGTGGGTTTTTCGCGTGGCAAGCGGGCAAGACGCCGGCTATGCGCCGCTGCAACACCGCGAAGACGTCTGGTACGAGTCGACGTTCTGGCAAGGCGGCGAGCAGTGGCTTCGCGTGGGCAAGGATTGGCACCATCCGGGCGAACGAGGGCCCAGCGTGCGCCGCTTCCTGGTCCCCGCCGACGGCTCGTTGACGGTCACCGGCCGGGTCGCCAAGGCCCATCTGGCCGGCGACGGCGTACGCGTCGCGATCCTGCACAACGGCCGGCGGGCGTGGCAGCACGAACTGGCGGGCGACGACGGGGCGGGCATCGATCCGAACCTGCCCCTGTCCGTCAAACGCGGCGATACGATCCGCTTTGTCGTCGACAAACGCGACTCGATCGCTTGCGACACGACGCACTGGGACCCGGTGATCACCTACGCCGACGGTCAGAAGTTCCAGGCCTCGGCCGCGTTCGCCGACAAGAAACAGGGCGCCGGCGGCTGGTCGTATGAAACGCCCGCCGACGGCCTCGGCGCGCCCGGCATGCCGCGACTGGCCTGGTTCGACGCAGATTGGGCCTCGTGCGAGAGCCCGTTGACGGCCGGCAAGTCCGTCGTGCTGCACAGCACGTCGGCCCAGCCGTGCGCGGTGTTGGCCGACGGGCAAGATGCCTCGGGCGTCGTGCTGGCCGTCGAAACCGAGTTGCCCTGGCGACTGCAGGCGGAGCTGACGTCGGACGGAAATCTCACGGTCCGCCTGATCGTCATGGCGGGTACCGAGGGCGGCGCCGAGGGCGGTGCCGCACCGGCGACCGGCACGATGCTACGGCTCAGCCGTGCGGCTTTGGGACCTTACTCCGGCACGTCGCTGGTGGGCCTGCAGACGTTGTCCCGCTGGGTCGCCGGCGACATGCATGAGTTGCCGGTCGCTCCCTTGCGCACCGCCACTCGGCAGGCCGGCATTCCGGAACTGGACTACTGGGCGATGATCCAGCACGACTGGCAGCGGCAGGACGAGACCGACGCGGGGCGGCCTGAAACGTTCACGGCGGCGATAGCGCTGCACCTCGAAAAGACGCGCTCGCTGCTCGCTCGCCTGCAAACCGCGGGCGGTTCGAAGATTCTGATAGACCAAGCCGACCGGCTCGAGCGGCTCGCCGCGCGGGCCGAATCCGGCGACGACACGGACCGAGCGGCCTTGTATCTGCAGGTGCGGCGCCTCAAACGCGAAATCATCCTGGCCAATCCGCTGTTGGACTTTGGCCAACTGCTGTTCTGCAAACGCGTGCCCACGTCGTACAGCCATCTGGTGATGCAATACTACGGCTGGCGGGCGCGGCCGGGCGGTGGGCTGTTTGTGCTCGACGAGCCGGGCCGTTCGCTTCGTTGCCGGGATATCCTGAACGGCAAGCTTCAGACGGGCAATGTTCTCGAACCGCGGCTGTCGTACGATGGCCGGCGGATCGTGTTCTCGTACGTCGAGTGCCCGTCCGGGCCGCTCAACCCGCAGGAAGTAGCCAACGACCAGGATCCATCACGGCACTACTATCACATCTGGGAAGTCAACGTCGATGGCACGGGGCTGCGGCAGCTGACCGACGGTCCCTATGATGACCTGATGCCTTGCTATCTGCCCGACGGCGGCGTTGCGTTCATGTCCACGCGGCGCCAGGGCTATGCCCGCTGCTTCGGCGGCCAGTTCAGCACGCGCTGGGATGTGTACACGCTGCACCGCATGGAATCCGACGGCTCGTCAATCCGCACCCTTTCGTATCACGATACCAACGAATGGTTCCCCGCCGTTTCCCACACGGGCCACATCCTGTACGCCCGCTGGGATTACATCGACCGCGACGCCGTGACGCACCAGAACCTGTGGTCCTCGCGGCCCGACGGGACCAATCCGATGGCCGTGTGGGGCAACGCCACGCCCAGCCCCCATTGCACCTTTCAGGCACAGCCGATTCCGAACAGCCAAAAGATCATCTTCACGGCTTCGGCCCACCATTCCATCGCGGGCGGGTCGATCGCGCTGCTGGATCCGACCGTCGCAGCCGACGGTCTGGAGGCGATCGAGCGGATCACGCCCGAGATTCCTTTTCCCGAGGCCGAAGGACGCGATATCCGCCATTATTACGATGCTCCTTGGCCGCTGTCGGAAGATTTCTACCTCGTCGCGTACAGCCCTTATCCGCTCGAGTGGGAACCGCGGGCCAATCGCCGCGATGCGCTCGGCATCTACCTGCTGGACCGCTGGAACAATCGCGAGTTGATCTACCGGGACGCGGAAATCGGCAGCACGAATCCTTGCCCCTTGCGTCCGCGACGATGCCCGCCGGTGTTGCCGAGCATGTTGCCCGACGACGCGCCGGCGGTGGGTGAAATGGTCGTCAGCGACGTGACGGCGGGGCTGGGCGGCGTCCCGGCCGATCATATCAAGCAGCTCCGCATCGTGCAGATTTTCCCCAAGACAACCCATCTGGCCGACGCGCCGGCGGTCGGGGCCGCCCGCGAGGAGAACGGCCGGGCGGTCTTGGGCACCGTGCCGGTCGAACCCGACGGCTCGGCGCGATTTCTCGTGCCTGCCAACAAGCTGATCCTGCTGCAAGCGTTGGACGCCGCCGGCAACGCTTATCAGACGATGCGGTCGGTCACTTACCTGCAGCCGGGCGAGCGGGTCTCGTGCATCGGCTGTCACGAGCCCAAGATGAGCGCACCGCCGCGAACGAGTTCGCACCTGTTGGCCATGCAGCGGCCTGCGTCGACGCTCGAACCGGGTCCTTGGGGCGGCCGGCCGTTCAGCTATGTCGAAGTCGTCCAGCCGGTGCTGGACTTGCACTGTGTGCGGTGTCACGGCGGCGAGAAGACCGAAGGCGATCTGGTGCTGAGCGGCGAGCCGGAAGGCCACTTCAGCCGCTCGTATCACGCGCTGATGGAAGACGCCAATGCCTTCTGGGGCGGCGGGACGAATCCCGGCAACGCCCAGAAGTACCTCGTGCCGCGGTTCGGCGGCCGCAACCAGATCCAGGTCACGCCGCCTGGAGGTCTGTATGGCGCCCGGGGGAGCCGGCTGATGAAGCTGCTGCGCGAGGGTCACGAAGACGTCCAGTTGGGCGACGACGAACTGCGCCGCCTGGCCCTGTGGATCGATCTGAACGCCATCTTTTACGGCGTCAATCTGCCCGCCGACCAAGACCGGATGCGCCGCGGCGAGGTGGTGGAAATGCCGGACATCCAGTAGCGTCGCCGGCGACGGACCGCAGGGCGTTCGAATCGCGGTCATGGCCGTCAGCACGGTTCGGCTTCTCACGTTCCCGACGGCAGCATCTCCGAGACGGCCGTTTCGCCGTCCGCGTCGGTCACCGGCGGCGGCGACCATGCGGGGGCGTCGGTAACGCGGCCGAGCAGCCAACGCCAGAAATCGGCGTTGTCGTACCGCCCGTCGAACGGTTCGCCGCCGACGTATTCGAGGTTCTTGTTCAGCGCGAATCCGGTATCCGCGATCACGACGATTCGGCCGCGACCGATCCGGCGGCTTACGACGATCGGTTGGCCGTTGGGTGCGGCGACCAGAATTTCGGCATCCTCGCCGTCCGTCGCCACCGGCCAAGCGGCAAAGAATTGAACCTCGGCCCGACCGGGCTCTGGTCCGTCCGATCCGTCCGATTCCTCCGCAGCGGTATCTCCATAGACGGCTCGGACGTGTCCCAGCGGCTCCGGCTCGTGCCAGCGGCCGGTGGTCGGCACGGGCGACGGCGGCACGCGGATTCCGAATTCGGCCAGCAGCGATGCACTGGGCGCCGACTCTTCGGCGCCGACCAGACAGAAGAACGTGCCACCGCGCTCGACAAACTCGAACAGCTGACGGCGCTGGGCGGCATGGAACTGCCGCGCCGGCGCGACGGTGACGAAGATCGCGGCCCGCTCCAGCCGTTCGCGGCTCAACTCCGTCGCCGTCAGGGTTAAATAGCCGCTGCGCATCAGCGTGAGGGCGAACCCGTTCATGCCCTCAAAGGCCCATTGCGCGTCGCTGTACGCCGGCAAGTGCGACGCGTCGATGTAGGCCAAGCGGCCGGCGGAGGCCGAGGCGTCGGCGGGGGCACCGTCGAGCCGGATCAGCCGTCCGTCCGGCACCACGCGCGTCGCATGGCGGCTGAACGCGTCGCACGCTGTCTGCGACGCCGTCCAGATCAAGACGACGGCCAGCACGTTTGCCGGCGCCGGCCGGGCGGCGACAGCCGTCAGCAGTCCCAATCCCAGCAGTATCGTGGCCGCTTGACGCCACGGCATCTGCGGACCCGTCGGCCGGTCTGCCAGGTACGACAACAAACGGCCCGTGTATCCGTAGGCCCGCACATCGCCTTCGTTGGTCAGCGGAAAAGCGTCGGCCAGGACCAGCACGCGGCCCGCGCCCACGCGTTGTTCCGCCGCCAGCACCAGGTCCCCCAGCCGCTCGCCCGCTTCCAACCGGGAGACGCCCGTCAGGACCGCGTCCGAGCCCGGATCGCTCCACCCCCAGCGGCCCACGACCAGCGGCCGGGCGGGCCAATGGACTTCGAGCGACGGGCCCTGATCGGTAAAGCAGGCACTGGTCCGCGGTCCGATCCCGTGCGTCACGGGATGAGCCAGCCATTGGCCGCTGTGCTGCCATCCGCCCGCAGCCGAGACGGCCACGTCGTGCCGAACGCGGATGTGCGTTTCGGCCAGAACGTCATCGAAGCCGCTGCGCACGCCGCCTTGCTGCTGGTACGGCTCGGCGACCACCAACAACGATCCTCCGCGGCGGACGAATTCCTCCAGCCGCTGTTTCACGGGTTCCGCCACGGGTCCGCTGGGGTGCAACAACAACACCACATCGGTCTGCGCCAGTTCGGCCGCGCTCAGTTCGGGCGAGACGCGCAGCTCGCCGCCGAGGCTCTCGACCAAATGGGGCAGCATCCCGAACCACCCCGCCGCGGCTTGGCCGTAGCGGTCGTGTTGGGGGCGTTCCCAGTTCAGGTTTCCTTCCAGGTTGGCGACAAATCGCTTGCCCGACAAATCGGTGCGGGCCAGCGTCAGGGTTGCACAGATTGGCAGCACGGCGGCCGCCAAAAAGGGACCCCACGCGAGCGTCGCGTGCCGCCACGCGAAGCCATCGGCGCGCGGCCCGGCGCGAGATGCCGGCGCTGCCGTTTCAACCATCGGCCAGCGCGACCAGCGGCACATGATGGCTGCAACCGCCAGATGCAGGACGGCTGCCAGAGCAGGCAAGTTCCACGGCAGTAGTTGCCGGACCGCGTTCGACCAACTCCAGGCGGGCGGCACGTACGGATGATCGAAGACCGGGTCCGCAACGGCCGGCAGCAAGGCGACCCAATCCAGCGCATAGGCGACGGTAATCAGGTACAGCAAATGAACGCCCAGCACGGCCACCGCGGCAGCCATCGCTCGCCACGCGTTCACCCGTTGCGTCGCCATCAACCAACCGGCAACCAGGGCCGCCATCAGCACCAGGAAATCCAACCCGGCGAACGATGCGCCGAGGTTCAGCGGTACATCCAACAGCGAGCTCACTCCGCGGCCCAGCATCCCGCCGATGAAGTCACTTAGCATCCACACGGACCCAACCGACGAACAGGCCAAGCGAAACAGCGCCAGGACCAACACGGCCAACGTACAGGTTCGCAGGATCGATTGCGTCTTGCCACGGCTGACCATCGTCAACCAAGCCGCGGCGGATAGCACGATCGCCAGTTCATGCCCCGCGGACACCGCCGTCGTCGCCTGCCATGCGACGAGGCCGAAAATGCCAAGCAACCACCAGGTTTGTCGGCGCAGGCAGCTCCAAGGCCAAACTGCCGTTGCGGCAAAGGCTAACGACGCGTAAACAAGCGCCAGCCGCAAAGGCTGGACGACCAGGCCCAGCGATCCCGCCGCACACCAGGCGGCAAACAGGATCCCCAGGGCCGCGGCGACGGTGGAGGCGGAAACGGGGGACGCCGAGACGGCAGAATCGCCCGTGGAATCCAGCACAGAACAGGCTGACACTGGCGTTTTGCCGATCCGCTCGGCGAACGGTCTGCGAGCCGTGTAATCTTCTACATCCGATATCGACATGTGCAAAATCCTACCGAAAGGGCCCAGAGTCCTGGCAGAGTATACGTTATCGTTAGCAAGTTCCGCCGCCAAAACCCGCTCGGTAAACGGATCCATGCCAAGACGCTACGATCATTTTCGACGAGCGCTGTTCATCACTTTCTGCCTCTACTTGTTCTGCCGACAGATCGTTACAATGATGACGGAATGGGATGTTATTGAGATTCGGATGATGTTATGCGATTTCGATTGCTGACGTACAATATTCATAAGTGTATTGGCGGCATCGACCGGCGTTACCGGCCGGAGCGGATCGTCGAGGCGATTGCTCATTGCCAGCCGGATTTGGTGCTGCTGCAAGAAGTGGACGACGGAGTACCTCGCTCGAGCCATCATCGCCAGGTCGATTTTCTGGGCGACGCACTCGACATGCCGCATCGAGCCTATCAGGCGAACGTCACCCTGAAACAGGGCTGCTACGGCAATGCCATCCTCAGCCGGTTTCCGCTGTATGACATCCGGAATCTGGAACTCACCGTGCCACTAAAGAAATGCCGCCGCGCTTTGATCGCCCATTGCCGCTTGCCCGTCGATGGCCGGGAGCGCACGATGGTCGTGTTCAATTTTCATTTGGGTCTGGCCGGCTATGAGCGGACCATTCAGTTGCGGCGCTTCGTGAACAGCGAAGTATTGAAGCATTCGCATCGTGCCACGCCCGTAGTCGCCGCCGGAGATTTCAATGACGTCTGGGGCACGCTGGAGCGGCGGCTGCTCACGCCGGTGGGATTCCAGTCCGCGGCGAAACACATCAGGACTTTCCCGGCCTTCCTGCCGATCCGCTCTTTGGACCGGATCTTCTTTCGCGGCGATATCGAACTGCACCACAGTTTTGCTTCGCGCACAGGAGCCGCCCTGCAAGCTTCCGATCATCTGCCGATGGTTGCGGACTTCTTGCTCACCAACGGCTGTGCGTCCGCCGCGGGGGGCCGAAGCGACGGGTCTCCGTAGGTTCTACCGTTTGCGCCATTGGAATCGACCAGTTCCGATAAGCGGGCGGACGGGCTTGTATCGGCGACTGGGCGCCGAGTCCATGCTTGCACGTCCCTTGGCCGATAAGTGACCGGGAGCTTTCCTAGCGCCGTCGCGATCATCGTCCTTCTAAGGAGGGCAGCCTTGGCTTGGCGACTGGGAAAAGCGGTGCCAGAGCGTCAGGTGGGCTCACCGTTTCTGCGGCGAAGTAGATTTCTGCGGAGTTGATTATGGGGACATCGGCAATAGTATTTTTAATATTCATCACCAACAGTGCTGGTGCAATCACACCGAAAATCGTGGTGGAGAAGCAGAATCACGTTTTTGAAAAGTACTGGGGAACAGAGTTTGAATGGAAGTTCGAAGCGTTGCCGACTTCCGGGACAGTTCCCAATTTCCGCGTGCCATATTCCGGCTACATTTATCCCGACCGCGGCGGCGGAACGGTCGACGCGATGCGCAAATATGATCTTGCGTTTCACGGCGGGCGGCCCCTGGCGGTCGGATTCGAGAAGTGGGACACGACGGCTTTCAAGCAACCCACCCCGCGCAAAGGCCCGCTGGGCATGACGTTGGGGAAGAAGATGGAGACTCCCAGCTGGCACGGACATTGCAATGGCTGGACGACTGCCGCGATCCGCCATGCGGAGCCCAAAACGGCGGTGAGGCGTAACGGCGTTGTTTTCACGCCGGCCGACATCAAAGCGCTGTTGGCCGAGATCTACATGTACAACGACGTCGAAATGCTGGCCGGCATCGATTCCAAGATCGATGCGGGGATCTTTCACGCCATTATCACGAACTGGCTGGGCCGCGGCGGTCACCCCTTAGGATTGGAAGCGGATCCGAGCGAAGAAAAATGGAACTACCCGACGTACGCTTTCAGCAGTTCATCGGCCGTTCGTTCCGAGCGGCGGGTGGAAGTCAAACTGAATTTGGCGTATGTCAAAGACAGCAACGGCGAATACCAAGAGTCGCCGCGAATCCGTCGCATGAAATCCTTCCATTACGACTTGCACCTCAATAGCCAGGGTGAAATCATCGGCGGCAACTTCTACAAAGACAGCGCTATTATCGACATGTTGTGGCTGCCTTTGAGTCCCAAGCAAGGGCGGCAAAAAGGCAACGAATCCGGAAATCCGCACGTCAACGTGAATCAGGTGCTGGCGATCTGGCGCGAGTCGGCTGCGCCGGAGGAGCGTCAGAAGTGGCTGATTGTGGATCCGCCGAAAGAAGATCGCATCTATGACGTGGCGGATGTCAAGACGCTGGTTCCGCTGCAAGAACCGCATGCACCACGTTCTGTTCCGCCGGTCGCGCTGGCGCCGGCGCCGAGTCCGTCCGGCGAACGCACCGCGCGGTCATTGGCCGGGGGAATGACGACGGCGGCCGTCAGAGACATCTCTTCGGACGTCGATTCGGAACATCGGAAGCGTGAGCAGGCGGCAGACACGGAGATACTCGAGGTTCCACAAATAGCCGCCGATCCCGATGCCAGCGAAGTCTCGCTGATCCCGGACGAGGAGCCGTCGGCTATGATGGAACCGTGGGAAATCGTGGACGAACCGCTGTTGCAGGACTAGCGAAGGCACGGCCCAACAAAAAAACCGGACCTCGATCGAGGTCCGGTCTTCGTCAAGGCCGTTGCAGGCTGGGTCAATTGTCCAAGCCTACTTCTGGTATACGTCGCCCTTCTGGTACACGCCCTTCTGCACGACAACCGGAGCGCTGGTGGTCACCGGCGCACAGCAACTCGGCGGGGCACATGTCGTCGCCGGTCGGCACAGCAGAATCCGCGGACGGTAGACGACCACCGGACCGCAGGTGGTGGCTGGGGCGCTGGTCGTAACCGGCGCACAGGTCGTCTTCGGCGCACAGGTGGTCGCCGGCGCACAGGTCGTCATCGGTGCGCAGGTCGTCATCGGAGCGCGGCGCATGTGCCTCGGGCCGCAGGTCGTTGCCGGAGCACTGGTGGTGACCGGCGAACAGGTCGTCATCGGAGCACAGGTGGTCGGCGGAGCACATGTCGTGGACGCGTGCCCATGCCCCGCCAGTGCTTGCCCGCTGACAACCGCCACGACGGCCAAAGCCGCAAAACCAAGAATCAAACGATGCGTCATGTCGATCGAACCTCCTTCATACTGTGAGTTATGGTGAAACTACGGGTTGCAGAACCCAACTCTACTCGTCGCTGGTCGGTACGCCAAACTGCGTGCCGCGACTTTGCTGCCAACGGTCGATTCGACCGACTTTTCCCGGTCCTGATCGATTCCGTCGTGCCGCCTCACGCCGTTAGGCCGAGGGGGAAGCGCGCACGAAAACAGCCGCTTCCCGTGGAACTGCAAGCAACCGTCATGCCCAAGTAGACTTGAGGGTAGAATTATGACTCAAACGCTTGCTATCAATCGAATTACGACTCGGTAACTAGATGATGTCGTTCCTCGACGAACCTTGCATTTTGCGATTGGAATCCCATTGGATCATGGCGATTCGCAATGGTCTCTCGACCGTGCGATCGAAGCGTGTGTCAGGTTTCTCCTCCGGCTTCGTTCGCATCGCTGTGGCCGACGAACGCGGCAAACCGCTGCAGGGTGGTGGGACTGACGTGGTGCTCGATTCCCTCCGCGTCGATCGCGGCCGTTTGCTCGTCGACTCCGAGGGCGAGCAGGAAACGATAAACGATTTCGTGTCGCTTGCGACATTCGGCCGCCAGGTGGCGGCCCTTTGGCGTGAGCGTCATCGGCTTATAGGGTTCGGCCGAAATCAGGCCCTCGTTTTTTAGACGCTCGACGATCCGATGGACTGTAACGTGGCTGACTGCAAAGCGTTGGGCAAGGTCCGTGACGCGGCACGTTTCCCGCCGATCGAGGATGTCCGCAACCGCCTCGACGTAATCTTCGGCCGTTTCCGCCGCGTGGTCGAGCCGCGTCCGCCGATGGGATTCCGAATTGGAAATCACTTGAGTCATGGACTCGCCCTGCCAGAAAGTTAGTCGCCGGAAACTTCACATTACGCCAATTGTAGCCCCTTGACGCAAGTTTAGCCACGGCTACAATTCGGTTGAGTTGTAGCTGATGCTACATGTTGCGGACGATTGACAGGTGCAGGGAGCGATTTTGTGAAGCAGTACCTCCTCGCCTCGTTGGCCCTGGCTTGGTGCGCCGGGTGCGATACTCCGGGCACGGCGCCCCGCGGCTCTGGGGACGGCGATTCGGAAACGTCCGCGCGCACGTTCCGGGGCGAGTACCCGATCAAGGCCACCGCCACGGTCGGCATGGTGGCCGATATTGTCCGCAACGTTGGCGGCGAGCACGTCCGCGTAACTCAGTTGATGGGCCCCGGGGTCGATCCGCATCTGTACCGCGTGACGCGGGACGACGTGCAGACGATGTTGGCCGGGGACATGATCTTCTACAACGGGTTGATGCTGGAGGGAAAGATGTCGGACACGCTCGTCAAGTTGGCGAACAACAAGTGTGTCGTGGCGGTTACGGAGAGGACTGATGAAGCGCAGTTGCTCGAGCCGGAGAATCTCGCGGGCCACCACGATCCGCACGTTTGGATGGATGTATCGGCGTGGGCGAGTTGTATCGACGCCGTGTCCGCCGCCTTGATTGATTTCGATCCCATCCATGCGGCGGCTTACCGATCCGGCGCCGACGCTTACCGTCGGCAGCTGATGCAGCTGGACGAGTACGGGCGTCGATCGCTCGATTCGATTCCCGCGCAGCGCCGCGTGCTGATTACCTCGCATGACGCGTTCAACTACTTTGGGCGGGCCTACGGCTTGGAGGTGCTGGGAGTGCAGGGGCTCTCGACGGAGTCCGAGGCCGGTTTGCAGCGCGTCAACGAGTTGGTCGGCCTGATCGTCGCCAGGGGCATTCGGGCGGTCTTCGTGGAAAGCAGCGTGCCGCGGAAAAACATTGAAGCCCTGGTCGAAGGGGTGCGGGCGAAAGGGCACGACGTCCGCATCGGCGGCGAGTTATTCTCCGACGCGATGGGTGAGGCGGGCACGTATGAGGGCACGTATGTGGGGATGCTCGACCACAACATCACGGTCGTGACGTGGGCGCTGGGGGGCGACGCGCCGGAGAGAGGGATGCAGGGCAAGCTGTCGCATGCGCGGGGAGGGGGCGAATGAGGATTGACGCGAGTCATCCGGGCGGGGCGCAAGCGGCCTCTCAGGACACCGTGTCCGCAGCGGCCGGCGCCGTCCCCTTGTCGATCTACGACTTGACGGTCGCCTATCATCGCAAGCCGGTGATTTGGGATGTGGGAATAGACATCCCCGCGGGGACGCTGGCCGGCATCGTGGGGCCCAACGGGGCGGGCAAGAGCACGCTGCTGAAAGCGGTGATGGACTTGATTCCCCGGGCTTCGGGCCGGATTCAGGTGTTCGGAAAGGATTACGCTCAAAGCCGCCGTCGCGTGGGCTACGTGCCGCAGCGCGAGACGGTCGATTGGGACTTTCCCGTCGATGCGCTCGACGTGGTGACGATGGGCTTGTACCGCGAGATCGGCTGGTGCCTGCCCGTTCGCAAGAAGCATCGGCGGGCGGCCATGGAGGCGCTCGACCGGGTCGGCATCGCCGATCTCGCTCGTCGCCAGATCAGTCAATTGTCGGGTGGTCAGCAGCAGCGCACGTTTCTGGCCCGCGCCCTGGTGCAGGATGCCGATCTGTATCTGATGGACGAGCCGTTCGCCGCGGTCGATGCGGCCACCGAGCGGGCCATTGTGGACGTGCTGCGGGAAATGCAGCAGCGCGGCAAGACGGCCGTCGTCATCCATCATGACCTGCAAACGGTCTCGGCGTATTTCGATTACGTCGTGTTGCTCAATATGCGCGTGGTGGCGAGCGGCGCGGTGGACGAGGTGTTCACGCAGGACAATCTGCGGAAGACCTACGGCGGCAGGCTCACGCTGCTGGACGAAGTGGCGGAAGCGATGCGCAAGCAGGAGCGTTCGCTATGAACCGCCGCGTGGCCTCGTTCGTGTTCGCCTGGGCGTTGATCGGCGGCATGCTGGGGGTTGGGATCGGGCCGGCGGCGGATCGTCCGTCGGCGCCGAGCGAGCCACGGCGGTCCCTCACCGATCGTTCGATGGCGTGGCCGTCCTGGCTGCAATGGCGGGGTCTGCTGCGGTTGGATGATTACAACACCCGCGTGGTCGTCCTGGGCGTCACGCTACTGGGTTGTGCGGCGGGCATGGTAGGCAGTTTTGCCCTGCTGAGAAAACGAGCGTTGCTGGGAGACGCACTCAGCCATGCGACGCTGCCCGGCATCGGATTGGCGTTCGTGGCTGCCGTCAGTCTGGGCCGCGATGGAAAATCGCTGCCGATTCTGTTGCTGGGCGCCACCGTGACGGGGCTGATCGGTGTGGGAGCGATTCTTGTGATGCGCCAGCTGACGCGGCTGAAAGAGGACACGGCGCTGGGGGCGGTCCTGAGCGTCTTCTTTGGCGCCGGGGTCGCGCTGCTGGGCGTGATTCAGCAGATGAAAGGGGGCCACGCCGCCGGGCTCGAAGCGTTTATCTATGGCAAGACGGCGTCGATGGCCATGCGCGACACCCTGGTGATCGCCGTCGCGGCCGTCCTGTGCATCGGTATCTGTCTGCTGTTGTTCAAGGAATTGAAGTTGCTCTGTTTCGACGAGGAATTCGCCGGCGCCCGCGGCTTTCCCGCGGTTCGCCTTGACATCGTGTTGATGGCGTTGATTGTGACCGTGTGTATCGTGGGACTTCAGGCGGTCGGGCTGATTCTGGTGATCGCTCTGCTGGTCATTCCGGCAGCGGCGGCACGTTTCTGGACTGACACGATGTGGAAGACGTTTGTCGTTTCCGGCGTGTTGGGAGCGGTGGGGGGCATGGTGGGCGCCGGCATCAGCGCCGTATTCTCGCGTCTTCCGTCCGGGGCCATGATCGTGCTGGTCTGTGCGGCCTTGTTTCTGTTCAGCATGGTCTTTGGGACCGTCCGCGGCTTGCTCATTCGCGGACTGCACCGGACGAGGCTGAATTGCGCGGTGGATCGGCAGCATTTGCTGCGCGCCATGTACGAACTGCTCGAAGTCTCCTCTGCTGGGCTGCCCGGGCAGGCTGCGAACCGTTTGGACATGGACGGCTTGGCCCAGCAGGGAGCGGTCGTTTTCGGCGATTTGCTTTCAAAAAGAAGCTGGTCTTCCCTGCGGCTGAGACGCGCGATTCGGCGAGCGCACCGTGCCGGCCTGCTGGAAGAGCGGAACGAGCGGATCCGCTTGACGCAGCAGGGGGTGGCCGAGGCTGCCCGGCAGACGCGGCAGCACCGGCTGTGGGAACTGTACCTCATCACCTATGCCGACGTTGCACCCGGGCGCGTCGATCGCCAGGCGGATGCGATCGAACACATCCTCGAACCGGAAATCCTTGCCGAACTGGGGAAGTTGTTGGACGAGCGGCGTTGGGAGGTCCCGGCCAGTCCGCATCCGCTAAAAGATTCGCTGTTGGAAGGGTGATATGGGGTCGGGCGTTCATAATTCAATTTTGGCCGATAGAGAGTCCGACCATTGAGCCAAACCGTGCTCGGCCAAAATTGAATTTTGAACGCCCGACCCCTAAGCGCGGCGGTGGAGAGAAACGTGGCTGACACAACGATCCTGGCGAACTGGAATTGGGCCTTGGACGGCTGGATCGTGGCCGCGGGAATCCTGTCTGCCGTGGCGGCCGCGCTGCTCGGTAATTTCCTGGTCCTTCGCCGCATGAGCCTGCTCGGCGACGCGATCAGTCATGCGGTGCTGCCCGGGCTGGCGGCGGCCTTTTTCCTCAGCGGCAGCCGCAGCAGCGTGCCCATGTTTCTGGGAGCGGTCGCCGTCGGCGTCCTGACGGCCTTTCTTACCGAGTGGATTCGCAGAGCCGGCAGAGTGGACGAAGGGGCGGCGATGGGCGTTGTGTTCACGTCGCTGTTCGCCCTGGGCCTGGTGCTGATCGTCCAGGCGGCGGACCACGTGGATCTGGATCCCAGCTGCGTGCTGTATGGCAGCATCGAACTGACGCCGCTGGACACTGTTTCTCTCGGAGGGTTCTCGGTACCGCGGGCGGTCGTCACGCTGGGGGCCGTCGCGGCCATCAACGCCGTGTTTGTGCTGGCATTCTTCAAGGAACTGAAGCTCAGTTCGTTCGATCCGGTGCTGGCGACGACCAGCGGCTTCAGCGCCGGTCTGATCCACTACGTGTTGATGATGCTGGTGGCGATCACAGCGGTGGCCAGCTTTGAGAGCGTCGGCAACATCCTCGTGGTGGCGATGTTTGTGGTGCCTCCCGCAACCGCCTACCTGCTGACCGATCGTCTGCCGTTGATGATTGGGCTGAGCGTCCTGTTGGCCGCCGGCGCGGCGGTGGCCGGCCATCTGGGCGCATTGACCGTGCCGGCCTGGTTCGGATATCAAAGCACGACGACGGCCGGGATGATGGCAGTGGCGACGGGCCTCGCTCTTGCGCTGGCCGTCGCATTTGCGCCTCGGCATGGCGTGTTGGTCAAGCTGATTCGGCAGCGGTTGCTTTCGCTGAAGATCCTTTCCGATGACGTGCTTGCCTTGTTGTACAGGAAAGACGAGCGCGACGGCGCGGAGGGATGGGATGTCGACAAAATGCGGGATCTCCTGCTCGCCGATCGTTGGTCGCTTCGTTGCGTGCTGGCGGGACTGCGACTGCGTAATGAGATCGGCCGCTCGGGCCCCTTCTACGGCTTGACGGCGCACGGACGGATGCGGGCCCGGGGGCTGGTTCGTTCGCATCGTTTGTGGGAGCAGTATCTTGTTTCCGAGGGCGGTTTGGGCACTGACCAGATTCACGACAAGGCCGAGCGTTTCGAACATTTCACCGACCAGAAGATGCGTGCGCAATTGGATCGGGCCACCGGGGTTCCGCAGGTCGATCCGCACGGCAAACCGATTCCGGAGGAATCGGACGCGGGCGGATAAAATGCCTGCGCGGATTCAAGCTCGGGGATCCCACCTTTCACAAATCCAACCTCGACTTGCCGACCCTGCCTGCATCGCTTACAACATTGCTTTCGGGGCCTCGACGGACGAGGCTTCACGGACGAGGCTTCACGGACGAGGCTTCACGGACGAGGCTTCACGGACGAGGCTTCACGGACGAGGCTTCACGGACGAGGCTTAAGCGACGCTATTGTTTTAAGGGAAGGAGACGCGGCAATGGCAGCTGATCCACGCAAACGGCAGAAGAAGCTCGAACGGCGGGCGGCCAAACGCAAGGAACGCCGCCACGATCTGATCCGGCAGAAGAATCGCGGACTGAGCGAACTGTTGGCCCTGGCCTCCGGGGCACCGATTCTCCATTGCCGCATCGCCGACACGCTGTGGGACGAAGGCATGGGGAACGTCTTGATCAGCCGCCAGCTGCCGAAGGATCGTGTGGCCCTGGGAATGTTCCTGGTCGACAGCTACTGCCTGGGCGTCAAGGATTGTTATGGCCGCTTGATGGTCCGGGCCGCCTATGATGCGATGTGCAGGCAGTTGGACGCGAACGCCACGATGGAAGACTACGCTCCGGCCGATACCCGCAAGCTGGTCGAGGATGCCGTCGAGTATGCGCGGCAGCTGGGATTCGAACCGCATCCGGACTACCACCGGGTGAAGCCGATCTTTGGCGACATCGATCCGCGCGAATCGACCGAGGAATTCGAGTTCGGGGCGAACGGGAAGCCGATGTTTATCTCCGGTCCCAACGACACCCCCGAGCGGTGCCGTCAGATCCTCAGCACCTTGCAGCACCGTTGCGGACCCGACGGATTTCACTACACCATGGCTGTCGCCGCCGAAGGTTCTATGCCGTTTCGCATCATGGGCGAAGACGCCCAGGCGGACGACGACGACGACGACGATGATGACGAAGGCAACTTTGACGCCCTGCCGCCGCGGAGAATTCCCGAGCGGTCTTAAGTTCGAACGAAGAGAGATTCAGTCACCATCCTGAAAAGGGAGGCTTCTGCCATGTGGAAAGGTGTCTTGACGGGTGCCGCTTGTCTGCTGGGTGTGCTGGCCTGGAGCGCGTCCTTGCCGGCCGCCGAGTTGTTGGTGGGAACTGCCAGTACGGACATCACGCCGGCGGAACCGGTGGCGCTGGTGGGGCAATTCAATCTGCGCATCGCCAGGACGGTCGAGACGCCGCTGACAGCCAATGTGGTCGTGTTGGAATCGCGTGAGGGGGACCGCTCGCTGGACACGGCGATCATGGTTTCTTGCGATCTGATCGGAATTCCGATGGAGGTCGTGCGGCTGGTGCGCGAGGAAGTACAGAAACGCCTGCCGGACGTGGACGCGCAGAAGATCTTCCTGAACGGGACACATACCCACACGGCGCCCGTGCTGGTGCCCGGCAGTTTTGTCTTGCCCGCCCAGGGCGTTACCCCGGTCGAGGAGTATCGGGCCTTTCTCGTGGGGCGGATTGCCGATGCCATCGCCGAGGCCTGGAAAAATCGGGGGCCGGGCAGCGTCAGTTGGGGACTGGGGCATGCCGTGGTGGCCTACAACCGCCGCGCGGTGTATGCCAATGGTTCGGCGCAGATGTACGGCCGGACCAATGTGCCTGAGTTTCGCGGCCTGGAAGGCTATGAAGACCACGACGTCGATTCGATGTTCTTCTGGAACGAAGCCGGCAAGCTGATCGCGATCATCGTCGACGTGGCCTGTACGGCGCAGGAGGTCGAATCGCGTTCGACAGTCAACGCGGATTTCTGGCACCCGGTGCGACAAGTCTTGCACCGGCGGTACGGCTCGGACGTGTGCGTCTTGGGCTGGATCGGGGCGGCCGGCGATCAATCGCCGCACTTGATGTATCGCAAAGCGGCCGACGAACGGATGGTCAAGCTCCGCGGCCTGACGCGAATGGAGGAAATCGCCCGCCGCATCGAAGCGGCGGTGGACGAAGCGTACGAAGCGGTGAAGGAGGACCGCCACACCGGCGTGCCGCTGGTCCACGCGGTGGAGACGATCGCACTGCCCATGCGGCTGGTCACCGAAGCGGAATGCGCCGAAGCGAAAGCGGCCGTTCAGCAAGCGGCCGACGAGATCGCCAAAGATCCGAAAGCGACCGACCGGCTGCAGCGGCGGTTGAAGTGGCACGAGGCGACCGTCGAGCGTTTCGAAAAACAGCAGACCGATCCGGCGCCGACGTACGAAGTCGAAATCCACGTGCTGCGGATCGGCGACGCCGTGGTGTGCACCAATCCGTTCGAATTATTCACCGACTTCGGGATTCGCATCAAGGCCCGCAGCCGGGCGGTCCAGACGTTCGTGGTCCAGCTGGTCGGTCCGGGGACGTATTTGCCCACGGAGCGAGCTGTTCGCGGCGGTAGCTATAGCGCCGTGGTCCACAGCAACCAGGTCGGGCCGGAGGGCGGACAAGTTCTGGTGGACCGGACGGTGGCGCTGATTGATTCGCTGTGGGCCAAGAAAGACTGAAGGCCGCCACGCGTGGCACTGCTTGGAACCGGCCGGCTCATGATGCGACTTAGGTCAATGACAGCTGGAACAGGCGGATCGGTTGGGCATATCCGGACAGGGCGGTCTGGATGCCATCGAGTTTCCAGCCTCGACCGTCGAGCCAGGCGGGAAATTCGCCGCCCGTGCTGCGGCCGCCTTCGCCCAGCAAGACCGTTCCACCGGGGGCGAGGTGGGCTCGCCAGAAAGCGTCCAAGTACGGCCAATCCAAGCGATCGTACAGGATGTCGGCGCCGACGATCCATGCGAACCGTTCCGGCAGCCGGTCGCGGATCCAATCCAGCCGCCGGAGCCGGACGCGTTCGCGGTACGGCCAGCTGTTCAGGCGGGCGAACAGCAGCGCCGGCGGCGCCGCGTCGGCCATGGTGACCACGCCGCCACAAGCCGCGGCGACGGTCCCGGTCAAGCCCAGCCCGCAGCCCAGATCGAGAACTGGGACTCCCTGCAGCGGAATCTGTACCAGCCGCCGGCAAACCGCCACCGAACATCCCCACAGCTCCGCCCAATAAGGCTGCCACCGCGGCAAGACGCTGCCGGACACGTCGGCATTCTGTTCCATCCGCTGAAGTATTTCGTCCGGTTCGGCGACCCGAGTCAGCTGGACAGTCAGGCCGTCAAAATGATACGCTTCGCACTTCGTGACGTATTGACGGCGAATGCGCGCCTCGAGCTGTGCTCGTTGACGATCGGCTCGTGAGGCAAGTGCCAAGTGGGCGGGCGACATTAAGTTTGAGCCTATGGAAAACGTCGTTGCTTGATGCGACCCTAGCGTAATGATCCCGCACAAACTCAACCCACCTCGCCTGAATCGCCGTCGCCCGTGGGCGTGGCACGTGTTTCGCATCGCCGTCTTGGCGGCGGTCCTGTGGCTGGTCCGCGACCAGCACGTGTGGTATTTGGCCCAAGTCCGAGGCCGGACCTTGGCGGCTGTCCGCGTCGATCAAGTGCGGCGGTTTTATCCTCAAGCGACCCAGCTGAGCCAATGGAATCCGGAGCACGGCGGCCAAACGGTCCTGGACGCTGCCGGACGGCCGCTTGGCTATGTCGTACACACGTCGCCTGCCAGCGACGCGATTATCGGTTATGCGGGTCCCACCAACACCCTAATCGCCTTCGATCCGCACCAGCGCATTCTCGGGTTGGCGATCCTGAATTGTGGCGATACACAGGATCATCTGCAAGCGGTGTTGGCGGATCGCCGTTTCCTGCAGTCGTTCGACGGGTTATCGTGGCCGGAGGCCGCCGCCCGGCGCGGGGTCGACGGCGTGTCCGGATCGACGCTGACCAGTTTAGCGATTGTCGAAGGCATCGCTCGTCGCCTCGGCGGCGAACCACACTCCTATCGGTTTCCAGACCCCGTGACAGTGCAGGAAGTCCAGCCTTTCTTGCCCCGTGCGGCTCGGTTGGCGACGTGGGACCAGCCGGGGCTGCTCCGTGTCGACGACGCAGACGGCCAGTTGGTGGGTTTTGCCGGCCGGACGTCTCCCACAGCCGACGATCTGATCGGCTTTCAAGGTCCCACCGACACACTGTTCGTCATGGACACCCAGCAGCGGGTTCTGGGAATCGTCATGCGGGGCAGCTACGACACGGGCGAGTACCTGCCGTGGGTCACGGACGACAAGTACTTTATGACGTGGTTCAACGGCAAGAGTTTGGAGGAGCTGGCGGACATGGACCCGGCCGCTGCGGGCATCGAGGGCGTGTCGGGGGCTACGATGACCAGCATGTCGATGGCGTACGCCTTGGTGCGAGCGGCTCAAGCGGTGCGGGACGCTCCGGTGGCGGTTGCCCGGCCGACATGGACGATTGCGGCTCGCGATGGGGGCACGGCGGCGATCGTCCTCGGCGGTTTGCTGCTGGCCTTTACCGACCTGCGCGGCCGGCGGTGGGCGCGGGTCGGATTCCAGTTGCTCGTTATTGGTTATTTGGGGTTTATCAACGGTGACATGGTATCGCAGTCGCTGTTGGCGGGGTGGGCGCAGAACGGCGCGCCGTGGCGGCTGGCGTCCGGATTGGTGGTGCTGGTCGCGGCCGCTTTCCTGGCGCCCTTGCTGACGCATCGGCAAGTATACTGCCATCACTTGTGCCCGCACGGGGCCGCCCAGCAATTGCTCAAGAACGCGGTGCCGAGCCGCTGGCGGCCGACGTTCCGGCTGCCGAATTGGGCGTTGCGCGGCGTGTCGTTGGTACCCTTTCTCTTGCTGGTTTGGGTGACGATCGTCGCGATGCGGCACCTCCCCTTCAATCTGGCGGCGATTGAGCCGTTTGACGCCTACGTGTTGCGAGTCGCCGGCTGGGCGACGCTGACCATCGCCGTCATTGGCCTGGTTGTTTCGCTGTGGGTGCCGATGGCCTATTGCCGCTACGGGTGTCCGACGGGCGCCGTGCTGAATTACGTCCGGCTGCAGGGCGTCGGGGATCGCTTTCAAGGGCGAGACATTGCCGCCCTGGCACTGCTGGGATTGGCACTTGGCTTGCGGCTGTGGGCGGAGTAGGTGAAAGATTAGGTATTAAGACGCAGGCGGACGGTGATGCCGCCACCCTTTGCGCAAGCTCAAGAAGGCGTTATGTTTACATTGGTTGGAATTGCTGGGAGTAGATCGGGGACTGCGAATCATGGCAAAACACGGTGTGGAAGCGGCGGCGTGTGGCGACCAAACGCCGACGTTCGAGGAATCGCTGGAAAAATTGGAGCGGTCGGTGCGTCAGTTGGAGGATGGCAAGTTGGGGCTGAGCCAATCGCTACAATGTTATGAGGAAGGCATCAAACAGCTCAAGCTGTGTTATCGCGTCTTGGAGGTTACGGAGCGAAAAATCGAATTGCTGGCCGGCGTCGACGCCGAAGGCCATCCTTTGACGGAGCCGTTTGACGAACAGGAAATGACGCTGGACGAAAAAGCCGCGTCCCGCAGCCAACGGCGTTCGCGGCCGGCGAGCCGCAACGTCGCGGCAGATCCCGAGCAAGGGCCTCGAGGCGGGCTGTTCTGAGAGAACAGGGATGGCGGGGTCGGGCGTTCAAAATCATCGCGGCTGGCTGTGTTGATGAAGCATATGATGAGCTGTTCTTCCCAACTTTTTCTTGAATATGCCCGAGCGGCGAGCCCGGAGATCGAAGCTGCGCTGGAGCGTTACTCGCAGTACGGCGACGATTGTCCGGTCGTGCTGCGGCAGGCGATCCGTCACAGCCTGCTGGCGCCGGGCAAACGGCTTCGGCCCTTGCTGGTGTTAATGTCCGCCCAGGCGTGCGGTTGTCCCAAGGGGCAAGCGATGCCGGCGGCCTGTGCGGTCGAGATGGTTCATACGTATTCGCTGATTCACGATGACCTTCCGGCGATGGACGACGACCAATTGCGCCGCGGCCGCCCGTGCTGCCACGTACGGTTCGGTGAAGCGAACGCAATCCTGGCCGGGGACGCGCTGTTGGCCCAGGCGTTCGAGGTGCTCGCCGGCGATGTGCAGCCGCCCAGCGTGGCTGTCGCCTGTTGTCTTGAGTTGGCCCAGGCGGCGGGGGCTGTGGCCTTGGTAGGGGGCCAAGCGGACGACTTGCAGGGCTCCGACTGTTCGGCCGATTTAGCGAGGCTGGAACGCATCCATCGCCGCAAGACGGGGGCTATGTTCCAGGTTTCGTTGCGGTTGGGGGGAAGAATCGCCCAGGCTCCTCCCCCCCAAATTGATGCTTTGGCAGGATTTGGCACAAAATTAGGTTTGGCATTTCAAATCGTGGATGACTTGCTGGACGAGAAGGGCGATGCGGTCGCCTTGGGCAAGAGCGTCGGCAAGGACCGGCGGCAGGCCAAGTTGACCTTTCCGGCGTTGCTCGGCGTCGCGGAAAGCCAGCGCCGTGCGGAAGCTTTGATACGAGACGCCCAGGCGGAATTGGACATTTTTGGCAGCCAAAGCGATTGTTTACGCTCGTTGGCCCAGTACGTATTGGAAAGGAATCGTTGATCCGTGACACATCGCTTGTTGTCCCAGATCGAAGAGCCGCTGGCACTGCACGCCATGTCCGTCTCCGAGTTGACGGAACTGGGCCGCGAGGTCCGCGAGGTGTTGTGCAATCTGGTTACCGAGCGGACGGCGCATTTCGCGTCGAATTTGGGCGTCGTTGAACTGTGTCTGGCGCTGCACAGCGTCTTCGATTTTCGCAAAGATCGCTTGATTTGGGACACGGGGCACCAGATTTATCCTCACAAGTTGGTAACGGGCCGGTACACCGATTTCGCGGCAATTCGGACGCATGGCGGGCCGATGGGGTATCCCAACCCTGCCGAGAGTCCTTACGATCTGTTCATGACGGGACATGCGGGCTGTAGCGTCTCGACCGCGCTGGGCTTGAAGACGGGCGACGATTTGCTGGGCCGCACGGAGCGCCGCGCCGTGGCGGTGATCGGCGACGGGGCGTTTTCGTCGGGGATCGTGTTCGAGGCCATGAACAATGCCGGCGGTTTGAAAAAGAACCTGCTGGTGATCCTGAACGATAACAAGATGTCGATCTGTCCGCGCGTCGGCGGGATGGCGGGCTACCTGGATCGTTTGCGGACGAACCCGTTCTACACGGGGCTGAAATCCGAAGTCGTCCGGATGCTGAATCATGTCCCTCTGTTCGGTGATCCCACCGAGCGATTCTTGGCGCAGATGAAGGAAGCCGTCAAGGCCGGGTTGCACGGAGGCATGTTGTTCGAGGACTTGGGTTTTCGTTACCTGGGACCGATCGACGGGCATGACCTGTCGGTGCTGCGCAAGTACCTGAAGATGGTCCAGGATCTGGAAGGTCCGATCTTGCTGCACGTCGTGACTGAAAAAGGTCACGGCTACGAGCCGGCCGCCGAGGATCCCGTGTATTTTCACACGCCGCCCGCGTTGCGAAACATCGTCGAGGCGCCCGAACCGTCCGCGAGCCAAGCTCCGGCGTTCACCGAGGTGGCTCGGGATGCGATTCTCGAGCGGATGCGCCGCGATCCGCGAGTCACGGTGCTGACGGCGGCCATGTGCCAGGGCAACAAGCTGGAGCCGATTCGCAGCGAGTTTCCCGACCGGTTTTTCGACACGGGCATCTGCGAATCGCATGCAGTCGCTTTCGCCGCCGGCCAGGCCAAGGTCGGCATTCGCCCGATCGTCGATATCTACAGCACGTTCTTGCAGCGGAGTTTCGACCAGATCTTTCAGGAGGTGGCCCTGCAAAATCTGCCGGTCGTGTTCATGCTGGATCGCTCGGGATTGGCCGGTCCGGACGGGCCGACGCACCACGGCGCCTTCGATCTGCCCTACCTGCGAATTTTTCCGAATCTGGTCGTCATGGCACCCGGCGATGCGCACGATCTGCGCAGTATGCTCGACTTTGCTTTGCGTCACGATGCCCCTTGTTCGATCCGGTATCCCAAAGCGGCAGCGCCGACATTTCCGGGCGATCGCAGCGCGGTCGAGCTGGGCCGGGCGGAAATCCTGAGTTGGGGCCGCGACGGGGTTATCCTGTGCTGCGGGGCCCTGTTGGGCGAATGCCTGGTCGCGGGCCAGCGACTGCGGGGCCAAGGGCTGGATGTCGGTGTCGTCAACGCTCGTTTCGTCAAGCCGCTGGATGCGGGCGTGATCGAGCGGGCTCTGTGCCAAAACGGCTTCGTCGTGACCGTCGAAGAAGGCTGTCTGGCCGGTGGTTATGGAAGCGCCGTTTTGGAAGCCGCGACCGATGCCGGCCGGAACGTGCAACGACTTCGCCGCTTGGGACTGCCCGATCGTTTTATCGAGCACGGCGAACGTCGGGCCCTGCTGGCGGACGTGGGGCTGGACGCGGACGGCGTCGTCCAGGCTTGCTTGGCAATGGCGCATGGTGCGGATATGCTATGCGGCGCGGGATGCACAGGAAACTAGCACACGCGTCCGTAGCCTATGCGTCTGGCCTCTGCTGAAAACCGCTGTGCGTCTCGGTATCGGATGTTGTGACGTGATTCCCAGCCCCGGGTTGCCATTTGTCACAGGCTGTCCGCCTGTGCTACGAAGAGTCTTGCGAGGTTGTCTCCCATGTCCAACCTTCAATCGAACTCGCCGCCGTGGCTTCTGGAGGGGCGATCGCGTCCGCGCGTGGTGTTGTTGGGCAGCGGGGAACGGCCGCACGTGCTGAGCGAGGCGCAGCGGTTGCGGCCGCTGATCGAACAGCACGCCGACATTCTTGTGAGCGACTTCTGCTTTCAGGAGGATCTGGCCCGCATCCCCGCGGATCTGGCCTTCGTTTTCGGCGGCGATGGCTCGATTTTGCGAGCGGCCAAACAGATGGGCGCGAATCAATTTCCGGTACTCGGTGTCAATTTGGGGCGACTGGGGTTCTTGGCGAACGTCTCCCCAGAGGATTTCCAGCACTGTTTGCCCGAGGTATGCGCCGGGCGTTGCACGATCGTTGACCATTTGATGCTGCAATGTACGGTCCTGCGAGACGGCATGGCGTTGGGCAGCCAACTGGGTTTGAACGAGGTTGCCATCTTGGGCGGTCCGCCGTACTCGATGTTGTCCATCGAACTTTACGTTGACTCGGATCTCGTAACCACTTATAGTTGCGACGGGTTGATTATCAGCACGCCGGTCGGTTCGACGGCGCACAACCTGTCCGCCGGCGGGCCGATTTTGCGGAAGAATTTGCAGGCGTTTGTGATCTCGCCGATCAGCCCGCACACATTGACGATGCGTCCCGTGGTTGACATGGCGGATCGCGTGTACGAAATCGTCGTTCGCCAGCCGCACGACAGCACGACCGTCGTCCTGGACGGCGTCCCGCTGTGCCGCTTGACGGCTGCGGACCGGGTTCGCGTCGAGCGGGCCGTGCCGACGTTTAAGATGATTGAGATTCCAGAGCATCATTATTATCGCACGCTGCGGGAAAAACTCGGCTGGGGCGGCGATGTCCGCAGCAATTCACTAGGCAGGGAGGCGCAATTGTGAAAGCCGCAACGCGAGTGTTTGTGTTTGCAGCCGGGGCGTTCGCGGCCGCCGTGCTGGCCGCCGCGGACGCTCCACGGGAGGGCGTCGCATCCGATGGCGCGGAGCGTTACCATTTGCGGTACGAATTTTCGCCCGGCGAGGTCTTTCGCTGTAAGGTGACCCATCTCACAACGGTCGATACCAAGATCCGTGACGTGACGGAAACCGCCCAGACGCGGAGCGTGTCGACCAAAGTTTGGAAGATCTTGAGCGTCGATCCGGCGGGCAACGTAACGTTTACGTACACGGTCGAAAACGCCAGCATGTGGCAGCAGTTGACCGGCCGCGAGGAAATCCGCTACGACAGCACCCAGGACAAGGAACCGCCGGACGAGTACCGCCACGTGGCCGAGACCGTGGGTGTTCCGCTGGGCACGATCACGATCAGCCCCAGCGGCGAGATCTTGCGGCGCGAGAACGCCCGGCCTCAATTCAACCCGGGCATCGGCGAGTTGACGATTCCGCTGCCGTCTCAGCCGGTCCAGATCGGTGACAGCTGGACACGCGAAGGCGAATTGCCGATCCGGCTGAACGACGGCAAAGTCAAACGGATCAAGACGCGTCACGTGTACCAGTTGAAGAAGGTGGAGACGGGGGTTGCGACCATTGCGGCTCGGACGGAGGTGCTGACGCCCGTCGACGATCCGGCCGTCCAATCGCAACTGGTCCAGCGGGTCAAACGCGGCGAGGTGCGGTTCGACGTCGACGCGGGCCGCGTGCTCCAACAGCAGATGGACATCGACGCAACGGTGATCGGCTTCAGCGGAGCCGACAGCATGATGAAGTACTTGGCCCGCTTGACCGAAGAGTCCGCATGAATGCATCCGGCCGCCTATCCATGCGGGCCCGCGGGCTTACAGGTACTTGGCCAGCGGTCCGCCGCGCGCCGCCAGCGCGTCGACTTGTTTGGTAACCTCCGGATCTTCGACCAGCGGCGGCGCATAGCTCGGCTTGATGCGGGCATCGATCACCAGCGGGCCGCGGCAGCCCCAGTGTTTGTGGTGTGTCAGCGCGTCCACCCCATGCACATCGGCGGCGGGATCGCTGCGGGTGAAGACGACCCATAGAAAGTTGTTCAGGGTGCGGGCCGTGAACTCGCTGTCGTCCACGACCACGATCAGCGGAAAGGCATGGACGGCCTCCGAAACCCCGCCTGGACGGCACAGTCGTTCGATCGCCGGGTCGGTCGCATCGCGGGCCGTCGCAGCCCGCGGCCCGGAGAGGGCCAAGATACCGGGCAGGCAGACGCGAGGCTCGGAAAAACCGTCCGGCAACCGCAAATCGGCGGGAACGACGGCAGGCAATGACCGTCGTACGGGGCCTGCCGCCGCGATCACCAGCTTGGAGCCTTCGTTCAGTCCGCTGCCGGTATAGTCCAGGGTATCGATCGTCGTCCGCGTTTGAAAGTGCAAGTCGCGTTGCCAGTCCACGCGCTGGAGGATGTGCCGGAAAAAGGCCGGGATGTCGTGGACCGTCAGTTGCGGATCATCGCCCTGCGCGGCGATCCACAGGTACTTGCTCAGCGACAGTTGCCCTTGTCCCAGAATCGCATTGGCTTGGGTCAGGATTTCCTGCGGTTGGCGCAGATCTTCGTAAGGCGTGTATCGTTCGCAGCCGATGGCCAGCAGCAGCGGATGCACGCCTGCGGCATCGACGGCGTGAACCGCGTGAACGCCGGGAATCACGTGCGGAATCACCGGTCCGGTCAACTCGTGGATCAACTCGCCGAACACGGTGTCCTCTTGCGGCGGACGGCCGACGACGGTGAACGGCCAGATCGCGCCGTCGCGATGGTAGACATGCTCGACGCGGAAAACCGGGAAATCATGCTCCAAGCTATAGTAGCCCAAGTGATCGCCGAACGGACCTTCCGGCAACTTCTTGTCCGCAGCGATGGTTCCGGTAATGCAGAAATCGGCCTCGGCATAGATCGGCAGCGCGGCGGCGGGGCCCGCATCTCGGGGGCAGATCATGGGGATCCGGTGCCCGGCCAGCGCTCCGGCAAACGTCAGTTCGGACATGTCTTCGGGCAACGGCATGACGGCAGCCAGTGCCATCGCGGGCGAACCGCCGACGAACACGTTGATTCGGAACGGCTTGCCTTGGCGGATGGCCGCCGCGTGATGGACGCCGATCGTGCGATGCAGCTGGTAATGCAGCCCGATTTCGCGATCCGGTTCGTAACGGCCGCCGGACAGCTGGATCCGGTACATCCCCAAGTTCGATTTCATCAAGCCCGGCTGTTCGACGTTCTCCGTATAGACCTGCGGCAAGGTGACAAACGCTCCGCCGTCGTCGGGCCATGATTTCAGTTGTGGCAGCTGGCGGATCGTTGTTTGGTGATCCAACACCGGTCCGCGCGAACACCGCCGCGGCAACATGCGAAGCGCGGTCCAAGGGACGGCCAGGTACCGCGCCGGGCGGCGGAGCAACTGCTGGGGGTCGATCTTCAATTCGATCATCCGCCGCACGCCCTCCCACGTGTCGCGAAACAGAAAGCGGGCTTGGTCGAGCGTCCCGAACAGGTTGGAAACCATCGGAAACCGGCAGTCCCGCACGCGCTCGAACAGCACGGCCGGCCCGCCGGAGGCATACACGCGGCGCTGGATTTCGGCGGCCTGCAGGTGCGCGTCGACTTCGTCGGTGATGCGGAGCAGACGGTCGTGACGTTCCAAGTCTTCGAGACAGGCACGTAAATGACGATATCCCACGGTCGAGTTCCTCAGGCAGCCGGTGAAGCCGCAACAAAAACGAGAGCCGACATCCAACGTGAAATTGAAAACAAGCGCCCGAGGTCCTCAACGCCCGAGGAAATCAAGGCAGCTGGTCCGAGCCTCATCGATCCTTTACAATACGCCATATGGCGGTCGCGTGGAACGGGTGGCCGCGGTTGGACGCGAAATGAACCAACAAGGAGCAAGCAACATGATCATCTCTCCCACGGACCTCGAAGCGGCAGAGTTGGAAGCGGACGCGATTGTTGTCGGCGTCGATGTGCAAGGAGCGCTGACCAAAGAAGCCCAAGAGATCGACGCGGCCACAGACGGGTTGCTCGCGCGTTTGGTCGCGGGTGGAGAGATCTCTGGAAAACTGGGCAATGTCACGGTTCTATTGAGCCCGGCGGGTGTCAAGGCCGCGATAGTGGCGGTCGTGGGCTTGGGCGAGAGGCAACAATTTGGGCGCGGGCAAGCGTTTCGGGCGGCTGCCGCGGCCGCAAAACGTTTGGCCGAGCGGCCGCGCCGCCGCGTGGCTTTTTTCCTCGGCGACGGCTGGACCGAGCAGCAGGTGGAAAGCGGCGTGAGCGGCGCGATGGTCGGATGCTGCGGCCAGGATTTGTATCGCGCCGAGAAGAATCTGCACCCCTTCGAGGAGATCCTCTGGGACGACGCCTACGAATCCGTCCTTGCGTCGGGCCGGATTCTCGGCGAGTCGATCAATTTGACGAGACAGCTGGTCAACGAACCGCCCAGCCGGATCTATCCGGAATCATTCGCGGCGGAAGCCGAGAAATTTGCGGAGGAGTTCGGGTTGGAGATTGAGGTCTGGGACGAGCAGCGTTTGGAAGACGAACGTTGCGGCGCCCTGCTGGCCGTGGCCCGCGGATCGATGCGTCCGCCGCGCTTGGTGATCCTGTCGCACCTGGGCGGCGCTGCGGGCGATCCGGTGTTGGCGCTGGTAGGCAAAGGCGTAACGTTCGACTCGGGCGGCTTGTCGATCAAGCCGGCCGAGGGCATGAAGACCATGAAATGCGACATGGCCGGCGCGGCCACCGTGTTTGGGGCGATGCAAGCCATTGCCCGGCTGGAACTGCCCGTCAACGTGATCGGCTTGGCGGGCCTGGTGGAAAACATGATCAGCGGCGAAGCGTACAAGGTGGGCGACGTGCTGATCGCGCGCAACGGCAAGACGGTCGAGGTGTTGAACACCGATGCCGAGGGCCGCTTGATACTGGCCGACGTGTTGGACGTTGCACTCGAGCGGCACGCGGACCACATCCTCGATTTGGCGACGCTCACCGGCGCTTGCATGGTCGCCTTGGGCACCGATGTGGCGGGACTGATGACCAACGACCAGCCCTGGTGCGACGCCGTCCGCTCGGCAGCCGACGACTGCGGCGAATTGCTTTGGCAGTTGCCCATGTTTACCGACTACGACGAACAAATTCAAAGCAAGGTGGCCGACATCAAGAACGTCGGCGAAGGACGCTGGGGAGGCGCGATCACGGCCGCCAAATTCTTGGAGCAATTTGTGGGCAAGACGCCGTGGGCTCATCTCGATATTGCCGGTCCAGCTTTTTTGGAAAATCCGAAACCCTGGCTCGATGCCGGCGGAACGGGCGCGTTTGTGCGAACGCTGGTCGAAGTGGTGCGGCGCTGGAACGGATAAAATAGGGCAAAACGCCTTGGCGTGTAGGGGGACTGGTGATAGGACATTATAACTGGAACGTCAATTTTCTCCGTGAGCGAGAGCCCAAGTTATTGACAATTGTCTGACGTAGATCTATCGTTGCGGATAGTAAGTTCTGCCACTGCCCGCCTTTCCCTCTTGTTTTCCTGAGCCCGTTTTTCTCCCTTTTGCGTCCTTTTTCCTTTTGGAGACCGCGATTAATGCTCCCTAGAGCCCGTAGCGGTTTTACGCTCGTCGAATTATTGGTCGTCATTGCGATCATCGGAATCCTCGTGGCTTTGCTGTTGCCTGCCGTTCAGGCGGCTCGCGAAGCGGCCCGGCGCATCCAATGCTCGAACAATCTGAAACAGATTGCAATTGCCGCGCACAATTTCCACGACATCTATCAGGTTTTTCCTCCCGGAGGGCTGGTAAGCAGGGCTGGCGCCGCCCCGGCTCTTGATCAAAGTATTGGCCTGCTTCCGTTCCTGATGCCGTTCATGGAGTTGAACGCAGTTCGGGACCAAATCACCGTGGGAATGGACGTCCGCTACGCCGTCAGTGATGCCGTCAAACCTGTCAACACCGTGTTTTTCGGCAGTACTTTCCCCGGCGAAGTTCCGACGTATCAATCGTGGGTCGTCGCGCAGGCGAAAATTGGCGCATTCCTTTGTCCCTCCGCCCCCCAGATGCTCTCCAGCGCGAGCATCGGACTCTCTCACATTTATCATCCGCCTGGTACCGTGACCATGTACTACTACCCCTCGCCTGCCCCCGCCCTTGGGATCACGAACTATCTCGGGTGTGCAGGAGCGATCGGGCGCATCAACGATGCGGTCTGGGATCAGTGGGAAGGAGTTTTCTCCAATCGTTCGACGAATGGTATGCGTGACGTCATGGATGGCACGAGCAACGTCTTGATGCTCGGCGAGTATGCGGGAGGTCACACGGCGACCAATAATCTCGATCGCAGCGTGGCATGGATCGCAGCCAGCGCGGTCCCGACGGCCTGGGGCTTGAAACCCGATACGTTCGGCGACCCGGTGCCTTTCACTCGCACCCGGCCGGCTTGGTGGCAGTTCGGATCGAACCATTCAGGGATTGTGCAGTTCGCGATGGTGGACGGAGCGGTGCGTTCAATTTCGCTGGACGTCACCGACGAGCCTGGCAAACGGTACTTCCGCATGATCAGTGCGATGAGGGATGGCAGCCCGGTACCTTCGGATGTGACGCGGTAGGCCGGCGAACGGCTTGGCCCCCGCTGAATTGCACCGCTGAACTGCTTGGCCGCTTGTATCCCGCGGAGTTTGGGATTAGACTCTTCCCAAGTCCGAAACGCGGATCGAGTGATCCCGTGGCCCGCGTTTCTCGCGACGCTGTTGCCGATAACTTGCGGGTTAAGTTCATTGGGCGATGGCGTGCGGCGTCTCTTGGTGCAAGATCAACCATCGGTCTGACGATGAAATTGCGTGGCGGATATAATATCAGGTTGGCCGGTCGGCCGGTCGGTCGCATCGATCTGCCGGCCGAGCCGGCGTTGCTGCTGTTGCCGCAGCGAACCCGTCGGCTGCGGTTCAATCAGGTGCTTGTCGAGAACGGCCAAAACGTCTGCTGCGGCGAGGTGTTGGCCGTCGATTCGGCCCACTTCGGATTGCCGCTGTTGTCGCCGCGCGGCGGAACGGTCCGGCTGCGGGCTCACCGCGGCCACATCACACTGGAAGGCTTGGCCGACGTGCCGCCGCAGGTCCGCTCCCCCAACGCGAGCCACAGCCCGTATGATCCCCAGCGGCAATTGCTTGTGGATCTGGGCGTGTGGTCCTGCCTGTTCGACGCCCACAGCGCCGCAGTGCCCGATCCGGCTCAGCCCGCCACGGCGGCGATCGTGGCCACCACGCATTTGGAGCCGTTTGCGGGTCCGCGTGGCAACGTACAGCTGGCCAAGTCGCTGGAGGACTTTCTCCGCGGGCTGGACTTGCTCGCGTCGCTGGTCGAAGGAACCGTGTACGTCGCAGTGCCCCGCGCGGGCGGCCAATTGACGGCGCGGCTGCGGCAGGGGCTTGCCAACAAGCCGCGAATCAAGCCGGTCGCCATCCCATTGCGCTATCCCATGGATCACTTCAACGTGTTGGCTCGCGCCCTGGGGCTGAGCCCGCGTCGCGGCCGGACGGTGTGGGGCTTGCGGACGGAGGGCGTGCTGGCCATCGACCAAGCGCTGACTCGCCGCCAGCCGTGGCTGGAACGCGTGGTGGCGGTGGGAGGCTCGGGCGTGGTTGAGCCGGTCCATCTGCGAGCGCCGTTGGGCTATCCGTTGGACGCGCTGCTGGCGGGGCGGCTGGCGGAGCCGCCGCAACGGATCATCGACGGGGGCATACTGAACGGCGATGCGATCGGTGAGCGGCAGTTGGGGCTGGGCGTCGAGTCGGGCGGCTTCACGATTTTGCCGGAGCCTACACGCCGCGAATTGTTCGGCTTCGTCCGCACCGGACTGGACCGCATCTCGTACAGCAACTGTTTTTTGAGCATTTTCCGTCCGCGGTATGCCGAGCCGTTGACCACGGCATTGCGGGGCGAGCATCGGCCGTGCATCGGTTGCGGATTTTGCGAAGAGTTGTGTCCGGCGGGGATCATGCCTCATTGGATCCACAAACTGGCCTATCAGGATGCGTTGGAGGAAATCGACCGCTGCGGGTCGCATAAATGCGTCGCCTGCGGACTGTGCAGCTACGTCTGCCCCTCGAAACTCGATCTGCGGCGGGAAATCCTGGAAGCCAACGAAGCGATTCGGCGCGATCTGCACACGGCGGAATCGTCCGAGATCGAGGAGGTGTTGGGGTGAAGCTGCTCGAAACGCTGTTTGAGCGCGCGCGGCCGCTGTTCGAGAAAGACGGGCGTCTGCATGCCCTGCAGCCGTTGGCGCAGGCCGCCGAAGCATTTTTCTTTGGGTCCGACGAACGGACGCATGCGGCTCCCCACGCCCGCGACCCGTTGGACAGCAAACGATTCATGGTGATGGTGATCATCGCTCTGTCTCCGGCCTTGTTCGCCTCGATCTACTTCTTCGGCTGGCGCGTGCTGGCCATGATGGGCGTGTCCTACATCGCCGGCGGGATCGTCGAAGTGGCCTTTGCGATTATCCGCAAGAAGGACATTCACGAAGGGTTTTTCGTCACCGGCTTCCTGTTTCCGCTGGTCGTGCCCCCGACGACGCCGTTGTGGATCGTGGCCGTCGGCGTGGTGTTTGGGGTGCTGGTGGGCAAGGAGGTATTCGGCGGCACGGGACGGAACCTGTTCAACCCGGTGCTGGTCGGCCGCGCGTTTCTGGCCGTCGCCTATCCGCGGCCGCTGGCCTCGGGGTTCGTGATCCCCGGCCACTGGCCTGGGGGGCGGCTCACGCAGTACATCGGGCCCGCCGACGTCGATGCGATCTCCGGCGCCACGCCGCTGGTCCTGGGCCGGCAAGGGGAATATGGCAATTGGCTTGAGATGCTGTTGGGAGGGGTCAGCGGCTGTGCGGGCGAGACGTCGGCGCTGGCGATCCTGGTCGGCGGGGTGTTTTTGTGTATGGTGCGGGTGACCAATTATCGCACCGTGGCTGGGATTCTGGGTTCCGTTTTCGTTTTTTCCGCGGTTCTGCATCTCGCCGATCCAAGCCGGTTCGGACCGCCCTGGTGGCATCTGTTCGCGGGCGGACTGTTTCTGGGGGCATTTTTCATGGCGACCGATCCGGTGACCAGCCCGGTGACCAACGTCGGCAAATGGGTCTGCGGCATTCTGATCGGTGCCTTGGTCGTGCTGATTCGTAATTTCAGCGGCTGGCTCGAGGGCGTGATGTTCGCGATCCTGTTGGGCAACCTGGCCAGTCCGTTGATCGACGAGGTGTTCATCGGGATCCGCATTCGGAGGCTGCAGCGTGAAGGATAGCGTCTACACGATTTGCTATGCCGTCGCCGTTGGAACGTTGTGCGCGGCGCTGCTGACCGGTGCTGCGGAATTCACGGCTCCCTATCGCGCGGCCAACCAGCGTGCCGACGCGATGCGCAACATCTTGGCGGTGCTTGAAGTCCCCATCGGCCCCAGAACTTCGGCCGAAGAGTTGACGCAGGTTTTCGAGGCGCGGGTGCGGCTGGAAACGATCGGACCGTTGACCGTGTATCGTCTGTTGGCTGATGCCTCGAATGAGGATTCCGAATTGGTGGCGGTGGATGTGGTGGGACCGGGGTTATGGGGACCGATCCGCGGTTTCGTGTCCCTCGAGTCCGACTGGAACACGATCCGCGGGGTCACCTTCCACGACCATCAGGAAACGCCCGGGCTGGGCGCGGAGATTTCCGGAGAGGCTTTTCGCAGCCAGTTTCGCGGCAAGCAATTGCTGGCCGAGGACGGAACGCCCGGGCTGCGCGTCGTCAGCGGGGGGGCGCAGGGGCCCTTGCAGATCGACGGCATCTCCGGGGCCACGATCACCTGTGATCGTGTCGGAGACCTGCTGCGCGGCTTGGCCGAGCAGATTATTGCGGAGGGGCTTTCGGAGGAGCGTCGATGAGCACCGCCAATTTGGAGTCGCCGGCCGGCGCCGAGTCCTGCGGACCGTGCCAGCATCGTGGGTTTTGCGATGGCAAGGGATTGGCCATCTTCAAGGAGAGTTCCTGGACGAGCAATGCGGTGGCCGTCCAAACGCTGGGCATCTGTCCGACGCTGGCCGTGACCACGCGTTTGGAGAACTCCCTGGTGATGGGCGTCGCCATGATCTTCGTCTGCGTGGGTTCGTCGTTCATGCTGTCTTTGCTCCGTCATACGACGCCCCGGCGGATCCGTCTGATCGCTTCGGTGGCTGTCATCGCCACGTTTGTGATCCTGATCGACCAGTTTCTGAAGGCGTTTTACTGGGAGATGTCCCGCCAGCTCGGTCCGTATGTGGGATTGATCATCACCAACTGCATCGTTTTGGGGCGGGCGGAAGCGTTTGCCATGCAGAACAAACCCCAGTTAGCCGTCGTCGATGCCGCGGCGGCGGCAATCGGCTTTGCCGGAATTCTGGCGGTCGTAGGCACCGTTCGCGAACTGCTGGGCGAAGGGACCGTGCTCGGCTTTACCGTCCTGGACCCGCAGTGGTACACCAAGAACCTGGTCATGGTCCTCGCTCCGGGAGCGTTTGTCGTGATGGGTTTCTTGATCGCCTTTTTCAACTGGTTTCAGGCCCGGAACGTTGAGAAGGGGTGAGCGATGAATGAAACACCGTCTTTGTTGGCGATTCTCCTCACCGCCGCGCTGACGAATAACATCTTGCTGGCGAAGTTTCTTGGGATGTGTTCGTTCCTGAGCTGTTCGCGGCAGATCAGCACGGCTCTGGGGCTGGGAGTCGCCGTGACGTTCGTGTTGACGGGCACGATTATGGTCAACCACGTGGTCTACCATCATCTGCTCGTCCCGCTGGGCCTGGAACACTTGATGCTGATTATTTTCATCGCCGTGATCGCCGGCTGCGTGCAGTTTGTCGAGATGTTCATCGAACGGTTCAGTCCGCGGCTGTATTATGCCTTGGGGATCTTTTTGCCGCTGATTACCGTCAATTGTGCGATCCTCGGCGCCGCGCTGTTCATGGTCATCGACGAGTACAGCTTTTGGGAGACGCTCGCGTTCGGGTTTGGATCCGGGATCGGCTGGATGCTGGCAATCGTGTTGCTGGCGGGCTTGCGAAAACGGATGGGCTACAGCGATCCGCCGGCGCCGTTTCGCGGAGTGGCCATTACCATGATCGTAACCGGGATCATGGCGCTGGCCTTCATGGGATTTGCAGGGATGGGACAGTAATCAAGCGTGAGGGGACCATGATCTACGTCTGGGCGATTCTCGTCTCGGCCGGGGTGCTGGCCACCTTGGCCACGCTGTTGTCGGTGGCCGAGCGCTGGCTGGTCAACTATGGCGTATGCCAGGTCCGCGTCTATGAGGGTGATGGAGCCCGCGCGATCGACGCCGCCGGCGGGCAGACCCTGCTGGCCGTGCTCCAGGACGCTGGGATCAGCGTGCCCGCCGCCTGTGGCGGCAAGGGCGCTTGTGGCTATTGCAAAGTGCGGGTGATCGAGGGCGGTGGGCCGGTCCTGCCCACGGAGACGCCCTTTTTGTCCCGCCGCGAACTGACCGACGGATTGCGGCTGGCCTGCCAGGTGAAAGTCAAGGAAGACCTGGGATTGAAGATTCCCGATTTTCTCGAGGTTGTCGAGAGCATGGTTCGCAACCGCACTTACGATGCCACCAAACGCTGGCATTTTCACATCGAGGGAGAGAATGGAAAACGTGAATCTGCGGGAGGTTGACGAGCTGTTGGCCAAGCACAAGGCTGGTGGCGGAGGGCTAATCGAGCTGTTGCAGGAGGTCTCGGCCCGTTATCAGTACGTTCCCCGCGAGGTCGTCGAGAGGATCAGTGCCGAACTCCGCGTGCCGCTCACGCAACTGTACAGTCTGGCCACCTTCTACCAGTCGTTCAAACTGTCGCCGCCAGGCAAGCACCATGCCTGCGTTTGCACGGGGACGGCCTGCTATGTCCGCGGAGCGCCGCGGCTGCTGCAGGCGTTGCAGCAGGAATTGCAGGTCGAACCCGGCGAAACGACGCCGGACGGCAAGTTTACCTTTGCGACGGTCAACTGTCTGGGCACTTGTGCGATCGGCCCGGTCGTCACGGTTGACGGCCGGTACTATGCCAATCTGACACCCGACGCCGCCACGCGCCTGCTCCGGAACATCGACGAGATCCAAGCGGCCGAAGCAGAAGCTTCCGCGTGTTGCCACGCACGAGAAGGCGGCAGCTGCGGCGCGCCGGCGTCCAGCGGCGGCTTTGTCAAACCGCGCCCGCCGTTCGCCTCGCCGGACGAGTTGGCCGCCACGGTCGAGCGGTTGCGCGCGGTCCGCGATCCGAGCCGCACGGCCATCATCGTCTCGGGCGGAACGTGCGGTTTCGTAGCCGGGGCACGGGACGTCTTCCGGGCGTTGGCCGACGAGATCGATCGTCTGGATCTCGCGAACAGCGTCGATCTGAAGTTGACCGGCTGTCATGGATTCTGTGCGCAAGAGGTGCTGGTCGTCGTCCGCCGGGGCGAGCGAGAGATCTTTTATTGCCGCGTCAAACCGCAGGACGCCGCCGAATTGCTGGAAACGAGCGTCCTGCGCGACGGGCTGCTGGAGCGATTGCTTTTTCAGGTGCCGGGCGGCAACGGGGGCCGCATCGCCGAGAAAAGCGAGATCCCTTTTTACGCGCATCAAGAGCGGCGGCTGCTGCTGAACAACAACCGTATCGACCCGCTCAGCCTGGACGACTACTTGAGTCACGACGGCTATCTGGCGTTGGCCAAGGCCCTGGCTGCCGACCCGCGCGACGTGATTGGCTGGATCAAACAGTCGGGCCTGCGCGGACGGGGCGGTGGCGGGTTTCCTACCGGCCGGAAGTGGGAGCTGACGCGCGAGAACACCGAGGCCCTGTCGGACGCCGACGAGGGCGAAGTCAGCTGCTACGTCGTGTGCAACGCCGACGAGGGCGATCCCGGGGCGTTCATGGACCGCAGCATTCTCGAAGGCAATCCGCACGCTCTGCTGGAAGGCATGGCCATTGGTGCTTGGGCGGTTTCGGGCGATACCGCCGCATCTTGCCGGGGCTACATCTATGTCCGCAACGAGTATCCGCTGGCCATCGAGCATTTGCAGACGGCCATTGCTCAAGCGCGCGCCGCAGGTCTGCTGGGCGAGAACATCCTGAACACCGGATTCTCGTTCGATCTGCGGATCATCCGCGGTGCCGGGGCCTTTGTTTGCGGCGAGGAGACGGCGCTGATCGAATCGATCGAAGATCGGATCGGCGAACCGCGAAGCAAGCCTCCGTTCCCCGTGGTCCAAGGCCTGTGGGGGATGCCCACCGCGTTGAACAACGTCAAAAGCTGGGCTTCGGCGGCGATCATCGTCGCCCAGGGCCCGGAGTACTTTGCGTCGGTCGGCACCGCAGGCTCACGGGGGACCGCCGTCTTCTCGCTGGTGGGAAAGGTGGCCAACACGGGGCTGATCGAAGTGCCCATGGGCATGACCTTGGGCGAGATCATCCACGGCATCGGCGGCGGGTCGCAGAGCGGCAAGCCGATCAAGGCCGTGCAAACCGGCGGGCCGTCGGGCGGCTGCATACCCGCCTCGATGCTCGATATTCCGGTGGACTACGAATCGCTCACCAAAGCCGGCACGATCATGGGCTCCGGCGGCATGATCGTGATGGACGAGACGACGTGCATGGTCGACACGGCGAAGTACTTTGTCCAAGTTGGAATGGAGGAATCGTGCGGCAAGTGCACGCCGTGCCGCGACGGGCTGCAGCACATGCACTATATCCTCCAGAAGATCACCGACGGGCGAGGGGAACCCGGAGACATCGAACTGTTGGAGCGGATCGGCCGTCACATTCGCGAACTGTCCTTCTGCGGCTTGGGCAAGACGGCTGCCAACCCCGTGCTGTCCACGATCCGCTATTTTCGCGACGAATACGAAGCCCATATCCGCCGCAAGCGGTGTCCGGCGGTCGTCTGCCGCGAACTGATTTCCTCGCCGTGCCAGCACCTGTGCCCGATCAGCGCCGAGGCGCCGGCGTACATCGCTTTGATTGCTCAGGGCCGGTTCCAGGAAGCCTTCGAATCGATTACCAAAGACAATCCCCTGCCGAACGTGTGTGCCCGGGTCTGCCATCATCCGTGCGAGTCGCGCTGCCTGGCCGCGCAATCCGGTGGCGCTTTGGCGGTTCGCGCTCTGAAACGGTTTGCCGTCGATTACGCGATCCGCTCGGGAAGCTATCCTCCGCCGCCCAAGCCGCCACCCACAGGCGAACCGGTGGCGATTGTCGGCTCCGGCCCCGCGGGGCTGATGGCCGGTTACTATCTGGCGCAGAGCGGCTATCGGGCGACGATTTTCGAAGCTTTGGAGGCGCCGGGCGGCACGCTGGCCGTCGGCATTCCCGCCTATCGGTTGCCTCGTGATTTGCTGGCGGCCGATATCGAGAACATCCGCCGGGCGGGCGTCGAGATCCGCACGGGGGTCCGCGTCGGCCGGGACATTTCGTTCGACGACCTGACCCGCGACTTCAAGGCCGTGTTCATCGCCACCGGGGCTCACAAGTCGCGCAAGTTGGGCCTTCCCTACGAGGACGCCGAAGGCGTATTGGACTCGATCGAATTCCTCAAGCGGGTGAACCTGAATCAATCCGTCGCCGTCGGCAACCGTGTGGGCGTCATCGGTGGAGGCAATGCCGCCGTGGACGCTGCACGCGTGGCGCTGCGGTTGAAGGGCTGCCAGTCGGTACAGATCATCTATCGCCGCACGCGGACTGAAATGCCGGCGTTCTCGGAGGAGATCGACGCGCTGGTGGAAGAGGGCGCCGCGATGCAGCTGTTGGCGGCTCCCGTCGAAATCCTGACTCAAAACGGCCGGCTAACGGGTGTGCGATGCGTGCGCATGGAGTTGGGCGAGCCGGACGAGAGCGGACGATGCCGGCCCGCTCCGGTATCGGGTTCGGAATTCGACATCCCCTTGGACACGCTGCTGGTGGCCATTGGCGAAGACGCGGAGGTAACCTTTCTGGGCGGGGAATCCGGGATCGAGATCTCGCGACGAGGCACGGCGATTGTCGGCAAGGAAACGCAGGCGACCGGCCGAGCTGGGGTGTTCGCCGGCGGTGACGCGGTGACCGGGCCCGATACCGTGATCGCCGCCATGGCGGCGGGCAAAGTCGCCGCGGAAATGATCGACAAATACCTGCGCGGCGAGGCTTTGGAACGGCACTACGAGCCGGTCCGCCCGTCGCAATACGTGCCGCCGGTTGCCCCGGCGTCATCCGACGCGGCATCCGCCGGGCGGGCCGCGATCCCGCTGTTGCCCGTCACCGCCCGGCACGACGGATTCGCCGAGGTAGAACTGACGTTGACGGAAGAACAAGCCGTCCGTGAGGCCAGCCGTTGCCTGCGGTGCGATTTGCAGACCGACGACGCGAAACGGCACTTGGTGGATTTGAGCCTGTAGCTGCAGAGGAAGTTGGATGGATTGCCAGTCTCGTCCGGAAATTGCCCACTCGACAAGAAGACGACAAACTGTCGTCGCGTGACCGCGGCGACGCGCACGAGGAACAGATCGTGAAGAACGTAACGCTGACGATGGACGGAACGCGGCTCTCGGTGCGAGCGGGCACTACGGTGCTCGACGCGGCCCGGGGGGCCGGGATCCAGATCCCGACGTTGTGCCACCAGGAGAAGCTCAAACCCGCCGGCGCTTGCCGCCTGTGTCATGTCGAGGTCAGCACGGCCATTCGCCAAGACGTCCTGCTGCCGGCCTGTATCACGGCCGTCGAGGATGGGATGGCGGTCAAGACGGATACGCCGCGGGTCCTCGAATCGCGGCGATTCATCCTGGCGTTGCTGCTGGCTCGCGCTCCCCAGCCGCCGAAGCTGGTCGAATTGGCCCGTCAGCACGGCGTGGAACTGAAGCCGGACGCCGCCGACCCGCTGTTGGCTTTTCTGTACCACCGCGTCGAGCGACGCCAGGCGGAGGCCGGGGGGGAGAGCCTGTCCTGGTGCATCCTGTGCGGCCAGTGCGTGCGCGTCTGCGCCGAGGTGGTCGGCATGCGAGCCATCGGCAGCGCCTATCGCGGGCCGAAGAAACGCATCGCCACCCCCTTCTTTGACATCTCCCCCAGCTGTATCGGCTGCGGCTCGTGCGCCCACGTCTGCCCGACCGGCGCGATCACCATCTCGCCGGCCGAGTGAGGCTTGCCTTACCCGCAAATCGGGACAGCCGCGAAGCGGCGCCAGCACGTAGCCCACGGCGTAAGCCGTGGGGCGGGTGCGGGTTACAGATCGCAGAGCCGCGAAGCGGCGCCAGCAATCAGGGCCTTGCCGCCGCCGCTTCGCGGCTTGATACCGCCGGTATTTCCGCCCGAAATGGTCGCGAAATTGCACGTTTCATCACGGTTACGGGCTGTCGGATCCTCCGCGAGGCACGGGCGTCAGCATCCCGATCCGCCAGGAAAACTGACCGTAGGCTTTCCCCGACTTGTCCTTGTCCCACATGCCCTGAAAAACGAACCGCAGCTTGTCCGGGTCGACGGTCAGCGTCTGGTCGCAGCCGTCACGGATCAGTTCGCCGTGGCTGACGTTGTCGGTCCATGGTTCGACGCCCGCTGCCGGGCGGATATTCTTCCAGCCGGCGAACGGCTGTTCCGCCGTATCGGCAAGCGGCGTCCAGGGCCCGTCCAGGCGATCGGCCCAATATGCTTTGTAGTACCGCCGCCCGTTCTCCTCGACGATCGTCAGGTACTTGTCTTGGCCCTTGAGTCGATACGTATGACTGGCCTCGAAGATCTTTGCTTCCAAAGCGAGTTCGCAATGATCAAAGCCCTGTGGAAAATCTTCCAACCTGGTCCACAATCGCCACATCTTGCCGTTTAGGTTCGTCAGAAACAAATAGGCGCGCCGTTCGTCACAGATGATCCAGTAATCGAGTCCTCCCTCGCGGCGTGGATCGGCTTCACCTCCGTCGAGAATCGGCCGGGCTTGAGTCCACGAGTCGGGATCGGCGATGTCGGAGGTGGTCGAGTAGGCGACCCACATCTTCCTCGCCCCGGGGACGCCGACCTGATAGATAAGATACCATTTCCGTTGCGGCTCGAAATAGAACACCTGGGGAGCGCAAAAATAGCTGCTGTCACTGACTCGCAGGAGCGTGCGCGGCGAACCGTCGGCCTGCTCCCAACGGGCGAACGAGCAATACTCGATGACCGACTTGCCCGGCAGCTTGACGGTCATGAAGACGTGCCATCGGCCCCGATAGAAGACCACGGTCGGATCTTTCTGCGCGGCGCTGCGATCCGTGGCACGCGGCTCGGGAGCGATCAGCGGCGCACCGTATTCCCACATGGCGGGAACGGATATCGCCACGGATGCCGCCTTAGCCGCAGATGGCCGGCCCCCGGCCAGGGCTTCCGGCCGATTTTGCCGCCGCGGCTCCTCCGCGTGACTCGCGCATGCGGCAAGTACTAATAGAACGAGCGAGTTACCGGCCAGGGGACGATGGTTCAGCCGATTCATCGGGATTTCCTCCAGTTTTCGGCACGGGATCGGACCGTCCGCCGTAGCCTCGATTACTTTGCTTCGGCATCCGCAGCCGGCAAACAGTGAATGGAATTGTGGATCGTGCCGTTGACCGTCTCGCCGCCGCTGCCCTTCAGCCAATACTTGATCTCCATGCACCACGTCGGCTGGATCTGCGGAATCTGCAGCGTAACCGTCTTGCCGTCATCCGACAGCGAAGCCCCAGTGACGGGCAGCGGCGTCTCGTCGATGTGGTCCGAGCCGTAGCGGGCCGAGCGGCGGACGGCCCAGATTTGCACCGCATAGTTTGCGGCGTCGGCGGCCGTTTGACGGTCCAGCACGCCGCTGAAAGTGATCGCCGCCCCGTCGTGCCGCGCGTTGAGCCCGATCGGCAAGTACACGGGCTTGCCCGTATAGCGAATGCGGTAAAACCCGCCGGGCTCCGTTTGATTCCCCGCCCAGGCGAACATCCCACAGGCGTACAGCTGGCCGTTGTCCGGATGGAAACGCACCCGCATGATACCGGTCGGCAACGGACGAATCGGAAACGGGCACACGCCGCCTTGCATCCGGCCGTCGACGATCTCGTGCGGCACGGTGTACAGCATCCCGTAACCGTAGGACGTATTCAGCAGGGTCCCCTTCAGCGGTCCCCAAGCATCGCTGTCGACCCACACCAACTCGGCCGGCGAGCGGTCCATGGCATTGGTAATCCAGACCACCGGCTGTTGCATGAAATGGTCTTCAGGACCGGGCGCATCGTGATAGCCCCAATAGTTGCCAAAATAACCGCCCGCCGCCGTGACCAGGTTGACGCGGTTCTTGGGCATCCAATGGCCTTCCTGATCGGTCACGAAGGCGGTGCCGTCCGGATTCAGGCAGACGCCGTTGGGCGCCCGAAAGCCGGTGGCCAAGATGTCGCTTCGCGCGCCGTCCGCGCTGACCCGCACCAGCGTTCCATGCTGGGGCACCAGTGCCGGCAGCGCGTGCCGCGCGGCTTTGGCATAGTAGAAATTGCCCTCCGCATCCGCCTGCAATCCCATTGCGAATTCATGGAAATGCTCGGTCACTTGATGGTCGCTGTTAAAGTTCTCATAGAAGTCGATTTCGCCGTCGCCGTTGCTGTCGCGGAGGATCACGATCTGATCGCGGCACGCGACATAAACGCGATCGCCGACGATCTTCAATCCCAACGGCTGAAACAGTCCAGCGGCGATCCGCTGCCAGACCAGACCTTCCTCGGGACGATCGACGCCACTCACCAGCCAGACGTCGCCATCCCAGCTGCAAATCGCCGCTCGCCGGCCGTCCGCGAAAAAGTCGAAGCCTGTGAACCGCATCCTGCACAGCCACGGGTTGCGCGCGGGATACGTCAGTTCGTCGACGGCAAAAGGGCCCGATTCGTCGCCCAGCGTGGGTTGCGTCGCCAACGGCGTCGACCAACGAGGCAAGCCGCCGCGCGTCAACGGCTCCAGATCGGGGATTGTCCTGCCGAGGACCGGGTTTTCGCCTGGATCCTCTCGCCCGCTCGGCGACAAATCCGCCGGCAATGCGACTTCTTTTACCGCGAACGGGCCGGAGTTCCGGGCGGCCGCCAACCGAGCCGCCTCGTCCGCCGTCTCGACATCGGCAAACCACAGGCGAAACCGCAACGTGGTGTCGCCGGCCGGAATCCGTAGTCGCAACCGGCCGTCGCCGGTCATCAGCCACTGCGGAGCTGGCTGCAGCCCCTCGACACCCGCGGCCAACAAGCGGGAGGTCGCCACCGCCGCCGCTCCGTGGATCACCGTTCCGTCATGCCCGCGCCCTGTTGCATCCGTCACGGCGCCGCCCCGCTGCTCCGCCAGCGGCCATCGCGCCAGCAAACCGGATTCGGAACCGTTGCCGTCGTTCGTTGCCAATACCTCGTCGTCGCTCAGCCGCCGCTGCCAGAAACGCACATCGGTCAGTTCGCCCTGAAAGAACGATTGCCGCTCGGGAAAGTTCGGCGCGGTGAAGCCGACACGGATGACGTAGCCTTGCAACTCGCCCTTGGGTTTGAGAAGACCTTCGCCGTCCAACCGCCCGTCGACGTACAGCCTGACTCGTTTCGTCTGGTGCTCCCACGTCATTGCGACATCGTGCCAGGTACCGTCATCGACGGCGCCGCGCGAGGTCACGGCGCCCACCCAGCCGATATCGAACACCAACCGTCCGCCGCGAATGAACAGCGACTTGCCATCCGGCACCCAGCGATCCGTCGGCAATGTCTGGCAGAGAATACTACCGCCGGTGCGAGTTTGAACTCGGGCCGCAATCGAGTAATCGCGGCGACTCCAATCGAACTGGTCGGCCTCGGCGACTCGGACGTGAGTTGCGCCATCGAACGTCAGCGGACCCGCTGCACCGTCCCTGCTGGTAATCGCGGACCGACCGAACACCACGGTATCGCCGTGATGCTCGCTTGCCGGCAAGCCGACCGCACCGGGATGCGCGGCGACCTGCAAAATCAGGTCCTTGTTTCGCGGGCCGATTTGCATGGTTCGCGTGAAGACCGGCGCGGCTTGTGCCGTTTCGACGCCGGGTGTTTCCAGCACTTGAGCGTCGCCAACCGTATAGGCGACGAGCACCTGGTTGCCAAAGTCGTACAGACCGCGGTAATGCGCCCAATCGCGAGGCAATGGTCCGTAGGGCCGGTTGTCGCGGCCGCGCAGTCGCGGGTCGTCAAACGAGCCCGACTCCGGCTCGGCCCAGCCCGGACCCGTCGGATTGGCCGCGTGAATTCGGCCGACCAGCTGCGGATGGACGCCGTGCCGGCCGTTGAACAGGATCGCATCCCAGTCGATAAACCCTCGACCGCTCCACGCTGCCGCCATGCGGAGCGTGTCGTGATCGTACAGCATCCAATGCCCGCCCCGCGACACGCCGCCGGGACCAGGATCCAGGCGAACCGCGATGCCCTTATGGGCAAAATTCGTCTGGTCGCTGCCGACTTCGTAACTGGCCGCCAAACGCGGTCCGTAATCCATCGTGATCCATGGCTCGAGCGTCTCCGGCGGCGGCCCGCGGCCGGCCCCGGGAGGCAACTGGGCCAGATACACGTCGTCGACGGTCGTGAATTGAGCCGGATTGTGAGGCTGCAGGTACGCTTGGCGGATGTAATGGATGACGTCGTACTTCTGCTGCGGCACCATCCAGGATTGCGGCATCATCATGCCGTAGCCTTTGGTCAGCGTTTGATACATCCGATAAGGATCGGATCCGTTCTTGAACGTGCCGTCCGCGAACCGCGGTGACGAGGGCAATGATCCGGGCTGGTCCTTGGTCCCGTGACAGTTGACGCACAAGTAGCCGTAGATCGTCTCGCCACGCCGAAACGCGTCGGCGTTCAAGTCGCGGATCAGTCCGGTATGATCGATGTCTTTCTCGTATTCCGGAATTGGCGGCAGCGCGTACAGATGGGGCGGCGGCTCGAGCTGCCGAGCCCGCTGCGGGCCCTGCTCCGTAATTTCGATCAGATAGCGAATCAGATCCAAGAACTGCTGCCGATCCGCCAATCCGATGACCAGTCCCGCCGGCATGACGGAGACGGCGCTGGCGACTTGTTCGTCGATTCGATCTTTGGGAATCGTGATCAGCTTGTCGTCCTGCGCCGGATCGCGCAGCACGAGCGTATCGGGCCGATCCTCGGCCAGCAAACCGGTGATCGACTTGCCATCGTCCGTGATGACGATGATCGACTCGAAGCCCTTCGTAATGGCTTTGGACGGCACCAGCACCGCTTCCACCAAATACACGTCGTCCACTTCCGGAGCGGGCCGAGTCAGGTCGGGGCCCAGCAGCGATGCCTGCGGATTCAGGCTGTGGCATCGGATGCACGTCAAGTACGGCTGGTAGAACAGAATCGCTCCGCGCTGGACATCGCCGTGCTGGCGGGCCGCTTGAGCCAAAGCGGAAGGCGTCTCCTGGAGCAGTTGCTGTTCCAGCGAACCTGGCAGCCCGTCCGCAGCCGCAGCCGAACCGCTGGCGACGACCAGCGGCAGCAGGATGCCCAGAACCACGGCAGAGAACGTCCCGGCGGGTAAATCGCGGCGCGTCAGGATGTGGTCCATTTTAAACCGTCTAGTGCGGACCCGCATGCGATTGGGGTGTGGGAGGGGGACCGGAGCAATCCGTGCCCCCAATCCCAATCTTTAGTTCGCAAGTTTAGCTCACTCTCAGGACGCCTGAGCAAAGGCATTCTGAGCGGCTTGCGGGACCTTGATCGGAACAAAGAAGTCCTCAGGGTACAGATAGTCCTCGCCAGACTCGTCCACGACACGAACAAAATGGCGCGTCGCAGCGAGCTGATCCGGGATGATCCGGTAGACCTTGCGCAACTCCAACGAAGCGGGATATCCGTCGTTGCTCACGCAGATAGCGTATTGAACAGTTTCCTTCTTTCGAGTCATGACATCACGTAAGAAAGCGTTTGATTTTCATTTCGCATTTGCCGATACCGTGGGCCTCGTACCAGTGCAATTCCGCCCTATACATCAGACCATCGGCAAGACGTACGGTTGCCGTTCCCTTGATTTTCCTCCAGCGTCCAGCCCCGTAGACGCGCCGCAACCGCGGCAGATCTCGGATCGACCGCCCGATGGCGATTACTTCGACGTCTGCAATGGTGCCGATGACCTCGAAATCCATCGCGACATTATCGCGTTTCCGCAGTCCAGGGTCAACACGCCGTAGCCCGTCAGCCGTCCTCTGCAGGCCTGGTGCGAGGGCTGTCTGGGCGGCGACGTCGCTTGGCGCTGCGGCACTGCTGGGAACCGTGGAGAACGCGTCGGCATGGTGAGCCGGCGCGGTTCCAAGCAGTGCCACGCCCGTCGTCCGTCGTGTGGGACCGCTTACTCGCACGCCGGAAACCGGGCTCCTGATAACGTGCGCTGCCAGCGTGCGAGTCAGCCGTGCGAGTCAGCCGTGCGGGAACGCCGCGCGACGCCGGATGCGAGGGCGATCAGGGGGGCGACGGAACGAGCCAGAGCGACGTCGCTTCGCGCCTCGTCTGTTGTGTGGCACGGCTTACTCGCACGCCTCAAGCCACTGGGTTCCGCTGGGAATCAAAACATGTGAGTAACCGATGTATGATCGAAACGACAAAACAGTGTCTGCTTGATGGTTCATAGGAATTCCCGCCTCCTAGGTCCAAGCCGTACCGTTCACGAAATCTACCGCAAGCCGAGACTTGTTCGCAAAACGCTCGTGATCTGAAACTGGCAAGCTGGCGTTTCATCCAGGCGGATCACCAACGCGACACGATTTGTACGCTCGATCCCAGAGGAGACACTGCCCTCTTGCGTAATACCTGGTCGCCGATTTGACGAAGATACGGATCGGCGTGGGCAAAGAAACGCCGCAGGCCGGAACACAGGTAGTTGTGTCCGGGTTGGCCGTCGGGCGACTTGACGAACCGGTTCTTGGGACACTCGCCGTGGCACGCAAAGCGGTAGTGACAACACCGGCAGTAATCGGTGAGCGTGTCGCGTTTGTTACAGCCGAACTGGCGCTGCCGCGGCGAGTACACGACGTCGGCCAGCTGGCAATTCGCATCGAGCAGGTTGCCCAGCCGGTATTCCGGGTACACGAACCGTTCGCACGAATACAGGCTGCCGTCCGTCTCGAGCGCGACCAGCGATCTTCCACACACCGGGGCCAACGTGCAAATCTGCGAAGGCTCGTTCAGCCACAGTCCCACCAAGGTCTCAAACCAGTTGACAAAGACTTTGCCGAGGCCTGTCTTGAGCCACAGATCGAACGTGCGGCAGAGAAAATCGCCCCAGTCGTCGGGGTCGACCGACCAATCCGTCACCACCGAGTCGGGATGGCCCGGCCGGGCTGCCGGAGTGCCCAGAATCGGCATCCGCGACGTGTCCCACTGCGCCGGGCTGACGGTGCGAAAACCTTTCGGTTCGGCGCACGGCAGCCATTGGATGCGCGCGCAGCCCAACTCTTCCGTCAGGAAGCGGTACACTTCGTCCGGATGGCGCGCGTTGCCCGCGTGGATCACCGCCATCGCATTGAACGGCACTTGGTATTGGCGCAAGAGTCTAGCCGCTCGGTAGACCTGATCGAAGCTTGGCACGCCGCCCTTGCCCACGCGATAGCGGTCGTGCAGCTCCTTGGGGCCGTCGATGCTCAGGCCCACATAAAAGCCGTTGTCCCGAAAGAACTCGCACCACGACTCGTCCAGCAGCATGCCGTTGGTTTGGAAGTCGTTCCGGACGCGTATCGCGTCGGCATATTTCTGCTGCAATTCGACCACTTTCCGATAGAAATCCAAGCCTGCCAGTGACGGCTCGCCGCCGTGCCAGTTGAAGACGACTTCATCGATCTCCTGGCCGCCGATGTACTGGCGAACGAACTTCTCCAACAGTTCGTCGCTAATCCGGCTGGGTGCCCGGTGAGCCGGCAAATCGTCTTTGTGCAGATAGTAGCAGTACGTGCAGTCGAGGGTGCACCGCGATCCCACGGGCTTGACCAGAACATGAAATGACCGCGGAAAACCGCTGGATCGTTCTGTGGTTGCTTGACCGTTCATCGGTGTGCCGACACCTTCTGGGGTGGATTTTTCGAGCGATTCATCCCCTCACGCTTATGATCTCCGCGCCTCTGCCCCCTTTTCGACCCGGCAATCCACTGGGCTGCGTTCGGAATCAAGATATGCGAGTAACCGACGTATGATCGAAACGACAAAACAATGTCTGTTTGATGGTTCACAGGAATCCCTGCCTCGTAGGTCCAAGCCGTGCCGTCCACGAAATTCACCGCAAGCCGAGACTTGTTCGTAAAACGCTCGTGACTCGGATAGAAAAGATTAGCCGCACGACATTTGTTCACGAATGAGGCAAGTGCGGCCTGACTCATTACCTTGACTTCTGGTTGATCGGACGCTTGGACGGATACTGAGGTTACGTCAGTCACGCTCAAGGTTCGGATTCTCGCCAGTTCCATTTCTTGGCTGCGAAGAATTGGACCTAAAAGAAAAACAGCGAGAGGACACAATACGCCAACTCCACCAATGACTGACCACTTCAGATGGCATCCTGACGATCGCACTCGGCGGGAAGCGTCGGTCAACTGCCAACCGCACCCGACAAGAGTGCCAAGCGAACCCCCTGTAGCGAGCGCGCCCCAGAGTCTGTAAAACCAAAGAGTACCGGGGAACAGTGCGTGCCACACCGTAAATGCCAAGAGTGTACCAGCAACCGCTATGAGGTAAACGCGCCAATGGTCGCGGTGTCTTATGCGATGAAGCGGCGTACCCCAATCCAGTTCCTGCAAAAGAAAGTGCATCCGCGCAGGTTGGATCTGTTTACTCATCTTCCGGATTTCTTATGTAACAACGCCTAGACTCCGGTAAAGAGGTGCGTCCCCTTTCGTCCTCTCATGGAAGTCGTTCCGGACGCGCAGCGTTCCGGCGAACTTCCGCTGTACCGCGACGACCTTGCGATAGAAGTCCAAGCCCGCCAAGCCCGCCAAGGCCGGCTCGCCGCCGTGCCCGTTGAAGACGACTTCGTCGATCTCCTGGCCCGCGATGTACTGGCGGATGAACTCCTCCAACACGTCGTCGGCCATCCGGTCCGCTGTCGGCCCCGGCAGCAGGTCTTCCTTGTGCAGGTAGTAGCAGTAGGTGCAGTCGAGGTTGCAGCGCGCCCCCACGGGCTTGGCCACGACGTGAAACGACCGGGGAAAACCGCTGGGCCGTTGTGCAACTGGTTGACTGCTCATTGGCTCCTCGACAAATTCTTGATGGGAACTCCCATGACGTGATTCCATATCCGACAAAAGACTCTCGTCGCCCTTCTTTTCTCGCTGGCTTTGTTCGTCGCCCGTGTCGCCACTCACCTCGTCGCCTTGCGAGTCGGCCGTTCCGTTCGTGTCGTCGCGACGCTGCCGAAATAGCTCCTTCGCCACGGCACTCCGGGGAGAGGGGCGAGATGGAAAATGGGGAAGTTGTTTCGTGAGCGATGCTAGCTGGTCCAGGACGTGGCTGGGTCACTATCGCGTGGCGATTCGTCCCCGTCCTCATGGCTATTCAACGGTTCCTGGCAGTGCTTTTCACGCCCCTTTTCACGCTCGCCTCCTCCCTTCGCTTATCTTCTTCCGCAAGCAGGCATTCAATATACTGCCGCAGGGCTTCTGGAGGGTCCAGCCGCGAAGTCGGCCATTTCGGGGCAAGTTGGCGCAACGGCCGGCCAGCGCTTTCGTACATCAGCACGGCCGCGCCACTGTTCTCTACGGCGCCGGTGGTTGACCGAACGATCCCGTACTTACCGTCCTTGAGTTCGAGAGACACCGGGGATGGTCCATCCTCGTTGCGCCATACGACTATCGGAGATGTCAGAATCGAACCATCCTGTAACCGCTGCGCTGAGACGAAGAAGCGGTACTTTTCATTTGCGCCTGCAACGCTCGACATCGCGGTGAAGCGCGGCGTTGATTCTGAAGTTTCGCAGCAACCAAGAATCAACAGGACGAGGGTGCAGGAAAAGCGCCTCGTCACATGGCCCTTCGGACGATCCTTACTCATCCAATGCCCTGTTCGAAGTTGGGCCGGACGGCGTTTTCGCGTAAGTGTCATGCTCCGCCCCCCAAATCGTCGTGCGCCTTTCGGCGGCTACTACAGTAGTAGTATTATACCATGCCCGTCAGCATCAGATGATACCGATCCGGGATAAACCACCTTGGGCAAGCCAAATGCGTTGTCCGCAATGAATCCCCGCGAAAAACGATCAACAAATTGGCTGTTTCGAAGATGTCGCCGCCCGAGTCGATCTCGACGCTGTCGTCGAAACGTCGTTCACTACTCTTCGCAGCAGCAAACGGTGTCATGTACCCACGTGACGTTCCCATGAGACAGCTCTTTATATAAGCCCAGCTTTATGGCGACTCCCACGAGGGGCTCAATCCAATCGTAAACCTCGAACTCTAGCTTCGTACGGAGGATTCTGCCGGTCTGCCCCTCTGGACACGGCAAGTCTTCGATTTGCTTCGACTCCAGTAAAGAGGTGCGTCCCCTTTCGTCCTCCCCCTTTCGTCTTCCCTTACAGGCAGTTTCGAGAGCTTGGGCCGTCCAACATCACATAATTCCGAACTTCACATAACACTGGTTATGTTGCGCTCAACATAACCTGTGATTCGGCATCAGACAACAGACCAACACCGGCGTCGGGGTGCTTCTGCTGGGCCTCCTCCAGGGCGCGTTCAAACGCCTCGTAGTCGCCCTCCTTCTCAAACAACGGGAGGCGAGCCACGGCGCGGTTCAACGCGTGGTACACGAAACCACCAGGAGTCTGACGGGCTGTACGTGGCATCGCCTCACACTAACCTCCCAACCGACTCCAGTAAAGAAGTGCGCCTCCTCCTCTAGTGTTTTCTCCGCGCGACGCCGTTTCTCCTCCGCAAGCGAAAGAACGATGCGAGCCACGATCTGACTTTGAATCGTCTTCGGTAAAAAAAAACGTTCCACCGATGCACGAAGCGGTGGCAAAACCCGCTGCCAACGTATCGTTCCAGAACGCGAATCACGTCATCGTACTGTCTCGTCAGTGCCCCCACGTGGAATCGACCCCTTCTTGTTGTCACCAACAAGAAGGGGTTGTTGAAACCAAACTCAATGACGTCAACGATGTCGGCCGGTAGGATTTCGCAAGACTCGCGACCACGTGTGCCGAACAGCCGCTCGTCTTTGACTTCGAGGGTTGCTGACAAACACTCAGGCGCCCATCCTCCACAGCAAAACCATGCCCTGCCCATAGAATTGTTTCCTCGCCTAGTTGCATGCACATGGGACGACCTCGTCATCGACGATTGTGTAGTAGCATAGTTTGACTTCTACGGGGGTACCTACTCCGATAAAGCCTCCGCCACCAACAACAGATTGTCCGGGTGGAGAGAATACCCCGACTTCGCCGGATACGCCTGCGACGCCGACGCCAGCCGCCCATTCAAAGAAGTACTCTGTATATGCGTTCGGACAGTTCTCACCGTTGATATTAGCCAGAACGTGTGTAGAAGCACTGACCCCGGCCAACACGCCGACACATGTCTTCTTCAAGATCACCGAATGCTCCGCTCCGTTGGCGTCGCAACAAGAAACTTTGGCCACGCCGATTCCAACGATAAACCCGGCGTCAACTTGAATGTCGTACCCGCCGTAGAGGCCGTCACATCCACTTATGCAACCAACGTACAAGTGATATTGCCACCAGTGGGAATATTGAGCCGCGCATACACTATAACACTGCGTTTGCAGGGTTCCCACGGTCTGAAGAAGACCGGTGGGGTCAGTACGCGCAACTGGTGAATTGCTGCAGTACTCGTAGAGATTCATTCCCCCGCGATAGGAAATCAGATCTCTGCTGACAAAGGTGGACAGGCTGGAATGGACGTACCGGTTGCGGACCTTGTAGAGCGCGATCGCCGTGTCGAAGAAGTAGCCGCAGTACAGGGGGCCGTCACTAGCTGGGGCGGACGGGTTGGTCCAGGTCGCGGAGTAGACGGTGACCGTGCCGTAGGCCGTGTAGACGTAGCGCTCCAATACATCGCCGCTGTCGGCGTCGATGGTGGCCGTGACGTTGTAGTTGGCATCGCCCGTGTAGTAGCGGACGTTGTCACCTTGGTCCAAGTAATCGCCGTCGCCGTTGGCGTCGTGGAAGCGGACGATCGGGACGTCGATGTAGCGGGGGCTCCAGACGTATTCGTTCGACGCCAGTAATTCGTCCTCCTCGTCCACGAAACGCTCTTCGAGAAGCTGCCAATCGTGGTTGTAGAAGTAGTGGAAGTGCGCCGGGCCGCCACCTGCGGCCGTGACCACCTTCTCGATCCGCCGCTTGGCGCCATCATATTCGTAGGTGGCGATCAGGTCCCCGGGCTCGCCGGTGTCGTCCGCGTACACCTTTACCAGCCGGTTCCAGGCGTCATACGCATAGTGGAACACGAGTCGTCTCGTTGCCCGGTCGCGGGGCGGCGATCATGTTCCCTGCGGCGTCGTACGCGGGCATGATCCAGCCGCCGGTGATGGCGGTGATTTCGTTAACCGCGTTGGCGCTGCGGGTTTGAGTCTCGCCGTCGTCGTCGAACTCGGCGAAGTTGCCCAGGCCGTCGAGCGTCCAGGATTGGTCGAAATCGTCTGCGCGGGTGCTGGAGATCAGACGGTCGATCGCGTCGTACTCGTAGGTTTCGTCGAAGTCGTGGTTCAACTCGTTCGTGCGGCTGGTACGGTTGCCGGCGCGGTCGTAGGTGTAGGAGTAGTGCTCGAGCACAACGTCGGGATCGGCGCCGTAGTCGGTCCAGACTTGATCCAGGATCCGGCCGAAACGGTCCAGCGCGGCGAAGTCGGCGGCGGCGTAGTCGAGCCTCACCTCGATGTCCTCGTAGTCCTCGGTGACGATCCGGCCCGCGCCGAGGTATTTGTACGCGGCGTAAGTGTTCGCGCCGTCGCCGATGGTCGCCAGCCGGGACATGATGTCGTCCACCGCCTGTGTGGTGCCGTAGCCGTATTGGACCTGCCGTCCGTCGGAATAGGCGACCTGCGACAGCCGGACATAGCGGGCCACGCCGTTGACCGCGCCGTCGTCATACTCGTACTCGACGTACGGCGTGTTGCCGTCCACCGCCCCGGCGTGTTCCTGGTACTCGCGGGCGAGTCGGCCCCAACTATTGTACGCGTACTCGATCTGGTTGGCGACGGTCGTGCCGGAGGTGTCGCTGTAGCTGGTGATCGTCAACAGCCGGCCGAGGTCGTCGTACGTCCGGCCGATGCGGCGGATCGAGCCGTCCACCAGCCCCGAGGAACCGAGGCTCGTTACGATGTCGGCGGCCAGGCGCCCGGCCGTGTCGAAGGTGAGCTGGCGGACCACGCCCCGCTGGTCGGTGGTGCTGGTGGTACGACCCAAGCGGTCGTAGTCGGTCGAAACGCGGTCGCCGTTGTCGGTGGTGATGGTCCACACCTTGGTGGTCTCGTTCTGCGAGAGCACGTCGTCGCTGTCGGGATAGACCGCCGCGGTCTGCCAGGCGGCGTTGATCGGCGACGTGTACAGATATTTGGTCGCCTGAGCTTGCACACCGTTGCCGGAGCCCTTGGGGTTGTAGGCGGTCAGCGTCGCCAAGCGGCCGCCGGTGTCATACTGGTACTCGACGGTCACGTCCCGGTCGGTGTCCGTCTCGTCCACCTCGCCGTCGTCGTAGTTCTGGATCGTGCGGACGGTGCGTCCGGCGGCGTCGTAGTCGGTGTGGTTGATCCGGCCCAGGTTGTCGATGCTGCGATACGCCCGGCCGGCGGCGTCGTACTCGGTCAGCTGCAACTGGAAGTCGATGCCGGCCAGCGAATTGGGGTCCTGCGGGTACGGTTCGGGCGGCGAATCCTCCGCGACATCCGGGATGCCGTTTTCGTCCTGGTCGATGAACTCGCCCGTGGTCCCGTCGAACACGTAGTGCGTCAGGCCCGAACCCACGTCCTCGCGTCCGTAGTTGGCCGTCGCCGCGACGCGGTCGATGCCATCGTACCACATCACGGCGGCAACCGCGTAACTGTCGCCCGCCGACAGCGGGCCGGTCGTGCTCGTGTCGTCCGGCAGCCGCTGGTAACTGGCCGTGGCCACCGTCTGGCCTGCCGGATCGTACCACGATCGAGTCTGCTCGATCACCGTGTCGCCGGCCACGTTCAGCGCGTCCGCGTAGTCTTCCTCGTCTAGATCGAAGCTGATGTAGGTGGCCATCATCCGGCCCGCGCCGTCGTAGGCGTATTTCTGGAACAGCCCGTTGGCCGTGGCTGTTTTCACTACGTAGCCTCGCGCGTCGTACCAAGTATAGCTGGGCAGGTAAGCGCCCACCGTGCCATCGCCGGGATCGATCGCGTAGACCCGTGACTCGTAGACGCGGCCTCGCGTATCGTACAGGTTCTCGCTTTGCGCCCGGAGTTCTTCCGCCGACAGCGTGAAGTCGTCGCTGGTGTAGGTCTTGGACCAGACGGTGCGGCCAAGGTTGTCCAGATCGAAGTACGTCACCACGTCCCCGGGCGCAAGGACGTCGGTCCGCCGGTTCCGCCAGTCGTATTGGTAGAGCGTGGCGTAGTAGTCGTTGGCGCCCGAATCGAAGTGGGCGCGGGATTCGAGCAGGTTGCCCGCGGTATCGAAGGTCGCGCTGAAGACCAGCAGCATGTTGTTGCCCTGGGCCGCGCCGCCGGTGGGGTCGGCGTCGGTGGCGTCGGTGTCGTCGGTGCCGAGCCACGTTTCAACCGCGTTCCCGCGGGCGTCGAGCACCACGCGGGTGATGGTGCCGTCGGGGGTGACGATCCGGTTCTGCCGGCCCAGTTTGCCCGCCGCACCGAACGTCTCGTAGCCGTAGGTGGTCTGGAGATAGTTGAGCCCGGCGGCGCCGCTGCCCGACGCCGGGATGTCGTGGTAGCCCCGCACAGAGACCGGCCGGGTCTTGCTGTACTGGTAGGTGGTCCAGGCCGTGTAGTCGGACTGCGGGATCGCGGCTGCGGCCAGGCCGGCGACGGTGCCGCTGTAAACCGCCTGGATCTGCTCGGTCGTGCGGCCGTCGCGGTCGGTCTTGGTGACCGAGACCGGGCCGAGGATGTACGAATTGCCGGACGTCACCACGGTATAGCCCTGCGCGGCTCGGGTTTCGTGCGTCGCGTCGTTGTAGAACGTCCATGTCGCGGTGCGGACGTCGGTCGGCGTGCTGTCGACCAGGGACAGGTGGGCCGGCCCGAGCACTTGAATGACGCGGCCGAACGCGTCGTACTGATAGTCGGTCGCCTGGTTCGCGCCGCCGGAGGCGGGCAGGGTCCAACCGGCGGGCGGACTGAGCTGGAGTTCGTCAGCCCGCGCGTCGTCCAGGTCCTCGATGGTCTGCCGCAGGCGACCGGTGAGCGGATCGTAGTCACGGTACGCGACCCGGCCCAGCTCGTCCATCGACCAGGCGAGATTGCCGCGTTCGTCGAACGCCAGGCTTCTGGCGGCGCTGACGCCCGAACCGTTCTGGCCGGTCGGCACGGCCGGCAGGGTGGTGGTCTGCTCCAGGACTTGGAACGAATCGGCGTACCAGGCGTAGGCGTATTCGGTGGTCACCGCTCCGCTGCCGTCCTCGTTTGCATAGACCGTCTGGCCGGCGACGGGGTAGATCGTCACGTCGCTGACGGTGCGGGCATAGTACGTATAGGTCGCCAGGAGGATGGCCCGTCCTGGGCGCCGGGCGCAAGCCGGGCGGCGTCCTCGCCGTGGGCCACGGCCGTCTGGTGCAGATAGCCTTGCACGCCCCCGGCGGTGTCTTCGTCGATGTCTTGCGACGTGGCGGCATAGTACGCGGTGATCCGGAACAGGCCGGCCGCGTCGCTCAGGTACGGCGAGTCGCCGCCGGCAAAGTCGATCAGATCGGGCAGGTCTTCGTCATAGTACGCACTGGCGTACAGCACAAAGGCCGAGGGCTCGGCCGTCAGCACCCGGCGTCCGTCGGGGTCGTACCGATGATAAGTCAGGGTGTGAGTCTCGGAGGCGGGATCGTACAGGTCGCTCAGGATCGGCTGGCCGAGATAGTTGACGTACACGGTGTGGGTGCTGCCGTCCAGCCGGGTTTCGACGGTCTTGCGAATCCAATGGTTGTAGTCGTTGCGGCTGTGGGTGCTGAGCGTGACCGCGAACTCGGACTGGTTGCTCTGGCCGAACACGATCCGGTTGCTGACGCGGCGGTCGGCGTCGTACTCGTAGTAGAAGCAGGTGTAGTTGGCGATGGGGTCGTTCTGGGTATCGCCCGCGTGGGGATTGTACGGGTCGTCGGGATCGCCGTAAGCGGCGACGAAGGCGGCGTAGGCGTTCGGGATCAGCACCCGCTTCAGGCCGTGGGCGCCGGCCGCGCCGGTGTAGTAGCGGAAATAGTTCGTATCGTCGCCGACCCAATCCTCCTCGCCCGCGTCCCACTGCCCGGTGACGATGGTCTTCAAATCGCCGGGCGAACCGTAGGACGCGCCGTAGCCGTAATAGTCGTAGCTCAGGCGGCGGACGTTGACCCATTCGGATGCGGCATCATCGTACTGCGACAGCGTCAGCGTCTGGACGTGTTCGCGCCCGTCGTAGCTGGTCGCGTAGGTGAACTCGCGTTTCAAGGTCGCCTGACCGGCGGGCGTGGTCTTGTCCAGGACCTCTGCGATTTGGCCGTAGATTCCGGCCTCGGTCCACGCGGTCACCTCGACGGCGGCCCCGCCGGGCTGCACCCAGCGGTACAGGCCGCCTTGAGGGCGCGCGGTCTGCTCGGTATCGAAGAATTCGTAACGCGTGCCATCGGCGCGGGTGAGGATCAAGAGTGCGTTCTGGGAGTCGTGGAGCAGCGTGTCGGTGGCGCCGTAGCGGGCGGTATAGCTGCCGTCGCCTTGGGCGTCGAACCACACCGTCTGCTCGGTTCCGAAGCGAGCCACCATGTTTTGCGCCCCGCCCGTGAGATACGGCAGTTCGTCGGCGTCGCTCCAGCCCGGCCCAAAGCCGGTGTCCATGCTCACCTCGCGGCTGGAGTAGGTCAGCCCGGTCATTCAACGCCTCCTAGACTGTGGGAAGATTCCTGACAGTGTCGGCACGCTCTGGCCGAATACGACGGCCCTGTCCTTCATGCGTTCGAGTTACTACTCGCCCGAGGACTATTGAAGCGCAACCATCACTCCTAACACGGCGAGCGGCAGTCCGCTGAGCAATGCTCCCAATGTTCCCATCCTAATTGTCGCGACTGTGCGTTGCCTGACACCGCCGACGACTCCGACGATGCCTAGCACGAACGCAGCCGACTCCATCAATACAAACAAACCGAGCAATAACGGTGATAGGGTTGACGCCCCGCCGATGACGTACAACCCCAAGGAAGCGTAGCAGGAAATCCTTGCTGCATGATCTGCAAATGCTGTTGCTGCGGTCGACCGACAGCCTACAGTCAATGAACTTGGGTCTTCCGGCGCGTTCACTGTGACGCCGCCTCGTTTATCGTCCATCGCGTCTGATGCGCCACCGACGTCAGCTCGCATCCTCTCGTCTCCTATCTTCTTCCGCAAGCAGGCATTCAATATACACCCGCAGGGCTTCCGGCGACTCCAGAAGCGAAGTCGGCCATTTCGGAGCAAGTTGGCGCAACGGCCGGGCAGGGCCTTGGTAGAGCAGCACGGCAGCGTCCCTGTGCTCTACTGCGCCCGTAATCTCCCAAACGATGCCCCACCGACCGTCTTTCAATTGGATGGACAACGGGCTTGGTGCATTCTCACTGCGCCATATGACTATCGGAGATCCAAGAATCGAACCGTCCCCCAGGCGGTCCCCGGCCACGAGGAACCGGTACTCGTCATTTGTGCCCGCAGCCCCCGCCGTCGAAATATAACGCGGCGCAAAATCGCGGTCTCCCCGACAACCGCAAGCCAATAGTAGAAGGGCTCCAGAAAATCGCACCATTACTGTCGCTGTTGAGCCGTCCTTTGTCATTGGCAAACCCCGTTCGAACTGAAGTTCTGCAAAAAGCAGATTGATAGGAACGCGCACCAAGCCTCGTCGAGCCGCACGCCGTTGATCACCACGGCCGTGTCGTCGGTGTCGTAGCTGGTCCAGAAGATAGCTGTCACCATCGCTTTGCGATTCGTCTCCCGTCCTCATGGCCATTCAACGGTTCCTGAACACGCTCTTTCCACGCTCCTGCAACTGTTACGTTCCAGGCGACATCATGCTCTCGGGCGACGGGAAGTTGTTCGGCTCAAGCTCGTGAGCTTTCCGAAAATCGGCCAGTCCCTGAGCATGGTTCTGTCCGGCAAGCCGCGCGTTGCCGCGGCGAAAGTAGGCGTCCGCGGATGGTTTCAGATCGATTGACCGACTGAAATCCTTGATTGCCCGTTCCCAGTCGCCCTCCGCCTCCCACACCAAGCCCCGAGCATAGTATGCATCGGCGTACGTCGACGAATACCGTATCGCTTGCGTGTAGTCGCGGATCGCCAGCTCCAACCGCCCGAGCGCCGCCCACGTCGCCCCTCGGGCGTAATACGCTTCCGAATCGGTTGGTGCTAGACAAAGTGCCTGATCATAATCATCGACGGCAGCCTCCAATTGCCCCGTCCAGTGGGATGACATGCCTCGTAGACGGTACGTCTCCGCATTTCTCGCATCGAGCGCAAGGGCTTCGCGAAAACTGGCCTCCGCCTGTTCCGGCTGTCCCAACAAGGACAGCGTGGCCCCGCGCCACGCATAACCGTCGGCCACGTAGGCTCCCCGGCTTATCGTGTTATCAAGGTCGGCTAGCGCCTCGGGCAAGTCGCCAGTTTGCGTTCGTGCCACACCGCGAAAGAAGAGCGCGCCCGCGTTACTTGGGTCACGATGAAGTACCTGAGAAAAATCCAAGATCGCGCGTTCAGGTTCCTCAACTTGGAGCAGACACCATCCCCTTAGGCCGAAGTACTGGGCCCAACGCGCGTCACATTCGATAGCGGACGTAAGGTCCGCGATGGCATCGTTGAACGAGCCCGCATTGTAGTGGATCAGACCTCTGTTGAAGTAAGCCTTCGCGTAACGAGGGTCAAGCT
>Ga0351864_10040_pt1 | contig 75354 bp, 54 predicted proteins | sample TotcelHFGM3001L9_FD_206758 | JGI IMG/M metagenome (GOLD analysis project Ga0351864, IMG submission 206758) | Enriched cells from coal bed in the Powder River Basin, Montana, United States - Total cells FGM rep2 HSBNCT.FGM.300.1.L9 ... | reverse complement strand
GGTGTTCTTGGAACATGGTTCTCGTCCCAGGGCCACCAGCAACACGAGGACGCGCGAGACGGCCGCCACACAGGAACGCTGCTCGCCCTTGTGCAGCACCTGCGAGAGGAAGGCCCACAGGGTCAGCGGCGGGGTGTAGATCTCGTCCTCTTCCTGCGCGAAGTCCACTCCTTCGTCCGCGAAGGCCTGTTGGATCTGGTCTTCCGAGAGGACCTCCGCAAAGGGCAACCCTTCGGTCTGCAGGAAGGAGGCTTGAACCAAGCCAAATCGACGTGGTAAGGAACGGTCAGGATGGTAAAATGACATGAGGCCCTCCTTGGTCTCAACGCGACTCGAGTTCCAAGGAAGGCCTCACGGATCGGAGGCAATGATACCCCAAGGAAGGCCCCGGTCCAACAGCAATTCCATCGGGCGTGCGGGCATCAACTGTTCGCCCACGTGCAGCACGGATGCGTGGCCCCGTTCAAAACGTAGCCCCTCCGTGAGCGCTCTTTGTATGCGCCGATCCGCCGGAACAAAGGCAACCCGATTCGAATCGTCCTGCGCGCACGCTACAACCGCTCGCCAACGCTCCGCCCCCGTCGTCCCATGTCTTGACGTAAATCCTTGTGGGACAACCGGCAGTGCCATTCGTTCCTGGAACCTTTTCCGGTCGCGACATCCACCAGACGGAGGTATGCCTCATGGACCAATGCCGTGGGCTGCAGCGTCTGTCCGGGATCCTCCTGAGCCATTTTGTCGGCGGCCAGTTTGCGCAGCTCGTCATAGACCAGAGGCAGCAACTTCTCGGCGGCTTGGCCGTCGCCTCTTTCGACCTGCCCGAGGATCTGGGTGACGTCAATCATGCTGGCACCGGCTGCTTCCAGCGAAGGATCGGCAAGGAAATCACTGAGCGGAATGGCGGTAGCCACCGGTTTCGGAGCGGCCGAAAAACCGGAGGCTTGCCGCTCACGTGAAAACCGAGCCGTGTTGATTCGCCGATCCTTAGCAGCGCATATTGTACGCTCCAAGCGATCTGATCAACAAGCACCAGACGGAATTAGCGGTATCGTATTCCTACAGATCGCCGTCACCCCCCCATTATCCAATACCCTTGCAGGCACGGACGAGGGATGTGTACACCTACCGAGCGTTGCATAACATGTAGCCTCGACAAATCAGTAGGAGCAGCGCGTGTCAATACATAATCGTATCGTGGATGCAAGAGTCTGCCGGCTTGACGGACGCCTCGTTCCTGAAGGACCAGCTGTGATTGATACTCAACCAGATCGCGTGTTGCGAAGTGGCCAACCGCCCGGGCCGACTTGAACTGTCATGGAGATGAACAATGAAACGAAGAACTTTTCTGAAACAAAGTGCCTGCGCGGTGGTGGCGCTGCCGTGGATGGATCGCATCTGCTTCGGGCAGGACGCCGACCGCCAGCAGCTGACCTTCTATGCCATGTCCGACACGCACGTGGGACACGTCATCGATCGTGAAAAAGGCACCATCAAGCAACGGTGCGAGGAAGTGGCGTGGATCAACAGCCTTCCCGGCACTGCGTACCCAAAAACCATGGGCGGCGTGGTCGATCCGCCGCGCGGCATCGTCATGGCCGGCGACCTGATCAACGACGGTGCGTTGGCCGACCGGTACCCGAAGCAATGGGCCGATTGGGTTGCCGATTTCGGCGTCGACGGCGAAGGACGCTGTCGGTTCCCCGTCTTCGAGGGCGTCGGAAACCACGACGTCAACATCAACCTGTTCGTCTTCAACCAGGTCCACCAGCGGAACCGCAAACGCCTGGCGCTCGGTTACATCAGGCACGTGTCCGAGAACGGGTACCACTACTCCTGGGATTGGAACGAGGTCCATTTCGTCAACGTGAACATCTTTCCGGGCAACGAGTGGCACGGCGAGGCCGACGCGTACGGCCGGGCGCACGATCCCCTTTTTGCGCGCGACTTCCTGGAGAAGGACCTGCGGGAAAACGTCGGCATTTCGGGCCGCCCCGTGATCCTGATCCAGCACTTCCGGCCCATCGACGACAACTGGTGGACCTACGCCGCGGCGGATAAGTGCCAGCGTATCCTGCAGGACTACAATGTCATTCTCATCATGTGCGGCCACGCGGGTGGCGGTATCAACAACACGTGGCGCGGCATCGACTGGGCCACCAGCAACGGACCGCTGCAGGTGTTCCGGATTGCCGGCAAGACGCTCGAAGGCGTCGTTCGCAACGAGGCCGGATGGGGCCAGCAGATGAAAAAGACCATCTACCGCTCGTACGAGGATTGCGAGCTGCCGGCCGTCGTCAACAATGGGAACTGGGCCGTCGACGTCGCAACCGATCGGGCCACGCTCACCGGCAAGATCCTCTACGAAGCCGTCTCTCCCAGTCAGGCGGCGTTTTACTACGACACGACGGACGGCGGCAACGACGCGGCGGCGTGGAGTCGCTGTGTCGACGCGGGCCGGCAGCCAGCCGACGCGATCTTTGGCCTTGCGATCGAAGGGCTTGAGCCCTGGACGGACTACTATTACCGCGTGCGTGTCAGAAACAGCCGGGGCGATGCCTGGGCCGCCGCCTCGATCCCCTTCCGGACGAAGGGCAGACTGCCCGAGGGCTGGCAGGAGCAGTTCATCGGCTATGCCCAGCGGCCCTGGGCCGGCGCCCATCAGGAGGACGGTGTCTTCCAGGTACGAGGCAGCGGGCGCGATATCGGCGAGCCGAGGCAACCGGACAACTTCGAATTCGCTTCCACACCCGTCGCAGGCGAAGCGATGATCCAGGCCCGCATCGATAAGATGGAAGGCCGGACCCGCGACCCCAAGGTCGGCATCATGTTGCGCGAATCGTCCGACAGCAGAGCAGTGCACACCGCCTTGTTGGTGAGCAACCACGGGGGCCTGCAACTGTATGCGCGTCTGGAAGCCGGCGGGCCAACAACCGTCAGCCCGCGCAACGACGCGAGGCTTCCCCTCTGGGTCAGGCTGGTCCGCCAGGGCGACCGGATCACGGGCTATATGTCCAGCGATGGCGAGAACTGGGAGCAGGTAGGCCAGTCCCTGGAGGTTTCGATGAAGCCCACGATGCACGCGGGCTTGGCCGTAACGGCCGGGAACCGCGACGGCTCGCAGCATACCACGGGGTACTTCTCGGAGGTCGAGGTCACTGGGGAGCGAAAGGACCAGTAACGACGCGTAGGAGAGCGGCCAACGGGCTATGTCACCTGCTTACGGCACTGGGATTGCCGTCTTCCCCACCTTGTTCGTACATGTCCTTTTTTCTTCCTTTTCTTCTTTTCCTTCTTTCTTCCTGTTACAGCGGAGCGGTCTGGACATGGCGTAGTTCGGCGTTTTCCAGGCGGAAGAGCAGCTTCCTCACGAGGAGATCGGGGCGATACGTGAGCATCGTGCGCTGACCGGCGATCTCGGCGTCGATGAGCGCACCGCCGATCTTGTCGTCGCTCTTCACGATGACGCGGACGTTGAAGGGCCGATCCACTCCGATGAGATTCTCGATTGCGTAGTCGCCGTTGCCATGAGGCGCGCCCCCCTCGCGCAACGACTTCTGATTGTCCGCGAAGCCGTGCAACGAGCCGGGACCGAACTGGGCGCGAAGATCGTCCAGTCGAAGCTGCAGCTCGCACGAGGCCTGTTCTCCATTCTTCGGTAGAAACGAAACGCCGATCCTGCCCGAGCTCATCCCGACGGGCTGCACCGTGAACTCCAGCAGGAACGAGCGGCTGTCCGCCGGAAAGGTCCTCTCGCCGTCGATGGTGTCCGCGAGCATCCTGGGCTGGCCGGTATCGGGCGTGATCTCCTCCATCCACTTCGAGCCGATTCTGCCGTCGGGCAGTTGCAGCAGTTCGCGAATGACCAAATTGCCGCCCCAACCGCGGATGTGAGTCCACCCAGCCATCAAAAACCGGCCGCCGGAGACCTCCGTGATCGCCGGGACGTTCAGTCCGTCGTAAAAGTCGAGTCCGTTGGCGGCATCCGGCTTGGCTCCGAGCCGTTGTCATCGCTGGTCCTCCCACTTTCGGATTTCATCACGACCACGGGCGTTGCACCCCCCGGAATGCCGAAGTTCTGGTGTTTCGGCAAGAGACTGTCGATTCTCTGTTGACTTGCCTTATGGCATCGTGAATAATGCCATATGGCACACTTCGATTGGAGGTTGACATGGATGACGTTCGAGAACTGACCGATTTTCTGGGCGGAACTTCGGTCGTGGGTTCGCCGCAATCGGATTTCGAGTTCATTGAGGTGATCCGCAAAGGCCTGCCTTCGGAAGTAATCCAATGCGTTGTGAAGTCCTCGGCCGTAGGCGAAGACGTGATCTGCAAGTCGCTGCGGATCGCCAAGCGCACGGCCGCCCGTCGTAAGGCGAATGCCGCGAGGCTGAAGGCTTCCGAATCGGAGTTGATCTACCGTTTTGCGAAAGTTCTCGTTGCCGCGACGGATGTCCTGGGCGATCGGTCAAAGGCACGCGAGTGGCTATTGAGCGAGAACCGCGCGCTCGGCGGACAGCGGCCGATCGACCTACTCGACACGGGAATAGGCTTTGAGGATGTCATGGATGTTCTGCGTCGGATCGAGCATGGCGTGTATAGCTGATCATGGATATCTGGCGAATCTGTCGATCGAAGCATGAAGCTTCCGCGTTTAGTGGCCGTGGCGCGGAGAAAACGGGTGGGCGCTGGAATCACAAGGGCCACGCGATGGTGTACGCTTCCGAGAACCTGTCGCTTGCCGTGCTGGAACTGTTTGTCCACGTATCGCCCGACACGATGCCAGCCGACCTGGTATCGATCCGAGGGGAAATGCCCGACTCGGTATCGATCGAAGAGATCGACGAAGCTGCTCTGCCGGACAACTGGCGCGGCTATCCAGCCCCAGCAGAATTGCAGCGACTCGGCACCGAGTGGCTGCTCCAGCAGACATCGCTCGTTCTTATCGTCCCTTCAGCGATCACTCCGCTGGAGCGGAATATCCTTTTGAACCCAGCGCATCCCGAGATCAAGCAGCTACGGTTAGAGGCCGGGCGTCCGTTTCACTTTGACCCGAGGATGTTCGGCAAGTGAGCGGGAATACGCGCAAGTGGCCCCTACGTGCTCTATGAGGGCCAGCCGGTCCGCACGCATCTGTCGGCCTTCATCGATTGCCACAGCCGCTACATCGTCACGGCGCGGTACTACTTCCGGCAGACGCTGGACATCCTCACCTTGGCCGGCTCAATCGGGCCTTCGCGGCTTGGCTGGACGTCAGCGATCACCAGCGGACGCATTCGGAAGTCCCGGAAAAGTCCCGGAAAAGACAGGTCCAATATTGTTCGGCACGATTCTTGCGAGAGTGGGCATCCTCGCCGCTTGACGGCGAGAGGTTCAGGTTACGTGGCCACGAACAAGCGTCCACCTCGAACAACAGTGATCCCCGACGCTTGGCGTCGGAAGATTCAGGATGGATGGCCGACATCGTGGTACCGCCAGTTAGCCTGAAGTGCTAGCCGACAAGCGGCGAGGATCAAGCAGCGCTTCTGTGACTTGCCCCCCGTAGCCAGTTTTCCTCAATGACTCGACGGCAAGCGTCGAGGATGCGTGCCAGCAGCAACCGCTGTGCCGAACAGTATTGGACCTGTCCCGTTTTTCCACGCACAGGTATTTTTTGACGGCCGTTCGCGCTGAGCAGACCAAGGCCCTCCAGGGATACTTCACTCGCTCCAAACCGTTTGCACCTGCCGCTGGCGGACGGGCCACCAGGCGTCGATTTTGCCGGCCAAACGGGCCACGATTTCGGGATGCTGGGCGGCCAGGTTCGTCGTCTCGTGCGGGTCGGCGACCAGGTCGTACAGTTGCGGCCGGCGTTCGGTGCGAGGATGGCTGCTGGCATAGCGGCCCAGGACGCCGTCATAGGTCAGCAACAGCTTCCAGCGGCCTTCGATCGCCCAGCGGTACAACAGCGAAGCCTCCGGGGTTTCCAGATCGGCGATGTCGTGCGCGAACCCCTCGCCAAAGATCGTGTCCCTGGCCAGCGGCTGGCCGTCCCGCACGACCGGCATCAGATCGAGCCCCGGCAGGTTGTCCGGGACTGGCGCTCCCGCGGCGCTGAGCATGGTGGGGGCCAAGTCGATGCTGCTGACCACTTCGTCGCGGCGGCCCGGCGGGATAACGCCTGGCCAGCTGAGCATGATCGGCTGCCGCGTGCCGGCTTCGTTAGGCGACTGCTTGGAGCGCAACGCGTAGTTGCTCGATTGCGGGTCTTGAATCCAGCCGTTGTCGCCGACGTACACGAACAGCGTCTTGTCCGTCAAGCCCTTGGCCTCGATCAAGTCCATCAGCTCTCCACACGTCTCGTCGAACCATTCGCACATCGCGTAGTATTTGGCCACGTGCAGCGAATCAACGCGATCGCGGTACTTGGCCAACAGACGTTCCGGCGGATTGTGCGGCGTGTGAGGCAGGAACGGAGCGTACCACAGGAAGAAAGGTTTCGCCTCGCGGACCGCGTGGTCCACGAAATCGACCACCGGTTGCAGGCCCTGGCGGCCGATGGCCAGGCCGTCGTCCCCGTGCCGGCCGCCCGGTTCGGGAAAACCTCGCGTCATGCCGTGCGTAAATCCGCCGCGCTGGTAGGGGCCTTCCCACCATTTTCCCGATTGATGGCTCAGGTAGCCGCGTTGGGCGAGCAGTTTGGGAACCGTGGGCTGCCGGTCGATGTGCCCGATCAGCTGCCGCCGCAACTCGGCATACTCGGCCGAGGCGGGCGCGGCTAGCGTGACCGATGGATCGTTCCCCGAGATCTTGTGCTGGTGCGAGTACAGGCCGGTGATCATCGTCGCCAACGAAGGCCGGCACAGTGCGGTGGGCACGTAGCCGCGCGTGAACAGCGCACTGCGCGCCGCCAACTCGTCCAGCCGCGGCGTCTGGATCAGCGGATGATCCATGAAACCATAGTCAGTCCAGGCCTGGTCGTCGGAAATGATGAACACGATGTTCGGAGCTGTCGCATCCGCCGCGGATGCAGTCCCGCACAGGAAAGGGAACAAGAACATCGCAGAGCAAGCGAGCAAGCTGGTTCGCATGGACGAATCCTCCTTCTGAAAAACGCTCGAAATGTGATGACGAATCAAAAGTTTCCGTCTTCATTTTTCTGCCCCCCATTTTCTTGCCCGCCTCTTCATGTTGCTACATGCTCTTCGGTGCAACGGAAACATCAAGGATGGGCTGGCAGGAAAATGGAGGGCAAAAAGATGTGAGGGGCCTTGCGGCTTCACGGTTTTGTCTTTCCGGTTTTCTTTGCTTTCTTTGCGGCGGGCTCGGCGGACGGCGGTTGCAGCCCGTCATCCGGTTGATTCCACAAACGATAGGGATCGTCCAAGCGGCGCATTTCGGCCAGCAGCAGAGCTTCCAATTCGGCCAGTTGTTCCGCGTAACGCGGGTCGGCGGCCAGGTTGACCTGATGCTTGTCGGGTCGATTTCCCGTCAAGCCCAGCACGTCGGGGGCGCCGTGCTGCAACAGCAGTTCGTCGGGATTCTCCGCCAGATTGAACAACTGGGTTTCTCGGACCTGGCCATCCATGACATCGTACTTGATCAGTTTCCAATCGCCCTTCTTGACGGAACGTATCCCCGGCTTGGTACCGCCGCAGTAGACCCCGAACAGGACGTCGCGGACGGTGTCCTGTTTGCCTTCGAGCACCGGGCGGAAGCTAAGCCCCTCGTTGGTTTCCGGCTGCGGGATGCCCGCCAGATCGCATAGTGTGCCGAGGACATCAAGCAGGTAGATGTTCCCCTGGACGCGCGAGCCTGGCGGGATGCCGGGGCCTTTGGCGATAAACGGCACGCGCCACGTGTGCTCGTACAAGTTCTGCTTGCCTTGCAAGCCGTGGCGGCCGATCGCGATCCCGTGATCGGCGGTGTAGAAGACGTAGGTATTGTCCAGTTCCCCCATCGCGTCGAGTTTCTTCAGGACGCGGCCGATCTGGATGTCGATATTCTCGCAGCAGGCGAATTCGCGTCCCAACTCGTTGCGGATGGTGATCTCGTCCCGCCGCTCCCAGACGCCGCTTACGGCTACCTCGTCGCGGAGATTCGGGTGGCCGTGGTGGAAGGGATGGGCGGGAAGATAGTTTCGCGGCAGCGGCGGCGCCTGGGGATTCGCTGGCGGCAGCGTCTGGCGATCCGCATGGTTGACCGCGCCATACTTGTCCAGCAGTTCCGGCTTCCCATCGCGGGTATCATGCGGGTGGGAAAAGCCGAAGTAGATCAGAAACGGGTCGGTTGTCCGGCCGGCTTGACGTTCGTCGAGATACGTCAGCACTTGCTCCGCGTGCCAGGCGCTGCCCGATTCGTCCGTGCCACCGCGTTTGCCGGCGTCGTGGCGGACGGTGAACAGCTTGTTGGCGGCTTCGTAACTGTTGCCCATTTTGCAGGTGCGCATGGTGGCGTATCCCGCGCGGTTGAACACGGCGGGGATCGTATTCTGCTCGAGTTCGGGTGGACACAACCCTGTTTTCATTGCACCCGGAGCATTGGGCAGATGCCAGACGGTGCGTCCGCTCATGATCATGTGCCGCGACGGCGAGCAGACGGCGCCGCTGAAGGAACCCATGTGATACGCACCGTCGAAGGTCATCCCCTGGGCCGCCAGGCGATCGAGCACCGGCGTCTGCAAAGGCGATTTCGGGTCGTAGATTTTCAAGTCGAACGGCGACTGGTCGTCGACCAGGATGAACAGGATATTGGGACGGCGAGGCTCGGCGGCCACGGCCGAAGCGACGACACATAACATCGCCAGGATGGCGAAACAAAACGGGTTCGTTTTCATGGGAAAGGCTCTCTAGCTTGGGGATAGGTCAAGGCTGAATGTACTTGATCTCCACGTAAAAAGCACCCCGCGACTTGGCGGTGGATTCCTCGGTCAGCAGCGTGTCCAGCCGCGCAGGCCCCGCGGGCAGATCCAGCGCAAGGGTCACGGACGTAGCTCCGGAGGCGACGGCCGCCTTGGCCTCGCACGGGCCCAACTTGACCTGGGCCTGATCGGCCTGCAAGGGAAAGTTCGCCTCCGCCGGTTTGTGACGCAACGTGATCGCGTACTTGCCGGCGCGCGCCACATCGAGCATCCACCAGCCGTTGACCTCCGGCATCCGCTTGATCTGCGACTGGTCCCAGGGGATCTGTTGCACCGTCGGCGCGTGCCAATCCATACAGGTGAAATGCACGGGATTCTCCTGCTCGGATCCGATCCCGATGTACCCGTAGCGGGAAAAGCTCGGCTCCAAGCCTTGCCACCAGGTCTCGTAAGCCGCGCGTAACTCGGCGACAACCTCCGGATGGCGATCCGCCACGTTCGTCGCTTGGCCGGGATCGGCCTGCATGTCATACAGTTCGGCCCCGTTGACGTATCGCCAGCGCTGCGTCATCGCGGCGCTGCGCGTCCACTTGGGAGGGATTTCCTCGCGCTGCGTATGGACGAACAGCGTCCGTTCCGGCCATTCGGCATCCTGGCCCTCGAGCAACGGCACCAAACTGCGGCCGTCGAGCGGGTTGGGTGGGGTGACCGGCAATCCGCACAATTCCACCAGGGTGGGTAGCACGTCGAAATGCGCCGCGAGCTGGGTCACATCGCGTCCGCCGCCGATCCCGCGGGCCGGCCAGCGAATGAACAACGGCACGCGATGCCCGCCGTCGTATTCGGACCCCTTGGCGCCCCGCATCCCGGCGTTGAAACCGGGCCACGGAGGCACCGTCGCATCGGCGGCGTCGGGCTTGGTCTTGCCTTTCCCCGCAGGACGCACCATCCCCGCGGCGGTCCCGTTGTCGGTCATGAACATCACGATCGTGTTCTGGTCCTGCCCGGTTTCTTTGAGCGACGCGAGCAGCCGGCCGACGTTTTCGTCAAAGTTCTCGAGCATCCCATAGAACGCCGCCATCGGTTGGGGGACACCGCGATCGAGGTAGTATTGCTGGTACCGATCCGGCACCAAGTACGGTCCGTGGGGAACGTTGGTCGTCAGGTACACGAAGAATGGCTGGACCTGATCCTGATTCCGGACCTGAGCGATGAACTGTGTCGCCTGGCGGAAGAACACGTCCGTACAGTAACCCTCGAACGGCTGCCACTGGCCGTTGACCTGGTAATGGTCGTCGAAATAGTCGTTGCCCCAGTAGTCCGGCGTCTGGCCGATACCGCCTCCGCCATGGATCAGCACATGATGAAAGCCGCGATCCTGAGGACGCGCCGGATAATTGTCGCCCAAATGCCACTTGCCAAAGATCGCGTTGCGATAGCCGTTGGCGGCAAAGGCGTCCGCCAGCGTCACTTCGTCACGAAACAGGATCGAGCGGCCCATCACCGTGTGCCAGATGCCGGTGCGCGTCGAGTACCGGCCGGTCATCAACGCCGCGCGCGTGGGCGAGCAGGTGGGATCCACATGAAAGTCGGTGAACCGGACGCTCTCGCGATACAACTGATCGAGGTTCGGCGTGCGGATCATGCGGTTGCCGTGACAGCCCAGATCGCCATACCCTTGGTCGTCGGTGATCAGCAGAATCACATTCGGCTTTTCCGCAGCGGCCGTAGAGGCCACTGGACCGATCGCGGCACAGGCACAGGCGAGGACACAGGCACAAGCGAGGGCAAGCAAGTTCTTCATGGTGATGTACGTCCTGTGAAAGGAATCGCTGCGAACAACGCAAACTTCGAGCCCCCATGATACTCTCGCCTTGTTCGCCCAGGCAACTCCCCCGGCGATGGGAGGAACCGCTGGCTGCGGATCGGACTTGTTCAACTCGCCCAATGGCGGGCGCTGTCGAGCGGACCAATCGCGGGTATACTCTCGTGAAGGAACCGGCGGCTGGCGCCTTGCCGCTCCCCTGAAACCTGATAGTTGTTTCTCGAACGATGCGAAAGCTTTCTCTCTCCGTTTCGGACTGACGGAGCGAAGGGATTGCCGCCGGAAACCTGGAAACGCCATGTCTCGTCGCCTTTGGGAAATCGCCGGTTTATTTCTAAAGCTGGGTTCGATCGGCTTCGGCGGTCCGGCCACGCATCTGGCGCTGATGGAAGACGAGGTGGTCGAACGCCGCGGTTGGCTGTCGCGACAGCACTTTCTGGACCTGGTCGGCGCGACGAATCTGATCCCCGGCCCGAATTCGACCGAGATGGCGATCCACATCGGCTTCGTGCGCGGTGGCTGGCCGGGGCTGGTGATCGCCGGCGCGGCGTTCATCCTGCCCGCGGTGCTGATTACCACCGGCCTGGCCTGGCTGTACGTCGAACACGGGCGGCAGCCGCAGATCGAGCCGATCATCGCCGGCATCAAACCGGCGGTGCTGGCCGTCATCTTCAGTGCCGGTTGGCGTCTGGGACGCAAGGCGCTGAACGGTTGGATCGTGGGGGCGGTCTTCATCGCCGCCGGCATCGCGTCGCTGTGCCGCGCCCGCGAAATCCCGGTGCTGCTGGCATGCAGCCTGATCGGCATGCTGTGCCTGCGGTGGCAGCAGAATCGGCGGGAGACCGCAGGGCCGACCGGCGGCGGTGGGCTGGGCGCGGTGCTGTTTGCCGGTATGCTCGGCGGCGGTGGCCACGGCGGCAAGTCGGTCCTTGTGGCATCCCTGGCCGCCACGGGGGCCGGTGCGGCCACGACGGCAACGCTGGGACAACTCGCCTGGTTCTTCCTGAAGGTTGGCGCCGTCCTGTACGGCACCGGCTATGTGCTGATCGCCTATTTGCAAGGCGGACTGGTCCGGGAGTATGGCTGGTTGAACGATCAACAGCTGCTGGACGCGATCGCCATCGGCCAGTTCACGCCGGGGCCGATCGTGTCCACGGCGACGTTCATCGGCTATGTGGTGATGAGCGCCGGAGGCCCGTGGCAGGCGCTGGCCGGAGCCGTCGTGGCAACGGTGGCGATCTTCCTGCCCTCGTTCCTACTGGTGGCCGTTACCAATCCGATTGTGCCGCGGCTGCGCCGCAGCCGCTGGACCGCCGCCTTCCTCGACGCGGTCAATGCCGCAGCGCTGGGCCTGATGGCCGCCGTCACGCTCAAGCTGGCCGTCCAGATCTTCGTTCCCAGCGGCACAGGGCTCAATGCGACCGCGCTGCTGATCGCCGCCGCTGCCGCGGTGGCCGCCCTGCGTTGGAAAACGAGTGCCATCTGGCTGGTCCTAGGCGGCGCGACGGCAGGGTGGCTCGCCTGGTGGCTCGGCTGGCCGGCGACGTGACCCGCGCCCCCGCTGGAGTTCACGCTTCAGCGTGTGTCTTCTGGCGGGCAGAGCCCGCCCCGCACACGAAAGCGTAAACTCCAACAAGGCCCAGGAAACCGCGACTTCATCGGGGAACTGCTGGCTGGTCTGACGGGTCCATCACATCGAGTCGCAGGTTTCGGTCGCGTTGCGGCGGCGGCCGGGGGCCGCGCCGCAGGTGGACCAGGACCAGCGTGCGCAACGTCTCTTGCGAAGCCTGCGGGCGAATTTCCAGTCCGGGCAAAGGCTGATCGGTCCAGGCTACCAGCCGCACGTCGCCGTCGCTCAGCGCGGCATCGCTGCAGGCCAATTCCAGCAGACGCCCCAACGTCTGGCGAGCTTCTTCACCGGCCTTGGCCAGATAATCGCCGGCAGACTCCGCGGGCCGGAAACGCAACGTGACGGTCTGCGCGGGTTCGAGACTGCCGATCCAAGCCAAATCCCGCCGGCCGTCCGCGGTTCTGTACAGCACGCCCGTGTCTTGCAGCAGCAAGGGCGTGCCGTTCCGAACGCTCCAATCCGCGGCATCGGTTCCGGTCAATTGCAGGCTGCCGCCCAGGTCCTGCATCTGTTCCGAGTGGACAAATCCGGTCGAGTTCGATGCTACCTGAAAACCGCTCAGCATCAGCTGCCGATCGCGCCGCAACGTCACGTCCGCGATGGACTCCTGCGGCCCCGGAGTATAGGGCACGCGATGCGGGAAAGGCATCGCCGCCGCGTCGCGCTCGAAACGAAAGTCGTAGGCGGTCGACAACGACGTGTACAGCGCCGTGTAGCGGGTCAGGTGCGCCGACGAGTAGCCGGCTTGGACTTCGAGCACCGCGATTTCCGTCCGGCTGCGGGCAAAGCCGATATCCAGTTGTGCCAGCCGCACGACCACCACGGCGCCGGCAATGGCGATCACGGGCGCGGCGAGCCAGGCCCATTCCACGCGGCCGAGTGTGCGGAAGACGAGCCAATTGACGGGAACCAGTACCAACAGATAAACGACCAGCACGCGGAACACAAAACCGGCTTCGGGGATCGCGATCCCGGCCGCCTCGCGGAGCGCCTGCCGAGCCGCCTCGGAGACCTCGCTGGTATCGTTCCAGCCGGCGACTTGCACTTGCCCCGAAGCCGCCGCCGTGGGCAACGGCTCCGGGACCTTGGCCACCGCATCGCGGCTGAAGTACCGCAATCCGGTCACGAAGCGGCCGTCGCGCATCAAGGCAAAGCCGGGCTGGTCGACCCACTGGACGCCCAGCTCGCCTTCGGGCGTGGCGCGGAACACGCGCGCCGAACGGCGCAGCAGACAGGCATTGAAGAAACTGTCGAAGCTGGCCCAATTCAGCACGGGCCGGTCGGACAAGGAAAACGCCGTGACGACCACTCGGCCCGCCCCCGCCGACCGCTCCCAAACCAGGCCCTTGGTCGACGGCACGGCGACCGCGTCCGGATGCGGCTGCAGGCGAACACCGACCAGCGTCTTGTCCGCGGGGACGACCAGCGCCGCAGCGGCCTTGTTCCGCGTGCCGGCCAGCGACCAGCCGCGATTGAACTCGTCAAAGTCTTCGCCCCGCAGCTGGACGGCTTCGCCAGCCAGCGCCGGCAAGTACGGCTCCAGGAAACTGCCACGCAACAGGTCCAGCGAAGCGGGACCGCTGACGACGATCTGTCCGCCCCAGTGCAGCCAGTCCAGCATGGCCTGCTGCTGGTCCGGGGACAGCAGTTGGGGACGCAAACCGTCCCACAGAACATAGGCGATCGGCGTCCATGTCAGCCCTTGCGATGGGACCGGGATGCGGCGGTCCGCCGGTGGCAGGAGCACGCGGTAGTGCATGGTCGATTCCGCCAGGTCTCCTTCGCCGACCACCGGCGGGACGATCGAGTCCAGGCGTTTCAGATAGCCGTAGCGGTCGGGATCGTCGGCCAGCACGACGAAGAAATACTGGTAGGCCGGCATCGCCGTCGTCGGTTCGTCGGCCCCGTGTACCTCCCGCCCGCCGCGCCGCGCGCGGAGCGTATTCCGCAGCCAGATCGTGGCCGGACTGGCGATGTCGCCGCGGGGCGGGACGTCGGGGATGAAGAACGTCGTCTCCAGATCGCGCGTTTGGCCTTTGGGCAACGCGACGGGACGGACCGCCGTCAAGCGAAACGCCGTGTTCCGGACGGGCACCGGCGTGCGGCTGCGATCGGTGGCCGCCGACTCCAACTCGGCGTGGAAGTCGAAATTATTGGCCCTCATCTGCTGGCTGGCCGTCATCCAGTGTCCGGCCTTGACCAGATTCCGCGTGCTGTCTTCGTCCCGCAACAGGATCTGCAAGCGGCCCACGTCAAAGTCCGGCTTGGGCTTCTCCTTGGGCTTCTCTTCGTCCTCTTTCTTCCTGGCGGCGGGATCCAAATCCGGCTGGAAGCAGCCACGACAGCCGGGCAGCGCCATCGCCACCAGGACGACCAACACGAATCGGCCGATTGTCGCGGCGGCACTTCGCGACGCGTCGCACGGCCGCTCAGGATGGGGAATCCGCATCAACATGGCCATCACACGGGTCCACAGCTGCCTAGCCGAAGCGGGCCACCAGCCGATTCACCAGTGGCGGACACAGACGGTCGAACCAGACCAACAGCTTGCCGCCCGGCGTCAGGATGATCTCGTGCCGGCCTCGTCGAATCGCCTTGACGGCCCGGCGAGCCACCGCCTCGGCCGACATCGCTCCCAAGGCCAGCCACGGCAAGTCCGCCGTCTTTTCCAGCACGTTGTCGAAGAACTCGGTCGCCGTCGTGCTGGGACTCACCAGCAGCACATCGATCCCGCGAGCCGTCAATTCCGCGCGGAGCGAGTCGCTCAACCCGTGCAACGCAAATTTGCTGGCGCAGTATTCGCTTTTTTTGGGGATGCCGCGATGCCCCAAAACCGAGCTGACGTTGACAATCATGGGCCGGTTGCCGGCCTGCAGCAACGGGACGGCACTGCGGATCAACTCGGCCGGGGCAAAGAAATTGACTTCCATCACCCGTCGCAAGCGGTCCTCCGAGGCTTCGGCAAACGGCCCGATCGCTCCGACGCCGGCATTGTTGATCAGCAGATCGAGTCCGCCCAGTTCCGAATTTGCCGTCTCGAGCAATCGCTGGCGCAAGGCCGCTTCGACGACATCCCCGGCGACCACGTGGGCTTCCTGTCCCGTGCTGCGGATCTGCCGCTGTAAATCCTCCAACGCCTCGCGGCGCCGGGCGGTCAACACCAGCCGCGCGCCCTGCCGCGCCAATTCCAGCGCCAAGCTGCGACCGATGCCGCTGGAGGCGCCGGTGAGAATCGTCCGCAGTCCAGAGATCTTGCGTCTGCTCATGTTCGCCAGGTCTTCTACGCCACATCTTCCATCGCGGGAATGTTGGCAGCCACGTCTGCCGGCGGCGGAACGGCGACTCCGTCGCGAGCCCGGACGATCGTGCCGGGCTCGGCGATCCTGCCCAGGTATTTCTGCGGAATCCGACAGTGGATGATCACTCGCTGCTCGCCGAAACGCTTCGACATGACCTCGCCGTGAGCCGCCAGGTAAGCCATCAGCCGCCCGTTCTCGACGCCGGTCTCCACGTCGATGTCCCGGAAGGTGCGGCTGAGCGCGTCGCTGACCCGGTACGCCAAGGCGTCGAATCCCAACTGGCGTTTGGCGCTGATCGGAATCGCCCCGGGATAACGATTCAGGACGGCGTTTCCGTGCGATGGCGAAGGCAGTTGGTCGATCTTGTTCAGCACCAGCAGGGTGTCCTTCTCCTGGATGCCGATTTCCTGCAGCACCTTGTACACCGCGCCGATCTGATCGCAGACGGCCGGGTTACTGGCATCGGCCACGTGCAACAGCAGGTCCGCTTGGCGGGATTCCTCCAGGGTCGCTTTGAAGCTGGCGATCAGGCGGTGCGGCAAGTCGCGGATGAACCCCACCGTGTCGCTCAGCAGGACCGGTCCCCAGTTCGGCAACTGCCAGCGGCGGGTGCGGGTATCGAGCGTCGCAAACAGCTTGTCGGCGACCAGCACGCCAGCTTGCGTCAAGGCGTTCATCAGCGTGCTCTTGCCGGCGTTGGTATAGCCGACCAGCGAGACCGTCATGTGGTCGTTGCGGGCCGCCACCTGCCGCTCGCGGCGGGCTTCGATCGCCCGCAATTCGCCGCGCAAGTCGGTGATCCGCTTTTCGACCAGCCGCCGATCCACCTCCAACTGCTTTTCGCCGGGACCGCGCATGCCCACGCCGGCCTTGATCCGCGACAAGTGCGTCCACAGGCGTTTCAGTCGCGGCAGCGAGTATTCCAGCTGGGCCAACTCCACCGACAAACGGGCTTCGTGCGTCCGAGCGTTGGAGGCGAAAATATCCAGGATCAGTTCGGTCCGGTCGATGACCTTGACCTGCAGTTCCTTTTCCAGATTGCGGGTTTGCGCGGGGTTCAAGTCGTTGTCGAGAATCACGACGTCGGCCTCGACGGATTCCACCAACTGCTTCAACTCGGCCACCTTACCGTGACCCAAATAGGTGGTACAGTCGGGGACGGGGCGCCGCTGTGTCAACTGGCCGACGATCACCGTGCCGGCGGTTGTTGCCAAGCCCCGAAGTTCTTCCAGAGGGTCGTCGACAAACGAGCCCTCGGAGGTGACGACACGAACCAACACCGCCCGTTCGCGGACGACGCTTTCAAAGCGATCATGTTCTTTCACGATGCCCGTTTGTCCTCGCTGTAAGCTTCTCGGCACTGCCGAATGACGTCCATTTCGCTGGCCCGGTACAATTGCACCTGCTGCCCTCTCCAAAACTGTGTTTCGCTCGGTTTGCAATGCAGTACCTTGCGAAGTCGCAACCAGTTGACTTGAATCGGCGTCAAACCGCAACGCCTCGAGGCCCGCGTCAGGGTCAACCATTCCTCCTGCTCGGGCAGGCGATGACGCTGCAATTCGAGCCACAAGTCCTTGTGCCAGCCGGCCAGATTGGCTTCCGACGGTTGGGAATCGAAACACCGCTGCCGCGAAGCCTGGCGGCGCGCTTCGTTGCACTGGGAGGAGCAGACTTTCTGCGCCCGGTGTTTCAAGCGAAACGTTTTCCCACAGTACTTACAAACCTGTTCCTGCGTCACGTGGGGGTGTCGGGTGACCGTCTTGAGTTTCAAGTCGCGTCGCAGGACGACCCAGATGCCGCGGGAATTCTTCTTCAGCAGCCCCTGTTCTCGCAGCAGTTTTTGCAGCGGACTCGGCTCCGTCCCCAACTCGCGCGCGGCCTCGCGCAACGTGACATACGGCTGTTTCCTGGGTTGCACAATGCGGTCGCCGTACCGCTTGCGGATCTTCTCCCGGATCTGCCGGGCCCGTTCCCGGCTGATGCCAAACTCCTCGCCGATTTCGGCCAGATTCGAACCCGACTGCAGCATCTGGACGACCCGCTGGAAGTCCTTGCTGCGTTTGTCCGTCCAACGCGTCTGGGGCCAACGGGAATCGACCTCGCCCTCCGCGACCAGTTCACTGATGGTTTCCATAACCCGACTAAACGAGACCTTCAGTTTATCGGCAATAGCCTTGTTCGTGTAACCCTGCGCCCGCAGTTTTGCCACTTGAGATTGAAACGAATTCACAGCGACCTCCCCCGATACGTTCAAAACAGGTCGCCTTATTATACCTTCATCCAACTCGCTGTAAAGCACCTTGGCAGCTGCGGGGCGACGGCGATTTTCGCAGCCCGCGGGGGTGACGCAAGCCGACGGTCGCCCGCCCAAAGCCATTTCCCGTGAGCGGCAAGGCGCGAGCCGTCCGGTGACGCCCTGGCCACGCTTCCCCGCAAAAACCCGCGGCAATCGCCCTGCGGCTCACCATGTGCGGGCGCAAAAACCGTGACATGGGGCACGGGCCACGGGATGCGAACGATCCGACTTTCCCGCGGCCAGCGTCCGGCGGCTGGCCGAACATGAAACCGCTATTCTCGAACGCTGCCTGGCCGCCTGCCTCAGGCCCACGGTCCACAGCAGCCCTCGTGCGGGCTCCTGGCAAACCTGGGTTCGCGAGGCGCGTGATGCCAGTGGGCTTGCGTCTCGTCTTTCTGAAAGATCGACGGACAGGCTTGGGCAATCTCGCTCAGCCGCTGGACCTCGGTGTCCGTGATCGGCTGCAGTCGCTTCCCCGCCTCGATCGCCTTGTCCAGCAGGTCCAGGAACGAGGGGGGAATGGTCGAGACCACGCCCGATTCGGACAGTGCGAACCGCATCGCCATATCGACCTCGTCCGCTTCCTCGACGGACCGGTACCACCATTTGCGATCGCGTTCGACGTCCGGCGGCCAGCCACCGCGCGACATGGCCTTGATCGCCAGCACGGCCGCCTCCTGTTGCCGAGCCAACTCGATGACCTCCTTGCCGAACCCGTACCGCAGGGACTCGACAAAGTTGATGGGGAACATGACGGTGTCGAAGCGAAAGCCTTCCATCACCCGCAGCGCGGCTTTGGTGGTGTGTGCCGAGAACCCCAGGTACTTGACTTTGCCTTCCTTCTGGGCCTCGACCAGCGTCTGCATCGCCCCGTCCGGCCCCAGGGCCTGATCCACCTCGTCCTTCCACCGCAGATGATGCAGTTGGTACAGATCAAAGTGGTCGGTCTTGAGCAGCTTGAGCGACTGTTCCAACTCTTCGCGGGCTCCCGCCTTGTCGCGTTTTCTTGTCTTGCAGGCCAGGAAATACGAGTTGCGGTCGAGACCTTCGAGGCCGATCCCCATCTTGGTCTCGCACTGTCCGTTGCCGTAAGCCGGGGCCACGTCGTAATAGTTCACGCCGCGTTCCAGGGCCGAATGCAAGGCGGCCGTGCATTCCGCCTGGTCGTAGTGAATCAAGGCCAGGCCGGGAAAGCCCACCACGGACAGCTTCTGACCCGTGCGTCCCAAAACCCGCCGCGGCAGGCCGGCCACCCGCTCGACGTCGCCCGCAGACGGCTCCGCACCGTTCACACGCTCCAAGCCGAGTGCCAATCCGCCCGTCGCACCGCCCACCGCTTTCAAAAAGGACCGCCGTTCCATCTCGTGCTCCTTGTGTCGCAGGAAGATTCTGTTCGCTGTCACATCACGCAAAACAGTATAGTCCGGCGATCGCCGTGGGGAAACATCGCGTGTCCGTTCGGGGAGACGGACCGAGGGGGGGAAACCCACGGACGGACTGGTGACTGCCCCCGGCTTGCGGGCTGTCGATTTAGTATCGAGCTGGCGCTCAATGCGCTCCTGTCGTGTGGGCGGCCAATGGGGGGCACAGGGGAACAGACGCGCTTTCTTGCTCCGCGAGATCCACCAATAATCGCGACTGCCCCCGCGAAATCGCTGATCCAGCACTGACGAAGGTCCCGTGGCTTCGACAACAAGGGATCAGGAATCGTTCTCGCGAAAGCATGTGCAACCCGGATGTCCTTGGGTTAGCTCGAGCGGTGCTTGCCCGTTGTCGCCAAGCAGACGGGAAGCCGATTTAGGACGAACGGGAAATCGAGGTGTTCACGTTTGCCGATCTCCGTCTCGACAGGGACGCAACCGACGCGGAAATCTGGACCACCTGGCCCCCATTGACCCCAGAGCGCGGATAGCTGGCTTGACGATTCAAACTCGACCGAAGGGATGCCGGCAAATCAAGTCGCGGCTATCCAGGCATCTGCTACGTGGCCCGCGATCTCGGAGATCGCTTCCTCGAGTTCACGCGTCTCAAATTCAACAGCGGGCAATCTGCCTGAAACCCGTCGGGACCCCGTGACTCCAGAACGCATGCTCGAAGCCCGTTGGCACGCCACCGGCCATCCGGGAAGCTGCCGGCAAGGCGCGCATGGTGACGTGACAACGGGATCGCTGGGGGAAGCAAATTCCAGGTTTCGCGAGACCACTCGCGTAAGTTCCAGCGTCTCGCCTTGTCCGCCAAGAGGGAGTGCATACTCACCTTCTTCGCCAGATAGGGACGGCACCGGTCCCGAGGCGTGCGAGTTGATGTAGCTGATCACCAGCAAGGCATCCAGCGGGCTGATCACCCCGTCGCCGCTCGGATCGAGGAAGGGTGGCGGATTCGGCGTGCGAGGGGAAGTGGTCAGCAGGCTGCGCGAGTCCTTGGCATTGATGTCGTTGACGAGTAGCACGACATCGTCAGGCGTGATGTTGCCATCTGCATTGACGTCTGCGAAGTGAACTGGATTCTGCCACCAGAAGACGGTAATTGTAAATACTTCGACGTCTGTTTTCGGGGGACTCCCGCTGTCCGTCACCGTGATCGCGACCTCATAGCTGTTGGGCCCCTGAGCTTCACGCGGTGTCCAGCTGAAGTCTCCCGTCAGCGTTGCGATCGTCATGCCCAGATCGACCGAGGCGGGGTCCAGGCTGAAGGTCAGCGAGTTCGCCGGCACGTCTTCATCCGTGGCCAAAGCCGCGAACGTCAAGGCTTGGCCCCGAACCACGGACTTGTCACCGATCGCCGCCAGAACCGGCGCCTCGTTGACTTCGGCGACGATGATCGTGATCGTCTCGGAATCTTCGAGGATGCCATCGCCGACCGTGAACGTGACGTCGCAGTTTCCTGGCCCTTGTGCCTCTACGGGCCTCCAACGAAACGTTCGCGTCGCCGCATCGAAGCTCGCCCCAGCAGGAAGCCCCGCAGCGTGGTAAGTCAGCACCTGCGCGGGAGTGTCCACGTCGATGGCGGAGATCGTGAACGCCAACTCCTGCACTTCGTTGACGGACTTGTCGCCAATCGAGGCTAGCATCGGCGGATCGTTGACCGCGTTGACTGTGATCGTGACCGTGGCGGCGGCCGACGCGGCGTCAAGACGGTCCACCGCACGATAGGTAAAATGGTCCAGACCATAAAAGTTCTCTTCCGGCACGTACGTAAACGTGCCATCCGCATGGAACGTAAACGAGGCCGCATGGCTTGGGCCGGATTCCCATTGCGCCGTCAGCGGCAAGTTGTTCTCGCCCGGCTTGCCCCCATGCGCGTCGCTGTCGTTGGCCAGCACGCCGGGCAATGCGAGATCGGCTTCCATCGTCGTCAGTACCGCGTCCTCGTCCACCGTGTAACGGTCGTCGAGCGCTACCGGCGGCGCATTGATCGTGAATTCGTAATCCTCCACTTCACCGTCGAAAGCGAACCCCTGGGGGCCATCGGTTCCTTGCGAACTCAGACGGAATCGGGCGAAGGTCGGTCCCGAGATGGCGTTGGCGGGTATCGTGATCGGCAGCGTGTTGCTGCCGTCGGAAACGGGCCAGGCCTTCGCGATCTGCTCGCCGGCATCCAGCCACGAGCCGTTCTGGTTCCAGTCGATCCACGCGTCGAGCAGCCCATCGAACAGACTGATAATATCGGTCACCATGACCGTCAAGGAGGTATTGGTTCCAGGCGCCAGCAAACCATCGAGCGTTACTCCGTCTTCGTCGTCAACGCCAGTATGGTCATCCCCCTGGGCGTGTGTGTCTGCATATCCGGGCCATTCGGCGTCAATCTGTGAGCCCAGGTGGAATCCCACGAGGATCGCATGCGCTGCGCCTTCGTCGGAAGCAAGAGTCGCGTAGGGACTGGGAGCGTCGCCGTAGTCGATGGCGGTGGGGAACTCCTCGATCGAGATCTGATAGTCCTCCACCTCGCCATCCGGAGCCAAGCCGTGAGGAGACAGATTGCCCGTCGAGCTGAGCCGGAAGCGAGCGAAGGTAGGGCCGAGTTGGATTTCGCCTTGGGGCGGTACCGGGAACGGGAACGTGTTGTAACCAGCCACCACCGGTTGGCTGGCCAGCACCTTCTCGTCCCCTTCCCACGTGCCGCTGCCATCGAAATCGATCCAGGCGTCCACATAGCCGCCGCTGCCCCCGGAATCGGTCACCTGGATGGTGACCATCGAAGTGCTGCCGGGGAGGAGCGACGGATGGTTGAACGTGACCCCGTTTTCGTCGTCGCCGCCAGACAGAAAAAACCGGTTGTTGTCATCGCCGGAGGCGCCAGCGTCAGGCTGGCCATCGGGTTCGCCGTCGACCGATGGCCCCAGGTGAAAGCCCGGCCGAATGAGATGTCGAGCACCGTTGTTGGCCAGGGTGGTGCCGTAGGAAACCGGCGCGTCACCAAAGTCCGGCATGGCCTCGTAGGCCCCGATGTCCACGAGGCCGTTCTGCGGCCGCGGGACTCCCCGCTGATCCGTGGCTGGCGCCCCGGTGTTGTCCCCGGCGTCGATCGCCGGACTGTTCCACGCTGGGGCATGCGTCCAAGTAGGACCGCCGTTGTCCTGCAATGGTCCCAACACCGGGTTGATGCCGATCAGATTATGCCCCTGGTCATCGATCGTCCCATTCGTCGAGCCGTGAATGATCGAGTTCTTCGTGGTAAAGCTTCCGAAAACGTAGATCTGAGGATCGGAATTGGCGGTCAGGGTCGTATGGAGAAGACTCACCCCGCTGTTGTAGCTAAAAATTCCTCCGCCCTGCGCCGAACCGGAATTCCCCGAAATCGTGCTGTTGATAATGGTCAACGAGCCAGAATTGAACAATCCGCCGCCCGGTGAGCGAGATTGCGTGTTTCCGGATACCGTGCTGCGAGTGACGGTCATGCTTCCCCGGTTGGCTAGTCCTCCGCCGAAAGCCCCGTTGGAGTAGTTGCCCGAAATCGTACTATCGACAACGTTCGTCGTCGCCCCCGGCTGATTCGCAATGCCGGCTCCTGAACCCGTCGCATTGGGGCTCTCCAGTCGGTTGTTGACGATCCAACAGCGATCGACCGTCAAGGTGCCGGCGTTCAGAATTCCCGCGCCACCGGGACTGGCGACCTGCCCGCCGGTCACCGTCAGGCCGCTGATGTCGACAAGGGCGCCGATCTCCACATAAAACACGCGAGTCGCCCGATTCCCATGCACCTGCAGCAGTTCGGCCGCGGGACCCCGAAGCGTCGTCTTGCTGGTGTCGGTGAACGCGATCTGGCCTCGCGCCGGATCCAAGGGAATGGTCTGCGACGCTGAAAAGAGGCTCAACGCGAACGTGATCTCGTCAGCCCCTGCCGAGCCATTGGCTTGATCGACCGCCCAGCGCAAGGAGCCCGCGGAACCATCATCCAGCGTATTTGATACAAGGAAACTGGCCAGCAATCGCCGATCTTCCAGCAATTCGAATCGCAGACGCCGATGGCGGGCGGCCGCGCCGGTCTGTTTGGCGACTCGATGACCACGACGCGAGTCAGAACGCCGTCCCTTGCATCCCTCCCGGACGGTGCATGTCAAGGACATGTCGGCCTCCTAGCCAATCGCAAAAAACGGTTGCCCCAGATCCGTGCTGGTATCGGAGCAGCCCAAGCATTCCCTGGTTCGAGCGCCCATGTGGCGTTGATGAGAGATTACCCATTTCTTCTGGTTTTCGCAAGGTCAACGCCTTGCCGCTGACAAGCAAGCGGCATTGGGCTTCCGCCCCCGAGACGTCTGGACAACAACCTGGTTGGCACGGACAATAATCCTCGGTCCCGCTTGACGGCTTGTGTTCCTATCAGGAGTCTCGACATGCCTGCTGCCCGCTGCCTGCGTTTCCTCGGAACGTTCCTCCTGGCCTCGTTGGCATTCAGCGTCGCGGTGCGAGCCGACACGCCACCGGTCATCTCGCCGCAGCAGATCGAAGCCGATTGGTTGCTGCAAGACGTGGTCCGAAAGCTGCCCGCCGCGGACCCGAACACTGCGCGGCGCACGACGCTGACGACCGCGGAAGACGCCGCTGGCGCGGTGGATGGGATCAAGGACGGAACCTACGGCTTCCACACCGCGGGCGACGCGGCGCCGTGGTGGCAGGTCGATTTGCAGCAAGCGATGCCGCTGGGGCGAATCGTGATCTATAACCGCTGCGACGGCAAAGTCGAAGAGCGGACCGCACGAATCGAAGTGTTGCTCAGCGACGACGGCGAACAGTGGCAGTCGCTGTACCGCCACGACGGGACGAAATTCTTCGGCCACGCCGGCGGCCCGCCGTTGACGGTCCAGGCCGACGGCAGGCCGGCGCGGTTCGTGCGATTGCAGCTGCCGGCCGTCCAGTATTTTCACTTGGACGAAGTGGAAGTGTATCCAGCCGAGGGCGACGAGAATGTTGCTCGCGGCCGTCCCGCCGACCAGTCGAGCGTCAGCCAATGGTCGAAATCGAGTGCGCCGCTGGCTGCGGCGACGACGACGCTGGCCGCCCCAGACCCCGTCTATCCGATCGAGGAGGTCCTGACGCGCGGGCGGGCGCTGGCCGCCGACTTGCGGCGATTGGGTACCGACGCGACGCCGCAAGACCAGGTTCTGCAGGACGTGGAACAGCGACTGAAGAACCTGGATCCGACCGCCAAGGATCAACGCCGCGAGTTGTACCTCCAGGCTCGCTGGGCGGTACGTCAGCTGGCGCTGGCCAATCCGCTGCTGGATTTTGACGACCTGCTGTTCGTGAAACGCGTGCCCGGCAGCTTTACGCACATGTCGGATCAGTACTACGGCTGGTTCTCGCGGCCCGGTGGCGGCGTGTTCATCCTGCAGGACTTCAAATCCGACCAGCCGCAGCTGCGCTGTCTGACCGAAGCCTTTGCGCCGGGCACGTTCCTGCGCCCGGACTTGTCGCACGACGGCACGCGGGTGCTGTTCGCCTATAGCAAGTATTATCCGGGCCTGGAGAGCGAGCCCAACAAGCTGGACAAGAACAACGTTCCCGAAGACGCCTTCTTCCATCTGTACGAAATGAACTTGGACGGCAGCGGTCTGCGGCGGCTGACACGCGGCAAATACGACGATTTCGACGGCCGCTATCTGCCCAGCGGGGAAATCGTGTTCTTGTCCACGCGCCGCGGGCAATTCATCCAATGCGGCCTCGAAACGGCGGAAGCCCGTTGTGACGCCGCGCTGCCGGATTCTTACGTCCGCTGTGGCGGCGGGCCCTCGCGCCCCGTCGCCGTGTACACGCTGCACGTGATGTCGGCCGACGGCGAACGCGTCCGGCAGATTTCCCCGTTCGAGATGTTCGAGTGGACGCCCAGCATCGACCACGACGGCCGCATCCTGTACGCCCGCTGGGATTATGTCGATCGCCACAACATGCCCTACATGAGCTTGTGGTCCACGCTGCCGGACGGCTCGAATGCTCAGGCCGTGTTCGGCAACTATACGATCAATCCGCATTGCGTGTTCGAGGCCCGGCGGATTCCCGATTCGCGGAAAATGATCTTCACGGCGTCCGGCCATCACGCCTTTACCGGCGGCTGCCTGGTGTTGCTGGACGCACACCGCGGGGCGGACGGCGAGGCGGCCATGACGCGACTGACGCCGGAAGTCTGCTTTCCCGAATCGGAAGGCTGGCCGCAGACATATTTCGCCGGTCCGTTTCCGCTGGCCGAGAACCACTACCTGACGTCGTGGAGCGCCCAGCCGCTGCCGCCAGGCACGCCGCGGCCGCACTGGGGCATGCCCGGACCGGCGAACGATCTGGGCCTGTACCTGTTCGATGCCTTTGGCAACTTGAACTTGCTGTACCGCGATCCGGAGATCGGCAGCGAGACGCCGTTGCCGATCCGCCGACGGGTGAGAGAACGATTGGTTCATCAGCCGCCTGCCCGGCAGGAGGACGCCGAAGGCCGGATGGTCGTGGCGGACGTGTACCAGGGCCTGGCCGGCGTGCCGCGGGGGGCGATCCGCCAGCTGCGGCTGGTCGGCGTGCCGGTCAAAACGCATCCCACGATGAATTATCCGCCGATGGGGTTGACGCATGACGATCCCGGCAAGTTCGTGCTGGGCACCGTGCCGGTCGAACCGGACGGATCGGCCCATTTCCGCGTCCCGGCAGGCGTCACGTTCTTTGTCCAGGCGTTGGACGAGCAGGGCATCGCCGTGCAGACGATGCGCAGTGCCACCTATGTCCAGCCCGGCCAGACGATGACCTGTATCGGCTGTCACGAACCGCGGAACACCGCCCCGCCGGCTCGCCCGCCGCTGGCAGTCATGCGCGCCGCCTCGCCGATCGAGCTGGGACCCGCCGGCTCGTGGCCGCTGCACTTCGACGCGCTGGTCGGCCCGGTGCTGGAACAGCACTGTGTCCGTTGTCATCAGCCCGATGCGGACGCTTCACAGCTGGTGTTCACGCCCGAACGAGCCTATGACATCTTGGTCGATTATGGCCAACCTAGCCTGCGGACGCACGTCCTGGATCGTTATCGTCAAGGCCGTTCGGCGGCCGGGGCCGGCGCGGCGCAAACCAATCCGCTAGCCATCCTGCTGCGGCAAGGCCATCATGGCGTCCAGCTCGATGCCGACGCCTGGTCGCGGCTGTACACCTGGATGGACACCTACGGCCAGCGCCGCGGCTCGTTCAGCGAGCAGCAGGACGAGCAGCTCCGCCAGCTGCGGGACGAACTCGCAGCAATGCTGGCGGCGCAGACCAACGCCTCGGATGGCGCGGATGAATGCACGATGATGCCGGTAACCGCCTACGAAACTCGCCGTCGAGGTGAATGAAGGACACACCGGCAGCACCGGCGTCCGGCTCGCGGGAGCCAGACGCCGGGCGCGCTGAGCATCTGTTACGAACTACGAAGCGCGCTTGCCCTGGAACGGGAAGCTGCCCGAGTCGCTGCCGATTCGGTATTCGGCGGTCCCCGTGACGGTCTCGCCCGTGACGGTGCCGCGGAGGGTCACGTCAATCGGTTTGCCTTCCGCAGACTCGGCGGTCATGCTCACAACGACGCTGTCACCCTGGACGCTGATACTGCGCACCGGCAGCTGGTGATCGCGGCTGCTGTACCAGGCATACATCTTGCCCTGCTTGGTGACGACCGTGATCGTGGGCTCGTGCTGCTCCTGATCGGGCGAGACGAAACGCAGCTTCCAGGTCGTGACGTCCTCGAAAGCGGACAGCGTCATGCGTTGCCCCGTGAAGCTGAAAGTACCGGTATCGCCGTCGTTGTTGTCCCGGTAGGTCGCAATGCCTGCGCACTTGTCGTCAGCCGTCAACTTGGCTTCGAGCGTCACGGTGACGTTGGGGAATTCCTGGGGTTGGATGGTACTGACCAGGATGTCCCCCTTCCGCTGAACGTCGCGGAACGCTTCGGGCTGATCGCTGCTGATGTACCAGGCAGCGTACTTCTGGTACTGGCGGCCCACGATGACCGCGGGCGTGCGTCGCACGCCCTCGGGATCGGTGAGTTCCAGGGTCCAGACTCCCAGAATCTGTCGATCCAGGTCGTCGCTGGACTCAGCCCTGACCCAAGCGGGCATCGCGAAACAGACAAGTGCAGTCCACATCAGAAAACGCTTCATCGAGAACATCTCCCTTTCAAAACGGGAACACGGAACAAGGAACACAAACCGAAGACCGGCTGTGATACGAAAGTCACCGTTCAGGCGGAACATAGCGCGCAGCTGGATTCTCGTGGCAGTGTGCCTGATACGAGTACCACTCCGGCGGTACGGACTCGTCCGGCAACAAGTCCAGAATCACGACACTGTCCTGTTCCCACCGCAGCTCGGCACGCTGGATAATCCGCGTATCGATGTCGGCCCACAACTGAATTGTGGAGGGAAGCCCGGATTTCGAGTGGCGACGGTGACCGACCAGTAGATGCACGTCGCGCTGATCGTGCCGGCTCTGGCTCAACGTTACCACGTAATCGTGCTGCATCAGCTCGGCGACCGAGGCAAGCTGCATCAGCGGGATATGCCGTGACTCCAAGGACAGCTCCTGCAAAAAACGCAGTCCTCGTTCGTCCTGTGTCAAGCGGGCATCGATCCCGTGAAAGTCGTCGGACACGGTTACCTGTTGGCGCGAATCCACCAGCCAGAACTGGTCGGCGTTGCGTCCGAGCACCCCTTGCCCGCACTTGATCACGAAACCACTCCGGCCGCGAAGATAGAGTCTGGCCTGATGCGCAACCAGTCCGCCGGTCGTCCCTCGCGTATGCCGGATCGCGTAGACACGATCGGTCGCTCGTGCAGAGACTTTGTTGACAGCCAACAGCACTTCGTCAGCCAATGAGTCGCGAGCAAAATGCAGCGAGAACACCGTCACGGCGATCAATAGACAGGCTGCCGTTGCGGCAATCAAGGACCGGCGCACGAGTGGCACACGCGGCAGAGGTGTCGGAGCATCCCGATCGAGGGCCTCCATGACTCGGCGAATCCGTTTCTCCCGTTCACCATCCTCGCCATCCGCCATGTTGGTCAATAACGCGTCCACAAGCAGCAGGTCTGCCAGGTAGTGCTGAGCGGTTGTCTCCCGCCACCAAGGCAGTCTCGACACCTCGACCAGTCGGCTTTGTGCATCGCAGCCGTCGATCCAGTCACTGCTGAGTTGATCGATATTCGATTTCCAGGATGGGTTGAGCATGATTCTATTTCAGGCGGTGTTTTTCCTACCCCAGGCGGTGATTTTCCGTACCAGCCAGTTTCCGCTCCATGCATTCAAGCACCCAAGCGCGGGCCCGCTGCAGTCGCTTCTTCACAGCCGCCGTGCTCAGTCCGAGTGAGTCGGAAAGTTGCTTGATTGCCTGCCCCTGGAGGTAACGCCACACGACAACCGTTTGGTAGACCTCGGGCAGCCCCTTTACGCAGCCCTGCAAAACCTCGAGCTTCTCCTGCCAAGTGTCACCGGAACGACCGCTGAGCTGGTTGATTCGAGCTTCGATCCGATCCAGCGTCAGCGGGGTGCTGGGACGCAATACCTGTTTGCGATAGTGTGCTTGCAGCAACCGCTTGGCAATCCCGCGTAACCAGGGCCCAAAGGGGCGGGTTTGGTCAAAATCATCAAGCCTTTTCCATGCGACGACCATCGTATCCTGAAACAGGTCATCAACCTCCGGTACGTTCCCCAACGCAGAACGTAAGTAAACGGTCAACATATCGGCATGTTCACGGACTAAGGCTTCGAACAGCTTCTTCGCATCGGACATGCAAATCTCCTTCGCATACCGATAATTGTCGCCAACCCTTGTTTGGTGACACGAAGATCGGTTTCACGACCTTTATGACGCAAGCTGAACACGCCAGGCCCAGATTTCTTTGGAAGCTCTCGTCGCGAAAACCGGTGCGTCAGCGGCTTTCAACCGCAATCTCAGCCCAGTAGCCGGCCTCCCAGCTCCAGCCGTCGGCTTGGTTGGCCAGTTCGAGCTTGACCTCCTGGCCGGCCAGTCCGGACAGATCGACCTCGACGACGGCCCAGCCGCCCTGGGTGGTCTCTTGGTTGATCGGCTTGGTGAGCAGCGTCTTTCCGCCGGCCTGGACCACGAGCGTCCAGTCGCCGCGGTCGTCGTTGGCCACGACGATCCGCAGCGAGGTTTTCTTGCCGGCTGGCACGGCCACTGTCTTGCTCAGCACGCAGCCGATCTCTCGGCTGAGCGGGTGCGTCAGGAAGACGTTCTTTCGGCCGCGGTATTCAGCCCGGCGGCCGGGGTCCATGTCCGGTCCACAGTGGCTGAGGGTCCAGCCGGGCAGAACTTTCTCCAGTTGGGCCTGCATTGACTTGGACGTGCTCAGAGCGGTGATCTGCTCCATTTCCTCGTTGGTAAAACGGCTGTTGGCGATGGGGCCGGGTTCGCAGCTGTGTTCGAGCTTGGTCGGCTGCGGCTCCTGCACCGGAATGACGAGCACTTCGTTGCCGTCCGTATCCCGTTCGATCCGGCCGCCGGAGCGGACCACCGCGCTGCGTACCAGTGCCTCGGAGACCTCGATCAGCCGTGGAAACGTGTATTCCGTGTGGCTGAACTTGCCGTTGGAGTCGATCGCCACGGTAAACCGCTCGGGCAGCTTCGAGCGGCCCAGCGAGGTAAAGAGCACGCCAGCAGCGTTCGACGGGTTGCAGTCCGAGTCCTGGCCGCAGCGGGTCGAGATAATGATCGTCTGGTCCAAATCGCGTTTGCCATACAGCAGGCCCATGATGATGTATGCGCCGTTCAGCTTGGCGTCGATGCTGAACGCGTCTGCGCCGCCGGGGGCGCTGCACAGCCCATGCGTGTACCGCGGATCCCGGTGGTACTTGTCCTCGACCAGCAGCCACGTCTTCTGCCAGTCGTCGGGGATTTCCTGATACCAGCGGAGCATGTCGCGGACCATTTCGGCGTACTGACAGTCTTTCGGAATACAGCGCAAACCGGCTTCGACGATCTTGACCGGATCGTCCTCGAAGAACGCCTCGGCGTACATGCCGCCGACGAACTGGCCGGCGTACAGCCCGTCACCGTAGTTCATCAGCCGCCCAAATTTTTCGCCCAGTTCGATGACCAGGTTGGGCAGGGCCGGGGCGATCAGGCCCGAGAAGTCGGCCTCGATCTGGTAGTCGATGTCGTCGGCGTGCTTGTTGAACTGAGGATGTCCGCTGTCGGGCGGAGCGATACCCGCTCGCAGGTTGTCGCGTCCGGCCTTGTTGGCGTGCCACAGCGCGTAGCCGCTGTTGGCAAAGTCGATGCCGGCCTGCCGGATCGACACGTCGAACCCGTACCGTTCCAGCGTCTGCAGGAACGTCATCTCGACGTAGATGTCGTCCTGGCCGAACTGGTTGATCAGTTCGGGCCGCCACTTGGGCATCTGATCCTCGGGGATGATCCGCCCGTTTGACTTGAACTCGGTCGGGCCGCCCCAGCCGACGCCGGCCATCTGGCCGATCCAGCCCGCCTGCATCTTGTCGACATAGACCCGCATCGGCAGGCGACGAAATTCGGCGGCGTCGGCCGTCGCGAGCGTGACGCAGCCGAGCAGCGCAAGAAAGGTCAAGCCAAGCAGCGTGGCGATGCGGAGCGAGGTTCGTGGATACATGGCGGGTCTCCTGGTTGTGCGGATTCGTAGGATTCGTAATCGGTCACCAGCCGCCATCTTAACCTTCGCAGCCGCGCTGATCTACCGGACCGGCGAACACCCCTGTCGGGCGAACACCGCTCTCTTCCTGCCGGTCCCGCGGGCAGCTTGCACGTCGAGGCCGCGGGGCTACGGCAGCGCGCCCGAGGTAATTCGCTGGACCCCCAGCACGTATTTCGAGCAGCGTGCCAGGCGAAAGGGAAGGGCGTTCGAGACGGCGTCAGCGGCCAGATCCGCGTGGCGGGGTGCATACTTCAGTTCAAGGATCACGGAGGGGCCGGCCGCCGAGAACGATCCGTCGGCGGCGAAACGGGCAAAACCGGAGAACTGCAGGTCCCAGTCGACCGTCAGCCGGAAACTCCCGTCTGCCGACACGTAGTAGCGCCGCTGATAGCGGTTGACCAGCGTGGGCATTCGCAGACCCGCCGCGGCGCGGAGCGCCGCCGGTACGTCGCCACAGCGCAGCGCCGCGTCGACCACTCGCCGCGGATCGTCGGCGTCCCAGGCCATCGCGGGCAGCGGATGACTGAACTTGCCGCCGACCATGCCCCGTTTGATCTTGCGTTCCAGCACCGGTTGCTCGACGGCAAGGCCGCACGAGCCGTACCAGCGGATCCGCATTTTCGACCGGCACGCCACGCCCTGGATGTGGTCGTGATAGTCACGCAGCGCCGGCGAGTCGAGATAGATGTTGTTGACACTTCGCGGCGGATACGCTTCGCAGAACAGCGCCGGATGCCGCCGCACCAGCGCCAGCGTCTCCGCAAGGGACATCGGCTCGGCCAGAAATTTTCGCTCGTACCGCAGGTTGGGAGGAATGGCTGTCATCTACTGCTCGCCGTTAAACACGCACACCCGTTTTGCAGAAGCACACCGCGCTGCCGGACCCTGCGTTACACGCCCGTGGCGCCATCATCAAGGCAGCTCACACGGACTCCGGGATGGAGTTGCCGCAGTTCCCGGCCGAACGTATCGAAGCTTCCGAGGTCGCGAAAGTCGACCAGGAACGTGGCTTCGATGGCTTGCGGGGATTCGTCGAACCGCTTGAGGCGGGCCGTGGCGCCGCATTGCTTGAGCAGGCTGATCAGTTGCAAGGCCGTCGGCTTGGCGCCGGCGGGACAGGCAACCGTCAGGTAGAGATTCGGTTGCGGGGGCTTGCGGTGTACCAGACCGCGGATAGCGATCAACCCCAGGATCACCACCAATGCGACGACAGTGATCAAGGCCTGCCCGGCGCCCAGGCCCAGTCCGACGCTGATGGCCAGAAACAGAAACGCCAGTTCCTCGGGCTCCTTGATCGCGGCTCGGAAGCGGACAATCGACAGCGCGCCGACCAGGCCCAGCGACAACGCCAGCGACGTCTTGACGATCGTGATGATCAGGGTCGTCGTGACCGTCAACAGCAGGAAGTTGGCGGCGAACACCCTGCGGTTCGACAGCGATCGGCCGAAGTAAATGTAAGCCTGACTCAGCAGCGTGCCGAGGATCGCCGCCGCGACCAGGCTTAGCACGAACGTCGGCAGCGATTCCATCGCGGTAGAATCCCAGAATAGTTCACGGAGGGCGTCTTGAAGCTTGGTAGTTTCCATGGAGTTCTCGAACGGGAAGGAGAGTTAGGGATTCAAAGGAAAGCCCATACCGGTATCGCCGGACGGACCCAAGCCCGGGCCGGGAGCGAATCCGGGCCCGAATCCGAATCCGGGCTGAGGGCCAAACGGCGGCCCCTTGGGAACGAAGACCTTGTTCCATCCGGCACGCACCTGGTCCTCGCAAAGCGAGCCCGTCTCTTCGGTGTCCCACGCGCTGAACCAACGCTGAAATCCTGAGACCAACTCATCGCGCGCCAGCCAGTTGTCCTTGTTCGTATCGAACTCGGACATCAACAGCGGCGCCCAGAACACGCCGGGGCCAAAGCCGACGGGCGTCTTGCGGGGCTCGATCTTGCCAGGGCCAGGACCGCCAGCCGGACCGAAACCCATGCTGCCGACTCTGTCGCCCTGCCTGGCCCCCGCAAGTTGGTCGCGGACCGATTGATGCCGCGCGGTCACAAAGCCCTTGATCGGTTTGATTTCGCCGATCATGCTCGGCGGTCCCACCGGCGGTCCACCCGCTACCACCCTGTCGAACCGGGCCAACTTCTCCGGCGATTCGTCGGCCAACGCCGGGCGAAGCAACTCGGCCAGTTCGTCGATCTGCCGCTGGAGGCGTTCGGGACGGCCGAGGGTTTCGTTGATCTCCTCGAGGCGTGCAAGGTAGAGGCGTTTGAATCGCTTGACGCCAAAGACGCGTTTCAGGAACAGAAACTCGCCCGTCCACGGCTGATGAATGCTCAGGTTTTCCCGCTGTCGAGGCGTGCCCACCGGGAAGAACTGGCCGAAGGCATGGTCCAGGTCCCACGGAATGAACTGGAACGTCTGCGTTTTCGGGTGCAGGTAGACGACGTAGTTCTGGTCCATCGCGAGGATGCTGTCCAGCGTGCTCAGCCAGACCGTCACCGCCATGAACCGCGAGAACTGGTCGAGATCAAGGTAGCGATCAAGCTTGGCGTCGAATTCGTCGTCGGTGGCGTGCGACACCAGCTTGCAGAACTCGATCACGCGCCGCTCAGCCTCGTCGGAAATCGGCGTCTTGGGGTCATAGATCTTGCGATACGCCTCCCACCGGTCGCCCAGGTCCTCGAACAGTCGCCGGGCGACCGGCTTGAACAGGGTTCCCTTCTTCGTCCCAAACCGGTCGATGGCGAACTGGTTGTCAATGTTCTCGACGATCGAATAGAGGCCCACATAGGCATCGTCGTGCCGGCCCGGCACCGTGAGATAGATCCGGGCATAGCCGGTACGCGGGGCGGGCACGCCGGCGTCGCGGAACAAGCGGTACGCGAGGGTCTCGTTCATCAGGCTGGCGTCGGTCACGTTACAGTGGAAGTTGAGCGTGTCGGGTTCGCCAAGCTTGGTGCCCGCCGTTCCCTTGGCGAATCGGACCTTGAACGAACGTTTCAAATCGCCGCGGGCCTGCAGGAAGGTGCCGTTGCCCTTCCAACGCACGGCGACGTCGGTCAGCGGCCGCCCAGCGATCTCGAAGGCAGCGCGAACCCAGGCAAAATCGATGCCCATTACGCCGGCGATCCCGTTGCGTTTGCCGTCGGGCGCCAGGAAGTTGATTCCCGGCTGTCCGCCCCCAGGACTGCTCCGGCTGCCGAAGCCGGGCGATGAGCCCTGAGGGAGAAGGGCCACGTTGAGCCCGTCGCGCAGTTGGTCGCGGTCGAGCTTGCCGGCGCGGTCCTTGTCCCAGTCGGTGAACCAGCGATCGGCCAGCGTGCAGATCTCCGACAGGCAGAGCCGGCGGTCGCGGTCCTCGTCCCCCTGCTCCATGAGGATCGGGGCCACGAAGGTACCCGGCCCGAAGTCGGCGGGTGGGGCGGGGGGACCTTTCGGTCCGAAAGCCGGCCCGAGTTGGTTGCCGGGGCCGCCAGTGCCAAAGGGCGGCATGCCGCCCTTCGGTTCCATGACGTCCCATGAATCGGGCTCGATGCGCAGCCGCGCGGGCCACACGGTGCTTGTATCGAACAGTTGACCGGCGCGGGGCGCGCGGGATGAGCCACGGGGCGAGGTCGATTCTTGGAGCAGAAAAGCCACTGCCGCAGCGCCCCACAACAGGATCACGGCGCAGAGTATCCCCCATAAACTGCGCACTAAACTTCTAACCTGCGCGGACATACCCGAACTGCCGGTGCCGTCGCTTCGCATACTCATGCACCTTGTCCCATCACCTATTTGTCCTTGCGTTCGGCCCAGGGGCTCGAGGGCGAATCTTCGGCCTGCACTTCTTCCAGGGGCTTGCCCGGCGTCAAGTCCTTTCCGGCCAGCCCGGGGAAGTCCGGCGCATAGCGGGGGGCGCGGAACAGGCCATCCCCACCGAACGCCCGGAAGCCACCGGGAGAGCCGCCAAGGAAGCCACCGGGAGGACCGCTGGGCAGACCGCCGGCAACCAAGGTTCTCGCCATGTCCTGCATCTGCCGGAACGACTTCCTTTGCTCGTCTTTTGGAGGGGCGTCGGAACGAGGCGCGCCGCCCGGGAAAGCCCTCCCGGGCGGGACGCCGACCGTAGGCGGCCACGCAGGACGACCACCCCTCGGTGGAGCACCCAAGGGAAACATGCCCGCAGGCGGAGCCGTCTTCACGGGGTTGATGTACTTCCAGACGATCTCGTCCTGCGGGGAGACTTCGAACACCGTGCCGTTGGTGCCGGAACAGATCAGCGTGTTGCCGTTTGGCTGTCGCTGAGCCCCGGAAATAAACGGAGCATAGAAGTCCCACGGCTCCGGCGCGATGTAGGTCCAGGTCGGGTTGTCGGGCCCGTAGGCCCGTCCCGGGACGTCTTCGTAACCACCCTGGGCATCGATGGGAAGGACGATCTCATCTACCGTCGAGTAGGCACCGCTGATCCGTCGAAGCCCATTGTTGAAAATGAGTACGTGTCCTTCGCCCGGGAGTCCTTTGGCGATCCAGTGGGCATCGTGCTGGCCAAATAGTTTCTGGTCGCTGACCGTGCCAGCCCGGTAGGCGCGGGGGTTGCCCCAGCGGTACAGCAGGTCGCCGCCCTTACCGTATCGACCGCCCTGGTGACTGGCGGCCTCTGCCGTCGTGGTGCTGTGGTCGATGACCCAGATCTCGTTGAACTCGTGGACGCTCAGCATGATCTGGTCCAAGTCCGGGTGATAGGCGATCCCGTTGATGTGCAGCCAGTCCGGTTGCACTCTCGGCGGCCTGGTGACGCTTCCACCGGCGGAACCGAGAGTCCAGGGGTTCGCGAACCTCTCGGGCGGGGCGACCATGGCGGCGATCGTCCCCTCGCCGAAGTTAAGGTCGATTCGCTCGGGGTGGGATGCCACATCCCCGTAGTTCGACTTGGTAGCTTCAAAGTCCTGAATGAGGTGGTCCCAGGAGTGCCATTCCCAGACAATCTGGCCGGTCGTCTTTCCCGTCGGCTGAACTTCGAGAATGCTGCCGGCCAGCAGATCGCTTTCGACCACCGTTTCCGGCCGGCGTCCGGCGGCCAACGCGTCTTGGGCGGACTTCTTCTCCCACACGATCATCAGAACATTCCCGTTGGGCAATTTGCAGACATCGTGGTTTGGCAATCGCGTCTCGCTGTGGTAGGTGAAATCCCAGATGATCTCGCCGTCCCAGGTGAACTCTTGGATGCGACCGCCCGAGCCGCCGCCGAAAAACGGCGGATTCTTGATCTGGCCTGTGCGCAGCAGGTTGCCGTTTTCCAGGAGATAGGCACTCAAGCCCGGGCGGCAATCACTGGTCCACGACCGCACAACCCGCCCTTGCATGTCAATCAGATAAGTCTTTGTGGAATTGGCGGAAGCGAGCAAGGTGTACCCCGGAGAAGCCTCCGGCCGATTGACGAGCAACCCCAGTCTGAACGCAGCCAGAGCGCGTCGCTGCTCGTCCAAAGCGGCTTCGGCCCCGTCCCACCCGGCCTCGCCGTCCGTGTTGAGAGGGACTCGGGAAAGCACGATCGGCAGCGACAGAAGCAAGAGCAATGCCGTCGTGAAGAGGACGTTCCAGAACCGCGTGGCAGGACGGACATCCTCGTCCGGCGGCGGCTGGGAGCCGGGTTCGACGTCGCCGTCTGCGAACCTGGGGTTCCTTCGTGTGGTGTACAACTTCACGGTTTCCCTCTCCCAACGTGGCCACGGCCCGCAAGCACCGTCCCGGATGGACTGTCTGTGCGCATCGTCTCTTGTTACATAGATGCGGCCGGCCGGAAAACGTAGCGCGCATGAGACGTTGATCCGCCAGAAAAATGCGACGCGATATCCGACGAGTCTGACACGACGCCCGTTGTGAACGTCCGCTCACCCGTCGACCGTTGAAGAACCGTGCCCGGAGGTCACGGCCCTGGTCCCTTCGGCCCGTTCGGGGAACCGTACGGCAGAGGAAACGCAATTCGCGAGCCTCGGAACGGTTCGCCGGTCATCGCCTGCCACTTGCGGGACTGTTCGTCCGTCAGCAGTGCCAGGATGCGCGCACTGGGCGGCCGTTCCTGGGGCGCTGCGTCCTGGCCGGGGACTTTGCGACTCCCTTCGGGCCCGACCGCTTTCATCCAAACGAAAAGCGATTCTTCCTCAATCGCTTGGATCTGGTCGCGCTGCTCGGCGGTCAGCTCGAGCGCGGCCGCGACCTCGGGGTCTCGAAACGCCCCGGCCTCTTTCAGCTGCAGCCCAATCTGCTGGAGGCGGCCTAACTGTGTCTGCGTCATGATCGCCTGGGCCTCGGCCTCGTAGGCGTGGGCCTGCTTGAGGATTTGCCGTCCCCGCGCGGCAGGTGTTCGGCCGGCGAAACCGCGGAACAATTCCAGCCACTCCTTCTCGATGCGGGCCAGGAACTCCGCCACCGCCGCCCGCTGCGGATCGTCCATCCGCAAGTCGTCAAGGACCGCCGCCTGTCTCAACAGGCTCCATTGGCTGGCGGCCCGCAGCACGGCGACGTCGGTCAGGATCTGTTCCACGTGTCGGGTCGTGTCCAGCAGGTCGGCTTGTACCGCAGGATCGCCTTGACGCTGCTCGACGAACTCCAAGTAATAGCTGAGCGCCGTGGTGAGCAAGCGCATGCGCAGCCCTTCCATGCCCGGCCCGTGCGTCAGTTCCTCCTCGCTGACTCGGATCAACTCGTCCACGGAGCGACGGGCGAGGCGAAACCGGGCCTCGGCCTCCTCCGCCCGCTCCCGCTCCCGTTGGTAAGCCGCCTCGGTCTTCTCCTGCTCGGCCTTTGTCCGTTGCTGTTCACGGCGAATCATCGCGGTGCTCACCAGGGAGCCGACGGACGACAGCAGCAACACGACGACCACCGAGACGACGACCGAGGGATGCCGCCGCGCCCACTTGCGCAGCCGGTCGACCGCAGCTGGCCGGCGGGCCACGATCGGCCGGTCCTCCAGAAACCGCTGCAGATCGTCAGCCAGCTCCTGGGCGGTGTCATAGCGGTCCGCGGGCTCCTTGGCGATCGCTTTTAACACGATCGTCTCCAATTCCGGCGGGATTGCCGGCTCGCAAGAGCGCGGGGGCCGTGGCTCTTCCTCGGCAATCTGCCGGAGCAAGCGGTTGCGGTCGCACCCCTCGAAGATGCGTCGTAACGTCAACAGTTCGTAGAGTGTGGCGCCCAGGGAATACACGTCGCTGCGGTGATCGACCACGCCGCGCCGCGCCTGAATCTGTTCGGGACTCGCGTACCGCAGCGTGCCCAGGATTTCGCCCGTCATCGTGATCCCGGCGTCACCGCTGACCTGAGCCAGGCCAAAGTCCGTCACCCAGAGCTGTCCCTGCGCATCCAGCAGCAGGTTGGCGGGCTTGATGTCCCGGTGGACCACGCCCATCTGGTGTGCATGCTCCAAGGCGAGCGCCGCCTGGCGGCCCAGGGCGGCCCCCCAGTCATAATATCCCCGCCCGCCGGAGGCCCGCTGTTGTGAGACCGACGCGGCGCTCCGTCGGGTCACGCTGCCGGCCTGGGTGGCTCCGGCGAGAGCGCGGAGTTCCGCAATCAGGGCGGCTAGACTCTGGCCTTCGATGAATTCCATCGCATAGTAGTGGACGCCGCGTTCCGCGCCGACGGCATGCACCGAGACGATGCTCTTGTGCCGCAGGTTCGCCGCGGCCAGGGCCTCGTTCTTGAACCGCTGCAACTGGCGGGCATCGATCGCTGCCGCGAACGGCAGCACCTTCAACGCCACGCGCCGTCGCAGCGAAATCTGCTCGGCCTCGTAGACCACTCCCATTCCACCGCGGCCGATTTCCCGCAGCAGGCGAAAGTCGCCCAACTGGCCGATCGCTGGCGGAGTGTCGCCCGCCACCGCTGGATCGGCGCCGGCCGCCGGCTGGCTGGCGGGGCCCGCAGCACGACGCACGGTTTCTCCTCCGGGACTCGCCGAGGCTGCGACGCGCAATGGGGCGGCGAGACGTTCCATCTCGTCGTGACTCGCCATGAACGCCTCCAGCTCGGCGCGGAGGTCGGGGTGCGCCGCCAGAGTCTGCTCGCGGTCGGGTTCTCGCCCCGCTTCCCACATCTCCACGTAAGCCAGCAGGACGTCGTTCAGCCGCTGTTCACGCTCGGACTCGCTGCTGACATCGCGGATCATGTCTCGCCCTCCTGCTGCTGGCCGAGCAACTCGCGGAGCCTCTTCAGGCTGCGAAAGAGCAACCCGACCACGGCGGATCGAGACCGCTGCATCCGCTCCGCCACCACGGCGACAGGGAGTGCCTGGAGATGATGCAGCTCCACGACGCGACGCTGGTCTTCAGACAGCTGGGACATCGCCTGAGCCAGCTGCAGCAACTCCTCGCCGCGCACGGCCCGTTGGCTCGGCGAAGTCTGGTCGGCGACGAGCAAACACTCTAACCGGAATGCGGACAATTCCAACTCAGCCTCCAAGGAACGCTCCCGGGCCACGTCGCGCGCTTCCGCACCATAGCGGCGCCCCTCTGCGGCCAAGGTGTTCGCCAGGATCTTGCGCAGCCAGCCCAGCCATTCGGCCTCGGTCTGCCCCTGGAACTGCGCCCGGCCGGCATGCGCATGCAGGATGGCCTGCTGGACAACATCCGAGGCATCCAGCTTTGCCCGAAGACGAGGACCCAACTGTGCCTGGACCAGCAATCGCAGGTATTCACGGTAGTCGTCCAGTTGTCGTGCGCTCATAACGGCGGTACGTTCCACAGGTTCCCTTTTCGTACTCTGGCAAACTTCATCATCTCCGGCGACGCGACGAAATACCAGTCCTGTTACCACGCCGCGGTGCATCCGCGGTACAATCGCTGGAACAACAAGCGTCAACTCGTTCCGCACTCGCACCCCCGTGCTGGTGACCAGAGCTTTCGAACTCGTCACTCCATGTCCAGCGCATCCGTTTCAAGAAAGAAGGCAATCCGGTGAAACGCTATTCCTTCGCAACATCTGTGGTCATCCTCGTCCTGGTCGGTTCGCTGACTCCGCTCTTTGCGGAGGAACGGCCCGCGGTGGCGATCTGGAGCTTCGACGGCGACACGGTGGACCGATCCGGGCGAGGCAACGATGCCTTTGCCGCATCCGCATCTTTTGTGCATGGCCACAGCGGCCAGGGCCTGCGATGCGGTAGCGGCGCGGTGGTCGTGCCCGACAGTCCGGAACTCCGGCCGGCGCCGGGACTGCGCATCGAATGCTGGGCAAAGCTCGATGCCCTCGGCACAAGTTGGCAGCCGCTGCTGATCAAGGATGGCGGCTATCAGCTGCGCGTGGATCCGCCGAGCGAAGGCGGGTACTTTTCGTTCTTCCTGCACCTGGGCCAATGGGAACCGCGGGTCCGCTCCAAGACGGTGGCCAAGGTGGGCGTCTGGTATCATCTGCTGGCGGGCTGGGACGGCGAGGAGATCTGGATCGAGGTCGATGGCCAACGCGTCAGCCAGCGGCGATCCGGGACTCCGGTAGGATCGGGTGAACCGCTCGAGCTGGGATTGTTCGAGGGCGTTCTGGACGGACTGCGAATCGAGAACCCCAACGCCCCGTATTCCGGCGTCGCGCGGTGGCTGTTCGACGGCGATCTCCGCGACTCGTCCGACCACGGGCACGACCTGCTGGGAAAGGACGTCGAGTTTGTGCCCGTCCAGGGCGGACAGGCACTCAAGTCCGGCTCCGAAAAGATTCAGATTGCAAGCACTCCCCATCTGCAACTGGCGCCGGGATTCCGCCTCGACGGCTCCGTGTACTTTGACCAGGCACCGACCGCCAGCCGCACCATCGCCATCAAGAACGGAGAATATCAGCTCCGCGTGAATTCGCCGGAGGAAGGCGGATGCTTTGCCTTCTTCGTGAACCTCGACGGCTGGGAGCCGCGGGTGTCTTCGGACCAGCGCGTGGTACCGGGACGCTGGTACCGGCTGACGGCCAGGTGGGACGGGTTGGTCTTGACCTTGGATGTCAACGGTCGGCGGACGCACGTGACACGCTCCGGGCTTCCCAGGCCGACCGACAATCCGCTCGTGATCGGCGGACTGGGCGGGCTGATCGACAACCTGAAGATCGAGAACCCCAGGCTGCCGAGCTTGCAAGTCCGCGATGCGCGGCAGGAGCATGCCATTTTGTGCGCCGGGCGTCCGGAGAAGCTGACCACGACCATCCGCAACGTCGGCACGGGAACCGAGCAGGTTGTCGTCCGTTTCGAGCTGCCGCCGGGTACACGCTGCCTGGGCGAAGCGGTCCACGAGTTGGGTGCCCTGCCGACGGGGGATGAACGGACCATCGAGTGGACGGTCCAAGCCGATGCGGCGACGATCGGCACGGCCCAGATCCGGGTCACCGCGGCCGATGGTCCGCCCGTGACGGCGCGGCATCCCCTGGTGTTCTTCCCCAGCGAGCAGGGCCCGCCGCCGTCCGCTGTGGAAAGGCTCGCGCCGTCTCGTGCCGGTGAAGCTGATGCCGTGACTTACTACATCGACAGTGCGGCGGGCAGCAACGCCAACTCCGGCAGCTCGCCCGATGCGCCCTGGCAGGATTTCACGAACGTCAACACGCGGACGCTCGGCCCCGGAGAAAGGCTCCTCATCCGCCGCGGGAGCGTTGTCAACCAGGAACTGACCGTCTCCGCCCGCGGCACCGCAGACAACTGGGCGGAAATCGGGGCGTACGGCGCCGGTCCTCGCCCGATCCTCCGCCGCAACGGGGACCTCGGCGAGCGCTGTGCCCTGGTGCGGAATCCCGATTTTCTCCGCATCCGCAGCCTGGTGGTGTGCTATGCCGCCAAGGGCCTGATTGTCACCTATACGGAACCCGGACATCGTGGCCTGCTGATCGAAGACTGTATCGCCCACCACATCGAAGGCCTCTATCGGCACAACAGCCACGGGATCCCCGAATGGCGCGACCGCCAAGGTCCCACGGGCGACGGCGTAAACGGTTCTGCCGGAATCGCCATCACCGGGGCGACGGCCGCGGATCTGGTGCTGCGAAACTGTGAGATGTTTCAGTGCTCCTCGGGATACTTTGTGCGCGGCGACGACGCGATCATCGATCGAGTCTACTGCCACGACAATTTCGTGGTCAACACCTCGCCCCATCCGTTTGTGGTCGGCGTCCGCCGCACGGTTTTGCAGAACAGCATCTTCGACGCGGCCGGCTGGCACGCCAGCGCGGGCACCATGGGCATCATGCTGGGCGATCCCCAGGGCCTGATCATTCGCAATTGCATCTTTCGGAACCAGCCGGATTCGGGCAGTCACGACCAGGGCGGCATCGACTTTGAGAACCGCGGAAATGGCTGCCTGATCGATCACTGTACCTTCGAGAACAATGCTGGGGCGGCGATCGAAGTGCTGGGACTGAAATCACCTCAAACCACCAATATCGAGATCCGGAATTCGCGTTTCATCAAGAACAATACGGCCAATAAACTGGGACCGTCAGAGATTTTCATCTGGGGACGAGTCCGCGACCCCTCGGTCTGCTGCAGCACGGGACGGATATTCGGCAACGGCTACGTCACCCTCCCCGGTGTCGAGTTCTTCATCAACGAAGCCCCCGAGCTGGCACGCTGGACGTTACGAGACAACACTTCGTATGCAACCGTCGAGGAAATCGATCGCGCGATGCCCTTCAACCGGCCCCCGGTCGTCGATGCCGGGCCCGACATCCGCACGGACCGAATGAGTGTCCGCTTGCAGGGCGGCGCGAGCGATGACGGCAAACCCGCGGGCAAGACGCTGGCGACTGTCTGGGAAGTGATCGAAGGAGCTGGTCCCGTAGCCTTCGACGATGTCAGCTCGCCCGGTACGACGGCCCGCTTCGACAGCCCGGGCGACTACCTCCTGCGGCTCGTGGCCGACGACGGCGAGTTCTGGCTCAGCGACATGGTCGTGGTGCATGTCCTTCCCGCGGGCACGTCGGTCGCTGCGGCCTGGGAGTTCAACACGAACTTGGACAAAGAAGGGTGGATCGAGGTGAATCCGGGGACGCGCGTCCAGCATTGGCCGAACCAGGACTGGCCGACCACTTCGCATCCCGTAAAATACGTCGCCGGCGGATATTACGTGCTTGCCGTCGAGGACAGCACCGACGCCCACCTGCTGTCGCCCGACCATCTTGGCGTCGATCTGACCGGGCACCAGACCGTCACCATCCGGTTCCGGAACCACACACCGGCAACACAGATGCGTTTGAAGTTTACGACGGAAGCGGACGGCGTCTGGGACGAAGCCAAGAGTCGGGCCTTCGCCGTCACCGCCAAGGATGACGGCTTCCGCACCTACTGTCTGGACATGTCCGCCGCAACGGCTTGGAAGGGCCGTCTGCGGCAACTGCGGCTGGATCTGGCCACGGGCCAGCCCCTGACGGGAACATGCCGGTTCGACTACGTCTGGATCACTTCCGCCCCAGCTCGGCAGTAATGGCCGGCTTGCTGTCCTTCGATGGCGGTGGCGAGAAACCACCATCATGCAGATTGTCCGACACGAACTGAACGCGGCCGGTCCGAGGGGGCCACCAGGGGCGCGGCTGACGCAGCGGGGAACCCCAATTTCAGCAACGGTTCCTGCCTCGGAACCTTGAACCGCGAGGAACATCCTGGCGATTTCCGACCAAGGCGGCTTCCTGGGGCATATGCATATCGCCAACGAAAAGGTAGAAAGGTACGAGTGATCGTAGAACGAGGCCCTTGGATCGAGCGGACCCTTGGCAGTCGCAGGAGAAGCAAGCGTGCAATGCCCTCCTGGGTGATCGAAACGTAAGTATGTCAATCCGTAACATGAGGAACGAAACGATGACTTTGCGATTTCTTGATGTCCACCTGTACCGGTCAACCCTCAACATTCTCGCGGAGGGTGCGGCAGCGGCTGTGCAAGCCGCGGCGGAGGCCGGCGGCGGTGTACTGCGCTGTTTTCCAAGCTTTGTCGGAAGAAAGTTCTGCCTGCCCGGCAAGAACCTGGAACTGGTCGACGAAGACTACTTTCCCGAAGGCCCGGGAGGCTGGGCGATCGACGAACGTTGGAACGGCAGCGCCATCCTGGCCGATACCGGCAACGGCATCCACGGCGAGGGGCTGTGCCATTTCCATCATCCCGACGGCTTCCTGATCCCGATGGATGCCGCCGTTCACGGGGCGCCGTCCTTCATGGTGGGACCCATGTACCGTACCCTGGGCGGCACGGGGTTCTACAACAAGGAGTTCGACAACCTGTACCCGCTCGGCCACCACAGCCATCCGTGGAAGCCCGAGGCGTACAACTTTAACGCCTGGCGGAACAAGCGTTACCGCAACGACTGTCATACGTCGATCGGGTTGCTGAGCACGTTCACCGAGGAGATGTTGCTCCAGGCGATCCGGGATTTCATCGCGGGCAAGGACAACCATATCCGCGCCCACGCCCGGCATTTCCTGGTCGAGATGGGCACGGGCTTCTTTACCCGCGTCCGCACCCTTCACGGGCCGGCCGCGGTGAACACGGAGGAGCCGCAGCGGGACCGGGACGATTTCCGGTTCTACCAGAGCCACGTCCTGTGCCCGGATGGCGAGGTATTCCTGGGCCAGGAGCTGTTGTACCGCCATCTGCCCGAAGGTCTCGACGACGAGGCGCGGGCTCAACGCCTGGCCTCCGACATCGACCTGCGGCGCAACCAGGATCCGTTCATCGTCGAAAAGCATCTGCTGCGGCCGATCGTGGACAAGTCGGTGAGCGAGGGCGGCTTCCGCGACGAATGGCGGGTGTACGGCAAGCCCGAGGGGGACGAACTGTTCAGCCTGAAGCAATTCGAGCTGGCCCCCCGCGAGGAGACGATTCTGACGGGGCCGGCGGCCCTGTGCATCATCCACTTCTGCCACGGGCAGGGGACGATCGGCAAGCACAAGGTCGAGGTCAAGTCGGGAATCCGCCTGGGAGAGCCGCTGGACGACGAGTTCGTCATTCCGTACGATGCGGCGATGAACGGCGGTGGCGTGCGACTGGTCAATACCAGCGACACCGAGCCCCTGGTCGGAACGCGCTGCTGGGGGCCCGAGGCGTGGGGCCACCTTCTGCCCAAGGCCCCGTTCGAAACTTGGCCCAACTAGCCGTGCGCCTGGGAATCGTGAGCCGCAAGGCGCTAGCCGCGGGTTTTTGCGCGAAGGCACGGCTGGGCTTTTCCCACGGTTAGCGCCGGCAAGACAATTACTGTCGCATTCAAAGTGGCGTAAACTTCCAGCTTGCGAGCAGTGCGAACCGCAAGCTGGAAGCGTACGCCACTTGTTTCTTGGCTGCTCCTTCGCGCCGTGCCGCTCAAACTACTATGCCGATCGTTTTGAAAAGCGTTACCGCCGATGAGTTGTACGACCGCCTGGCGTGTGTGGGGCTGACGCCCCGCCAGGCGCAGAAGATTCATGCAACCGTCATACGCCGCGGCACACTTCCGGCAGCCGATGAAGGCATCAAGGCCAAATTGCTGGACGAGGTCCGCCGACGAACAGCCATTCCGAACCTGGCGTTGGTCGACAAGACGGTCTCGCCGCAGGACGGATTCGCCAAATACCTGTTTTGCGGTGATGGACCGGAACGGTTTGAGGCGGTGCGCATCCCGCTGTTGCACCGGCCGAATGACCTGAAGTACGTGGTGTGCGTCAGTTCCCAGGTAGGCTGTGCGATGGGGTGCGCGTTCTGTGCCACGGGCCGGATGGGGTTCCACCGCAATCTGGCCGCGTGGGAGATTGTCGATCAGGTGATCAAGGTTCGAGCCGACTCGCCCTATCCTGTGCGTGGCGTCGTCTTCATGGGCATGGGCGAACCGATGCTCAACTACGACAATGTGATCCAAGCGGCGCGGTTTTTCAGGCAGTCGTGCGGCTTGGCTATCAGTGGCAAGGCCATCACGATCTCGACCGTCGGCATCGTGCCCGCCATTAGCCGTTTCACCAGAGAACGACAAATCTATCGTTTGGTCGTTTCGCTGAATTCGGCGGATCCGCTTCGGCGCCTCCAGTTGATGCCTGTGGAACGAGCGTACTCGACGGGGGAGCTTGTCGAATCGCTGCGGGCGTACCACGAAGTCTCAGGCCGGCGCGTGATTCTGGCGTGGACCATGATGGCCGGCATCAATACGCGCGACGAGGATGCCCAAATGCTGGCCGAACTGACGCGGGGCCTGCCGATCACGATTAATCTGATCGACGTGAACGATCCGACGGGGCGGTTTCGGCCGCCCTCGCGCGCGGAACTGGAGGCGTTCCGGGATGTCCTGAGGGCCAAGCTTGCCGTCCCCATTGTCTACCGTTACAGCGGCGGCCGAGACATTCATGCGGCTTGCGGCATGTTGGCCGGCAGATCAACTGAGCAGTATTTTCGAAAATAATTTCAAGCCGAGTGGCAAGTTTCGTTTGTCGCCAGCGAACTACTCCCAGAACGTGGCGTCGAGGAAGGCGGCAGAGAAGTTGAAGGGACGTATCAACGGCAATTCTCACCCGAAAACACGATACATGGGAGGCAGGACGATGTTGAAGAAAGGTTTGATCGCAGCGGGCGGCCTGGCAATGTTGCTGGGGTTAGTTTTCGGTCGCGACATGACCAGTTATGTCAAGACCACCGTGGGCTGGGTAAATAGCACTGTCAAGGATGCCGTACCGGTCCAATTTGAATTGGAGCGGGCGCGGAAGATGATCCAGGGCCTGGGTCCGGAAATCAGCCGGCACAAGCGCGAGATCGCTCGCGAAGAACTCGATCTGCGGAAGCTGGCGGCCCAAGTTCAGCAGGACGAGCAGAAGCTGGCCAAGAACTGGAGCGAGATCGAGACGCTCAAGGGCGACCTGTCGCGCGGCGACAGCAACTTCGTGTATGCGGGCCACACGTACACGGTCAAGCAGGTCGAAACCGACTTGACGAACCGATTCGAGCGGTATCGGACCCGTGAGGCCACAATGCAGAAGCTGAACATGATCCTGGCGGCTCGCCAGCGCGGCTTGGACGCCGCTCAGGAAAAGCTCAAAGCCATGATCGCGGCCAAACGCCAATTGGAGGTCGAAGTCGAGAACCTGGAGGCTCGCCTGAAAATGGTCGAAGTCGCCAAAGCGTCCAGCGAGTTCCATATCGACGACAGCCAGTTGTCGCGGACCCGTCAGTTGCTGAGCGACATCGAGTCGCGGATCGAAGTCGATGCCCAGTTGGTCAATGCCGACGACTTGGTGTTGGACGAGATTCCGGTGGGGACCTCGACCGAACCGGTCAAGATCCTCGACCAGATCGCCGAGTACGAGAAGTCCAAAGGACAAGAGCCTGGCAATGCCAAGCTGGTCGGCGTCGAGAAGTAACGGTTGCGACCGGCGCGAAGAGGCTTTCGAGCCTCTTTTGGCGCCTGGTCATCTAGGATCTTCGGTCCCGCAGGGACCGAAGTTTGCCGAAAGGCGAGACATACCGCGCGCGGTTGGGGATAGCACGTTCGGCGATCTTCGTTTAACCGCGACCCAACGAGGATCGCGTGGGCGACGCGCTCCCCGTTGGGTCGCGGTTAAACAAGCCAATGCCAACCGGGAGCTTTATAACTCAGCCCCGTCGGGGCGGCAGGAATTGGCGTTACACATATTCGGGGTACGAGGCCATGTTACAGGACCGACCGCACGACAGGAACCGTGACGACGACCTGGCGCAAAGCAGGGCGTCCGACGCAGCGTGCGAGCTGCACGGCCGTTTCATGTTGTGGGTGGATGGTGTGGGCGGTTATTTGGTATGCCTGCAAGATGCGGTCTGTTTGGGGCTGGCCACGCCGGGAAACGCGGTCGCCATCCCGATCATGGGCGACTTGTCTCGGCGGCATGCTCGGCTTCGTCGCGAGGACGGCTATGTGATCGAGCCGTTGCAAGCGGTTCGCGTCAACGGGCGTCCGATCCGCAGTACCACGGCCTTGTCGGACGGTGACGAAATCGAATTGGGCGAGGGCGTGCGGCTGCGGTTTCGCCAACCGCACGCGTTGAGTGCCACGGCGAGGCTCGAATTCCTGTCGCGGCATCGCACCGAGCCTTCGGCGGTCGGAATCCTGTTGATGGCGGAATCCTGCGTCCTGGGCCCGAAATGGCAGGACCACGTGGTCTGCCGCCAATGGGCGCACGATGTGGTTCTGTTTCGGCGAGACGAGCGTCTGTTCTGCCGGACCTTGGAACCGCTCGAGGTCAACGGCCGTCGTTGCGAAGGCCAGGCGCCGATCGCACCGGGCTCGCACGTAGAGGGAAGCGACTTTTCCTTTTGCCTGCAGCAAGTTGTGTGAGAAAGGAAACTGGCAAATGTTGCCCTTAACCGCTACGCTAGAAGCTGGTAACGCCGTGGGCGGCAATCCTGCCGCCCCCCGTCAGCCTCAACCCAAAGCAGGCGGAACGATGAAATTCGCCTATAAAACGGGCGCCCGTCCCCTCGACGGTTACGAGATCCAGTGCGGCGTCGGCATCGGCGGCTTCGGCGATGTGTACTTTGCCAAGACAGATGCCGGCAAAGAAGTCGCTTTGAAGCGGATTCAACGCAACCTGGATATCGAGGTCCGTGGTGTCAAGCAGTGCCTGAACCTGAAACACCCCAATTTGGTCGCCTTGTTCGACATCCGCTCGGACGACGAAGACCAAACGTGGGTGATCATGGAGTACGTGGCTGGCGAAAGCCTGAAGGCGGTCATCGACCGAAACCCGAACGGGATGCCTGCGGACGAGGCCGAGCGCTGGTTCCGCGGCATCGCGGCCGGCGTCGGCTGCCTGCACGATCACGGCATCGTCCATCGGGATCTTAAGCCCGCGAACATCTTCGACGACCAGGGCTATATCAAGGTCGGCGACTATGGCCTGTCCAAATTCATCTCGACCAGTCGCCGCGGCGGCCAGACGGAAAGCGTCGGCACCGTCCACTATATGGCCCCTGAAATCGGCCGCGGCGTGTACGGCAAGGAGATCGACGTGTATGCGCTGGGCATCATCCTGTACGAGATGCTGACCGGCCGCGTGCCGTTCGAGGGCGAGAGTGCTCAAGAGATCATCATGAAGCACTTGACCGACGACCCGGATCTGGCGGGCGTCCCGGCGCCGTACCGCGACGTGATCCAACGGGCCATGCGCAAGGATCCGGCCAAGCGGTTCCGCAACGTGGCCGAGATGCTGGACGCACTGCAGCGTTCCGCAAAGCCGGACATCGTCTTCGGCCCGCTGCGGCACCAGGCCGTCGTCGACGCCGAGATCGTATCGCCGGGCTGTGGATCGCGGCAGCGCCAGCCCTTGCCCCGCGCAACCGTGGCGGCGGCTCGCGGCGGTGCCGTCGTCCCAAAACCCGCTGCCAACGGAATGACCAGCTCGACAAAGGCCTTGCTGATCGTGGCCATCGTCCTGGTCCTGCACTTCAATCCGCTGTTGATTCCGCTGGGAATTGTTCTGGGCGTCGGCTATCTGGGGTACCAGGGGATTCGCAAGCTGACCAGCGGCACGCCTCGGCGGGACACGCTGACGCAGCTGGAACGGCCTCGCAGCGTGGCGTCGGAGAATGCGGCCCTGTTGGCAGCCGTGCGGTCGCAGCTCAAGAAACAACCGTTCCGCAAGCGGGCCGCCCAGTGGAACGGTTCGTTGCTGGCCGCGGGCTTCGTTTCGGCCGTGCTGACCTTGACCGTCCTGCTGCTGCAGGGCTCGATCTTGGACGGCTCGAACACGGGCTGGGCCGTTTGGGCTTGGCTGGCTTCGGTCAGCACCCTGGGATCCTGGATCCTGCTGACGATGGCCAAGTTCTGGGAGGCGGACATGGGCGAACACCTGCATCGCCGATTCGCCATGCTGGGGGCCGGGTTGGCGATCGGAGCTATCGCCTGTGGGTTGGGCCATTGGCTGATGTTGGACATGCCCGATCAAGACCACTGGACGGCACACGCTTTTCGCCAAGCCGCTTGGTTGCCCGCGGTGCATAACGACGACGGTTCGCCGCTGTTCGGCGCGTACCTGATCTACTTTGCCGGGCTGTTCGCCGTCCTGCGCTGGTGGCGGCAGATGGACCCGTTGCGCAAGGCGCGACTGAGCATCTGGACCACGGCCGTCTGCCTGTTGTGGGCCTGGGTCATGCATTCCTTGTGTCGTTTCCCGCAACCCTGGGGCTTTATCCTGGCGGCGACCATGTCCGTCGCCGTCCAGTTGGCGGCGCCGTGGATCAGTCCCGGCGAGCGCGTCGCGCTGGCCCACCGGCCGCAGGAGGGGTGATTGAGATGATGGTAATGACTTGGGCGGGACTGCTCGTTTTGGGCTTGCTGGCGATCATCTTTTTGACCTTGGTGGCAAGCGTCGCTGTGGTGCGAACCCGTTGGGGCTTGGCCCTGCCGGTAATGCTGCTGGCGGGCCTGCTGTTGGGAGCCCTGCTGTTGAGCGTTGTTGCGGTTCGCTTTACATCCTCCCCGCGCATGGCCGCTCGCACGACACAAGCGGTCACGACATCGCCCGACGGCCAGATGGGGACGAGCCAGGGCGAGGCGACGGCTGGTGTTGAGTCGCCCTCAGACGGCGTCGAAAACGAAGCGGGCCTTGACGACCTCGACGAGCCTGCCATTGCGCTGGAAGCCAACGCGGGCAAGGCAGCAAAGGTTGCGAAGCCGGCTTGGGTGGATCGCCTCCCCGTACAAATTGGCGATGCCTACCAGGTCTCGGTCGCATCGGGTCCCCAGGAGAAGTTGGCCGAATGCCGGACGGCGCTGGACGAACAGCTCAAACGTGCCGTGGCCGCCTATATCGACGAGTATCTGGAATCCGCAGCGGCCGGCAAGTGTCGCGTTTCCGACATCGTGATGTACGATCTGAGGTATATCAACAAGCACCTCGTCAAGCCGGGAAATACCTTCGAGGAAAAGCTGCAGTTGTCGTTCGGGCCGATGTACCAGACCCACGCCTTGTTGGAATTCGGACCGGAGTTTCGCCGCGAACTGGACGGCCGTCGAGGCGACCTGGAACGTTACGCGCAGGAAGTAGCCGTCGCCCGCCGCTTGCGCGGGCTGGTCATCGCTTTCGGTGCCGTGATCAGCCTGCTATTGGTGGGATTGGTTTGGTTCCACCGGCGAACGCCGCAGAGCGTCGGCTAGCACCAAACGGGATATTGGGGGGTCGGCGGGCCCTGTATGAAATCACGATTTGGCGCAAGGGCTCAGACGTACAGAATTCAAAATTGGCGGAGTTGTAGCTTCGCCCAAGTTAAGGCCCCTCGCCCGCCAATTTTGAATTCTGTACGTCTGAGCCCGGTTCGCACAAGAGCGTGACGACATAAACGCCACCACCGGAGGCCCGTTTGCCGTTTGGTGCTAGTTCCGATTCTTCAGCGTCAACGCGGCGGACGGTGGGAGCGCTGGCAGCGGCCCGATGGCACCCCGAGGCATGAGCGTTATAATGGTCCGCATTGCCGGCGCGTTGCCGGCGGGTTTCGTGATCTACAATCGACCGCCGCTGACCGGTATGGCCTCATCGTCCGCTGCCGAAAAATCGCTGATCGACCGCATCCGCCGTGGCGAATCCGCTGCCTGGGGCGACTTGATTGCGCGGTACGAAGGCCGCTTGCTGGCCTTTGTCGAAGGCCGCGTCGGCCGCCGCGCCGTCGCCGAGGATATCGTCCAGGAGACGTTCGTCGGCTTCCTCACCAGCTTGCCGAACTACGACGGCAAGCGGCCGCTGGAGAGCTATCTGTTTTCGATTTGTGCGTACAAGCTGACCGATCACCTGCGCCGCGAAGGCCGCCGTCCCGCCTTGCCCTTCTCTGCCCGCGACGATTCCCACTCGCCGTGGGAACCCGCTTCGGCGGCCCGCGCCGCCAGCAGTATCGCGCGGAGCGCCGAACGCAGCGAATTGGAGGAAAGATCGCTGGCCGAGGCGATTCAGGCCCAGGTGGACCGCATCCGATCTCGCGGCGAATGGCCCAAACTGCAGTGCCTGGAACTGCTGTTCGTCGGCGGCTGGGCCAACAAAGACGTCGCCAGGGAATTGGGCTTGAGCGAACAACAAGTCGCCAATTTCAAATTCGACTTCCTGGCCAACCTGCGACGGCAGATCCGCAAACAAGGACTATCCGCAGACGTCTTTCCCGAATTGTATGACGAGTAGGGGCAAGCGGGGCCGCGATGGGAGCCGGCTTGCGAGACACGGGCAGCTTGATGGTAGAAGTTCCAGGAAAAAGTTCCAGGAAGGTTGCAATCTTGGCGGACGAGGTTCAGAATTCTTGTCCGTTGAAACAGCGCACGGATGCAACTGCCGCGGAATCTCACCCCGGCCGGTCCTTCGTGGAGTTCCGGAACAAGGAACCATTACAACGGATCCCCCAAGGCGTTTCTCCTCCGCAGCAATTCGGCCGCCCAGACGGCATCGTCGGGGGGCAGAGGCGGCTCGGGGAGGCGGCGGTAGTCAATGTCGTCGTAGCGGCCGTTGCGATAGCACTGGGTGACCAGCGATTGCAGGTCCAACGGGACGTCGGGATGAGTCGGGTCCAGCGGAATGCCGATCGTCGGCAGGGGCTGCTGCAGCGGTAGCGGGTAGACCTCGATCTTGGCCGGCTGCCAACTCCGCCGCGCCCAGGCCAGATATAACGAGCGATACCGGCTCGATAACCTGGCCAGGGGAAACACCGTCGAGCGGTTTCCCTGCCGGGTCAAGTCGATTTCCACCTGATTCACGCCCCCCGCCCGGTACTCTTGCTGTTTCCGGACGTACAACTCGTGGCCATCGCCGGGCAGCTTGTTCGAGGGACTGAGGAATTCGATGGCCGTAACGACTCGATTACCGGACGCCGCATCCACGATTTCCAGGTAGATTTCCGTGACGGGTTCGTCCAGCACTTCCAAGACCACGGGATCGGCGAGAAGCGTTGCGCCGCCACCGGGTGGAGAACTCCGCGGGGCGTGCCGCTCGACGAGATGGACGTCCGGCCAAATCGTCCGCGGACCATCGGCGTCCCCGGCCACAAACACGCGCTCCTCGACGTCGACGCGAAACGGACGCGGCAAGGCGGCTTGCAGCTGGTCACCGGCATAGACGACCAGCCGCTGGTGGACCGACCGCCAGTGCTGTTCCAGATGGGGATCCATTCCGGGAAAGGGGCTGTCCATCATTGCTCCTCGCTCTGAACAAGTCGGCGTTGTGACGGCGGCAGGCAGCGATTGAATGCGCAGGCACAAATTGGGCAGCACATCGCCACCGTCCAACTTCTCGTTCGGCTCCAACACTCACGCTTCTTCGAGATGTTCCCGCCAGGTGGATCGGACCGCCGTGCTGCTGTTCGACAAACTGTTGGATTTCAAGTGCGCTGTTCGCACTCATGACAGCATCCTACCAGCGGAACTCGCACGCTACAACCCGCAGCTCGTGCCGGAATCTCACGCTTCCCACAACTTGCGGCAGGGATGGCCTTCGTTCAGCGTGGGGCGTTCCGGGCGGCCTTTGTGGAAGTAGGTCAGCTGCATAGGGTCCAGGCCCAGCAGATGCAGGATCGTGGCGTGCAAGTCGTGGGCTTGAGCGAACAACAAGTCGCCAATTAACGCCCCCAATGTTCCCAAAGTAAGTGGCATTGGCCGAGCGACCGCCGTTGCGTCAAGCCTGCGTCAAGCCTGCGGTTCACGACATCGCGTGCGGCATCGAGGTTTCGGTCAGGGCGGCAGCGGCAACGGGCGGGGCCGCGATGGGAGCCGGCTTGCGATACACGGGCAGCTTGATGGTAAAACAGGTGCCGACCCCCACGGTGCTTTCCACGCGGATTCGCCCGCGGTGCTGTTCGATGATGTTCCGGCAGGTAGACAGTCCCAGGCCGGTCCCGCCTTTGCCGCTGCCGTCCGGGCCCGCTTTGGTGCTGAAAAAGGGATCGAAGATGCGGGGTAGTTTCTCCGCAGGAATTCCGCTGCCGGTATCTCGGACGCTGAGATCAACCGTGTCGTTGACGGCGTCGTGTGACAAGCCGATGAAGATCCGCCCGCCTTCGGACATCGCTTGACGGGCGTTGATCACCAGGTTCAGGAGGACTTGTTGAATCTGGTTCCCGACGGCGTTGGCGGGCGGCACTTGGCGGATCTGGGTGTCGACGCTGATTCGATATTTGCGCATCTCCCGCTCGAGCAGGACCAAGGTCTCTTGAATGATTCCCGTCAGATCGGTCGGCTCGAACGAATCGGATCGGTTGCGAGCCATCCCCAGCACGGCGTTGGTAATGGTGGCGGCTCGCTCGCCCGCGGCCAGGATTTTCTCGAACGCCTTGTCGCGCGTCGCCTCGTCCTTGTGCCGCAATCCCATTTTCGCATAGTTGATGATCGTCATCAGCACGTTGTTGAACTCGTGGGTGACGGTGCTAGCGAGTTCGCCGACGGCGGTCAGCCGCTGGGCCTGGGCCAACTGCTGCTGGAGGATCGCGATCCGCGGGTCGGAGTTTGACGAGCCGTTATTTCCGTTCTTCCTCATGAGTGCGCCTTACATCACTGCTATAACCGCCATTTTCACCGGTTTGCCGAGTCGTTGGCGATTGTTGCGGCTTACCTGTCCCGAACGCCTTAACTCTATATTTCGCAGCCGTTTACAAGCAATACTCATATCGTCGCATTGAACTGGGCAACTGAAACGCAAGCCCCTATAATCCATCCTGACACCAACGGGAGAAGGGTCCATGCATACGGTGGAATTGAGGGAACAAGCGCTGGCCTTGGCTCGACAGCTGGGCTATTGTATTCGCGAGGAGTGGCTTGACGGAAATGGGGGAGGCCAGTGCGAGTTTGCGGGCCGCCGCTGGATCTTCGTGGATTTGGGGCAAAGTGCCGTAGAGCAGCTGGAGCAAGTTGCCGAAACGCTGCGGTCCGATCCGGCGATCCAGTCGCTGACGCTCAAGCCTCCGTTGCGGAAATTCCTTGGCGTTCACAGGAGAATCTGATGTCCGAGTCTTCGATCAACCACGACTGCGGCTGTTCCGCTCCCTCGTGCGGCCTCGGCGCCACGCGGCGCCAGTTCCTGGAATTGGCCGGTGCCACGGCGGCGGCGACTTGGCTGAGCGCGGCCGGAGCGGTCGCCGGGCCGTTTACCGCGGAGGATTTCGAGAACCTGGTGCCGGCCGACAAGCGGCTGGCGCCGGAATGGCTCCAGTCGCTGACGGCGCGCGGCGAGCCGACCGTCTACCGCGGGGCGGAACTCGACAAGATCGGGATGCCCGTGGGCGGGATCTGCGCCGGTCAGTTGTACCTGGGCGGCGACGGCCGGCTGTGGCATTGGGACATCTTCAATCGGCACGTCAGCACCGGCGCGGAACACTACGCCAGTCCCCTGATGCCGGCCTCGCCGCTGGAACAGGGCTTTGCCCTGCGGATCGAGTCCGGCGAGCAGATACAAGTCCGCGCGCTGGACCGTAGCGGGTGGAGCGAAATCTCGTTTCGCGGCGAGTACCCGATCGGCTCGGTCGCGTACCGCGACGCGCAATCCCCGGTCAGCGTCTGGCTGGAAGCGTTTTCCCCGTTTTCGCCCTTGAACACCGACGATTCCTCGCTGCCCGCCACCGTGATGCGGTTCACGGTCAAGAACCATGGGGCGTCCCCGGTCGAAGCCCAATTGACCGGTTGGCTGGAGAATGCCGTGTGCCTGCATAGCGCGACCAACCATGACGGTTTGCGTCGCAACCGCGTGGTCCGCGCCGAGCGGGTCACGTTTCTGGAATGCCTGGCCGAACCGCCGCTGCCGTCGGCCGCGCTGCCGGAATCTCGGCCGGAGATCGTGTTCGAGGATTTCGAGCAGGAAACCTACGTCGGCTGGCAGGCGACCGGCACCGCATTCGGCGAGGGGCCGATCGAAAAAGCAAAAATGCCCCCATATCAAGGCGACGTGGGATCTCAGGGCAAGCGGCTGGTGAACACCCATAACGTGCGTCAGGGCGAAAATGTCGGCGGCGGCGATGCCCACGTCGGGACGCTGACCAGTCGAGCGTTTGTGATCGAGCGGAATTTCATCAACTTTCTCATCGGCGGCGGGGCCCATGCCGGCCGCACGTGCATGAATTTGATCGTGGACGACCAGGTCGTCGCCTCGGCCACCGGGGCCAACGACAACCGCATGCAGAGCAAGAGCTGGAATGTTCGCAGCTGGCAGGGCAAGTCGGCGCGGCTGCAAATCATCGACAACGAGCCTGGTGGGTGGGGCAACGTGGGCGTGGACCACATCGTGTTCAGCGACCGCCCGCAGGTCGCGACCGGTCCGCTGCAGGACGAATCGGATTTCGGAACGATGGGCCTGGCACTGCTCGATCCGCAGCCCGGCGATGTCGCGGCCGCGTCGCTGGCCGATGCCCAGCTGCCGCAGGGCATCTTCTCGCACAACACGGCCGATTCCGACGCTCCCGGCGTCAAGATCAAACCATTCGGCCAAAAGCTGATCGGAGCGCTGACCCGAAAGCTGGCTTTGGCGCCTGGCCAGTCGGCGACGGTTACCTTTCTGGTGGCCTGGCATTTTCCCAATTTGAAGCTGAACGAACAGTTCGGGCTGACGGGCCGCTACTACGCGCGGCGTTTCCCCTCGGCGCTGGCCGTGGCCGAACATCTGGCAGCCAACTTCGAATCGCTGGCCCAACAGACGCGTTTGTGGCGCGACACGTGGTACGATTCGACGCTGCCCTACTGGTTCCTGGACCGCACCTTTGCCAACACCTCGACGCTGGCCACCTCGACGTGCTTCCGCTTGGCCAGCGGCCGATTCTGGGGCTGGGAAGGCGTCGGCTGTTGTGCGGGCACCTGTGCCCACGTCTGGCACTATGCCCACGCCGTCGGACGACTGTTTCCGGATCTGGAACGGATCCTTCGCGAACGGGTCGATTTCGGCGTGGCCCAGCGCGAGGACGGAGCCATCTTGTTCCGCGGCGAGTTCAATAATTATCCCGCGGCGGATGGCCAGGCCGGCTGCATCCTGCGGGCCTACCGCGAGCACCAGATGTCCGCCGACAGCGGCTTTCTGCGGCGCATCTGGCCGAGCGTTCGCCGGGCGATCGGCTACCTGATCCGCGAGGACGGCAACGGCGACGGACTGCTCGAAGGCCGCCAGCACAACACGCTGGACGCCGACTGGTACGGCCCCGTGGCCTGGCTCAGTTCGCTGTACCTGGCCGCATTGGCCGCCGGCGAGCAGATGGCGCGCGAAGTGGGCGAGACGGTTTTCGCCGACACCTGCCGCGGGATCGTCGAGGTCGGCCGCGCGGCGATCGTCGAGCGGCTGTTCGAGGGCGATTATTTTATCAACCGCCCGGACCCCCAGCGACCCGAGACCATTAACTCCGGCACGGGCTGCCACATCGACCAGGTGTTCGGGCAGAGTTGGGCGTTTCAACTCGGCTTAGACCGCGTGCTGCCCCAGCGCGAAACGCAGGCCGCCCTGCGATCGCTGTGGCGGTATAACTTGACACCCGACGTCGGCCCGTACCGCGAGGCGAACAAGCCCGGACGCTGGTACGCCATGCCGGGCGAAGGCGGGTTGCTGATGTGTACGTTTCCTCGCGCCGATTGGAATTATGACAAGGCCAAGGGCCGAGGCGCCGACTGGGCGGCCGGCTATTTCAACGAGTGCATGAACGGGTTCGAATACCAGGTGGCCGGGCACATGATCTGGGAAGGCCTGCTGACCGAGGGCCTGGCCGTCACCCGCATGGTCCACGACCGCTACCACGCCGCGCGGCGAAACCCCTGGAACGAAGTCGAATGCGGCGACCACTACGCCCGCTCGATGGCCAGTTTCGGCGTGTACCTGGCCGCCTGCGGCTACGGGTATCACGGCCCCAACGGCCATCTGGCCTTTGCTCCTCGCATAAGTCCGGAAAACTTCCGCGCGGCCTTTACCGCCGCCGAAGGCTGGGGCACGTTTTCGCAACAGCGCGAGTCCGGAAAGCAGACGCAGACGATCGACGTGAAATCCGGCCGCCTGCGTCTGAGTTCGCTCAAATTCGCGACCGCAGACAACACGCGTCCCACCGCGGCGAACGTGACCGCCGCCGGACAATCGCTGACGGTCGCCGTCGAATCCCAACCCGGCCGCGTGCGGATCACGCTGGCCGAACCCGTCATGATCGAGGCCGGGCAATCGATGCGCGTGGTCGTTTCTTAGCGTGGCGAAACCCGGCACCGTCAAACCGTGCATGATTCCAACAAGCTCATGACCCCGTCGACAATATGGCCGACGGTACGCACGTTGTTGGCGACTTCGTCCGCGACGGTCACGTCGAACTCTTCTTCGACCTCCATGACGACCTCGACCAGATCCAGGCTGTCCAAGCCCAAATCCTGCTCGAGGAAATCCGTTTCCTTGATCTTGTCCGCCGATCGGCCGGCTCGTTCGGCGACGATCTGCCTGACTTCTTCCAACACCTCGGCCCGCTCCCGAGTCGAACTCTGGGGCGTCGGCTGGCAAACACTCGTCATTGTCTAGTCTCCCTGCTGCTTCGAAAGGTTGGTCGCATCGGCGGCACGCTGCCGCTCTGCGGCGTTCATGGCCACGACCAGTTTGCGGACCGTGGCAAAGTCGGGGGTGGTTCGGCCACGCTCGATCCGATTGAGGGTTTCCGCACGAATGCCGGCTTGGCGCGCCAATTCGGCTTGCGAAAGCCCGACCGCGACGCGACGGCGTGTGAGCTTCTCCGCCAGCGACGTGCGATCCAAGCCCAAGGCCGGAGAAAAAGCCCCTGCGTCGTCCTCGGCGGTTTCGCCGCTCAGCACGCCCGCCTGTTCGCAAAGCTGCTGAAACACCGACTCGCGCAAAATGACATACCGGACGCCGTCCAATTCCAATCGGGTGCAATCGATCACAATGCCGCCTCGCTTTGCCAAATCGTCCACTCCAACGTCGTGATCACGAAATCCTAGCAGGCATTGCGTTATGCGTCAATACTATTGATATCTAACGCAATATCTTGCCACTTGATTGACGCATCCCAATACCTGTGGAGCCCGTTGAAGCAGTCGCTGGACTTCCCGAAATGCCACGGACCCGGCCTTTCTTGCCGGGCGCCGGCTCAATGCCGCTTACTTTGGGACCATTGGGGGCGTTTTCGTTAGCGGAGCGGCGCAAGCCGCCCGGTTTTACGAACGCAATACCGGACGGCTCGCGCCGTGCCGCTACAAAGTAAGCGGCATTGGGCGCCGGCTGGGCGTTGGTCCAGTGTCGCAGGAAGTCCCAGGAAGTTCTCCGTAGGTTTGGGACCAAATGCGGCAGCGTTCAGAAAGTCGGCGAACTGGTCACGATCCTCGCCGAACTGGGCAAGCCGCGCGAAGCGGTCACGCAGCTGGAAACCGCCCTGCAGTTGCTCCCCCCCCGCGCGGAAATCCATCGCAAGCTGGCCGATCTGGACAGCGAACACCGCCGCCTGGCGGAGCAGATCGAAGCGGATCAGGCGAAAGACAAGCCGAAGAAAGACGAGTCGAAGTGAGCGGCGACACACCAGCCTTGATCGGTGTATTTGGGTCGCGCACCGTAGCCCGAAGCGCCAGCGAGTGGGAGCGGTCGTCTCGCTAGCGTCCTGTGAAGCGGGCATCGCCCCCGCCGAGCGTGCAGGGTATTGATTTTCTGTGTTTCGGACGTATTCCGTGGAAGCGCATTTGCTGGAATTCACGCTTTAGCGTGCCTGCACTCATGCCGCCCTGCTGCACATTGCGGCTGACAGATCGCATCCGTCGGCGTCCATGCTTGGCGTGCCTGGTCGGTTTCCCCCTGAGGGGAAAGACACGCGAAAGCGTGAACTCCAACGGGGCTTGGCAACCTTCTGGCTAGAACTTGGTGCCCGGATAGTTCGGATCGCTCGGCGACTGCCACGCCGGATCCGTGGTCGTGAACGTTGAGTTCGCTGGGGCATTTGCCCGTTCCCCACGCGAGGTCATCAGCACCGCATAAACGCGATAATTGGTCGATTCGGACATGAAGTGTACACTGCCATCGCACATCGCGACGTGAAAGCCGCCCGGATGATAACTGGCCGGGCGCGCATAGCGAATAATCGTCGAGAATTGAAGCGTCGCCACCTTCAAATCTCGGTTCAGTCCGATGAACCCTGCGAACGTTGTGGGGTCTTCTGGGAACCAAAGCATCTGCGAGTATTGCTCGCCCATCGGAGCCCCAACCGCCGCGGGTATCACCGGTGCTTCGAGCCAACTGGGAACGCTGGGATTCTCTGCCAACATCAGCGTATTTGACGTGCCGTCGTACTTGGCGATCTCTGCGAGGCTGTGCTTGTCGGTCCACCTTGGCGGGGGAGTTGGTGTTCGGGCCATGTCGACAAACACGCCGTTTTCGATCCAGTCGAAATTGTTCGTTCGGTTCCGCCGCCCCCCGTTCACCACGTACGAAAGCGGGTAACGGTATTGTTGATCAAATCCGGTAGGGAGAGATTCTGAGCCAAAACGCGTTTGACTCGGACAAAGAAGAACCGGAATCCGCACTTCTTCTTCATTCGCCTCGTTCGGTTTCTTACCACTTCGAATCAACGTGAGTCGCGGGGATTGCTCCAATTCCGCCAATACGGGTACGACCCAATTCAGTACCTTGTCGGTACCATCGATATTCCACACCGACCGGGACGCCGGCAATTTGCCTTTGGCCGAGTCATAGTTGGCGATCGCCAAACCGCATTGCCGCAAATTGTTCTTGCATTGCGTTTGACGCGCACTTTCGCGTGCCATCTGGACGGCGGGCAACAACAACGCCACGAGCACGCCGATGATCGCGATCACGACGAGCAATTCCACCACCGTAAACCCGGATTTCCATCGCGCAGCCATCGCCAGTCTCCATCACCACGAGGACGAGAAGCAGAATAAGACCAAACCTGTGTCTGCCCGTATTTTGTCAACTGTCGGCAGACTTGTCCAGCATAACAAGGAAAAACGGTCGAACTGTCCGAGCGCGTCGTGCCCGGGCAATGACCAAGACTCGTCCAATTCACACACCTTCAAACGATACCCGCTTGGCGGCATCGCCGCAGGGGAATCCGCTATTCGCATCACCGGATGAGAGACGAGCGCCCAAAAAAGAAACAGGCGGCCCAAACGGCCACCTGCAGGATTTGTCAGAACGAATCAACAAGGTGAGTTATGCGTGGGGCAGGGGCCGGGAACGTCGCGACCGAACGAGAGCCATGCATACGCAACCGAGTCCGAGAATTGCCCAAGACGAGGGTTCAGGTATCGTAGGAACGTCTTGGCTACTGAAACTAGCCTGAAAGACTAGGTCGGTGATTCCCGCACCGGGTGTAGACCACGAACTCCCGCCCCACGGCACCGCATTGTTCAGATAGTAACTTGTACCTTCGCTGTAGAGATCATCCGTTCGCGCACCGACGTATCCATAAACGCCCGATGTCGCAGAGAGAAATGCCACATAGACGCCGTTCGCATTCAATTGCAGGTTCGGCGAGAAAGAAAATTCCTGAAAACTGCCCGAATCTGCGGTCATCGCCGTCGTCGTGTAAAGCGCGCTGCCCGTAGGCTTGTCGAAGGCGGTGGCCCACTCATAAACGTATGCGTTAAAAACAATTGGACTGATTTGCGGGCCACTAACCCAAAACTTGAAGTTTTCGAGAACCGTCAGCTCGCTGCCTACTGTGAATGTCTGTCCGACGGTTTCAATTCCTGAGGGGCTTTCGTCTACATCATCCGACAAGTTATATCCAAACGGAAAAAACTGTGGAGCTGCGCCGCTATTCCAACCCGTGTACGTATCAATTACCAAATCCCCTCGCGCCGTCCCCGCCACCACTGCCAGTCCCAGGATGCAACAAGCCAAGCCGGTTTTGCGCCACATGTCTGTTCTCCGCTAAAAACCGTTCAAAACATCTGTTCCAAAGGGCAAACGCGCGAGATTACCGCACGGAAACACCGCATCGAGATGAAATGCTATCACTCCTTCGTCGGCAATGCAAGCAAATCTAGTGGGAAAAAATAAAAAATCCCCCATTTTTCCCGAATGCCTCCATACCCCCCAGACCCATTTCCTCGCCAAGCTATGGTGTTTGCGGTACGGAAGTTCAAACCAAGGCAGGAGATACGACTTGCCGACGGTGCCGGATATGACGAATTTGCGGCCGCTGCGGTTACGGTGACACCGGGTCTGCTGCCAAGAACCCACTTTTTTCAACGACCCGCGAAATCACTTATACCGCGTGCGGTTGAGGATGGCACGTTCGTCGATACTTCGTTTCACCGCGACCCAACGGGGATCGCGTCGCCCACGCGCTCCCCGTTGGGTCGCGGTGAAACAAGCCAAGGCCAACCGTGAGCGGTATCGTGATTGGGCAGGTCGTTGTTTTTTTCCGACATTGTTTTTTTCCGGGCTGTTTTTTTCCGGGCCCATTGCCAATCCGACGGAAGAAAGCTATGATACGGGAATGATAGTGAGATTTAATCTCATTTATCTTTCCCGCCTCGGCACGTTGTCACATGCGGTAGCAAACATGTTTGAGCTGATTCCTCTTCGTTGCCTCCGACCCGGACAGACGGGCGAAGTCGGTCAAGTCGTGGGTGATCCCCAGCAGGTTCACCGTTTGCAGGAACTTGGTCTGCGTCAGGGCACGCGGGTCGAGATGGTCCAGGCGGGAAGTCCCTGCATCATCCGCACCGCCGGCAGCAAGCTGTGCTTTCGGCAGAGCGAGACGCTGGGGGTTCTGGTGCGGCCGGGTGGCGACGTTTGAGTGGATCTGCTCGGACCATGGCTGCCCCCGAAGACGACAAACCGATCACCGTCGCTCTGCTGGGCAATCCCAACACGGGCAAATCGACGCTGTTCAATGCGCTGTGCGGCGTGCGGCAGCGAGTGGGCAATTTCCCGGGCGTGACGGTCGAAAAGCATACCGGCAACGTCGCCATCGAAGGGCGCTCGTTCGAGGTGATCGACTTGCCCGGCACCTATAGCCTTGCGCCGCGTTCGCCGGACGAGATGGTGGCCGTCGATCTGTTGCTGGGTTGCGGGGGCGAGGCGCCGCCGGATGTCATCTTGTGCATCGCCGACGCCAGCAATCTGGAGCGGAACCTGTACCTGGTCAGCCAGGTCCTCGAACTGGGCCGGCCGGTGGTCGTGGCTTTGAACAAGGTCGATTTGGCTGCCGAGCACGGCGTGGAACTGGACGTGAGCTTGCTGCGCGAGCGACTGGGGATTCCGCTGGTGGCGACTCAGGCTCACCGGCAGCTCGGGCTGGGCGAACTCAAACAGGCGCTGCACGCCGCCGTCGGCAGCCGGGCGCCGCGGGTGACCAGTCCGTTTCCCGAGGCGTTCACTCGCGAGGTGACGGCGTTGGTCGAGGAATCCGGCCGAGCGCGTGCGGCGCCGCTGCCCCGCTATCTGGCCGAACGCCTGCTGTTGGATGTCGGCGGCTATTTAGAGCAGGCGCAAAGCCCGCTTGCGGATCCCCAGCTGCTGGCCTCGGTTCGGGCCGCGCGCGGCCGCCTGGCCGAGGCGGGGTGCCCGGCGCCGATGGTCGAGGCGATTTCGCGCTACGACTGGGTGGCCTCCTTGCTGGACGGCGCCATGACGCAGGCGCACCGGCGGCAGACGACGTTCAGCGACCGCCTGGACGCGGTCCTGACGCACAAGATTGGGGGCTCGCTGATCTTCGCCCTGCTGATGGCGGTGGTTTTTCAAGCCATCTTCATCGGGGCGGCGCCGCTGATGGACGGGCTGGACCGTACCATCGGCGCGTTGGGGGAACTGGTCGCGGAGGCCATGCCGGCGGGCATGCTGCAGTCGCTGGTCGTGGACGGCGTGATCGCGGGCGTGGGCGGCGTGCTGGTGTTTCTGCCGCAGATCTTGATCCTGTTCGCCTTTGTCTCGCTGCTGGAAGAATGCGGTTACATGGCCCGTGCGGCGTACTTGATGGATCGCGTCATGGTCCGCATCGGCCTCAGCGGCAAGTCGTTCATCCCGCTGTTGTCTTCCTTCGCCTGTGCGGTGCCCGGGATCATGGCCACGCGGGCGATCGAGGACCGCCGCGATCGGCTGGTGACCATTCTGATTGCGCCGCTGATGACCTGCAGTGCCCGGCTGCAAGTGTACTCGCTGCTGATCGCCGCCTTTATCCCCGACTACCGCTATGCGGGCGGTTGGGTGCGGTTGCAGGGCCTCACGTTGTTCGCCCTGTATTTGGCTGGGATCGTCGCTGCGGTGGTCGTGGCCTGGGTGCTGCGGCGGACCTTGTTGCGCGGCCAAACGCCCTCGTTTGTGATGGAACTGCCGGGTTATCAACTGCCGTCGTGGCGGAACGTGGTTTCGCGCGTGGGGGGCGCCGGCTGGTCGTTCCTGCGGCAGGCCGGCACGCTGATCATCGCGGTGGCGATCATCGTCTGGGCGGCCGCCTATTTTCCCCGCAATCCCCAGGTGGAACAGGATGTCCGCAACCGCTATGCCGCCGAGCTTCGGCAGTTCGACGCCCCGCTGGCCGCCATCGCACCGGCCGAGCCGCCGATGGGCGACGCGGTCGCGGGGCAGGACGCGGAATCGGCGCAGCGGGACCGCGCGGCCTTGGAACAGCAGGTGGCGAACGAAGTTGCGGCGGCCTACATCGAACACAGCTATCTGGGACGGGCCGGCAAATTGATCGAGCCGCTGGTCCGGCCGCTGGGCTGGGATTGGCGCATCGGCTGTGCGGTGATCGCTTCGTTCCCCGCCCGCGAAGTCGTGATCGGTACGCTGGGGGTCATCTACCAGTTGGGCAGCGATCACGACGCCGCTTCGGCGTCGCTCCGCCAGACGCTGCGAACGGCGACCTGGCCCGACTCGTCACGCCGCGTGTTCAACGTGCCGGTGGCCCTGTCGATCATGGTCTTCTTTGCCCTGTGCGCCCAGTGTGCCGCGACGCTGGCCGTGATGCGCCGCGAGACCAACAGCTGGCGGTGGCCGGCCTTTACGTTCGTCTACATGACAGGCTTGGCCTACGTGGGCGCCCTGCTAACGTACCAGGTGGGCATGTGGTTCGCAGGGTAGCAGGGCAATCCGGGAATGCATGCCGAGCGCCCGGCCTTTGGCTTGCAGCCGCCGCCGCGTTTCCGACAGGAGGATTCACTCGTGGACACACAACAACTGGTCACCGTCGCCGTCATCCTGGCCGCCGTCGGCTACCTGGTTCGCCGAACCTGGCTGCGGCTCTCGGCACGACGTACCAGCAGCTGCGGTTCATGCTCCGGCTGCGCAGCGGTCGCGAACGGGCAACGGCTGCCGACCATGCCGTTGATTCGGCGCGACGCGGAGGGCGCTGCGGCGGGCTCTGCGGCGGGCGCTACGAAGCGTGCGTCAGCCCCCGGTGCTGGTCCAGAACCCGCAGAACCTGCGTCATGTCCGCGGGCAGGGGCGCGGCAAATTCAATCTCCTGGCGAGTCTGAGGATGCACCAGCTTGATGCGACGGGCGTGCAGGGCCTGGCGGTCCAGCAGCACGCGGTCGTCCTCCCGGCCGCTGATGATCTCGCCCAGCGTGATTTGTGCGCGGCCGCCGTACAGCCGGTCGCACAGCACGGGGCAGCCGACATGGGCCAGGTGCAGGCGGATCTGGTGCGTGCGTCCCGTCTTGGGGCGGGCGAGAATCAAGGCGAATCCGCGAAACCGCTGCTGGACTTCGTAAAACGTCTCGGCTTGCCGCGTGGTCGAGTGGCCGGCTCGAATGGCCATCTTTTCACGCTGGTAGGGGTGGATGCCGATGGGCTGGGTGACGATGTCGCGGTCCCGGTCCGGCGTTCCGAGGATGATCGCCAGGTACTCCTTTTCCGTCGTGCGGCGCTCGAACTGCGATGCCAGATCCAAATGGGCGCGATCGTTCTTGGCCACCACGATCACGCCGCTGGTATCGCGGTCCAAGCGGTGGACGATACCGGGGCGAGCCGGGCCGCCGACGGTACTGAGCTGGTCGCAGTGGTGGGCCAGTGCCGAGGCGAGCGTCCCGTGCCAGTGGCCTCGCGCGGGATGAACGACCATGCCCGGCGGTTTGTTGACCGCGATCAGCCAATCGTCTTCGTACAGGATGTCCAGCGGAATGGCTTCGGACTTGGGAGCCTGCCGCGGCACCTCCGGGACGACAATGGCGATGCGTTCGCCCAGCCGCAGCCGATAAGCGGCCTTTCGTTGTTCGCCGTCCACCACCACGCCCCCTGCGCCGATCACGCGGCGCAGTTGGACGCGGCTGTGACGAGCAAAACGTTCGGCCAGAAAAGCGTCCAGCCGCTGACCAACGCCAGCGGCATCGACCGTCAATTCGACCGGCCCTTCGAGCAATTCGTCCGGCGCATCGAGCACTTCGTCAGCAGCCATAAGCTTACGGCTTGGCTTCTTCCGCGGGCGGCGCGGACTCGCTCGGCGCCGCCTCCGCCGGCTTGGCCTCGGGTTCGGCGGCGGGCTGAGGATCGGACTCTGCCGCCGGCTTGGCTTCGGGTTCCGCCGAGCGTTCGGCCTCCGGTTCCGGTTTGGCCTCGGGCGGCGTGTCGGGGGCGGCCGGCTGTGGTGCGGCGCCCGTCTCGGGCGCGGCGGGCGGCGCCTCGGGGGCGGGCGGCTCCGGAGGTGTCAACTGGACGTCAGGCATAGGTTCGGATTCGCCCGAGGCGGCTGGGACGCCGGGAAACGACGGATCGGGACCGTCCGGCAAGTCGCTCAAGTCGAAGGGCACTTGAGGCTCGCGACCGGCGGCCGGCATGACCCCGGCGGGCGGCTTGGGCTCCTGTTTCTCAAACCAGGCAAACCAACGTTCCGCGTCCCGGCCGACCATCTGGTCATGCCGCCGTTGAGCCAATTTGCCCAGCGCGGAATTCGGCTCCGCAGATGCCACCTTCTTAAAGTAGTCGCGCGCCTTTTCGACCTCGCACAACGACTCGTACGTTTGCGCCAAACCGTAACGGGCTCGCTGCAGTAACATCGGGTAAACCGCGGCATTCTGCTCGACGGCCGAGAAGTTCTTCTCCGCGTCCCGCAGATTCTTGAGAGCTTCCTTCCGATCCTGATACAGCAGACTGGCGCCGGTCATCAGCTTCATATCGCCGGCGGCCTGTCGAGCCCACAAGGCAGCTGGCGACCCGCTGTGCAACTGGGCGACTTCGTCCAACGCTTCCGGCCGCTGTTCGACCATCGCGTTAAAGTAGTCCTCCCAGCTGGCGCCGGCCCGCGCCTGTTGCTGGCTGCTGATGAACAGCACGGCCGCTCCCAGCACGGCCACCGTGACCACACCGTACAGGATTAGTTTCTGGTACGGACGAACCATCTGCAGGTAAACGCCGATTTGGTCCGCCAGTTTATTCGTCTGTAACTCGTGCCGCCGTTGAGTCTTCATACTTGCCACTCACCTGTGCCGTGTTTTGCAAAAGGGGCGCCAATGCCCCTTCCTGCCGGTGCGGTCCTTGCCAATCCCTCTTCGCCGGATCCGCGAACGAGTCGCAAGTATAAGGGCGTCAACAGGAAACCGTCAATAGAAGCGCACGAGGCGGATCCGCGTTTGGCAAAACGGCCACGCTCGTCACGTTGCGAATTGCTAGCATTTCGCAACGTTGTGATCGAGGCCGGCCGAAACACCGTGTCACCCGCCCAGTTTCCCCAGACCCCTCCGTGTCGCAGCCGTCCTCAGGCCGACGGGATCATGCCCAGCAAGAAGACCATCGCAAAGATCCCTACGGTCTCGACGATGCCCATGGCGATGATCACAAAGGCAAAACCTTTGCCCTCGCCGTCGCTCAGTGCGCGAATGCCGGCGGCGCCGATCATGCCTTGCATCCAGGCGGACATCAATTCGCCCAGTCCGGTGGCGATCCCGATGCCCAACAGCAAACCGGCTTCGTTGACGGACACCGTCATGTTGGAATACACGGCGCGCATGTTGTTCATCACGATCATGGCATACAGCGTTTGGCTGATGGGCATGCCGACCAGGATGATATAGGTAAAGCTCAGGTTTCTTCCGGCGCGGGCTTCCTTGGCCCAAGCGCCGGCCGCCGCCTGGCCCGCCAATCCAATCCCGATGGCACTTCCCAAAGCCGCCATGCCCAAGGCCAGAACGTCGCCCATCTGGCCGAGAAACTGCCAGAATTCGCCGCCCGCTGCCAGCAAACCAAGCATCGAGAATCCGCTGATCACCGCGTCCACTGTCATGGTTCCTACTCCTGAGTCGTTCGGTCAGAGAACGGAGCGTACCGATATCCCGTCCACTGCATGCCGAGGTTGTTACAGAATTCCAGCATATTCAGACGCACGCCATGCGCAAACATGGCGATCATTGCCAGTCCCAGATTCAAACTGTGCCCGAGGATCAACACCAGAGCCGCCAGCGGCCAGGCATCCATGTCGCGGGCCATGTCGTTGAAACTGATTGCCAGCACGCTGCTCGCCAAACCGACGGCCATCAGCCGCACGTAGCTGATCACATCGGAAAACGCCGAAAGCATCGACAAGGGGAAATTGGCCGCCCCCAGCAAGACCATCTTGAAGACGTTCCGGCTGGGCTGGGCAAAGACGATGGCCAACGCCGCTCCGGTCAACAGCAGGTACGGCCACGGGGTGTTCCAGCCCAACGGGGACTTGAGCACGAACATCTGCACGACGCCCAGCATGCCCCAGATGAACAGCGCCCAGCCGATGCGGTTCAGGAACCGCAGGTTGGGGAACAGTCCGATGGCGGGCCACAGCTGGGCGATGCTCAGATGGATCGCCCCCATCCAGAAGCAGAGCCGCATCATGAACATCCGCGAGGCCTCGCTCATGTCGACGGCGATCAGCGGCGTATACAGGGTGACGCCGAAAAAGGTCGCGCAGACGCCGCCCCAAATCAACGTCGCCACGGCGACGATCAGCAGCAGGTGCGTAAAGTTCTTTCCCAGTATCGTAGCGGCCTGGCGGTAGCCCAGGGTGAGCGCCAACAGCAAGACCGCGCCGTAGCCGCCGTCGCCGATCAACATGGCCGAGAAGATCGGCAGGGCGATCAGAAACGGCACGGAGACATCGAACTCGCGGTAACCGGCAACGGTTCCCAAGACCTGGAACAGCCCTTCGACAGGCCGCGCCCAAGCCGGGCTGCGGATCAGCGTCGGCGGCTGCTCGTCTTCGCCCGGCTGCATGGCATGCACGGCGGCGGGAATGCCGATTCGCGCCAATGCCGCGGGCAGCGTTTCCGCCTGGTCTGCCGGCAGCCAGCCCTGGACGGCGAACAATTGTTCGTTCGCCACGCCTCCGCGGCGGGCCTTGATGAATTCCGCTTGCTGTTCCAGCCGAGCCAACTCGATGCGCATCGCCGGCACCAGGTGAGCCAGTTCGGCCAGTCGCCGGTGGGCCGCTTTCAGAGCGGCGTCGATCTTCGCCGCTTCGACTCGAATCGACGGCGCATCGCGCGGCGGCAGCGCCAGCTCGGTCGCGCCCTCCGGCAGTTCCGGGCTTCCTCCGCGGACGGCAACGGCCACGACTCGCCGTCCGTCAGGCGATTCGCCCACGACGGCCCGACAGTCCGCCTGAACGCCGGCGACATCGCGATCCGCCACGGCAAAGAACCGCACGTCGATGCCGGCCTGGCGAAGCCCTTCGATCCGCTTCAGTTCGACGTTGCCCCAGAGATCCAGCTGCTCCAGTTCATGGTGAAACAGGGCCAGCCGGTTATCGGATTCGACGATCTGCCGCTCGACGTCCAAGACCTCCTGAGCGGCCTCGACCGCAGGCAAGTCCGGCCGGTCGTTCTGCGGCCCGATTCCGTACAGCACCTGCAGGGCACGCTGCAAGGCATGGACCTGGTCGGCCGTCTTCCCATCGCCCAGGGCCCGCGCCGGATCGACGGGCACCAGGTGAATGACGCCCAATTCACGAATCGCCTCGAGCAGGCGTTCGCGGTCGGCCGAGCTGGCGGCGAGGTAGATTTTCACCATCGGCACGATCATAAACTGGCCTCCCACGCTTCGGCATCTGCCGCGTCCTGAGGCGACTGGTCGAGAACCTTCGCCAACTTGCCCTTGGCGATCTTGGCTCGTCCAACTGCCGCGGCCATTTCGTCGCCCAGTTTGATGCGGATCCGGCGAATGGCCTCGCGATCCTGCGGGATCATGATTTTCTCGAACAGATTCACGCGCTGAATGACGCGCGACAGCTCGCGCTGCAACAGGGTTTCGCCCTCGCGAAGCACGTCGACGGCGGCCTGCTGCCGGCTTTGCTGACGCCAATCGGCCAAAGCCTGGTCGACCCAGGGCGGCGTGCCGAACAGGCTGTACCGGACGGCGGGAAATTCGACATCCTCGAACACCGGCACTTCGACGCCCGCAACATTCCGGTGCGACGTCCGGATGCGTTCGGGACGAGACCATAGCTGCAACGGCACGCCCGCGCGGTCCGCCAGCACGGACCGGTAGCGGCCGAGCCTGGCAGCGGTCGCGTCCAGTTCCTCCTGAGCCCGACGCACCTGGGCGGCCAGTTCGCGGAGCGTCATCTGCAATTGCTGCTGTTTCAGCTTCAGCATCGGCAGATAACGCTCGAACCGGGCCAGCCGGTCTCGGCGGCGTTTCAGTTCAGGTCGCGTGAGTTTAATTTTCTGGGCCATGTCTTTTCAGCCCCCAGGGGCGCGTCGCCAAGTCGAACACAAAACGTTGGAGCCTGCCGTGGCAGGATTTCAGATTTCAGATTTCAAATTTCAAATTTCAAATCTCAAATCTCAAATCTCAAATCTCCCTGCCTTCCCGCGTCGCCCTAATCCAGCGGACGCGGCCAGTGCTTTTCCACAATCGCTCGCCGAATGCCCGTCTCCGCCGGCTCGAAACACTCGGCCAGGATCGCCCAACAACGGTCCAACGCCTCGAACAAACGGACGTTCAGCGACAGGTCCATGATCCGCTCTTCGAACATCACTCCGTATCGCAACAGCTTTCGATCCCAGTCCGACATTTCGAAACCCATGTCCCGTTTTTCGCGGCTCTCGCGGCACAACGCGTACAGCTGGATACAGGCGTCCATGATCGAGCGATGATCGTCTCGCGTCTTGCCGTTGACCTGCTGTTTCAACCGCGACAGCGATCCGAACGGCTCGATCCGGCCGTTGCGCAGATAGAACTGGCCCTCGGTGATGTACCCCGTGTTGTCGGGCACGGGATGCGTCACGTCGTCGCCGGGCATGGTGACGCAAGCCAGCAAGGTCATCGAACCGGCCTGGTCAAAGTCGACCGCTTTTTCGTAACGTTTGGCCAGCTGGGTGTACAAATCGCCCGGATAGCCGCGGTTGGACGGGATCTGCTCCATGATGATGGCGATTTCCTTGAGCGCGTCGGAAAACGCCGTCATGTCGGTCAGCAGCACCAGCACGCGTTTGCCCTGCAAGGCGAACTGTTCACCGACCGCCAGGCACAGGTCGGGAATCAGCAAGCATTCCACGACCGGATCCGCGGCCGTGTGGATGAACATGATCGCCCGGCCCAGCACGCCGCCCTCTTCGAACGTCTGGCGGAATTTCAAATAGTCGTCGTGCCGCAGTCCCATCCCGCCCAGGATGATAATGTCGGCGTTGGCTTGCAGCCCGATCCGCGCCAGCACTTCGTTGTACGGCTCGCCGGCCACGGAGAAGATGGGCAGCTTTTGGGATTCGACCAACGAGTTGAACACGTCGATCATCGGAATGCCCGTCTCGACCATCTGGTCCGGCATCCGCCGCCGCACGGGGTTGACCACGGGGGATCCGAGGTCGAGCGGTTCGCCGGAAACCGGCCCGCGACCGTCTCGAGGCCGCGCCGAGCCGTCGAAGACCCGTCCCAGCAATCCCTCCGAAAACGGCACTTGCATCGGGTGGTGCAGGAACCGCACGCGGTCGTTGTTCGACACGCCTTGCGCCCCGGCAAACACCTGCAAGCTGACTTGCTGGCCATCCAAGCGGATGACCTGCGCCAGAGACTCGCCTCGAGTCGAAGTAATCACCGCCAGGTCATCGTAGCCGACGCCCGCCGCATTGACGGTGACCACGTTGCCGGCAATCCGCTGGATCGCGTCAAAGTATTTTCTCATTCCCGCCCTTTCGCGGCAATAAACCGGTCGATTTCCCCCAGCCAACGGTCGTATTCTTCACTGCCGCCGGCCGCATAATTCCAATTGCGGAACAAGTCGGTGGCGCGGACGATCGCTTTCCGAACCTCGTTCTTGTCCGTCAACTCCAAATCCAATTCGACGACTTCCAAAACCTTGTCAAACACAAACTGCTGACGTTCGGCCGTGGTCGCCCCGTCGACGTCGTCATAAGCATTCTGCTGCAGATAACAGTTGTCGAAGAAATCGGCCTTGAGGGCGACGGTAAAGTCTTCCGCCGACGTCCCCTCTTCGCCCACCACCGTCATCATCTGGCGAACTTCGTTGCCACGAGCCAACAGCCGCCGCATCCGGACGACCTTGGCGGGCGCGATGATGCCCGTGTATTTGCTCCAGGAATCCAGCGGGTCGATCGACGGATAGCGGCGGGCATCGCTGCGAGCCCGCGACAAGCCGAGGAAGGCCCCCACGACCTTCAGCGTCCCCTGCGTTACCGGCTCTTCAAAATTGCCGCCCGCAGGACTCACCGTCCCCCCGATGGTCAACGAGCCGAAGCGCCCGTCCGGCAACTCGAGCGCCCCGGCGCGTTCGTAAAACGCCGCAATCCGGCTCTCCAAATAGGCCGGAAACGCTTCCTCGCCAGGAATCTCTTCCAGCCGCCCGGAGATCTCCCGCATGGCCTGCGCCCAGCGCGAGGTCGAGTCGGCCAGCAGCAGCACGTTCAAGCCCATCTGCCGATAGTACTCGGCCAGCGTCGCGCCCGTGTACACCGAAGCTTCCCGAGCGGCCACCGGCATCGCCGAGGTATTGCAGATGATGATCGTCCGCTCCATCAGGCTGCGGCCCGTCCGCGGATCGATCAATTCCGGGAAATCACGCAGCGTTTCCACGACTTCACCCGCCCGCTCGCCACAAGCGGCAATGACCACGATGTCGATCTCGGCATTCTTCGAGGTGATCTGCTGCAGGACGGTCTTGCCGGCCCCAAAAGGACCTGGGATGCAATAGGTTCCTCCCCGGACGATGGGGAACATCGAATCGATGATCCGCACGCGAGTGACCAGCGGGTCGATGGGCATCAGCCGGCGGCGCGCCACGCTTAACGGCACCTTGACCGGCCAATTCTGCTGCATCGTCACACGCAGCGCCGTGCCCGCTTCCCCCGCCAGCACGGCGATCTCGTCGGCGACCGTGTAGTCGCCTTCGCTCGCAATCTGCTGGACGGTATAACTGCCCCGCCAGCCGAAGGGCACCATGATGTGATGCTTGAAAATGCCTTCGGGGACCGTGCCCAGCGTCTCGCCCGCCGAGACGATGTCGCCGACCTTGACCTGGGGCGTAAAGGCCCATTTCGTTTCCGTCGATAGCCCGTGGATGTACACCCCGGGCTTGAGGAAATACCCGACTTGCTGCGCCAGTTCAGGCAAGGGGTTCTGCAGACCGTCGTAAATCTGCCCCAGCAACCCCGGGCCCAGGGTGATCGACAGCATGTCCTCTTGAAACTCGACGTCGTCGCCGATCCGCAAGCCGCGGGTTTCCTCGAAGACCTGCAAGTCGGCCAACTGGCCGCGGACGCGGATCACCTCGCTCAATAATCGCATGCCGTCGCTCCGGACACAGTGCCCCACGGAGTTTTGCACCACGCGGTCCTGCATCTCGGCGACCACAAGACTTCCATCCACCCGGACAATTTTGCCTTTCACGGCAGCCACCCTTCCCAAATATGAATCAAGGCCGCGCTGCGACCGCCTACCGCCCGGCCCCTTCGGCCGCAATCCGCTCCCATTGCCGCAGCAGCATCAGCCGTGCAGCATACGCCGCCAACTCGTCGTCGCGGAAACTAAACCAGGCGTCGTTCTCTGCCAGCCAAGCCCAACGCCCGCGAAGCAAAACCTGTTGCCCTGCCAACGGCGTGGCCGCCGCCGACCACTCGCTCACCAAGCCCGCCACCTCTTCCACCGACAGCGACAGGTCGGTGGCGACCAGGTACTCGTTCTCGTCCAATCCCAGCCGCTTGGCCCGCGCCGTCACCAACGCGTTGCGAAGCGTCACCTCGAAGATCACCCACGCTTCCAGAAAGCGGCTGTGAAACCGCCTCGCCAGTTCGGACGCATAATGAAAATACGCGTCCCACAAGCGATCCGCCGCGACCCCCAAGGAACCTTTCGCCTCCACTGCGGATTCCCCGGCCAAATACTCCGGCAGCGGGCTCTCATTGCGAGCCTGCTGGATGCTGAACACCGCCGGATCCACCTCCTCGACTTCGCCCGCCAAAAAGGATTCCCGCTGCAACAGGTCGTCCAGCAAGAACAGGCTCCCTACCAATTCGTACCGCTGGCGGCTGTCGATCAAATGCTCCAGCAGCTCGGCAGGTCCCATCGGGGGCTCCGTCCCTAGCTCGCCCAAGGTAGGCAGCGAGGCCAGGTAGTAGTAGCGATCAAGCATCTCGCAAGCATCTCCCGCCGGTGGGTGGTAGCCAAGGCTGACAGCAACCGCAGGAAGCATCCAGGCGGCTGCGGACGAATTGGGGTCCGATTCTAATGGAAGGGACGCCCGTAGGCAAGCGTTTCGAGGCCCCTCAGGCCGCAAAACCGTTTCGATTTACGATGCGGGGTCGGCGGGTACTACTCCCGGGGCGTCTACAGCCCCGCGGCGTCTACGATCTGTTTCCGCAATTCAGAACCGACCATCCCGGACAGCACTTCCACCACCGAATCGGCGGTCACTTCCACCGTCCCCCCGGCGATGTCATAGGCGAACCCTGCCTCGGCAAGGGTTCCTCGCAAGTCGATCTGCTTGCCCGCCGAGTCGTCCTGACGCAAGGCCGCGACGGTCCCGCTCAACAGCCGCTGCCGCATTGCGTCGGAAACGTTGACCGCGATCGGTCCGCTGCCGGTGGCGTCCGCCTCGACGTAACGCTGGACCACGTCGCGAATCAAGCCGGCGAGAAAATCGGCGTCGTCCAGTTTTTCGCGGACCGCGTCGAACAACACCGCCTGCAGGGCACGGTTTAACGCTTCCTGCAACCGCACGACGGTATCCCGGGCGGCCAGCTTCAACTCGGTGTCCGCCCGGCCGCGGATCGCCTGGCTTTCGGCCTCCGCCTGGTCGATAATCCGCTTGGCCTGCTGCTCGGCGTCCGCCTTCTTCTGCTGCGCTTGCTTCTCCGCCTCGGCCCGGATCCTTTCGGCGTCCTTCTGGCCCGCCTCGACGCCGTCGGTCTGGAGCTTGTTAACGAATTCCTCGATCGTCTGCACCATGATACCCTCGTTCGTTTCGCGAAGTCACGTCCCGTCCCCGCAAGCGTTAAATACTACCAACGACAAAGACGTTTGCCAACCGGTTTAGATTCGTTATTACGACGACATCTTGGAGTGCGGTGGCTTGA
>Ga0351864_10037_pt1 | contig 77101 bp, 52 predicted proteins | sample TotcelHFGM3001L9_FD_206758 | JGI IMG/M metagenome (GOLD analysis project Ga0351864, IMG submission 206758) | Enriched cells from coal bed in the Powder River Basin, Montana, United States - Total cells FGM rep2 HSBNCT.FGM.300.1.L9 ... | reverse complement strand
GGCGCTTATGCCGCCGATCTGCTGTTCACGGCGTTCGGTGTCAGCGCCTACTATCTGCTTGTCTCCTTGGCCGTCCTGGACTATCACCTGCTTCGCCGCCGCGAAATCGATACGCCGCTGGTGCGTGCGATCGGCTGGCTGGGCTCTCTGGTGGGCTTGACGGCGATCGTCGCGATCGTGGCGCCCGGCGTGTCGCCGGGTCCGGTGATCGGTTCCGGCGGTTATTTGGGCGCGTTGGCCAAGGGACTGTTGCACACACAGTTCGCGACCACGGGCAGCCTGATTCTGGCGGCCAGTTTGTTCGGCGGCGGGTTGCTGTTGTGCACCGATTATGTGCTGCTCCGCCTGGCGGTGATGACGGTTTCCATCGCCTTGATCGGCCCGGCACGAGCGGCCCGCCTGTTGCCGGTGCGTCGCGTCGCCAAGGCGAAGCCGGAGAAACAGGATGTCGAGGAAGAGGTGTTGGACGAATTCGACGAGGTCGTCTCGGTGAAATTCCGCAGCCGGCAGACGAGCGATATCGCGGAGGACGAGTTGAGCGGCCTGGATCAATTGGTGGTCGAGGATGACGAAGTGGCGGCGATCCGCCCGCTGAAGCGGCCTCCGTCGCTCAAGCAATTGGCGGGCCTGACGAGCGAGTCGAATCCTGAAGCGGATGAGGACGCCTTGCGGATCCGCAAGCCGACCGACCGAAACGCCCGCGAGGCCGTAATGCAATGTCTGGACGAAGCGAGCCGCGGGAAAGAGCATCTCGACTATGTCCTGCCGAGTCTGGATTTGCTGTTGCCCGGCGACGACTTCTGTTTCGACGAACAAGAGAAGGAGGTCCGCCGCAAGGCGAAGGTCTTGGAAAAGACGTTCGTAGATTTTGGGTTGAAAGTCAAGGTCGTCGAGATCGAAACCGGTCCGGTCGTCGCCCAATACGAAGTCGAATTGGAGGCCGGATTGCGGCTGTCCAAGATCACCGCCCTGGCCGACGACCTGGCGATCGCCCTGCGCGTGCCCAGCGTGCGGATCGTGGCGCCGATTCCGGGCAAAAACACGGTCGGGATCGAAGTCCCCAACGAACAGCGCCAAGTGGTGCGGTTGCGTGAAGTGATCGAAGAGGGCGGGGCCCTGGTGCGAAAAATGCGCGTGCCGTTGTTCCTGGGCAAGGACGTATCGGGCCGGCCGTTGTTGGTCGACTTGTCGTCGTTGCCCCATTTGCTGATCGCCGGCCGCACAGGCACCGGCAAGAGCGTCTGCTTGAATGCCATCATCACGTCGATCTTGATGACGCGGCGGCCGGACGAAGTGCGGATGCTGATGATCGATCCGAAGATGGTCGAATTGAGCGGCTACGGGCGTTTGCCGCACTTGATGCATCCGGTGGTCACCGATATGCGCAAAGCCGAAGCCATTCTGGCTTGGGCGGTCGACAAAATGGAAGAGCGGTACGCGCTGTTGGCCCGCGCCGGCGTGCGGCATATCGCCAGCTACAACCAGTTGGACGAAGAAGAATTGATGAGCCGGTTCAATCCGGAATCAGACGAAGAGCGGGCCACGGTTCCGCTGCACCTGCCGTTCATCGTGATCGTCGCGGACGAGATCGCCGACATGATGATGACCGCCGGAAAGGAAGTCGAGCAGCACATCATTCGCCTGGCCCAGAAGAGCCGGGCCGTCGGGATCCACTTGATCCTGGCCACGCAAAAGCCGACGGTGGACGTGATCACCGGTTTGATCAAATCCAACTTGCCGGCCCGCATCTCGTTCCAAGTGGCCAGCCGCACGGACAGCCGCGTTGTGCTGGACGAAATGGGCGCGGAAAAACTGCTGGGCAACGGCGACATGCTGTTCCTGTGGCCCGGCACCAGCACTTTGCTCCGCGGTCAAGGGACCTATCTGGACGACGAAGAAATCTCCCGCGTGGTCGATTTCGTCAGCACCACCGAGCCGGATTTCGTCCACGAATTGGTGAACCTGAAGGTCGAGGAGAAAGCCGAAGGGACGCCCGGCGAGTTGAAGAAGCGCGACGAGTTGTACGAGACCGCGGTGGACATGGTCGTTCGCGAAGGCCGCGGCAGCGTTTCGCTGTTGCAGCGGGCGATGGGGATCGGCTATGGGCGCGCCGCCCGGCTGATCGACTTTATGGCCGAAGACAATATCGTCGGACCCTATGCCGGCTCGCAGGCCCGCGAGGTCTTGATCTCGCTGGAGGATTGGGAACGCATGCGCAAGGCCGGCGACGAAGAGCCGGTCATTCCCGGTCCGACGGCGGCGAAGAAGAGCCGCAAAGTCTCGTTGCGTCCGCCGGTCAAGCCGCTGGATGAATTCGACGAAGACCTGGATTTCGACGCCGACCGCGACGATTTTGACGACGAAGAATCCGAGGGAGCCAAATTCCTGAGCCGTTATTCGGCGTCTTAACGCAACGTCTTCACAGCAACACGGTTGGCAGCCGTTCGGCGGCGTGCTAAGGTGGTGGGATCACTTTTCCAGGAGACCCGCCATGCGTTTTGTGTTCAACTGCTCGTTGTTGTTTCTTGCGTGCCACGTTTTCCAGATCGCCCCTCTCGCCGCGGCCGCCGATTTGTTCGTCGCCCCCGATGGCAGCGATTCGAATCCCGGTAGTCTACAAAAACCCTTCGCCACGATTGCTCGAGCGCGCGACGCCGTGCGGCAACAGATCGGCGAGGGATTGCAATCCAACGTCACCGTGCATTTGAGGGGCGGCACGTATCGCCTGTCGGAGCCGCTGGTTTTCGGTCCCGAGGACTCTGGCGATGACGATTTTGCGATCACCTACGCCGCACAGCCCGGCCAAACGGTTGTCCTCAGCGGCGGCCGGCCGATCACCCCTTGGCAGCGCGGCGCGGGCGAGACTTGGAGTGCGCCGGCACCCGGCGTGCAGGATGGCAAGTGGTACTTCCGCCACCTGTTTGTCAACGGCCGGCGCGCCGTCCGCGCACGCACGCCGAACGCCGATGCCGAGCACCCCGACTGGCAATTGAAAGGCGCCGATCTGGCCGCCGACTTGTCGCGGTATACGTTGACACTGGCCCCCGGACTGCTCGGCGCTTGGTCCAATCCGACGGACATCGAAGTCATGGTGACCGGCAACTGGGAGATCAATCGCTTGCCCGTGCGGAGCATCGAACGCGACGCGGGGCTTGTGGTGCTTACGCCGCCTCACGCTCTGGGACACGACGCGATTCGGCCGGGGCCGGGCCGCTGGTGCCATTTTGAAAGCGCGCCCGAAATGCTCGACCAGCCCGGGGAATGGTACCTGGATCGCCCCACCGGGACGCTTCGCTATTGGCCGCTGGCCGGCGAGGACATGCAGACGGCCGAAGTAATCGCCCCGGTGGCCGAACGCCTGGTCGAGGTCAAGGGGCTGCCGGATCGGCCGGTGCGGAATCTTCACTTTCGCGGTTTGCGTTTCGAGCATACGGGACTCGGCCTCCCCGAGGTCGGATACTTGGGCATTCAAGCGTGCCATCACACCATCGGCACCAAGTGGACGGGAACGTGGGGCCGCGTGCCGGCGGCGATTCGCTGGGATTACGTCGAGCGGTCCAGTCTCGCAGACAGCGTGCTGACGCGACTGGGCGGCTGCGGTGTGGAACTGGTGAGCGGCTGTCACGACAACCTGATTCAAGGCAACGAGATCACCGACGTCAGCGGCAATGGGATTATGCTGGGCGGTCCGCGGGACGAGGGCGAGGTGCCACGACGAAACCGCATCCGCAACAACCACGTGCATGCCTGCGGCGTCGAGTACTACGGCGCGGTGGGCATCTGGGTCGGCTTTGCGCAACAGGCGCAGATCGCGCACAACCTGGTCCACGGCCTGCCCTACAGTGGCGTCTCCGTCGGCTGGCAGTGGAATCCCGAACCGACGCCCTGCAAAGAAAACAGGATCGAATACAACCACATCTATGACGTGATGAACCGCTTGTGTGACGGCGGCTGTATTTACACGCTGGGTTTCCAGCCTGGCACGGTGATCCGCGGCAACCACTTGCACGACGTCCGCCGCAGCCGGTACGCGCAAGGCGCCCCGAACAACGGCATGTTCATCGACGAGGGCAGCAAAGGGTTCCTGTTCGAGCAGAACGTGATCTACGATACGGCCGCCGAACTGGTCCGCTTCAACCAATGCCGCCGCGAATGGCATACTTGGCAAGACAACCACTTCGGCCCGGCGGCCGAAGTTAAGAAAGCGGGTCAAGCGATTATCGCCCGCGCCGGCCTCGAGCCGGCTTATCGCCAGCGGCTGGCCGGCGGCTCGCCGTGACGCCGCAGGCTTCCAGGTGTCCCGTTCAGCGAACGTCCAGATCGGTGACTTGGTGTGGCTCGGCGTGATATCTTTGCTCAGCGGCGTTTGCATAAGCGCCAGGTAGTGGGCAAGCGAATTGCGGGCAGGGAATTGTACGGCAGGAGAATTCGCGCAGCGACGAATTCCCTTGCCCGCAATTCGCTTGCCCCCCAGGGGACGCAGTCTGCATCGCCCTTCGCGGCGGGGCGCGGGGAATGCCTGCTGCTGACCCGGCGCGGGCGTTCTTACTTCCGCCGCATCAGGAGCGACCAGGACTCGCGGCGCACGCTGCCGTCGCGGCTCTCGACGCCCGAATCGCGCAGCCATTCGAATTCGAACAAAGCGGAGAAGTCGTCGCGCATGGTTTGCTCGCGGACTCCCGGCGGTGCGTCGCGGTTGCAGGACAGGATCAGACACTTCGAGCCAGGCCGCGTCAGGCGGCGCAGCGACTCGACGAAACCGGCCGCATCGACATACCGGACGTTGTGATAGCAGCCCCGATCGAAAACCAAATCGAACGGCTCCAGGTCCGGCAGGGCCAGCACGTCCGCCAGCAGCCATCGCACGCGGACGCCCGCCCGGTCCGCCTTGTCGGCAGCCAAGCCGAGCGCGGTGGGAGCCACGTCGATGGCCGTCACATCAAAGCCTTGACTGGCCAGGTAGATGGCATTGGTCCCCGTGCCACAGCCGAGCGTAACCGTGCGGCACGGCTTGATCGCGCCGCTTTCCACCGCTTGTTTCAGGGCGGGGGCGACGATTCCCTTGTCCCACGGAGCGGTGCGGCCATCGCGATAGGCGCTGTCCCAACGTTCGACCAGGCGAACACCCTCTGGACCGTGCGGCAGAATCCCCGCGCCCAACGGGCGGCGCGGGGTCAGATCGTTGCCGGCCGCGTCTTGAATGGCGATATCTCCCGCGTCGCCTCCCGGTCGTGGAAGCGTCAAGTGGAACGTCCGCTGTGGTGTCGAGATCGCCAAGGTGAGCAAGCCGTCCTTGTCCCCCACCGTGGAGCTTACCGCCGTGTCCGCCTCGCCTGTCTTGCGAACATGAAACACCTGCAGCAAGCGGACTCCATCCGCGCGTGCCGGCAGTTCCATGCCATAGGCGCGGACGGTCGCATTCGGTCCGGGATGCTCGGCCACTTGTTGAGCCATCGTGTCCGCCGGCCAGAGCGTTTCCCACACCAACTGCTGATCGCCAGCGGCGAACGTCCAGTGTTTGCCGTCAGCCGCCGCCCGGCTGCGGCAGCCGAGCGTCCAGCTTACAACGGCTCGGTCGAGCGGTACCCGAAGAAAATCGTCCACCACGAAGATATTGGGCTTCAGCAGCAGGCCGCGGCGGATGAATTGCGGACGTACCGCACCCGCCTCGGCGCTTGACGAATCCTGCAGGATGTGGGAAGCGTCGCCGACGGCGCAGACAAAATCGCGATGCTCCTCGTAGGCCAGGATTCGCGCGTCGGCCGGAAAGGGATTGCAGGATTGGGGCGAGTCGAAAGCCGGCGCGGCGGCGGCTTTTCCGACGGTAAGGACATTTCCGGCCAGGAAGGTCTCCAGGGGACGAACGGCCGCCGTCAGCTCGGCAAAGTCGGCGGCGACGGGCGCTCCGCCGCGGAGTTCGCTGCTCGAGGTCAAACACCAGCCGGCAACGACACACAACGCCGCGGCCAAACGGCTTCGAAAACTGTCCATAGCGGCACCGCGGCGCGACGCGGGTTCATCCCGCCGCTTCTGATTTCGACTCGTCATGATACGTTCTCCGGATTGGGTTTGGGTTGCGGTTTACGGCGTCTTCAGCAGGGCTTCCGAGCTGGTGTTGTCCGGACTATTCGACGACCAGGTCGCCGAGCAGCATGAGATGGCTCACGCGCAGGCGTGTGCCTTGGAATTTGGGCGTTTTCAATTCCTCGGCGGGATTTTTCAGCCGAAAGGCGACCGATTGCCGATCCGGTTGCTCCGGATGAACTTCGACCGTGACCGCATGGGTTTGGTCGGGGTCCAGTCCCTCGGCGATCGCCAGCGTGGCGATGCGATGATACGTACAGTAGCTGTCGAATCGGGGCACAGGCTTGTCGCGGGTTCGGCCGTCAACCGTCACGATGACCTGGCCGCCGTCGGGCCCCAGCAAGTCGTACAACTTCGCTTGCGAGCCGCGGAAGCGGAACGTGATTTTGCTGCCCGGTTCGCCGGTTTCCCACAGCGTACCCATCCGGGCGCCGAACGATCTGGCCAAGGGGCTCTGCTCGTCCAATTGAACCCAATTGCCGCTGAGCATCTCAGGCGCCAGCGGCACCATCTTGGCCGCCTGCCAATGGTCGGCTACGAACGGCTGGTCGAGCTTGGGACCGTGCTCCACGGCTCGCGGCGCGGATTGCATTGACCGTACGGCTTCGGCCACCACGTCGGTATAGATGCGGTGGCCGTCGTCCAACGGATGAACGCCGTCGCTGGAAAAGCGAATGACGCCGGCCGGCGCCGGGCCGTCGGCTTGAAAGACCAGTTTGCCCTCACGCTGCAACTGGACGACCTTTAGCGCGACGTTGATGGAGGGAATGCGATAATGGCCGGCCAGCATTTCCATCGCGGCGGCGGCTCGGGGGCACTGGCCTTGCTCCAATTCCTTTTCGTAGCCGACGCGATAGGTGTAAACGAAGCAGACATCTGTTCGCGGATCGGCGGCCCAAGTCTGACGAACGATGCCCTCCATCGCTTGCCAGATCCGTTCGGGCGACGCCCCGCCATCGTTCACGGCAAATTCGACGAACAGCAAGTCGGGCTGATGCTGCAACACGTCGCGGTGGACGCGAAACACCCCCAAGTCGCTGCCCGTGCCGCCGATCGCCGCGTTGATCTCGCGCACTTGAGCATTGGGGAACTGGTCGGCGAACCAAGCTCGGGTCTGGACGCGCCAGCCCGCGGCGGCCGTGATGGAACCGCCCAGGTACGCCAGCTTGACTTCGCCGCCCGCCTGCAGTTTTGCCAGGACGTTGCCCAAGCCGTCGCGGGGGCGGACCAATTCCGCGGCGATCGGTTCGAGAACGGGGGGCGATTCGGCGGCCGATGCGCGGGCGGCGAACGCCGCCAACAGCACCGGCCACGAGAGCCAGAATCTCGGACACTTCGCCATGGAATGTCTCCCGCGGCGACCACGACGGCCGCGTTTTCAAAAGGGTCGATACGCCGTAAGCTGAATCAAAATTGAACTTGCAGTTCCGCCGACTCGCCCGGCGGCAAGGCACGGACGGACCGGAACTGCTGCATCCGCCCGTCTTGATCGCCGACGCGGATCGTATAACTGCCCGCCCCGAATACTTTCGGTCGGAATTCCCGGCCCTTGATCCGCAAGGTGTACACGATCTCGCCGTTGCTTTCGTCCACGACTTGTACCACCGGATCGTCCATCCCGGCGATCTTCAATGTCGGCAAGTACGCGGCGGCTTGGCGGCCGTAGTTGTCCGTCTGGTGGATCGTCACGGGCCAGCCGGAATACTGCTTGGCGTCCTCCGCCGTGAGGTCGACGTTTCGCGGCCAGCATTCCATCGTGATGGTCCGCTGCGGCTTGTTGAATCGCACTAATCCAAAGCCGGCCGCGCGGGTCGTCAGCTTGTCATGATTGGCTTCCGGAGACGGATTGGCCACCGCCCACACGGTGATCTTGTTGTCAAAGCCATCCACGTTTTGGCCCGTGTATTCCGGCAGGCCCGGCTGGCGATTCTTGCCCGGATTCAGCGGAGCCCACCAACGGAGATACAAGTTGGCGATGGAGGGGACGCAAAACGAGTAGCCGGCGTCGTCCCAGTCGTCGATCCCGTGCTGCATGACCGTCCCCAAGTGCTGGTCGCCGGCGATGTGCAAGGCGAACGCTTTGCGCATCTCCGCCAGCGCCTGGTTTCGTCCGGACTGGGGCCAGCCGTTCGAATCCAGATCGGCCAGGATCCGATTCGCATAAGAACCGTGCAGATGCGCTCCGCCACAGAAGATGGTTTGGCTCAACACGGCTTTGATCTCGGCGTCGCGCCAGTCGGCGGCCCACGTGCGGAGGAATTTCAACTGCCGCTCGCCCAACAGTTCCGCACCGGGCACGTCAAGTTGCTTGGGGACATAGTTCGGATCGGACACGTGATCCGGCCGCGGCCCCATCTCGGGAACCAGTCCCAGCGGACCGGACTTGAATTTGCGGTCCTCGAGAATGGCGAAGCTGATCCCGCCCCAATTCAAGGCGGTATAGTAGACGCCGATCCCGCGCTGGACCGGCGTCGGATCGAACGGATCCGGCAGATGGCTGGTCTGGGCGCGTTCGACCTCTTGGACGTATTCCACCGGCTTGTAATACCCGCCGTCGTCACCCGACGGTCGCTCGCCCTTCTTGCCGGCGGCGCCCCACAGGTTCGGATGGCCGACGTCGTGATCGTCGGGAATAGTCACGGTGGGCGTGATCCGGATGATTTCCCCGAAATCGCGGCCGAACTTCAGCCAATACGCGTAATGACGGTTGTGGTCGTACACCTGATCGCCGGAGAAAAACAGCAGGTCCGGCCGGACCCGCTTCAAATTCTCGACGATATCGGTCCGTGGAATATCGCCGCCGTGGCCGGGATAGATCGAATTGCCGGTGAAAGCCGCCACCACGATTTCGGCCTTGTCGGCCGGATTTCGTCGGATCAATCCCTCATAGACGGCCGTCTCGCCGTGCCGCACGCGATAGGGAACTTCCTGGGTCATGTCCCACGGCTCAACGCGAAACGGCGCCGTCCAGCCCGGGTTGACGATCTGGGTCGTGGCCACTTCGCGCCACTGGCCGTCGCATTGCACTTCCAAGCGAACCGTGTGCGAATCGCCGTCCTCCAGCGGATACAGTTGGGTGGTCAGCTTGAGGACGTTACCGTGGACGGTATACAAGGCAAAGCAGATCACCTGGTCCTTGGCGACCTGAGGAATCGCCAGCAGATCCGGCTGGGCCTTGCCGGCCGGTTTGGCCTTCTTGGCTTTCGGCGTTTTCTCGGCGGCCGAGCCCGTCATCATGCAGACGGCGAAAGCGAGCAGAAAGAGGAAGCTTCGGCAAACGAGTTTAGCGAGTATGGGGCGCATGGGAGATCCTTTCGAAGCTTGGAGTCCGGCAAATCGTCACCGCGTTTGGTCTGGAACGACAGACTGATGCAGACCATTCACGCCTTGGGCGGCCGGCGGTGTTCCAGCCACTCGGTGTGGAACTCGCCGGGCATGTCGATCCGCCGGTACGTATGCGCGCCAAAGTAATCCCGCTGTGCCTGCAGCAGATTCGCCGGCAGCCGAGGGCTGCGATACCCATCGTAGTAGGCCAGCGCCGTGCTGAACGCCGGCACGGGAATGCCCAGTTGAGTTGCCGTGATGACGACGTTTCGCCACGCGGGCTGAGCGTCTTCCACGACCCTGGTGAAATGCGGGTACAACAGCAGGTTTTCCAGATTGGGATCTTGAGTAAAGGCGTCTTTGATCCAATCCAGGAACCGAGCGCGGATGATACAGCCGCCCCGCCACAGCAAGGCGCAATCGCCGTAATTCAGCGGCCACTTGTGCTCGGCGGCCGCGGCCTGCAACTGGACGAACCCTTGGGCATAGCTGCTGATCTTCGAAGCGTACAGTGCTTGCCGCACCTGTTCGATGAATGCCTTGCGGTCGCCCACGTCCACCATGGCGCCGATGGGGCCCTTTAAGATCTGGCTGGCTCGCACGCGGGCCTCTTTGAGCGCCGACAAACTGCGGGCGAACACGGCCATCGTGACGAGGGTGCTGGGGACGCCCAGGTCCAAGGCCAGCTGGCTCATCCACTTGCCGGTGCCTTTCGCCCCCGCCGAGTCCAGGATCTTGTCCACCACGTGTCCGCCGGCTTCTTCATCGACCACGCTGAAAATGTCGCGCGTGATTTCGATGAGATAGCTCTGTAATTCGCCCCGATTCCATTCGTCGAACACATCGTACAGTTCGTCATTGCTCAGGTCCAGCGTGCCTTTGAGCATGGCGTAGGCTTCGCAGATCAACTGCATGTCGCCGTACTCGATGCCGTTATGCACCATTTTGACATAGTGCCCGGCGCCGCCCGGACCGACCCACTCGCAACACGGGATGTCTTCCTGAGGTCCAACCTTGGCGGCGATCGCCTGAAAAATCGGCTGGACCAGCGGCCAGGCGGCGGGCGAACCGCCGGGCATCATGCTGGGCCCCTTCAGCGCCCCCTCTTCGCCGCCGGAAACGCCCGTGCCGATGAACAGCAGTCCTTTGCTCTCGACGTATTGCGTCCGCCGCTCGGTATCTGCGAAGTGCGTGTTGCCGCCGTCGATGATCACATCGCCGGGGGACAGCAGCGGAATCAGTTTGTCGATGAACTCGTCGACCGCCGGCCCGGCTTTGACCAGCATCATGACTTTGCGCGGCCGCACCAGATTGCGGACCAGATCCTCGACACTGTGGCAGCCGACAAATCGTTTGCCGGCCGCGCGACCTTCGATGAACTCGTCCACCTTGGCGACCGTGCGATTGAACACGGCCACGCTGAAACCGCGGCTTTCCACGTTCAGAGCGAGATTTTCGCCCATCACCGCCAAACCGATCAAGCCGAAATCGCAAAGCTCGCTCATGCAGTCGCTCCCGTTTTGCTAGGTCCTGTCCACTTTCCGCGAAATGGCCGGCCTGGTGTAAGAAGGGGGGGCCGGGTCAGCGCGACGCCATCGTCTCGCTGACCCAAGTCATCCCGTGGCCGGCAGAACGGCATTTTAGCGATGGGCGGTTAGGCTATCAATGCGGGGTGAGCTGTGAGTGGGCTTCTTGAAGGCTCAAAGCAATTCGGCCAGCAGCCAATCCGCATCCTCCGAAAACAGCTGGTCGTCGTCCTCGGCTTGCGGCTTCTTCAGGTCCTCGTCGGCGAGATCCCAAGACTCGTCCTCGGAAGCCAGACGCGGCACTGTCAGCAGGTTGCCATCGGCGAGTTCCACGTCGGCGTCATCACCCTCCGCCTGGTTCCAGTCAGCATCCTCCCACGTCGAAGCTTCATCATCACGGCTGTCTTCGTACCAAAGAGGTGCCGCGCGGCTGGCCGCCTCGTTGCTGCTCAGCTCCGCATCGCCAATTCCTTCTGCGCCGCCGTTCAGTGTGTTGATCACGTGAATGGCATCGGTGGCGTCCAAGTTGCGGTCGCCGTTCACGTCGGCGAAGATCGACAACGATAGCGCTTCCAACGCCGACAATGAGAGGCCTTCGCTCACCCGATTGATAACCAGCAGAGCATCGAAGGGCGTCGTCCAACCATCTGCATTCACGTCCACGGGATTATCGAGGTTCTGCCAGGGCGAGGGTCCCATTGTGGCAAACAGCATCATCTCCGCGGACAGATCATCGTCCAGGAACTCGCTGTCGGCATCCGTGGCACGATATCCGGATCGGAGGGGATCATCCGTCGCGTCCACGTCTCCGTCCAGCACGTCTCCAGCGAATGTCGTAACGGTGAACAGACTATCGTCAAGCGAGGCGAGTTCCTCGCTGTCCGCAGCCGAATAGCGAAGCAGCATCGGTTCAGACGAGCCGTCGATCTCGCCGTCCCACATTTCTCCGCCGAACGCGGTGAGGGTGAAGGCGTCGTCCTGGTTCTCACCGCCCAAGGCGGTCAAGGTGACGAAGTCTTCGTCTTCCCATGCGGCAAGTTCCTTAGACAAGGAAGCTCGCATGGGAAAGGCATCCTCCTGAAACCAAGCGACATCCGCCTCGATCAGGTTCGTGTCAATGACTTTCGCGTCGTCGGAAAATGCGAACACCAACTCTGTCTCGTCGTCCGCAGCAGAACGCCACAGCATGACCGGTTCGTCCTCGCCGACGAATCGAGCATCGAATTCGGCGTCCAGCTTCGCGTCATCCCACACCGCGAAGGCCACCGCCCTTTCTTGACTCGCGACCGCGTCCTCACGAGCCAGACCCTCAAAAGCCGGCGATTCTTGCCACGAGTCGGGGACGGCAAACAGTTCGACCGCGTCGGCGTCCATTCCGCCGGTGAGCAAATTACGGTGCTCAAGACGTTCAAGATACGGACGTCGGCCGGACGTAAGATTGCGGAATCCGCGCCGTTCGGCGGGTCTCCTGCGGGGACGGGTTTGCGGGTTGCCTGGTCGCTGTGCGGACATTTCGACGTTCTCCTACTGACGTTGTGCCTGGATAATGCGTTTTTCGAACCGTTCCTTGCCACGGGTGGCGGGGCGGATTGAGGTTCCCCCCAACACGTTGTGCGTTGTTCTGGACCTTTTGTCGCCTGTTTTCTAAGGCGTCACGATTCGGCGCCTGTCACGCGAAATGGACCGGAAAAACGCTAATTGAGATTGACCATTTTGGCAGGGCAGCTTATCACAGGAAGTTACAGCCCGTATTGAAGTTACAGATGGAACGTCGCTGCTGAATCCGGCCATACAGCCGACACGGCCAATTTGGAGGATTTGTTGAGCCCAGTCGATTCCTGCCCGCAGGTAGCGGCATGTTCTTGGCGGGCGTCATCCACGGTGAAGCTACTCGTTGATGAATTCAATCAAGGGATGGAATTCCAGCAAAATTCCAAGGATTCTATTCACTAACGGCTCTCCGCTTGGCGTGCAAAGCTTCAGGACACCCCTCCTTCTGATGCTTCTCACGGTCCTGGCAGAAGGTGCCGATGTTGACGGTCGGTGATCCGCCCGTGGCAACCATGACGGTGCTCGTGGCGGTCTTCCATGTGATGCGGGGAAAGCAGCCTGCCGAATTTTCGGGAGCTTGACGACCAACACGCCCCCAAGATGACAGCCATGCCCAAGTGCCCAATCTGCGATCACGACGTTCATCCCAACATCGGTCAGTGTCCGCACTGCGGTGCCCCGTCGGACCGGCCCAGCGGCGACCTGGAACACCAAGTGCATTTGTTGTTGGATCAGGGTCAGAAGATCGCAGCGGTGAAACTGTACAGAGACCAGACCGGCGTGGGCTTGGCTGAAGCCAAGCAGGCGGTCGAAGCCATGCAGGCCGGTGCTGGTCCCCCATCATTGCCGGACATCGGCAACGATCTCAAATCTGAGTTGCTGCGGCTGCTGGGCCGGGGTGACGAATTGGGGGCCGTCAAGCTGTACAAGGATCAAAAGGGCGTCTCATTGCTCGAAGCCAAACAGGCGGTCGAGTCGCTGGCGGCAAGGCACGGGCTGGACACACCGCGGGCCGGATGCTTGGGCGTGTTGGCGGCTGTCGTGATGGCCGCAGTTGTCTTTGGAGCAGGAATCGGGACGACCCTGGACACCAGAGGGTAGATGGATGTGCCAAACCACCGGAGTCCGTCAAGATCTGTGCGTGATCGACGTGTTCATCGCCGCCGTCCGGTTCATGGCTGGGGAATCGGCAAAGCCGTGGTGGAAATACACCGGAACGGAAACGGACGCTTGCGGCCCGGTGCAAAAGCCCGGAGAATGCTTGACCGCCGCCGATGGCACCGAGTTGACGAGTCACAAAAGGTGCGGGAGGACGCCTGCAACCTGATGCTGTTCGAGTGGGCCAGGGAGTTGCTGATGGAAAACGAGGAATACCCCTGATGGATTGCAGAAACTTGTCACACTCGACAACCGAGATCCCATCTGATGTCCGCCCGAAGTACGAGGCAATCACGGCTTTGACCGACGCTTTCTGCAAGCGGCACTTGAACGAGGAATACGCCGAGATGTGTCGGCGACTCACCGTCGCTCTCGCTCAAAAGCAGCCGACGCCCCTGGTCCGAGGCCGGGCGGAAGTCTGGGCTTGTGGAATTGTCCGAACCATCGGCTGGGCGAACATGCTGGATGATCCCGAACAATCTCCGTACATGAAGTTGATCGCCATCGACCCTGAGTTTGGCGTGGCCGAAAGCACCGACCAGGCGAAGTCGATGGCGATCCGGCGAATGTTCGGTATCGGACGGCTCAATGTCAACTGGACCCTGCCGAGTCGCTTGGGCGACAACCCCCTGGTGTGGAAGGTCGAGGTCAACGGGATGCTTGTGGACATCCGACAGGAATCCCGTGAACGGCAAGAGACGGCATTTCAGAAGGGCCTGATCCCGTACATCCCGGCTGACCGGGAACAACCAGCGGACGACCAACGCCAGAAGCCGCAAGACCCGCCGATTCATGCCCTCGAAGGCGACTTGTTCGGCACACTCTTTGGGTTCCACAAAAAGGTCATGGTCCTGCTGCGAGCGGCGAACCTGCCCGACGACAAGTTGGGCGTCGTCAGCGAGCGGATTGATCACCTGCTGCGTGAGGTGACCGAAGAAATCAAGAGCACCAAAGACTTGAACATCCAGCCACGCCTGGATGCGAGGTACGAAATGGTGCAACGGCTGGTGGACGAGTTGGTCAAATTAGGCTCGATCCGAGACCAAATGGAGCAGATCTACAGCAAAACGCCGTCAGCCGACATCCCGTGGAACATCGACTTGCCGCCGAAGGCACTTGTGGAACTAATTGAAGCCGGGCAAGTCCAACCATGCAAGACCATCGATTTGGGCTGCGGGACGGGCAACTACGGCATCTATCTTGCCAGCCTCGGCTTCGACGTGACCGGTGTAGACATCTCGCCTTCCGCACTTGCCCTCGCCGAAGCCAACGCAAAGCAGAAGGGCGTGGCCTGCCGATTTCTGGTTGCGGATATTCTGGGCGGTCTGCCGGAAATCGCCGAGACCTTTGAATTCGCTTACGACTGGTCGCTGCTGCACCACGTCTTTCCCCTCGATAGAAAACGGCACGCATCAAGATATTGACTACGGTGCACGTCGAAGGCAAGCGAGAGCCGCATCTGATGAATTTCGCATTGATGGAAAAGAAGCTGGTCAGCCCCAAGAAATGGCGAGGACGGAGGCGAAAATGACTTACATCATGGTGGACGTGGAAGCCGATGGCCCGATACCAGGTGACTAGCCGACGATGTGGGCCTCGCCAAGACCATCGCAGGAAGTTACAGCCGGTATTGAATTTACGGATGGAACGACCCGTCTACGCGGCACGTCTGAATGCGTTGGAAGAATATTTGCGATCGAGGTGTGACGTTTGGCGGCAAAAGGAGCCTAACAGCCAATGGAGGCGGCCGTGATCAATGTGGCTGAGCGCGTCCAGCATTTCCTGCGGTGCGGCGAACGATGCGCCAACCCGGAAGGGCTCGGAAGTATTCTGCAATTGTATTGGAACTATCTGCATTTGGTAGCCGAGGCTCAATTGGACCGGCGATTGCGAGTGCGTTTCAGTCCGTCTGACCTGGTGCAGGAGACGTTGTTAGAGGCGCACCGCGACTTTCCGCAGTTTCGCGGAACCACGGAAGCAGAGTTTTTGGCGTGGCTACGGCAGATCCTGATCCACAACTTGATCGTCGCGGTGCGACGGCACGTGGACGCGGGCAAACGCGATATTCGGCGGGAGGTCTCGTTGGAGCAGGTCCGCGCCGGAGCGGACACCTCCGCCCTGTCCTTGGCCGCCGTGCTAGACCAAGGCGGAACGTCGCCAAGCGCCCGCATTCAGCGCGAGGAATTACTGGTCGCCTTGGCGGACCATCTGGCGGCGCTGCCACCGGATTATCGCGAGGTAATCGTATTGCGGCATCTGCAAGGACGGAGTTTTGCCGAAATTGCCGGGCAGATGGACCGCAACGAAGGGGCGGTGCGGATGCTGTGGTTGCGGGCCATCGGACAGCTGCGGGCCAAGTTCAGCGAGCGAGGCCTGTTATGACGCTGATCGCCGAGGACGAAATCCTGGATGCGCTGCCGCCCCAGCAACGGGACGAGCTGGCGCGGGTGCTGGACGAGTATCTGGTCTCCCTTGAGACGGGCGTCCCGCTGCCTTGGGACGATGTCGTCGCCAAGCACCCCGAGTTGGCCGAGCCGCTGCAATTGTACGGCGGGAGCCTCCGTTTGTTGTGTCTGGCCGGAGATCAGTTGGGCTGCGCTCGCACGACGCCAGGCGCTGCGGAAAACTGGAATCGGCATCTGGGTGATTATCGGTTGTTGCGCGAAATCGGCCGGGGCGGCATGGGCGTCGTGTATGAAGCGGAACAGTTGTCGCTCGGCCGCCGCGTGGCCCTCAAAGTGCTCCCGTTCGCGGCGGTGATGGACGAAAAGCAACGCGCGCGGTTTACGAACGAAGCCCGCGCCGCCGCCCAGTTGAATCACCCGAATATCGTCCCGGTGTACGGCGTCGGCAACGAACGCGGCGTCCACTACTACAGCATGCAATTCATTCACGGCCAGCCGCTGGACCGGATGATCGGAGAGCTTCGGGAACGAGCCGCGAACGAGGTGAACGCAGCGACGCAGGCCGGCAAGACCACGGCGAGCGGGTCCACCGCCCGCGAGGATCATGATTCCTTCAACGGCCAGTCGTCGCTCCGCGACCGAGAATACTATCGAAGCGTCGCACGTTTGGGCATCCAGGCGGCCGAAGCCCTGCATCATGCGCACGAGATGGGGGTTGTGCATCGGGATATCAAGCCGTCCAATCTGCTGCTGGACGGCGGTGGCAAGCTCTGGATCACCGATTTCGGTTTGGCCCGCGTGGCGGCCGATACCAACCTGACGCAAAGCGGCGCCGTGCTGGGGACCGCGCGCTACATGAGCCCCGAACAGGCATCCGGCAAGACGCACCTGGTCGATCACCGGGCCGATGTGTACGCATTGGGGATCACGCTGTACGAACTGCTCACCCTGCAACCGGCGTTCGACGCCGCAAACGCCCAGCATTTCCTGCGGCAGATCGAGCGTGACGACCCGCCCCTGCCGCGGCGCGTCAATCCGCTGGTTCCGGCCGATTTGGAAACGATCGTCCTGAAAGCGATTGCCAAGCCCCGCGAATCCCGCTATCAGACGGCGGGTGAATTGGCCGAGGACTTGCGGCGATACCTCGACGGGCGGCCGACTCTCGCTCGGCGCCCCACGGTGCTGGACCGCTTCGGCAAATGGTCGCACCGCCACGCCAATCTGGTGGCGGCGGTCGCCGCGGTGCTGCTCGTAGCCCTCGTCGGCACCGCGATCTCGGCCTCGCTGGTCGCCCGCCAGAAGCGGCAGACCACGGCGGCGTTGGAAACTTCGCAACGCCAGCTGGAACGTGCCGAGGCCAACTATCGCCAGGCGCGCCGCGTGGTCGATCGGTACGGGCTGCGGCTCGCCGAGGAGCTGGCGCACATTCCGGGCGTCGAGCCCCTGCGGCGCGAACTGCTCGAAGATTCGTGGCTGTGCTACGAAGAGTTGCTTCGCCAAACGCAGGGCGACCGGTCGTTGCGGGTGGAACAAGCGATGACGCATTTCAAAGCGGCGGAGATCGCCTCGCAACTGGGGGACAGCCGCCGGGCCGAGGATCAGTATTCGGCCGCCCGCGAGATCTTTGCCGCGCTGGTCCGCGAAGACGCCGGGTCCGTCGAACACCGCAGTCACCTGGGATTATGCGATAACAATCTCGGCCTGGTACTGACCCGCAACGGACGAACCGACGGTGCCCGGCGGGCATTTCGGCAAGCGGAAGAGCAACTCGCCGAACTGTGCCGCGCAGACTCGGAGAATGCAGACCACTACTGGCGGCTGGCACTGGTCCATACCAACGTGGGGCTCCTGCACAGTCAAGCCGGAGCTGTCGCCGAGGCCGACGCCTGTTACAGCCGCGCCATCGAGACGCTGGAGCGCCTGGTCCGGCAGGAGCCGCAGCGGGACGAGTTTCGCAAGGACTTGGCGGTCGCATACAACAACCGGGGCGCCTTGCGTCGGTCGTCGCACCCTGACCAGGCCGCCCGTGATAACGGGTCCGCCCTGGAACTGCTGGCCCAGCTGGCACAGCGACATCCGAAACGGCTGGATTACCACAGCGAGTGGGCATTGTGCCAAAGCAATCAAGGCGTGCTGCTGGCCGAGATCGGCTCGACGTCCGCCGCCATTCCCGTGCTCCGCCAGGCGATCGCCACCCAGGAACAACTGGTCCGCACGTCGCCAGCCCGCGTGGACTATCGGCGAGACCTCGCCGTCAGCTGGAATAATCTGGGACGCGTGCTGCTGGATGCCGGCGATCTGCCCGCCGCCGATCTCGCCTTGGAACAGTCGCAGACGCTCCTGACGAACTTGACGGCGGATTTCCCGGGCACAGTCGAACACTGGACCGGTGTCGGCGGAGTCCTGAACAACCGCGCCATGATTCGGCAGCAACAGGGCGATTTGACTCAGGCCGCGGTGCTGTTCGAGCAAGCGGTCGAGAGTCTTCAATGCGCGCGGGAATTATCTCCCGACGCCGTCGAACCTCGCGAATTCCTCGATCAGACGCTGGAAAATTATGCAGGCGTTTTGCAGGCGTTGGATCGAGGCGACGAGGCATTGCGGCTGACGATGAAGCGGACCGAGTTAAAGCCCGAGAGATGATCGGCAATGAGGTGACTTCGATGGATCCTGGTTTCCGCCTCTGGCCCCCAAGCGTAGCGCGTGCGCAACCGGTACGCCTTGCGCCACGCGGGCGACAGCGGCGGAAGATCCGCACGCGACAGCTGGCGTTTGAAATTTTCGAGCCCCGATTGCCGCTGGCCGGCATCCCGCTGCTGCCGGCCACGGACATGCCCCTGATCGACGTGCCTCTGATTGAGATGCCCGCCACGGACGAGCCGGCGGGGTGTGAAGTCGCTGAGAGCGGAGGCGAGGGATCTTTCGCCTCTCCGGCGCGAGAACTCCCGGGGGCCGGCGACGCGGTGCTGTGCGAGGAAAATCTGTGCGAGGAGGAAATGCATGCCGATCCGCGCCGTCCCGGGATCAACCCGGAAGAAAGCGATTCGAGCGATGTCGCCGGCTGGAACTCGTTGGATGCCGGCCCGGAGCCGAATTGGCTGTTCGCCACGTTGGAGGATTCGCCCGACCGGCTTGCGGAAGATCGCCTCGCAGAGCCACTGTTTTCCCTGGGCGAGGAGCGGAATCCTGTCGTCGGATCGCGCGATGATTCGGCGTCCGACAACCGATGGCAGCCGGGCGGCTTGTCTGCCGTTGCCGATCTGGGGACCGCCTGGCGAGACCCCCAGCATGAACGCCGCGAATGGTCGGGCGCTGTGACGGTTCGATATCCGCTGGCCGAGGGCGGACGCCCGGCGCGAGGATCGGGGGACGCGGTCCCGGCCCAGGCGGTCGCGTCGTCGGCTGGGTTCTTGGACGTGGGATGCATCGTGACGCCGGAAACTGGGCGAAGACTTTCGATTCGCTCTGCATCGTCGTTCCGAACGGAGTTTCCTTCCCGCAGCGCGGCGACCGCCGGTTTGGCGACGGAATTTGGAACCGAAGGCGCAGCCGAAGCCCGTGTGGGCCCCACAGCATCCGCTGCGACTTCACGCCATCGCGCGTCGCTGATGGGCGAGAACCGAAGTCAGCGCATGGTGTTGTTGGCATCCGCCGCTTCCCGGCTCCGGATCCGCGAAGCGGCGCTGATGGTCCCTTATCCTAGTCTTCCGCCGGAAACGTCTCCGACTCCGTCGCCAGACGGCCGGAACGCTGAGGGCGGCGACGAGCCGGGGAATTCCGACTCGCGCCGTGACGCTGTGGGAATCCTCCATCGGCCCACGTGGCGCGGTGACCCGCCAGCCGATGATCGCGTCAGCCGAAGCACGATGGCGGAAATAGCTGCCTTTTTGTTCCTGGCCGCCGGATGGTTTCGTCGGCGGCAGACACCAGAGCGGCGGTGAGCATCGCGCGGTTCCGATTCGATCCAGCCGCCGCCGAGAACGCGGTCGGCGTCGCCCGAGACGGCCGACTGAACGCCTCACGGGGCATCCTTCCGAAGTTCAAATGCACACGGTTCCTGCTCGGACGCGGCCGGTAGTGTCACGAACACAAGCCCCGCTTGTTGCCCGACCTCAGCCTGCCGTCCGTGAACGGAGGCACGCACCTGGGTCGCCGTCTGCTCTGTTGACAGCCGGACACCGAGACGCAGGGGTGTGGTTCCCCAATACGTTCCGCTGAATTGATCGCGCTTCATGCGGTAGGTCAACTTCCGGCCGCCCCAGGCGAGGGTCTGACCGAAGCCCCGTTGCCAGAAGTCCTCGGTGACGACGGGTGCCAAGGTCAGGCCACCGTCCAGATGCAGATCGACACCCAGAAGGAATTGCTGAACGATGCGGATCAAGTTGGCGGGATACTCGCAATACTGCTCGGCACCGGCAGGCCGGCTGCCGCCTTTACCGTCCGGATGGTAACGTTCCCGCCAGAAGTAGCCGCTGGCCCGTCCAACCTCGCTGACTTTGCGGAGCCCCTTCCACAGACCTTGCGCGTCTCCCATTTTCGCCCGGGCCGACGCCTCCAAGTACCACACTCGTCCCATGGCGGCCAAGTCGTGTCGGTCGGGATGGGTGAACTCCCAGGCTTCGTAGGTTTCCGGCTCCGTGGCGATGGCGGTGGGCATCCCGCCGAAGTGAAAACGCGTCTCGTCCTTGAGTTGCGGCCAGAGGATCGCTTGCTGCTGGAGCGTGGCGACGCCGGTCGCCAACGCTGCCCAGTCCACGTCGGTCAAGCCGTGGTTGGCGATCAGCCCACGCTGGGGATGAAGGTACTCGGCAAAGTGGTCTCGGACCCAAAACCGAGTCACGAAGTGTGCTTGGATTCGCTCCGCCAGCTTCTGGCAGCGGCGGGCCGCCGGCTCGTCCCCGACGATCCGGTTCAGTGCAGCAACACGCTGAAAAGCGTCCACGGCGTGGCATTGAGCCACCCCGTCCGATTCGATCCGGGTCGGCCGCTCGACGTAATAGCCAGCTCCCTTGACGGCTCCCTGCTCCGTCACCAGCGTAGCCAGATAGTCCGCCGCCAGATTCACCGACTTGACCTGCGCAACCAGCCACGGGCGGTCGAGCGTGTGTCGGTAGATCACGTCCGCGTTTTGGATATAGGTCGGGCCGGCCAGGGCGGCCAACGGATTTCCCGGCACCCAGTGCTCGTAGAGCCCACCGTTCGCGGCCACGGTCGCCAGGGCTTGCCCCACGCCGATTGACTTGCCAGCCAGCGCCGGCAGGATGGCCAGGGGCAGGTGCCCGTCGGGCCGCTGGAATGAGCGGACGTAATCCCAATTCGCCTTGACGGCTTCGATCTGCCCCAACCAAAGCAGGGCCTCGGTCATTTGGTGACCGTCCAAAGACGGATAGGTGTTGGCGTATCCGAAACCCTGGCCATCCGCACAAACCGACCAATAGCCGGGAAAAACCTTCGGGTTCAGCGCGGCAAGCACGTTCTGCGCCGCAGATCGCTGGTACGCGGCAGTGATCTCGGCATCGGGGAGGTCCGGGAACGACGGTTCAGGTGGCTCCGCAGGAGCCGGTTGGGCGAAGATTGACAGAAGCCACATCGCACCCGCGACGAACCCCAGGATCCGAACAAAATTGCTGCTGCGTGGAATCATCCCTGCGTCTCGCGGTCGATTCAAGGGCCGGACGGCCGTTCACGTGTCGCTTCAGCGGCACGCCGCTCCGGACAGTTTCCAGCGTACTCCTCGCCCATGTGCCGGAAAAGTACACATGATGAATCATGTGATGAATCATAATCGCCTCGTGCGCGGTGATGACCGACGAGCTCAAGAAGGCGTTTGGGGGCGTCGGCAACTCCGGCCAGGACTGACCTCGGGCGTGTCGTCCCGGATGTTCGGCTCGTTTCTGAGCCGGCGGAATGACCACGAGTCCGACGTGCGTGAGATCGGCGGTGAGCATCGCGCGGTTACGATTCGATCCAGCCGCCGCCGAGAACGCGGTCGGCATCGTAGCACACGACGGCTTGCCCTGGAGCGACGCCATAACGAGGTTCGTCGAACCGAATGGAAAGGCGTTCTCCCGGAAGAACTTCCGCCGTGGCGGGAGCCGCCTGGGCGTTGTAGCGGATCTTGGCTTGGCAGCGAAACGGCCCCTCCGGCGGATCGGCCAGCCAGTTGGTGCGATCCGCCGTCAAGAGTCGACGCGCCAGGTCCTCGTGTTTTCCCAGAACCACGCGGCGGGTATCCGGCTCGATGCGGACCACGTAGGCCCGCTCGCCCAGGGCCACCCCCAGGCCTTTGCGCTGGCCGACGGTAAAACGCTCGATGCCCGTGTGCCGGCCGAGCACGCGGCCGTCCAACGCGACAAACTCGCCCGAAGTATCGATGTCTCCGTGGCGGTGCTGGCGCACGAATTCGCCGTGTTCGCCCGTCGTAACGAAACAGATCTCCTGACTGTCGGGCTTGTCCGCCACGCGCAAGCCCAGCTGGCCCGCCAATTCGCGGATTTGGGATTTTTCGTACTCGCCCACCGGCAAAAGCATCCGCCGCAACATCTGCCGCTGGACGCCGAACAAGACGTAGGATTGGTCCTTGGCGGGGTCGATACCGCGTCGCAGTTGCGGCGTATCGAAAGCGAGCGAGCGAGTCAGTCTTGCATAGTGTCCCGTCGCGACGTGTTCCGCGCCAATGCTGTCCGCGTACTGGAACAGCTTGCCGAATTTCAGCCAGTTGTTGCACATCACACACGGATTCGGGGTTCGTCCCACGGTGTATTCGGCCGCAAAGTAGCCGATGATCCGCGCGAATTCCTCTTGCAGATCGAGGGCATAAAAAGGGATATCCAGACGATCCGCGACACGCCGCGCATCGTGTGCATCGGCCGCGCTGCAGCAACCTTGCTTGCCGTCCGCGCGAACGTCGTCAACGGGCAGCAGCGCGGCTGGAGACGTACCGCCCACGGCGCACGCGGCGGCGGGGGAATGCTCGCCGTGCCGCATGAACACGCCGACGACGTCATGTCCCTGCTGCTGCAGCAAATAGGCGGCAACGCTGCTGTCCACGCCGCCCGACATGGCTAACACGACTCGCGTCATGACGGCTGGCCTCGGTGAAGATGTGAATAAACGGAATCTACCCGCAGTTTAGGCTGGATTTTGAATTCGTAACAGTCCTACCGCGTTTGCGTCCACCGCGTTTGCGTCCCAGTGCATTCCCAGCCTTTCTCCGCGCCGCTTTGCCAGCGGCCCCTATTCACCGCGGGGTAGTTGGCGATAAGATAAGGGTTGAAGATGGTTTAGAGCGACCTTGGTTCAGGGCAATGCCCGCGTTGGTTAAGTCTTTTCGTCGAGCGATGGGGAATGTATGGAAACGCAAGTCTATGACCGCGTAAAATCGATTCAGGAGCGTCTCGTTCAGCTTCGAGACAGTCTTTGACTACGACAACAAACGCAGGCAAATCTCTGAAATCGAGGCCCGCATGGGCAGTCCCGGCTTCTGGGATAATCAGGAGCGGGCTCAGGGTACAGTCGCCCAACTCAAGTCGCTCAAGTCGGTTTTCGGGCCGCTGGACGATCTGGTCCGGGCGGTCGGCGACCTGGATACGCTGCTGGAATTGGCGGACGAAGATCCGGCGCTGGCCGGCGAAGTAACCGCCGAAATCGAGCGGGCGGAGCAGCGTTTGGAAGATCTGGAACTGCGCGCCCTGCTCAACGGCCCCCACGACGAACGCGGCGCCATCTTGACGATTAATGCGCGCGACGGCGGCACCGACGCCGCCGATTGGGCCGAGATGCTCCTGCGAATGTATTTGCAATGGGCTCAGAAGAACGACTACAGCGTTGCGCTGCTGGACCGCAATGACAACGAGGAAGCGGGGATCAGCAGCGCGGCGATCGCGATTCGCGGGCCGATGGCTTACGGGTTCCTCAAAGGCGAGACGGGCATGCACCGCTTGGTCCGCATCAGTCCGTTCAATGCGGAAGGCAAACGCCAGACCAGTTTTGCCGCGATCGACGTGGCCCCCGAAGTGTCGGATGATCTGGATATCGAGATCGCGGACAAGGATGTTCGCGAGGACGTGTTTCGGGCCAGCGGAGCCGGGGGCCAGCATGTGAACAAGACGAGCAGCGCCATTCGTCTGACGCACGAGCCCAGCGGCATTGTCGTGCAGTGCCAGAACGAGCGGAGCCAGCACAAGAACCGGGCGACGGCCTGGAAGATGTTGCGGGCCCGGCTGGCACGAGCCGAAGAAGAGAAGCGCGAAGCGGAGCAGGCGGTGAAATACCAGAAGCAAGCACGCGTCGGCTTTGGCTCCCAAATCCGCAACTACTTCTTGCATCCCGACCAGCGGGTCAAGGATTCCCGGACGGGCTATGCGGTCGGCAACTTTCACAGCGTGCTGGACGGCAATCTTCAAGGCTTTCTGGACTCTTACCTGCGCTGGCGGGTCCAGCAGGACCAAACGCCGGCAAAGGTGACAGACCGTGAGTCCGACTGACGCCGCGCTGTGGACGCTACAAATCGTTGGCCGCGATGGCCGCGGATTACAGGTCACGTGGTTTCGAGACGACGACCGCTTGGGCCACGAAATCGCCGTGGTGAACGGGACCATGGCTACCGTCTGCATGCGCGCCGAACTCGGCCGCGAGCAGGATCCATGGCCAGCGAGTCCGCCCCTACAGCAATGCAGCTTGGAAGCCTCGCCGGTCGGCCGGCGAACAGCGCTGTTCATCGGCATGGCAGGCAAGAGTCATTGGTCGCAAAGCATCGAGACCGACGATTCGACCATGGCCGCTCTGACGTTTGACGTGGCTTGCCGAGTACAGCACCAGCCAGCGTGGCTGGGCAGCACGTACCGGACGAGCCAGGCGGTGCAGGTTCTTTCCGCGTCGAGCGTTCGGTTGGCCGTGGCCGAGGGCCTCGACATGACGTTGATCGCCCTGACCGGCGAACCGCCGGACAACTCGTCGCCATGTCCGATCGAAGTCGGCGGTAGCCAACTGGCAATTGCCGCCGATTTGGCTAAACTGCGGCTTCCCTCGACCGTGCGCTGGCGGTATCGAGTTGCCCTCTGCGCGACGGCGCAAGCGGCCCGTTGATTATGTAGTCCCGACGCCCGCGGCCGGATATCTCCAGGACGACAACCTATGCCCCACCCTCCGGACATCGTGGATCACGAATCCGCGCTGGCATATCTGTTCGGGCGGATCGATTACGAGCGAGCGGACAAGATTCCGTATCGATCGCGCGGACTCAGTATGGAGCGGATGCGGCAATTGGCGGCCCGGCTGGGCGATCCCCAGCAGCGATTTCCGATCGTTCACGTCGCCGGGACAAAAGGCAAGGGCTCGACATCGGCGATGATCGCGGCCGTGCTCACCGCGGCCGGCTATCGCACGGGACTGTACACGTCGCCGCACGTAGAATGCGTCGAAGAGCGGATGCAGATCGACGGACGGCGGTGTGGCGGCGATGAATTCATCGAGCTGATTCGGCAACTTCGCCCCACCGTAGATGCCTTGGATGGCGAGTATGCAACACGCCGCGACGGCAAGCCGGGCCCGACCTATTTCGAGATCACCACGGCCGCCGCTTTGCTGCACTTTGTCCGCGGGCAGGTCGAAATCGCCGTTTTGGAAGTCGGCTTGGGCGGCCGATTGGATTCGACCAATATCTGCCGGCCCGAAGTTGCCGTGATCACCAGCATCAGCTTCGACCATATGCGCCAGCTGGGCAACACGCTGGCGGCCATCGCCGGCGAGAAAGCCGGGATTATCAAAGCCGGTGTGCCCGTCGTGACGGGCGTGACCGAACCGGAACCGCTGGACGTCATCCAGCAGACTGCCTCGCGACAGGGCTGTGATTGCTTTGTCGCCGGCCGGGATTTTCACTATCGTTACCGGGGCGCCCACGCGCCGTCGGCGGACGAGGCGGCGGAGGGGGGCGCGTTCGCGACGTGGCCGCACGGCTGGGCCGAACTCGATTACTGGGAGGATACGGCGGCCGCGCGGTACGAATTGGACCATTTGCGGATCGGATTGTTGGGGCGGCATCAAGCAGCCAACGCGGCGGTCGCGCTGGCGACGCTGAGCAGACTGCGAGAACAGGGCTGGCGGGTGGACGAGCCCGCCGTCCGTCAAGGGTTGGCGCGGGCCCAGATGCCGGCCCGGGCCGAAATTGTCCATCAGCGGCCGACGGTGATCGTCGATGCGGCGCACAACGTCGCGTCGGTCGGCGCGCTGATCGACGTCATTCGGGAAACTTGTCCGCGAGCCGCAACGGCGCGGCGAATCCTGGTGTTCGCCGCCAGCCAGGACAAAGATGCCGCGGCGATGCTCCGGCCTCTGTTGGCTGAATTCGACGTGGTCATTCTCACTCGATTTGAGAACAATCCGCGCGCGGCGGAACCCCGGCGGCTGCTCCATACGGCCCAGCGGATTGCAGCCGGCGACGACGGCATTTCCTGCCGGCTGATCACTCAAGAAAGTTCCGCCGCAGCCTGGGACGTAGCGCGTTCGATGGCGGCAGCCGAAGACTTGATCTGCGTCGCCGGCTCCTTCTTCTTGGCCTCAGAACTTCGTAGCGTGATCCAGCAGGAAAGCCTCGGCTCGTAAGGAGGATGAGACCAACTTCGGTGTCGCCCCGCCCCTGTAACCACTCTTTTTCACGGTTAGGTGAAAAATCCCATGCGCATCAAGCCGGCTCTCCAATTGCCGTTCGGCGGTCTTTTGTTGCTTGCCACGTGTTGCGGGGTGACGGTGACGGCGGTCACAGCCAATACACCAGACCCGATGCTCCGCGATTGGTACTTCCGCGAGTCGCTGGCCGCGATTCGCGACTGGGAAGATCTGCTGATCCGCTGGGAGCAGGAGACTCCTGAAGATGCTCGCACGCCCGTGTTGCCCGTTCCTGCGACGGGCGAAACCATCATCTGGCCGAATCCGATTCCCCGACTGCTGCTGCCGCCTGAGGCGATGCTCCGGACGGTGGCCGTGCGAGCTGATCCTGACGGGCGGATGCGGATCGAGCAGATGGAACCGAAAGCCGCGGCGTCGCAGGAACAGGTTGCCGGCGGAGCCGAAGTCCTGGGCTGTCAACATCCGGGCGGCGGCGGCAAGGACCAGTGGTATCATGCGTACCATCGCCGCTTCGACGGGCTAACTCGCTTCCGTCCCAAACTGGCGCGTTTCGCGCTGCAATGGCCTGGCCCGCTGGCATTTCATCGCGGCGACAACGTGCTGGTGGTCGAGGTGCGCAGCGCCGCAGATCAGCCGCTGCGGCTTGAACTGAGCGGTGAGTTTCGGACGCCGGACCGGACGGGCGGCTTGGGGCAACACGTCCTGGAACTGGACCCGGGCTCGACAAGCGTGTGGCGAGTGCCGATACGGCTGGATGCACCCGGCGGCGGCTTGATCTGCATCACGATCCGGGACGGAGACGACGCGTATTGGTTCCCGCTGCTGACGCACGTCGAGCGGGTGGCGGACGTGCTGGCGAGTCTGCGGCAGATCCTCGCAGACATGCCCGCGGGCAAGGGGACGGTGCCCAAGGCCCCGGGGGTCTTGTTCGCTGGAGAGGCCAACGGCACGTCCACGGGCTTCCCGGAAAAGAACTCCCGACCTCGGTCCGCCGCCGAGGAACTCGATGCGTTGCAGCGCCTGGCCGACCAATGGACAGACGCCGGCGCCGGCCCGCCGTGGGCCGAGTTGTTCGAGCGGGCCAGTTGCCTGCGGGACCAATGGCTGCTGGACCGCGTGCCGTTCGACACGCTGCTGTTCGTCAAACGCAAGCCGTTTATTTCCGAACAGCCATTCATGGATGCGCACCACTTGTTCAACCGGCCGGGCGGCGGCGTCTATCGCCTGTCGCCCGTGCGGCCCGACGGCCGCGTCACGCCGGTCATCGATTCGCTCGGCGAGGGTGTCTATCGCGATTTGTGCTTGCATTGGGACGCCCGGCGGCTGCTGTTCGCCTGGGGCAACGGCTCGGATGACTGGGACGGCTCCCTGAGCTATCACGTTTACGAAGCCAACGTGGATGGCAGCGGATTGCGCCAGCTCACGACAGGGCCGAAGAACGATTGCGAACCGTTCTACCTGCCCAACGGTCAGATCGGATTCACGTCGGACCGTTCCGAGCATTTCGTGATGTGCGGCGGCGATCGGCACGCTCCGAACCTGTTTGTGACCGACGCCGCCGGGAGCGAAGTGCGGCGGCTCAGTTTCAACGTGTTCAACGACTTCACTCCGGCGATGCTGCCGGACGGTCGCATCCTGTACAGCCGCTGGGAGTATAACGAGCGATCCGTCACGTCGCTGCACAATCCCTTTACGATGCACCCCGACGGCCGGATGGTCTCGCCGTACTATGGCAACGCGACCCTCCGGCCCAACGTCGTCATGTTCCCTCGGCCGGTGCCGGACAGTCATCGGGTGATGGCCTTGTTTACCGCGCACCACGGGCAGACCCACGGGGCCGTGGGCCTGATCGACGTGCGGCGCGGTAGCGACGGATCAAAGCCGCTGACCATCCTGACGCCGCACGTGCCGATCACCGGCGAGAAAGCCGAAGACAGCCGCCACGGCTGGTTCAGCGATCCGCAGCCGCTAGACGAGCAAACGTGGCTGTGCTCGTACACGCCGACGGTCCTGCCGTGGCTGGAGACGACCTGGGCCCTGTATGTCGCTGACCGGCACGGCAACTTGGGGCTCGTCTATCGCGACCCCGGCATCTCGTGCGCCGAACCCGTGCCGCTGGTGGCCCGCCGGCGACCGCACGTGCTGCCGCCGGCGCCGGCCGGCACCGATGCGAGGAATGCGGAAGGCGAAGTCGTACTGGCCGACGTCTATCAGGGCCTGAACGGTATCGCGCGTGGTGCGGCCAAGTACCTGCGCATCCTGGAAGACGTGCCTCGCGAAGCCGTCCATCGCGGCGGCGTGGTTTGCACGTCGGGAACGCTGATCTTCACCGTCAAACGCGTCCTGGGAACGGTCCCCATCGAAGCGGACGGTTCGGCTTATTTCGCAGTTCCCGCCAATCGCAACGTCTACTTCGCGGTGCTCGACGCCGATCGCTTGGAAATCCAGCGGATGCGAAGCGTGGTGTGCCTGAAGCCCGGCGAGCGGCGCAGCTGTATCGGCTGTCACGAACCGCCGAACCTCGCGCCGCCGATGCCAGCTCAGGGCGGGGCATCGAGCCTTGCCGCCTTGCGGCGCGCACCCAGCCGGCCACAACCGCCGCCTTGGGGCACGCAGATCATCAGCTATCTGCGCGATGTCCAGCCGATGCTCGATGCCCGCTGCGTCCGCTGTCACGCCTTTGACCGCCCGGCCGCCGGTGTCATTCTGACCGGCGATTTGACGGACCAATTCTGCGTCAGCTACGAAGAACTGCTGCCCTACTTGAGCGTCGCCGTCTCGAACCGCTGGGACCATCCCGACGACGTCGTGGGGCGTCCGCCATACACCTATGGTTCCCAGGTCTCGGAACTGACGAAGCTCCTCCGCGCTGGGCATCACGAGGTGTGCTTGACCGGCGAGGATTGGGAACGTTTGACGACGTGGATCGACGCCAACGGCGTGTACTACGATCGGTACGAATCCGAATATTTTGCTCAGCGGCGGATTTTTGCGGGCCCCGCACGGCAGGAGCTGGCCAAGGTCTTTCAGCGCCGCTGCGCCGACTGCCACGGCTCGGACGATGGCCGGCATGACACGTGGTGGCTGAGTCTGAACCGCCACGATGTTCGCCTCAGTCGGTCCCTGGCCGCGCCGTTGTCCGCCGCAGCCGGCGGCTGGGGCCGCTGCCGCGGGACCGTCTTTGCCAGCGCCGACGATCCGGACTATCAGGCCGTCCGGTCGGTTCTCGCCTCGTTGCGGACGACGCTGGACGAGCATCCGCGCGAGGACCTGTTGTCGCTGCGCGGCACGGACGCCGAGCGGCAGGTCGTCGAATTGCCGCCCGCGCCCCCGCGGCTCGCCGCCGGCGCGGAAGAATTATCCGCCGGCTGGGTGGACCTGGTCACGCTGCCGTGGGAAGCGGCCCAGTCCGGCTGGACGCCGAACGACGACGGCCGGCCGCGGCGCAACCGCGACGTGACGAACCAGCCGCTACGTTTGGGCTCGCGTCGCTACGCCACCGGCATCGGCACGCACGCGCCGTCGGAGATCCGCTATCGCCTGGACGGCCGCTATACCCGTTTTACGTGCCTGGTGGGCGCCGCCGAACGCGGCGGCAGTGTCGTGTTCCAGATCTACGGCGACGATCGGAAGCTGTTCGACAGCGGGGTGCTGTACGGGCTGAGCGACGCCCGTCGAGTCGATCTGGCCGTCAGCGGCGTCCAGCAACTGCGGCTGATCGTGACAGACGCAGGCGACGGCTATATCCACGACATGGCTAACTGGGCCGACCCGCGACTGCGGTGCGCCGCGGACGACCGCCTGGATGACGAACCCCGGAAATGATTGAGCACGCGCGTTGCTAGTGCCAATTTGGGCCCCGGAATTCTCGCCGCTTGCCGGCGAGATCGTTAGGCTCGTGTCCTACGCTTCGGGCCAAGATCGCCACCGCTCGCGTTCTGAGCAGCACTCCGATCAACGCCTTCAACAGGCTTCGGTTGAAACAGAAAGGTCCGAACGTACCAAATACAGACCCGCCGAGCATTGGCCGTGCCTCATCGAAACAGGCTGCCCAGCAGAATTGCATTCTGTACGTCCGAACCTCACGAGCCCCGGATGGGCGCATCGTCGCGCACATCCATTCGCATCAACAGACTCTAGCGAGCGGCCAGCTGGCCGATCACGATCGAATCTCGTTGAGCCACCAACGTCTGGACGTACTGCTGATCGACTTCGCTCAATCGCAGCATGTCGACGGTCGTTGCTTTGCCGGTATCCTTCAGCAGCCGGACCTTGCCATCGAGGATCTCAACCAGCTTGGCCGTGACCTGGAAGTTGCCGGTGTTATCGCTCCAAGTTCTCATTCGCAGTTCGGCGGGCTCGGTCATGCCGAATGGATCGGCCGCTGCGGGCTTGGGCGTGGGCGCCGGTGGTCCGAACAGGTCGTCCAGCGATTCGGCCTTAGGCTCCTCTTTCGGCGTCGCTTTCGGCTTTGCCGCGGGCGGGCCAAACAGGTCGTCCAAGTTGTCCTTGGGCGGTTCCGCCGCCGGTTTTTCGGCGGGCGCTGGCTCGGCCGCCGGGGCCGGTTCCCCGGGCATCGCAGGTTCTGCCGCAGGCTCCGCCGGCAGGTCGCCGAACAGGCTATCGAGCGGATCCTTCTTGGCGGGTTCTTTCTTCGGCTCTTCGGCGGGCATCGCCGGTTCAGCTGCTGGCGCCGGCTCCACCGGCATCGGCTCCGGGGCCGGCTCGACGGGTGCCGGTTCGGGTGCTGGGGCCGGTTCCACAGGCATCGGCGCCGGTTCGGGTGCCGGTTCAGGCGCTGGCGCCGGTTCTGGCTCGACAGGCATCGGTACCGGTGCCGGCTCCGCCGCTTTCGGCTTCTCTTTCACTTCGACCGGCTTGGGAGCCTCCTTCGGATGATCCACCGGCTTGGGCGCCGGTTCGGCAGCCTTGGCTTCCTCTTGCATCGGCTCGACCACGGGCGCCGCTTCGGGTTCGACGGGCGGTGGCGGCGGCAGATCGTCCGAATCGTCGGCTTCAAACTCCATGTCTTTTCCATCGACCGTCTTGGGCGCAGCGACGCAAGCACGTGAGCAGCAATGCGCGGCGCGGCGCGTTTTCCACGCGCTCAACCATCGGCAGGCCATTGCCGAATCAATCGTCATCAAGAACACGACGGCCCATAACAGGGCCACTTTGGCGATAGAGAACCACTTACGCATTCGCTCAGCCTCCCGATTCTTTTGGTGTAAACGTGGGGGTAAGTCGGCTATTCACCGCGGAAACGTACGCATCGATCCACGCAGCTGATCGACACGCAGACAGCCGGCAGGGTCACTAATAATCTAATCTTCCTAGCTTGCCTATGCAACCTTCCCGTTTAACGTATCAGGAAAACTCGTCCCAGACATTAAGCCTTTCCAGAAAATAATCGACGAAAAGACTTGTGCGAATTCCGAATCTGTGTTGTGGAATGGCCGTGCTGCGGAACCGAAAACGCAACTTGGTAGCAGGGTACACTCTGTGTGCCGTCCGTGTTTCACGGCACTCGGATCTGCCTATTACATGGACAACTTATTCCTACTCGCCCGCTTAGTACCGCGGCCGCGTGTTGATGAAGAGCGCCTTTTTTTGGTCGGGCAAAGCATAATCGAAGCCGCACTCCCGAAAGAATCCCTCGGCAGCGGTAATGGCCATGACCTCCAGAACCTGATGCTTCCGAGCACACTCGATACAGGCTTCTACGAGCAGCCGGCCGATCCCTTGCCGTTGAGCGTCCGGCGTGACGGCGAGGCATTGGAGTTCGGCCAGTTTTTTCGAGTAGATATCGACGGCGGAAAAGCCGACGATCTGCCCGTCTCGCTCGGCGATGAAACCGTTCCTCGTCAGGTCGCGGAGTTCGTCGAGCGTGCGGCGGAGCAGGACGCGCTGCTGGACGTAAGGTTCCACCAACGCTTCGATGGCTTCGCCGTCTGAGATTTCGGCAGGGCGGATCGTGATCCGATTCAAAGCACGACTCATGTGCGGCGTCCCTTGCTCTGGGACTTCTCGATCTTCGCCCAGGTGTCCCGCAACGAAACGGTGCGGTTCAGCACGAGGGCGTCCGGCGTCGAATCCTTGGCGTCGACGCAGAAGTACCCCAGCCGCTCGAACTGGAACCGGCTGCCGGGCGCGGCGTCTGCCAAGCCAGGTTCCACGGGACAGTCGCGGAGCACTGCCAGCGAGCCGGGATTCAAGTTCTCCTTGTAGTCTTGCCCCGCCGCCACGCTCTCGGGATCTTCGTTCGTAAACAGCCGATCGTACAATCGCACCTCGGCTGGGCAGGCGTGGGCCACCGAGACCCAGTGGATCACGCCTTTCACCGCGCGGCCCTCCGGCGGCTTGCCCAGGGTCTGGGAATCATGCGTGCAACGCAACTCGACGACTTCACCCCGCTCGTCCTTGATCACCTCGCGGCACTTGATGACATACGCATAGCGCAGACGAACTTCACGGCCCGGCGCCAAGCGGTGGAACTGTTTGGGAGGATCTTCACGAAAATCGTCGCGTTCGATGTAGATCTCGCGCGCAAAGGGAACCTTCCGCGTGCCGGCCGCCGGGTCTTCGGGATTGTTCACCGCTTCGAGCTGTTCGACCTGGCCTGCGGGATAATCCTCGATCACCACGCGCAGCGGCCGTAGGACCGCCATCGCGCGAGGAGCGATAGCGTTCAAATGCTCGCGCACGCAATTCTCCAAGACCGCGACGTCGATCGTCGAATTGAACTTGGCGACCCCGATCCGGTCGCAAAAGCGACGGATGGATTCCGGCGTGTATCCCCGGCGGCGGAGGCCGCAAATGGTCGGCATCCGGGGGTCGTCCCAGCCGTTGACGAGCTGCTGCTTGACCAATTCCAACAGTTTGCGTTTGCTCATCATCGTGTACGTCAGATTCAACCGTGCAAATTCGATCTGCTGCGGTGCGAATATGCCCAGTTCACGAATAAACCAGTCGTACAGCGGGCGGTGGTTCTCGAATTCCAGCGTGCAAATCGAATGCGTGATTCGTTCGATCGAATCGGATTGCCCGTGCGTAAAATCGTACATCGGGTAGATGCACCACCGATCGCCGGTGCGATGGTGCGAAGCGTGCAGGATTCGATACAGGACCGGATCGCGGAGGTTCAAGTTCGGATGCGCCATGTCGATCTTGGCGCGCAACGTCCGGGAGCCGTCGGGGAACTCGCCCGCCCGCATCCGCTGGAACAAGTCCAGGTTTTCCGCCGCACTGCGCTCGCGGCAGGGGCTGTTGCGGCCGGGCTGAGTCAGCGTTCCGCGGTGCTGGCGAGTTTCGTCCGCGGTCAAGTCGCAAACGTATGCCTTGCCGTCCCGAATCAGCTGGACGGCCCACTGGTACAGCTGTTCGAAATAATCCGAAGCATAGAACAGGCGATCCTCCCAATCGAAGCCCAGCCAGCGGACGTCCTCCATGATCGAATCGACGTATTCCACATCTTCCTTGCAGGGATTCGTATCGTCGAAACGCAGATTGCACAGGCCGTTGTACTTGGCTGCCAAGCCGAAATTCAGGCAGATCGACTTGGCGTGCCCGATGTGCAGATAACCGTTGGGTTCCGGCGGAAACCGAGTATGCACACGGCCCCCGTGTTTTCCTCGCTGCAGGTCGTCTTCGACGATTTGTTCAATGAAGTTCAAGGACCGGCCGCCCGCGGCTTCGACCGCCTCGGCGTCTTTGTCTGCTCCGTCCGGCATCCGTTCGTTCTTCGTCATAGGTCGCTTCGACTTTCGTAAACAAGAACCATTCGAGCTAATTCGTCTCTGGGACAGCCGCTCCACCGACGGCGGATTCCAGCAGCCGTGACAAGGCTCGCTCGATGCGCGCTAAACAATGCTCTCGCCCCAGGATCTCCAGCGTCTCGAACATCCCAAAGCCCACCGCCTTGCCGGTCACGGCCACGCGCACGGCATGGATCACGTCGCCGACTTTGATTCCTTCCACCTCCATAAACTGCTGCAACAGGCTTTCCAGCGCAGGGGCGTCAAACGCTTCGGCCGCCGCCAGCCGGGCTTGGAACTTGCGCAGCAGTTCCGCCGCTCGAGGCGGTTTCACCAACCGCTTTTCGAACGCCCCCGCATCATACGGCAGTTGATCGTCCGCCAGGAAGAAATCTGTAAAATCGAGAATGTCGCCGGCAATCTTGAGCCGGTCCCCGCCGGCATTGACGATCGCCGACACCTGGCGGACGACGTGCTCCGGCGGCGGATCCGGAACGAACCCGGCCGCTTGGAGAAACGGCAGCACCATCCGCACCTTCTGCTCCGGCGGCACCAGCCGCATGTAACGTTCCTGAAACGATGCCAGCTTCAAAGGATCGAAGCTCGCCGGCGCTCGATTCACCCGCTCCAACGAAAACCGCCGAACCATTTCGTCCCGGGTGAAATTCTCCGTCCGGTCGTCCAGCGACCATCCCAACAGCAGCAAATAGTTGACCAACGCGTCCGGCAGATAGCCGGTCTCGCGGTAAAAATCTACAAGCACGGGGTTGAAGGTCTCCGTGGCGGCGGGCAATCCAATGGCGGCCGCAATCCTCGAACCCTGATCGAACAGCGCTTTAAAGTCGCGATGCTTCAGGTACTGGTTCAATTTGCGTTTGCTCAGCTTATTGGCGCTGCCCGGCTCGGCGACATACGGCAGGTGTGCGTAGACCGGCAATTGGTAACCCAAGGATTGAGCGATGAAGACCTGCCGCGGCGTGTTCGACAGGTGCTCGACGGCGCGGATCACGTGGGTGATCCCGAAATCGTGATCGTCCACGACGCTGGCCAGATGATATAGACACGAACCATTGGGCCGCTGAATCACATGGTCTTGTTCGGCCGCCCAATCGAACGCGACGTCGCCGCGAATTCGATCCGAAAACGCGCATCGCCCGTTGCGCGGCATCTTAAGTCGCACCACCGCCGGCCGGCCCTGAGCCTCGAAATCCGCCTGCTGCTCGCCCGTTTCGGCCATCCAGCGGCGGCTGTACACAAAGACGCGTTTTTCCCGCTCCGCCGCCTCCCGCTCGGCCTGCAGTTCCTCGGGGCGAGCGTAATCCCGGTAAGCGCACCCGCGCGCGAGCAACGCCTGGACCGCCGCCCGGTGGCGATCCCCCCGCTGCGACTGGAAATACGGTGCACAGGGTCCGCCGACGTCCGGACCCTCGTCCCAGTCGATGCCTAGCCAACGAAACCCGTCGAGGATCGGCTGTAAGGCCTGTTCGACGTTCCGCTGTTGATCCGTATCGTCGATGCGCAAGATGAACTGCCCGCCATGCTGCCGGGCGTACAACCAGTTGAACAAAGCGGTGCGTACACCGCCGATGTGCAAATAGCCCGTCGGGCTGGGAGCAAAACGAGTGCGAACCATGAATTCAGATTTCTTGAGATATCGGCCAGGATTCGTGCGGCTGTCGGCCTAGGCGACGCCGCACGGGGACCAGCTCGGCAGCGATCGGCGGGAGAGGCAGCCAATTAGGCAACAAGTGCAAATTCTAGCGGAGCTTACGATCCGAACAAGGTTACTTTGCACGCTCGCCGGCCTCGATCGCCGGGCAATCTTGCGATCAAAGCCCCCGCAGCCGCCTATGCGGCCCGCCGCATTTGCTCTTGCTGCCGCAGTTTTTTCAGTCGTCGCCGCTCGGTCTTGCTCAATTTCTCCCCGGAGGTCTCCGAATCTTCTTCGGATTCCAGCTCGCCGGATTCATTGCTGTCGGTCTGCCAGCGAAGCACGGGGACGGGCTCGGATTGTGAGGGCGTTTGCGGTTGACGCTCGGGTTGCGATTGCGGCTGCGGTTCCAGCTGTGGAGCATCCGCCCCGGTTTTCTCAACTGGCTGGACCGTGCTCGAATTGTCGATCGTCTTGCGCCGAGCTTTTTTCTTCTCTGGCAAGGCATCCGCGGCGAGCGACTTGGCGCGTCGCGGTTTGGCCTCGCGGGCTGGCAGCAATCCTTGCGAATCCAAATAGACATGGCGGCCGAAGACGAGAACCGAGACAAAAACTCCCAGATGGGAAGCCATCAGGAATGCAGAACTGCACAGGACAATTAACATTTGGCTGATCGGTTGGACGGGAATTTGGGTGATCGCCAAGCCGGCGGCATATCCAATGGTGGCCATCGCCAGCAACGCCGTCGCCCAAGGACTGACGCGAATTTCCAGTCCCAACCGCCCGGCGACGACGAGCCACGACACCGCAGCAAGCAACGGCCATGTCGCCGCATGTAGCGAGCCCGACTGTGGAGCGAACAGCGCGCCGGCTAAGCGGATCGCATCACGGTGGACGCCGGTTGCTTCGCCTGCCGCCATGGCCAGCAAAACGAGCGGAATCCAGGCCCAGACTCGATACCGACCCCGGTAATCATCGGTCTTGTGGCGGCGGAGGCGGTAGATCTGAACCCCTTGATAAGCGGCGGCGACGAGCAGTAAGGAGCAAACCCAGCCCCCGAGACTGCCGGGCTGCCGCAGATCCAACGCGCACAGCATCGCAGGAAGCGAACCCTGCGGCCACAGGGCCCATTGAGCATAAGCCGCGAGCAGTCCGACGAGCAACGCAAAGGCAGAAAGCGAGATGACGGCAAGGGTAAAGGGATGGGCGGCCAGCACGACGACGCACGGCGGCTGCTGCTCCAATGAAGCGGCATCCGAATACGAAGTTCCTTCGGCCAACGCGAGCCTTGCCACCGGTTGACGTTCCCGATCAGCGTCGGTCTCCTCGCCAACGAGGCTCAGACTCTCCTCGATCAACACCCGCCGCCGCCGCTGATCGCCTGCCGCAATGCGCCGCAATCCCATTGTTTTGATCTCGCAAAAACGTCCCTGCTCTGCTGCCCCAGTTGATTTCGGCTTACCGCACAGCGAACTATAACTTACGAGGCAAGTATCCTTTGGAGCATCTGCACAGCATGGGGCGTCTCGGCAAAGCGGGAGACATGCTTGACCGTTACCAAAAGAGGGGGTTGGCGAGTTTTTTGCGGCGCCAATGATCGGGGCTAGGCGCAGCCAGCAGATCGACTATCATTTCGGTTACCGGGCGTTTAGCTCAGTTGGTTAGAGCGCTATCCTCACACGGTAGAGGTCACTGGTTCGAGCCCAGTAACGCCCACTCGACGTTGTAAGTCATTGTGCTGAAGCGTGGGAAAACCCACGTGTCGTTGCATCCAGAGAGAGCTGCACGGCAGCAATATCCTGGAGAAATCGAAGGGGACGGCTGCGTTCCTTGCCTGCCATTTCGATTATCAGATCTTCAGCTTCTCTCGTGCATAGTCCAAGCTATCGGCAATATTAGTGTCCTCCAGTTCGAGCTGTTTCTCCGGCGGGAGTGAGGCGACGGATTGCAGGTTACGGGCTTGATGCTGGCGGACCAGTCGCAGGGCGGATGCCAGTTCGCTCGCTGGAACCGTCGGCATCGCGGCCCAGTACGCCTCAGTTAGGCAGGGAATCCGAAGCGCTTCGCGCGTGATCAATTCCAGGACGAAGTGGATTTTCGGCCGAGCTTTTCGGAGCGTCTCGACCATCCGCTTCAGGTCGAAACAGCCGGCTCCCAGAGGAATGTCTCCCAACAGGAATCCGTCTTCGTACTCGCAGACCGCCTGGTCTTTGAGATGCACGGTAAAGGCATAGGGGGCGAGGGCCTCGATCGTTTCGTAGGGATCATCAAGCAGGGCGAAGCTGTTGCCGGTGTCCACGCAGGCTCCGATGAACTCGCTGCTCAGACGTTGGTACATTACCAACCGTTCGTCGATCCGCTGGTCTTTATGATTCTCGACGGCCAGCCGGACGCGGTGCTTTTCGACGATCGGAGCGGCCAACTCGAGCATCCGCTGAGCGTTCGCGGCCGATTCGCGAAACTCGGCCAGCGTTTTGAATTGTTCGTAGCGCCGCCCGGGCATGACGACCGTGCGGGCCGCCAGCACAGCCACGCCTGCCGCCGTGCAAATTTCGGCTTCGAAGCGGTCCAGATCGGCTGCACTCTGTGGCGGGTTGACGATCGCGTCGATGAACATCTCGTGCTGCTCGGCGGCGGCTCGCAGGGATTTCACCCGCGACGCGTCCAGAATGCCTAGTGATGCCTGTATCCCGCCGGCGCCGAGTTCATGGCAGTATCGGAGAAACGTCAGCGGCTCGAATAGATCGAACCCGGTGGCGCGCGCCCGCATTGCCTTGCGGCGAATGGCGCAGTTGTAGATAACCAGACCAAGTTTCGTTTGCTGCGCCGCTTCGCTCGCAGGAAACCCGCACATCGCCGGCAACGTCGCTAGTCCGCCCCACCCCGCGAGTTGGGCAAGAGCCGCGCGACGATGGATGGAATGCTTGCGATGCACGTCACTAGCTCATAACGGATTTACGAAAAGGCCATCCACGAACGAAACGAAAGAAACGGGATTTCCTGAAGGTCCGCCTCCCTGCGCCTCGCCGCCGCTAGCAAACCGTTCCTACGTAAGCGTTTGCCGACACTCAGTAACTCGCGTCATCCTAGCAAACATCTGGGGGCCTGCAAGGCGCGATGCTAGAAAAAAAGTGCCGTCGCCTGCGACTTGGCCTTAGACGAGAACGCAACCGTTCCGGCTGGCCGGCGCCGGTTCGGATTCCTCCTCCAACCGGCCACGGGCGATCCGCACTCGTCGCGTTGCCAAGCGGTCCAGGAGCCAGTGGTCGTGGGTGGCGATCACCATCGCTTGCGGCAGCGTGCCCAGTATATCCACGACGCGGGCCGCCGCATCGTCGTCGAGTCCCGCGGTGGGTTCATCCAACAGCAGCACTTCGGGACTCATCGCCAGCACGGCGGCTAAGGCTACCAGCCGCTTCTCGCCGCCCGACAGCTTGTGGGTGATCCGTTCTTCGAAACCGCTCAAGCGGAGCGCGGCCAATGTGTCCGTCATGATCTGCTGGGCTTGGTCGCGCGACAGGCCCAGATTCAGCGGTCCAAAAGCGACGTCTTCGGCGACGGTGGGACAGAAGAGCTGATCGTCGGAATCTTGGAACAGAAAGCCCGTGCGGCGGCGAACTTCGTAAAAGTCCCGTTCGCGCACCCGACACTTGCCAAATACTTCGATCTTGCCGCCCGTGGGGCGGAGGATCCCCACAACCAGTTTCAGCAGCGTCGACTTGCCGCTGCCGTTGGAGCCGACCAGGCCCACACGTTCGGAACGTTTCAAGCGCAGCGTACAGCGGTCCAGCACTGGGCGATCGGGACCATAATCAAAGCTGACGGCGTCCAGCGTCATTAAGACGTCGTTCATACCCACTCCAACATGGCCAGCAGCGACACGCTTGCCAGCACCAGCGTCGTGAACCCGATGTCGCGCGCCGAGAAGGCGAAGTGATCCAAGAGATAAAAGCGGCCGCGAAACCCGCGGCACTTCATTGCCGCGACGACGCGTTCGGAACGGTCCAGGCTGCGCACCAACAGCATTCCGACCAGATGGCCGATGGTGCGGTAGGTGTGCCAGTTCACCCGTGGCCGAAATCCGCGGACTTTCATCGCAGCGCGCAGTCGAACGTACTCGCGATCCAGCACATCCAGGTAGCGAACCGTAAACAGCAGCAAATGAATCAGCTTCTGCGGCATCTTCAAATGCCCCAAGGCGTGGCCCAGCGTGACGCTGTCCAATCCGGCCAGCAGGACGGCAACGCTCAGTACAATCGCGTTGGCTTTCAGGCCGATGACCAGGGCCAGCCGTCGACCATCCTCCGCGCTGGGCACCGGCCCCAATGTCGCGAGGGATGTCTCGCTACCCGCGACGGGAGATGAAGAAATCGGCTTCGCATCGTACGAGCCCCGCAGGTAACTTTGGAGGGCCAGGAGGACGAACAGCACGAGCACCAAGACGTTAACCGGCACCAGCCGCTTGAGGTTGCTTCGCGTGGCAGTCCCCGCCACGCACGCGCCGGCCACGACGAGTCCCAACGCCACACTCAACGTCAAAAGACCGCCTGAGATCGCTACGACACACGAAAACAGGACGACGGCGACGATGCGCGTCCGCGGATCGATTTCGTCCAGCAGCGATCCACGACACGCGGCTGCCGGCGCGGCTGCGGCGGTCGGTATCTCAAGCTTGGACGATGAGTTGAGTACGCCGGCCATGAATCCCTCACGCGTCTCTCGGTGAACGCTTGTTCCTGCGGCGGCCTGCCAAAAAATACGACAGCCCTCCGAGGATGCCAAGAATATACCCCACGCCTCCCAGCACGTCTTGCAGCCGTAACGCGGTTTTCCATCTTTCCAGATCCGCGCGGAGGGCCGAGATCTGCTGGTTCAACGCCCGGATTTCCGCTGCCAATTCGTGGGAAGAAGCGCCTGTCGCACGCTCCGTTCGGCCTGGGGACGCCAGCGGACCGGTCTCCGCGACCGGCCCGTTGGTTGAAATCGCCGACAGATCGGCAGGCAACTCCTCGGCGGCAACGGTATGCTCCGCTCGATGGCCAAATCCGCCGTCCGCCACGAACTTGTGCGTGCCGCGGAAACGAGGCTGGTAGGCGAACCGGCCCTCGCCGTCCGTCGTCGCCGTGTCCAGCATCCGGCCGTCGGGATCGAGGACGGAGACGGTCACGTTCTGGGCCGGACTGCCGTCTTGGTAGTAGACTTCGCCTTGAATCGTCTTGCCCTGACCCGTTGCAAAGACCGTCATCCTGTGGGCATAAGCTGCGGATGCCGGGATTACCCCCAGGACGGCCAGCGTCAGGATGATTCGCCCGAACCGGCGAATGCCACGACTGCAACTTGAAGTGCGGGCGTAACGCCGCGCAAAATCATTCATTGGAACACTCCGTCACCGGCGACGATTCTGCCCGCGGAAGCGTCAGCATTTCCGGCCGTACTTTGCGGAAAAAGGCCACCACGCTACCTGTCACCAAACCTTCGGCAACTGCGACGGCCAGGTGAAAGCCGAAGACCGCTTTTGCGGCCAACTCAAAAGCATCTCCAGCCATCCACAGCGCCGATGCCATCAAGAAGGCCGCGCCCAACATGCCCGCCGCGCCGGCGGCACAACCGGCCAGAAAAGCGACCGCGTCGTGGCGACAAGCCACGGCGCGGTGAAATAGATAGTAGCTGGCCACAGCCGGCAGCCCCATCGCCAGGGTGTTGACCCCCAGTGCCAGCAACCCGCCGTGCCCAAACAAGACAGCTTGTAACAGCAACGCGATCAGCAGCGCCGGGAACGCCGCCCAACCCAAAAGCAGCCCGACCAAGCCGTTGAGGACCAGATGGACACTGGTCACGCCCAGCGGCACATGGATCAGTGACACGACGAAAAACGCCGAACTGAACATCCCCACGCGCGGCACATGATCGTAATCCATCGCCCGCAGACCGATCGCCGTTCCGGCGGCGGTGCCGACCGCACCGACACACAACACGGCGATCCCTTGCGGCGATCCCGCCAAGACGGCTTCGTGAAGATGCATGGAATCGGCCTGTTAATCGGATTTCAATCTCAAATTTCAAATTTCACATTTGCATATTACGAATTGTCATATCGTAACACCCCGCAGGATACCGTAGTTCAGGAAAGTCTTCAAGGCCCTGGGCTAGCCCGGTTTTCTTCAGCGGCGATCAAATCGACGGGGCCTTGTCCAGCAGCCGCCGTTTACCCAGCCTTCTTTTTGTCCCCGTAGCGCCGTGGGAATTCCGGGTTTCCTCGTAATCCATTTGCCTACCCCGGTACGCGGACTTTCGCGGGTTCCCTGATGTCAGAACGGTCATAACATGAACATTGATGTAGGCGGGAAAGATGGGCGGCGATTTGAATCTCCAACTCGGATGGATGATGGGCATGATGGAAGTAACACTGAACATTACCGATGCTTGGCCGCGCACGGTGAATGTTGACTCGCCTGAATTCATTATCGGGCGCGGTGAGGACTGCGACCTTCAACTGAAGAGTCCTTTGGTCAGCAGGCACCACTGTGCGCTGATCCTCAAAGATGGCTGCCTTTACGTTCGGGACCTGGAAAGCCGAAACGGTACTGGCCTGAACGATCAGGTCGTAGTTGGCCAACGGCAACTTCAACATGGGGATCGGATATGGGTGGCGGCGACGCCAGTTGAGATTGGAATCCGAGAAGGCCGCCCCGCCGTGAGAAGAATGGTTCGAGGAGCCATCTGTCGCGCAGGGCGACGCTCTGGAGAATCCTTAAAATCGCGATGGCGCGACATTGCTTCGTTACGGAGGTAAGGATATTGGCCTGGTAACGCCGGATTTTATGACGCCGGACTTACCGACTGTTTGATGTTCTGAACTTTTTTGACCAAACGGGATGATCTGCACGGCCGGAGTTATTTCCTGCTGGTGCGCCGTTAATCCCGGCAAAGGAGACAGTCATGAGCGTGTGCGACATCTTGAAATGGAGCTTGATCACAACCTTGGTCGGATTTGGCGCCAACGTTAGTTTGTCGAATGCGATTGCAGCTTCGCGAGACCAAGCGGATGCCGAGCAAGGGGTGCACGTGCTCACCCGCGGGCCGGTACACGAGGCGTTTGCGGAAACGGTAACTTTCGAGCCCGAGCCGGGCATCGTGGCACCACAGGATCCGCCCGCCGACATCGAGGAACTGCCGCCTGATCAAAAGCCGGAAGGAGACGACGTTGCCTGGATCCCGGGCTATTGGGCATGGGACGACGAGCGCAACGACTTCTTGTGGGTCAGCGGGGTATGGCGCGCCCTGCCTCCCGGCCGCCAATGGGTCCCCGGGTACTGGGGCCAAACCTCGCAAGGCTATCAATGGACTTCCGGATACTGGGCCGACGCCACGGTGGAGGAAGTAGACTACTTGCCCGAGCCGCCTGCGACGCTTGAGGTCGGTCCCTCGACTTCCGCGCCATCGGCGAACAGCACGTGGTTGCCCGGCTGTTGGAGATGGCATCAGAGCCGGTACGTTTGGCGTCCAGGCTACTGGGCGACCGGTCATCCAAATTGGATTTGGGTCCCGGACCGTTACGTTTGGGCTCCTCGCGGCTATGTCTTCGTCAACGGCTATTGGGATTACACCATCGCCCGTCGCGGCATGTTGTTTGCGCCGGTCTATTTCGACCGAGGCATCTATGGGCGGCCCGGCTTCTCCTACTCGCCGAACACGGCGATCAATCTAGCCGCGTTCGTCACCCATCTGTTCTTGCGACCGCGTTACCACCACTACTATTTCGGCGATTACTACGCTTCCAACTATCTCGGCGCCGGCTACATGCCGTGGTTCTCGTTCCACTCCAGCCGTTACGGCTACGATCCGATTTACGCACATCACCGCTGGCATCATCGGCAAGACCGTGGGTGGGAACAACGTATCGCGGCCGATTTCCAGACCCGCCGCGAGGATGAGAGTCAGCGGCCGCCGCGCACCTGGGCGGACCAGCTGGCGCTCGGCACGACGGATGTACAAGCCGGCCGGGAAAGTCTCCTCGTCGGTACCTCGCTGGACCAGCTGGTCGAGAGCAGAAGGGACGACGGGCAACGCTTCCAGGCGGTAGACGAGGGAGAGCGACAAAGGTTCGGACAGCGTGGGCGAGAGATCCATAAACTTCGCGAGCAGCGACGGGATGTGGAAATCAAAGCCGCAGCTGAGGCCCCCGAAGAGCCCTCCGGCCAAGTCGCGCCCTTCAAAGCGAGGCTTCCAAAGTCCTCGATTGTGGCGCGGCCGGTCGATCAGCTGGGCGAAGACCGGGCACCGCCCCGTATCGACGAGGCGCCTCAACCCGATCCCAAAGTCGAACCCAAACCGAGACGCGATCGAACCACTCCGCCCACGTCACCGGGCGTCGAGCAACCGAAGCCGGGGATGACGCCGAAGGTCGAACGGCCGGGCGCGAAGGTTCAGCCAAAGGTCGAGCAGCCTGATCCGAAAGTTCAGCCTCAACCAAAGGCCGGTCAGCCTGAGCGGCAGCCTATGCCGAAGGCGGGTCAGCCCGAGCGGCAGCCGCAGCCGAAGGCGGGTCAGCCCGAGCGGCAGCCGCAGCCGAAGGCGGGTCAGCCCGAGCGGCAGCCGCAGCCGAAGGCAGGTCAGCCCGAGCGGCAGCCGCAGCCGAAGGCAGGTCAGCCCGAGCGGCAGCCGCAGCCGAAGGCGGGTCAGCCCGAGCGGCAACCGCAGCCGAAGGCGGGTCAGCCCGAGCGGCAGCCGCAGCCGAAGGCGGGTCAGCCCGAGCGGCAGCCGCAGCCGAAGGCGGGTCAGCCCGAGCGGCAGCCGCAGCCGAAGGCGGGCCCGCCGGAGCGGCAGCCGCAGCCGAAGGCCGGCCCGCCGGAGCGGCAGCCGCAGCCGAAGGCCGGCCCGCCGGAGCGGCAGCCGCAGCCGACGGCCGGTCAACCCGAGCGGCAGCCGCAACCGAAGGCGGGTCAGCCCGAGCGGCAGCCCTCGCCGCAACCCAGGGCCGAGCGGCCTGCGCCGGAGCGTCAGCCGCAACCCAGGGCCGAGCGGCCCGCGCCGGAGCGTCAGCCGCAACCCAGGGCCGAGCGGCCCGCACCGGAGCGTCAGCCGCGCCCGAACCAGGCGCCGCGAGGTGATGCAGGGGGAGGCCAGAAAAAGGGCAAGTCCCCGAACTGACGGCACTGCACCCGTTTGAACCAGCTGCGTGGTGCAAGTTTAGAACGTCTGACAAGGCGATGGCCCAGATGAGCGGCTGTATGGCCTACGCCTCGTATTCGGGGCTGAGGAAGGCTTCGCGACCTGTCAGGCATCCTGCCGCCGACGCAAGCTCGGCGGCATGGATGAGGATATCGTTACCGCTCATTCTTTTCATGGTTTTGCGGCACGTTCCACGCCGCCCATACCGCGACATGGTCGATGAAAGCTCCGGCTGGATGATCTCCTCTGGCCGGTCCATCCGGGCAAGTGCAGGCATTCTGCTTGAACGTATCCCATTGCGGCCATCGGACCAGCGAGGCGTGTCGCCGAACACAATCCGTCGCCGCTTGCGGCGGCATGGCCTGAAGGAAGTAGGGAAACTCCCGGGTGCAATTTGTTCGGCCAGCGGCGAGGATCAGTTTTGTGGCGCGGGGATGAGGGCAGGATTCCTGAGATTGCCCGGGACACGAAAGGCCATGCATGGGAAGATTTGGGGTAGATGTTAGCCGGGAGCTAGAAAATGAGGAGCGGAAGGCTCGTTTGGCGGAGGCCAACGAGGCACTGCGAGCGATCCGGGCTGGCAAGGGGGAAGCGCTCGCCGAGGCCGGACGGGACGTGGGCGCCGGCCGAACCGCAGCGTGTGGAACCGCAGCGTGCCGAGCGGCCGAGGAAACGGTCACCCAGCGAATGCACGAGACGATCCTGAGTGAAATGCAGGCCGGTTATTGGCTCGTCGACATGGAAGGCACCCTGCTGGACGTCAACGAGTCTTATTGCCGCATGAGCGGCTATCGTCGCGAAGAACTGGTTGGCCGGCATATCTGGGACTTCGAGACCCGTGAAACCGCTACCGAAATTCGGGGCCGGATCCTGCGCATCCGGGAACGGGGCAACGATCAGTTCGAGGCCCGGCCTCGGCGCAGGGACGGGACCCTGCTTGAGATTGAGGTGCGGGTCACGTATCTGCCGCTGGAGGGCGGCCGGATGGTGGCGTTTCTCTGGGACATTTCCGCGCGCCGGCAGCGGGAAGAGGAATTACGACGGCTGAATCGGATTCTGCTGGCTCAGAGCCGCAGCAATCAAGCGATGATTCGGGCCGAGACCGAAGCCATCTACTTGAACGAGGTCTGCCAGATCGTCGTCAACGAATGCGGCCATACGATGGTTTGGATCGGACTGACCGAACAGGACGCCGACCGGACCGTTCGGCCCGTGGCATGTGCGGGGTTCGAGGACGGCTATCTGGACGCGCTCAACGTCACCTGGGCGGACACGGAGCGGGGGCGCGGGCCGACCGGAACGGCCATCCGCACGGGACGGCCGTGTGTGTGCAGCGACATGCAGACCGATCCGCGGTTCGCCGTGTGGCGGGAGCAAGCGATCGAGCGAGGCTACGCCTCGTCGGTGGCACTGCCCTTGCGGAGTGGGGATCGGACGTTGGGCGCGATTACCATCTACGCTCCCCAACCTCGGGCGTTTCCGCCCGACGAAGTCCAATTGCTAAGCCGGCTGGCCGACGACCTCGCATACGGCCTCGCCGCGCTGCGTTTGCGCCAGACGCTGCGCGAAAGCGAGCAACGGGTTCAGCGCAACAATGCCCTCCTCCAGGGTATGAATCGGATTCTCCGGGGCGCACTGGACTGCGAGACCGAAGAGATCTTGGGGCGCACCTGCCTGGAGGTGGCCGAAGAGGTGACGCAGAGCAGGTTCGGCTTTCTCGCCGAAATCAATGCCGAAGGGCGGTTGGATGACATCGCTATCAGTGATCCCGGTTGGAATGCCTGCCGGATGGATCATCCCAGAGGACACAAGTTCGCGCCGCATGGATTCCTGGTCCACGGCATTCACGGCCGCGTACTAGTGGACGGCGCCGGGTTCTTTACCAATGATCCGGCCGCTCATCCCGATCGAATCGGCACGCCGGAGGGACATCCGACGCTGAACGCTTTTCTGGGGGCGCCGCTGGTGCACGACGGCAGGACCATCGGCGTGGTGGCGGTGGGAAACCGCGACGGGGGCTACGGGACCGAAGACTTGGAGGCGCTGGAGGCGATAAGTGTCGCAATCGTGCAGGCCCTCATGCGCCGACGGGCCGAGGAGGCGCTGCGCAAGGCCCATGCGGAATTGGAGAGTCGAGTCCAGCAGCGAACGGCGGAGCTTCGGAACTCGATGCGGGCCGTCGAAGCCGAACGGCAGCGATTCAGCGACGTGCTGGACCAATTGCCGGCCTACTTGGTGCTCCTCTCGCCGGACTATCGGGTGCCGTTTGCCAACCGGTTCTTCCGAGAACGTTTCGGCGACGCGCACGGCCGGCGCTGCTTCGAGTACCTGTTCAACTGCTCCCAGCCGTGCGAAAACTGCCAAAGCTACGTCGCGATGCAGACCAATGCCCCGCACCACTGGGAATGGCGGGGCCCGGACGGCCGCAACTACGATATCTACGACTTCCCTTTTAAGGACGTGGACGGGTCGCCCCTCATCCTGGAGGTGGGTCTCGACATCACCGAACGCCGGCAAGCGGAATTGGAACTTGACAGGCATCGCCATCGCCTGGAGGAACTGGTCCACCAGCGCACCGCGCAGCTGGAAGCGGCCAATACCCAGCTTCGCAAGGAAATCGCCGAACGCCAGCGCACCGAGGAGCGGACGAGTCTCCTCTCTGAAGTCACTGCCCAGTTGCTGGCCAGCGATCAGCCACATCAGATTGTCGAGACGCTCTGCCGTAAAATCATGCTCCATCTCGACTGCCACGTGTTCTTCAACTTTCTGGTGGACCAGCAGCGATTGCGGCTGAACGCCTGGGCCGGCATTTCGGATGAGGACGCCCGCCGGCTGGAGTGGTTGGACTACGGCACGGGAGTCTGCGGCTGCGTGGCGCGGGAAGAACGCCCGGTTGTGGCGGAACAAATCCAGACGACGGCCGACCCCCGGGCGGACCTGGTTCGCAGTTTGGGGATCCAGGCTTATGCCTGTCACCCGATCGTAAACCAAGGCCACGTCATCGGTACCCTTTCGTTTGGCTCGCACACCAAGCCGGCGTTCACGGCGGACGAATTGGATCTGATGCGGATCGTGACCGACCACGTAGCGCTGGCGATGCAGCGTGTCCGGTTGTTGGAAGCCTCGCAATCGCACGCTCGCGCCGCCGAAGCGGCCAACGCGGCCAAAGACCGGTTTCTGGCGAACGTCAGCCACGAATTGCGCACGCCGATGGGCGCCATCCTGGGGATGACCGAGTTGGCGCTTGGGACGCCGCTGCCTCCTCCCGCGCGAGAACACTTGACGATGGTCCAAGAAGCCGCCCAAGGGCTTCTGGAACTGCTCAACGAAATCCTGGATTTCTCGCGGATGGGTACGGGCCACTTTGAGCTGGAATCTACGGTGTTTCGCCCCCGCTCGATCTTGGACCAGACGGTCAGGACGTTGCGTGTCCAAGCGTCCAGGAAGCGTCTGCAGTTGATTTGTGACGTGGGGGAGGAATTGCCCTGCGCCTTGATCGGTGATCCCCTGCGACTCCGGCAGATCTTGACCAATCTCGTGGGCAACGCGATCAAGTTCACAGCCCAGGGCAAAGTGGTGCTGTGCGTGACGAACCTCGGGGCCGCCGCCGAGGCGGCCTGTGGTGACAGCGCGCCGCACATGGTGCTCCAGTTCTCCGTCGCTGATACGGGCATTGGCATTTCGCCCGCCGACCAGGAACGAATCTTCTCCCCTTTCACCCAGGCCGATGCTTCTACCACCCGGCAATATGGCGGCACGGGGCTGGGGCTGGCCATCGTCTCCCACCTGGTCGACCTGATGGGTGGGAGGATCTGGGTGGAAAGCGAGGTGGGCCGAGGCAGCGTTTTTCATTTTACAGCCCGTTTCGCACTGCCGACCGAGTTCGATGCAGCCGGTGGCGTCGAACCCGCGAGCGACGCACGATTGCAGGGGATACCGCTCTTGGTCGGCGATGAGAGTGCCGCGCGAGCCGAGCGATCAGCGTGCGACGAGCAACCGCACGGCGGATCGCAACTCGCGCCGCGGACGCTGCGGATCCTGGTCGTGGAGGATACCTTGCCGAACCAGCGGTTGACCAAGGCGATCCTGGGAGAACGCGGGCACTCGGTCCGCATCGCCGCCAATGGCAGGGAAGCAGCCGCTCTGGCCGGCCAAGAGGAGTTCGACCTAGTGCTAATGGATATTCAGATGCCGATTATGGACGGCTATCAAGCCACGGCCGCGATCCGTGCCCTGCCGAACCCGGCCCAATCCCAAGTTCCGATTGTAGCCATGACGGCCCTTGCCCTGCCTCAAGATCGCCAGCAATGCTTGGCGGCGGGAATGAACGCTTGCCTGACGAAACCGATCCAAAGCCGCAACTTGATCGAGACCGTCGAGCGACTGGCTCGTGACGCCTCGACATCTCCTCCGCTGCCTCCATCAGATCTCGGTCCGTTACCGGCCGCGCACCTCGAGCTGGCGACGCCGGCCGTCGCCGTCTTCGATCGAGCGGCCGCGCTGCGGCAATTGGACGGCCGAGAGGCTTTGTTCCGCGAGATGATCGCATATCTCGACCCGCAGACGGCGGAAGGGTTTGCTACGATTCGCCGGGCCCTGGCCGACGGCGACCCGGCCGCTGCCGGGCGAGCAGCCCATGCTCTGAAGGGCACGATCGTTTATCTGGGCGCGGCCCCGGCCCTGGACGCCGTGCGGCGCGTGGAACAGCTGGGCCGGAGCGGCGACCTAGCGGCAATCGGCCAAGCTTTTCGAGATCTGGAATACGAGGTAGGCCGGCTTCAGCGGGCTTTGGAGCCTTATCGAGCTGCTACGGGAGCTTGATCGCACTGTAAGATCGTCATGGTTCCTCGGCAGCCAGAATGGTCGGCGTTCGCCTACAACCCAGGATCCGGCAGGATCGCACAAGGCTTGGGCAACATGGTGTTGAAAGAATGTATATCGGCGGAGGTTCTGAATATGTTGACATTTCGCCAGCGTTGGGCATCTGTTTTGCACGTAAGGAGCGGTGCGTCCGCTATACTGCAAACGGTCAACAGGCGCGAGGCGTTCGTGCACGTTCGTTTACGTCAAGCCGACGGCGACGGGAACAAGGCGAATCGCGTTCATCTTGGCGTCAAATTAGTCCAGGGGGCCGTCTGGAGGGGGTGTGCGCGACAACGAAGGGCTTCAAGGGTCTCCCATGTCGAATGAAACCAAAACGGCTGCATCTGGTCGCGCCGACGCTAGACGCAACGAGCGAGCGTCCATGGAAATGCCGCGGCCCGGGCGGTCATTGTCCGTTTTGGTGGCTGATGATGTTCCCGCCAATCGTCGGATTCTCAAGAGTCTTTTGAGCCGGGCCGGATATGACGTCACCGTTGCTTGCGATGGTCGTGAAGCAGTCGAACAGTTTACGCAGGGCGATTTCGACGTTGTGGTGATGGATGTCAAAATGCCTGTATTGGAGGGCGGAGAAGCGACGGCCATCATTCGCCGAAAGGAGGCCGCCGCCAAACGGCACACGCCGATTGTGGCCTTGACGACACACCTCTCCCAAACCAGCTGGGACGAGTTAACCGAAGCTGGCGTCGACGCGATCCTGACCAAGCCGATCGACATGAAACGGCTGATCGCGGTGGTCGAGCGTGTGACGCGCGGAAACGAGGACGCCCGCGGAATGGACGGTCAATCCGCCTCGTCCGCACCACAGACGGGGCCGGGTGCGGTGCGCTTGGCGCACGAAGTGACGGTCGATTCGCTGCCGGATGAATTGCTGGCGGGTCGCCCGATGGTGGATCTTGAAGGCTCGCTGAAGCGGCTGGGGGGGGATCGCAACCTGTTTCTTGAATTCGTTCTGGTTTTCCAGGAAGACTCGCCCGGACTCCTCAAGGTCGTGCGCGATGGCGTGGCGAATCGGAATGGCCCGGTCGTCGAACGCGCGGCGCACAGCCTGCGGGGACTGGTCTCGAATTTCGGGGCTCAACCCGTCGTCCGCGCGGCTACGAACATGGAAGAGGTGGGCAAGGCGGAACAGTGGGATCGGGCAGATTCCATCCTGAACAGTTTGGAGAAAACGGTCGCTCGGCTGAACACAGCGCTGGACGAGTATCGTGCGTGAATGCCTTAGGGTGGTCGGCAGGCATTCGGTTGCGGTGCCGTTTTGGGCAAGGTGAAGCGAAAGGCGCTGCCCTGGTCCGGATCGGATTCGACCCAGATTCGGCCGCCGTGGTGCTCGACAATCCGCTTGCATAAGGCCAAGCCGATGCCGCTGCCGGGGACGTCCCGCGGATGGTGCAACCTGACAAACGCGTCGAAGATACGCTGTCGGTGCTCGGGCGGAACCCCCATGCCGTTGTCTCGGACATGGAATATCCAGTGCGCGGCGTCTTCGGCTGTGCTCTGAGAGGTGACGCCGACGTGGATGGCCAGGGGTTGGTCCGTGCGATACTTGACCGCGTTGCCGATCAGGTTCTGCAGGAGTTGGCGAAGCTGGACTTCGTTGCCGCGTACGGTGGGCAGGGGATCGTGGGTGAGCGTCGCGCCGGCTTTCTTGAGCGCCGTGCGCGAGAAGACGTACGCCTGATAGAAGACGGCTTCGAGGTCCACCTCGTCAAATCCTTGATCGCCGCAATCCACACTCGCAAAGTCGAGCAGTTCGTTTACGAGTTCCATCATGCCACGGATCGCAACTCGCGCATCCTGAACGAATTCCTGCGTCTCCGGATCGAAGCCGGCTGCATGTCTCTGTTCCAAGACATCCAAGCACGACACCACGACGCATAACGGCGACTTGACGTCGTGGGCCGCCGTGTGGGCAAAATTACGAAGATGCTCGTTGCTGCGTTTCAGGGCTTCGTTTAATGCCGCCCGCTCGCTGGTCTGGCGGTGCAACGATTGGCGCATGTGGTCGAACGCGTCGGCGAGCATTCCGATCTCGGCGTTCTCGACGCAGGGCACCGTATGGGAGAGGTCGCCGGTCTGCTGGACCTGCCGGGCGTAATCGGTCAAGCGGCGCAGGCTCCGCGTGATGCGTTGGCCGGTCAAGTAGGTGACGGTTACGCTGATGAGCAATCCGACGCCGCCCAGGCCCAGCAGCGTATTGCGGGCGGTGATGTAGGTGGTGCGGCTTTCCTCGTGATACGCCTGCAGGGCGGCCTTGTTTTTCGCCAAGATGGCATCCAAGATCTGTTCGCATTGCACGGCCAGCGGGTCGCCGATTTCGCTGGCAAATTGGTAGACGAGGAAATTGCCTTTCGTTTCCATGAGCTCCCGCATCTCGGCCAGCGTTCGCACGTAATCCTGGAACGCTTCTTCGGCGAGGTGGAGCCAAGGCTGTTCGCTCTCCGCCGCCAGCGCATGCAGCGTTTCGAGCCGCTCGTGCAATTCGTTTTGCAACGGCTGCAAGGCATTTTCGTGCTGAACCATGTCCTGCTCCGTCGTGGCCAGCAACATTTCCTTCTCGGCCTGCTGGAGTTGAGCGGTGCCGCGGATCAGTTGGGCGACCAAGTTCATCTTCATCCCCAGGGTCGCAAGCTCGGCTTGGCTGGCGCCGCCGCGCATGGCTTGAAACCGTTCCTCCGCGCTCTCCGCGACGGCGGTCAAGGCCCGCTCGAGCCGTTCGAAGGATTCGTGCCCTTTGCCGAGCGCCAGTTCGGTGGCACGGCCGTGCGAGTTGATCCGGGCAAAGTCGCGCACGGCACGGTGGTTCTCGTGCCACTCCTGCCACGTCCCGGTGAAGCGTTCCAGTTGCCGCCGCTCGTCCTCGTTCACGAGGGCGCGCAGCCGTTCCTCGTGCTGCTGCATCGTCGCCACCAACTCGTCGATGGCGGCTTCGCTGCGCGCCATCGCCTCCGCCTGTCGAGCCAAGATCAAATGCTTTTCGGCACGCGTTACCGAAGTCAGATCCTGTTTCAGCATGACCGCCAGCTTCACTTTCTCTGCCGAGTAATCGACAATCCGGGTCAGTCTGGCGTTCAATACGTGAATTCGCTGCAGCCCGCTTACGGCGATTCCTACGACGACGATCCCGACGACGACGGTGGCCGCCAGCAGTCGCCAGCTGAGCGGAATTCGCGCTCCGAAGCGGTATCGCTCCGCGCCCACAGAGGATGAAGGCAGCGGCGCGGCCGCGCTGTGCAAAGGCGCGAAAACGAACGTGGAGCGGCTCGCGGTGCCCGCGGGCAATTCCGGCAAGGATCGAGTCTTCACAGCGGTCATCAGGTGGTTACCCCCAAGCAGACCTGTCGTCCCATCACCTTGCTTCGCAATTGGCCGCTTCTCCCTGCTGGACGACATGGCCGATCGAGATGCCCAGGCAGCGGATCTTGTGCCTCAGGCTGCCGCGGGTGATGCCCAGTCGCTCCGCCGCCTGGGATTGATTCCCGGACGCTTCGCTCAGCACCCGTGTAATCAAATAACGTTCCATCATTTCCACCGTCTCGGCGTACAGATCACACGAGCCGGCACTCTGGCGTTCGTCGACGAACTGCTTCAGATCGCTGGATCGCAAGCAGTCATCGGAGGGCGATTTCCCTGGGAGCGGATGATTTTCCCGCACCAACTCGGGCAGGAATTCAGGCAGCAGCACCGGTCCGTTGGCACGCAGCACCGTCTTCTTGAGCACCGTCTGCAACTCGCGCACGTTGCCCGGCCAGGCGTACTGCCGCAGCATCGCCAGCGCTTCGGGCGATATGCCATGGATCGGCTTGTCCAACACCTTGCTGAACATATTGAGAAAATGCTCGGTCAGCAGGAGAATGTCGTCTCCTCGTTCGCGCAGCGACGGCAGATTGATGCGGTAGTCGTTCAAGCGGTGGAATAAATCTAAACGGAACTCACCCTTGGCGACCATCTGCTCCAATTCGCGATTCGTGGCGGCAAGGATCCGCACGTCGGTCTCAATCGTCTCCGCACCGCCGACGCGCTCGAATTTTTGCTCCTGGAGCAAACGCAGCGCTTTGCTCTGCACCAACGGCGACATGTCGCCGACCTCGTCCAGGAAGATCGTGCCTCCGTTCGATTGCTCGAACTTGCCGATTCGCCGCCGGTCGGCGCCGGTGAAGGCGCCTTTCTCGTGGCCGAACAAGTCGCTCTCCAGCAGCGTCTCGGTGAGCGCCGCACAATTGACCGCCAGGAACGGTCGCCCTTTGCGGTGGCTGTGGTCGTGGATCGCCCGGGCGACCAGCTCTTTGCCGGTTCCGCTTTCGCCGTAGATCAGAACCGTGACATCCCGCGAAGCCACGCGGCCGATTTCTTTGTAAACCTCCAACATGGGAGGGCTTCGGCCGTACATTGCGTGCCCGCTGCCGTTGGCGGCGTGTTCGCCCGTCTCCGACAACTTGATCGGCAACTGCGCCGCATGCCGCGCCTCCAAGGCTCGCTCGACAACGTTTTGAACGTGTTCGATGTCCAGCGGTTTGAGCAATACGTCATAGGCCCCCAAGGTCATCGCTTGGATCGCCACATCGCTCGAGTCAGAAACCGTGATATACACTAGGGGCACGCCCGGATCGACCGCACGCACCTGGTCGGCAATGTCCAGCCCCGATAGATCGGGCAGCTTGACATCCAGGAGCACCACGTCGGGGTGGCGCTGGCGGACCGCCTCGAGACCTTGAGTTGCCGTGGTGGCCGTCCAGACGTCCGTTCCTAACTCGCATAATGCCCGTTCGATAAGGCGCAGGACCGTACGATCATCATCCACGACTAGGACGCTCGACATTGGAGATCTCCTGGGACGCGATGAGCCGGGAATGGCAGATCGTCAGCCTATTCTAGTCGTGTTGGTCGATTCGACCAGCGATCGATCGTCAGCCAACCAGGGAAAGGCTGAGCCAGCGAAATGGCCCGTTGCTAAGCTTCGCAGCCTTGCCCAGTTACCAGGAGTACCGAAGCGTTCCATTAAGATCAACAGCGGAAAAAAAAGCGAGTCCTTTTACGCGAAGTCGTCTATCACGCCCTGGATCCGCTGGACTCGCGGAGCCAGGGCCGTCTTCCCAGCAGACTCCACGACCGCCCCTGGCGGCGTGAAGCCTGAAAAAAACAGTTTTCCAAACAAACTAGCGACGGACCCGCACGTTTCGGTGGTGCCCATGACGATGATGGCCGTTTCGGCGGTGGTGACCGCCACAATGCGTCGTTCCGGAGTCGTAATAGTAGTCGCCTCGTTGAACGGCTCCGTTGCGTTGTCGCGGCGACTGGTCCGGGCCGCGGAAGAACTGCTCTTGACGTCCGCTCTCATCGCTGGGCGACCGCGGCGCAACATCGACCCAAGTATCGTGCAACTGGCCGTTGCGGCGATACTGAAGCTGAACCCGACCGTCCGCTTCCGCGGCTCTCCATCGGTTATCGAATTCGGCTTCGCTCGCTACCGCCAGGCCATTGATGGAAATGATCTCGTCGCGGGCCTGCAGTCCTGCCCGAGCCGCGACGCTGTCAGAGGTGACGTTGTTGATGCGGAGGATCCCGTCGCTCGCGCTCAAACGTGCGCCAAGCTGGTTGCCGGCTGAACCAACGGCTCGCGCGCGCGAACCGGCTCGGACATTTGCATCCGGAGCTGCATTGGCGTCCACATTCGCGTCCACATTGGCATCCGTACGCGGGGCCGCATTGGCGTCCACATTCGCGTCCACATTGGCATCCGTACGCGGGGCCGCATTGGCGTCTGCAGTCGCGTCCGCCTCGGCGTCCACATTCGCATCCGGAGCCGCATCGGCCTCCGCTTCCATTTCCACCTCGCCTTCGGCTCGCGCCTCGGCCGCCGCGGGGGCCTCCGCTGCCGCGTCCTGGTTCTCGGGCACAGCCTCGGTCACCGGTGGCGCCTCGGCTGGTTGGGCTGCCACTGGAGACGCAACCAGCAGGCCGACGAGGCCCGCAGTCAAGAGCATTGTCGCCAGCACGCTCGCTCGGCGTGCCCACCAATCGATCTTTACTTTCCTCATCATCACGTTCCTTTCAAATGAGATGTCCAAAAACACTTGATGGCATTTGCCATCCCCCCTGACGCCGACGGATTTACCTGCCGCAACATCCCGGCGCGCGCCGTTGAACCGGCGTCTTCAGCAAAGCCCGTGCCACGTTCGTTTTCGTGGATCAGGAGACCTCTGGCGGTGATCGTGTGGCCCATCTCGCCGGTGGCACGGTTGCGAATCCTCAGAATGGAAGGAGCCGCCAGATTGCAGGACAACCAGACTGACCCTGTGACGACCAGTGCGGGTTACACCAGGACGGACGGCAAGCTCGATCAAGCACGACTGTGTTGGAAAACAAGAGAAGGTCGAGAAAACGTCGAAGCGCGGTGTCGGCCGGCGCGGCGGAGGGATCGTTGCGTTTAACGCTTTCAGCGCGATTCCATTTCGGGACGCTACGGCGATCCCGCTGCATCCTGCTGAGCAGCCTCTCGCTCCAGCCCCGGAACGCACTTCGCGAGCAGTTCCCAATGGGAATGGTACAACGCGAGCAGGCCTCCGCCGTAGTTCGCCAGCAGATCCCGCCGTCGCACCCTCTGCCAATCCTGCAAATTCCTGATCCGCAGTTTCTTTGCCAGCCAGCGGATATATCGTTTACAGTTGTCCAGATCGGTCCAGAAACCGGCTGGCACCCTGGCGAACTTCCATTCGTGCCAGGTGTGTCGAGGGAAGCAGTCCTGAAGTGCTGCCACGGGCGAGCCACCATAGCGTTTTAGAAGTTGATTGCCGTAATTGGACTTGAAGTCGTCGGTGGTCACGGCATACCAGTCTTCCCGGGTTTGAAAGCCCAGTTCGGTACCCAGCCACCGCATGTACCGCCGGCGATTTTTCCGCTGGTCCCAGAATCCTTTGGGAGTTTTGTCGAACATCCACTCCTTCCAGTCATACTCCGGCAGGTAGCTCATGATCGCGGCCGAGACGGTGCTGTCGTAATGCAGCAGGAACGCACCGCCGCCGTTATCTCGGAAATCTTGGTTCGTGACGTGATACCAGTCCGAAGGCTCGCGAAGGCCCAGCCGCTGGCCGAACCACTGCATGAAGACGCGGTGATTCTTGCGGTCTTGCCAGAAACGGCGGGGCGCCATCTTGAACAGCCACTCTTTCCAGTCGTAGTCCCGATACGTGTCTTCCACGGCGGAAATGGCCGAATCATGCCAGTGGTGCAACAGCCCCCCGCCCGCATTTCGTTTGAAATCGTCGGTGGTGATGCGATACCAATCCTGGCGGCCGTGAAGGCCGAGGCGTTGTCCCAACCAGCGCAAGTACAGTCGCCGGTGCTTCGGCTGGTCCCAGAATCCATTGGGAACGCGGCCATCGAGCCAGATCGCTTCATGCCGCTCGACGCGTGCCTCCTCGTGGGTCTTGCCCCCTGGTGCCCGCCTGCGGCGAGGCGCCAACGACTCGCTGTCTGGCATCGTTTCTGCGCCGGTCTCGTGCCGTCGAGCGGTTCTCGTCGCCTTTTTGATCACCGGATCTCTCTCCCTGATTTCTACGGCTCGCGCAGTCAATTCGTGTTTGGACACGCGGGGGCTCGCATTGACTGGCCGTAAAACGGACGCAGCCCCGAAACGACCACTTACCCTAACTGTAGGCGTGGACGTCGGAAGCGAGGATCATAGAAAGGCGCAGTTCGGGCTGCGGGAATTCATTAGCCAAGACTAGTGGAATGAACTGGCAACGGGCTCCAACTCGTCGGGCTTGTGTCCGGACATGCGGTACCCGACTACAAGAAAAGGCCCGTCCCGTCCCGGCCCGTCGTCATAGACGCACAAACGGCCTTGACCATCGCTGTCCCCGGCGATCCGGGAACCCCGTATGCGACGCCGCCAGGCGCGAGCGCCTGACCGGATCCCGGAAATCACGATCCGTCAGGCGCCTGATCCGGATCAAACCGGCAACGCGATTTCTCGGCCTTCTTTGTCTCGGCAGTCGATCTCAAGGTGTTCGGGGTACAGGCCCTCGCCTCCGAGGATTTGCACGACCAGGTTGCCTTCGTCTTCCAGCCGGGTGAGTTCTTTGCGTTTCTTGTTATTCAGGTACGATGCAACTTCGTCGTTGACGCGCACGGTCACGCGGGCGGCTCCGGGCTGCTGACTGGCCAGCATCAGCATCCGCACGACTTCGATCGCCATGCTTTCCGCCTTCTTGACCACGGCTCGACCGCTGCAGCACGGACAGTCCATGTAGACGCTGCGTTTGAGGCTGGGGCGGACGCGCTGCCGCGTCATTTCGATCAGGCCGAACGGGCTGGTCCGCAGGATTTTGACGCGCGCCCGGTCGCGGCGCATCGCATCCCGCAGTGCCCGTTCGACGCCGCGGCGGTGTTTTTCCCGGCGCATGTCGATGAAATCGTTGACGATCACGCCGCCCAGGTCGCGCAGCCGCAGCTGGCGGGCGATCTCACGGGCGGCCGTCAGGTTCAGCTGATAGGCGGCTTCTTCCGCCGAGTCGTCGATGCGAAAACTGCCGCTGTTGACGTCGATGGCCACCAGCGCTTCGGTCTGATCGATCACGATCGTTCCGCCGTGCTTCAACGCGACTTCGCGTTTGTGGATTTGTGTGATTTCATGTTCCAGCTTGTACTTGTGGAACAGCGGCTCCCGGCCTTCGTACTGGTGCAGACGGTGAACGTAGCGGGGCATGACCAGCTGTAGGAACACCTTGGCGCGCTCGTAGGCATTGGGTTCATCCACGTAGATCGCATCCACGTCGGAGGCGAACATATCGCGAATGGTGCGGATGATCATGTCGCTTTCTTCGTAGATGTCGATCGGCGCCGGCTGCTTGCAGACGCGGCGCACGATGACTTTCCAGAGCCGCACGAGATAAGCCAGATCGCGGGATAATTCCTTCTTGCTGCGTCCCTGGCCGGCGGTGCGGACGATGAAGCCCAGGCCCTTGGGAGGATTCAACTCGAGCATCGTGTCGCGGAGCTTTCGGCGTTCCTCGTCGTCTTCGATCTTCCGCGAGACACCGACGCGGCCCAAAGCGGGCATCAAGACCAGGTAGCGGCCGGGAATGCTGATATACGTCGACAGCGTCGGACCCTTGGTGCCGATCCCCTCCTTGATGACCTGGACCAGCACTTCGTCGCCGCGGCGAAAGATCTCTTGGATGGGCGGCTTGAACCGCGGGCGATTGCCCGGGCGCGCGGCTCCGCGACGACGGCGGGCCGGTTGCTCCGCGTCCTCGTCCTCGTCATCGCCGCTGTCGTCTGACTCACCGTCATCGATATCGTCCAAACGCCCTCCATTGCCGCTCGCCGAGGCGTCTTCCGGCGAGTAACCGCCTTGGCGAAAATACTGGGGTTCGACGTCGCTGATGTGCAAAAAGCCGTTTCGGCCGACGCCGAAATCCACGAAGGCGGCTTGAATCGTGGGCTCGAGATTGACGATCCTCCCTTTGTAGATATTCCCCACGTAGTTGTCCTGGCTGGCGCGCTCGATGTACAGCTCTTCCAGCACCCCGTCCTCAACGATCGCAATCCGGCACTCCTCCGGTTGCGACACATTGATCAGCATTTCCTTCCTCATGCGATTTGTTTCTTCTTTCCTCGTTAGAGTTATGCGGTCGAACGGCAAGCTCCACGCGCGTGCGCGTGAGGCAGCAGCCGGCGCTTTCCAGTTGGGCCACGCCCAACGCTTCCAGCACCTCGCGCGGACGCGCGCCCCGAGGCTGGCCGGCGGCCAGACAAAACCGGAGCTTGCCATCGTGGAATTCGAGTTGGTCGAGACCGGCCTTGAGATCGGCCGGTTCGTCGGCACCAACTCGCGGGCACCAATACGCAGACGCGGCCTGCAGCTGTGCGATCTGTTCGATCAGTCGCGGACCGTAGGCCGGGGGAATGGGTAACTCGTAGCTGACTCGCTGGATTTGCGGTTTGGCGTCGGCTCGGCTGACCGAGAGCATCTCGGCGGCTTCCAGTCCGGGCGGAGCCGTCCGGTCCAGACGCTGCCGCAGTTCGACGAGTTCGAGGGGTTCGGTTAACTCGAACTCCAGCACCTCGTCGAGCGCTGCGATGCCCAAGGCCAGCGCGGACGGAAAGTTCAGTTTGGGCTTGGGATGAAACCCCTCACTCCGGCGCAATGGCAACCCGGCCCGGCGCAGCCAGCGTTCAAACGTGCGCACCAAGTCGTGATGGCTAATCCAGCGAATATCGTCCCGCTTGCGAAAACGCAGGCGAACGCGAAAATAAATCATCGAGAGCACCCGTGGTTCAGCTTCGGCATGACCGTTCGGCCAGCCATCGCCGCAACCGTTGCTTTCTGTCGGGGATCAGAGGCCGAGCTTCTGATACTCCGCGCGCAGAAAGCTTTCAATGGCCAGGGCATTGTCCAGCGACATGACACGGGATGCGATGGTCTCGCACTCGGTCATCGTAACGCTGCGACATACCCGCTTGATTTCCGGGATGGAACTTGGCGGAACGCTCAGTTCGCGGAGTCCCAGTCCCAACAATAACATGGTATAAATCGCTTCGCTGCTCATCTGACCGCACAGGCTGGCCTTGATGCCGGCCTGGCGAGCGGCTTGCAGCGACGCGACGATCATGCGCAACACGGCCGGATCGGCCGCTTGGTACAAGTCGGCCACGCTGGCATTGCTGCGGTCCACGGCCAGCGTGTACTGAATCAGGTCGTTCGTGCCGATGCTGATAAAATCCACTTCCTTAATGAAACAATCGATCATCATGGCGGCGGCGGGGGATTCGACCATCATGCCGACCGGCAAGTCGCGGCGAAACTCCGCGCCCCGGGCGTCCAATTCGTCCATCGCCTCGGCCAACATCTCTTTTGCCCGCCGCAATTCCGTCAGCGTCGTAATCAAGGGGAACATCAGCCGCACGTCCCCCAGCAGACTGGCGCGCAACACGGCGCGCAACTGGGGCAGGAACAGCGACGGGTTGCGGAGCGACAGGCGGATGCTGCGGAGCCCCAGGACCGGATTGCGTTCCGGCTCCATTTCCGCCGTCGCGTTACCAACCTTGTCGGCGCCAAGATCCAGCGTGCGAATCACGACCGGCCGCCCCTCGACCGCCCGCACGACGTCGGCATAGGCCTGAAAATGATCCTCTTCGGACGGTTCCGCGTCGCTGCCCAAATACAGGAATTCCGTCCGGTACAAACCGATCCCGTCCGCCCCTCGTTCCAAGCAGACGGGTGCCTCCAGCGGAAATTCGATGTTCGCCATCAAGTGGATGCGGATGCCGTCCTTGGTCTCAGCCGGCACGTCCCGCAGCAATTGCAACTTTGCGGCCAACGATCGCTGACGCTCGCTTTCCCGACGATAGCGGGCCACCGTCTCGTCGTCGGGTTGAAGAATGACGCTCCCGCTGTGACCGTCGGCGATCACCAGGTCGCCCGTGGCAATCTTGGCCAGAAACCGGCCTACGCCGACGATCGCGGGGATCTCCAGGCCCTTGGCCACGATCGCCGTGTGCCCCCCCCGCGCCGCCGATCTCGGTGACGAAGCCTTGGACAAATTCCGGATTGAGCCGCGCCGTCTCGCTGGGCGTCAGGTTGTGCGCGATCAGCACGATCGCGGACGTCAGATTCGCCAATTCTTCCTGCGGCCGTCCCGTGAGGTGCCGGAGCAGGCATCGTTCGAGATCGACCAAGTCGTGGGCCCGCTCGGCCAGAACGGGATTCGGCGATTCCCGCAGCCGATTGGCGAAAACTCCCAGCGTCGAGTTGACGGCGTATTCCGCCGAATAGTTTCGCTCGCGAATCAGACTCTCGACCCCCTGCCGCAGTCCGGGGTCCCGCAGCATCTGCAAGTGCGCGTCGAAGATCGTCCCCACCGCTTCGCCCAACTGGGCCGTCACCGAATTGCGATTCGCCTCGACTTCTTCGGAGGCCGCCTCAATCGCCGTGCTGACGCGGCGCAATTCGTCCTCGACTGCCTCGCGCAGGACGAAATGACGGGGAAAGAAAAACCCCTCATTGTCGATGACCAGGGCCTTGCCAATGGCAATTCCCGGCGAAACCGGTATTCCTTGCAGTATCTGCATCAGACCCCATATCGGCGCTGCCTCCAAGCCCCTTGCCGGTGCTCGGCCGCCGCCGTCATCTCTGATTTGTTATCGGCGCCCCTTCGGCACGCCGCCGCTCACTTCGTCACGCTGCCTTCGGCCAACGGCAACTCCTGCTCCGGAGGTGTCTCTCGTTCGATCACCGGCGCCAGGGCCTCGATGGCCTGCTTCGCGTCCCGCCCCCGCGCGATAATGGTCAACACCGTGTCCTGCGTCGCCGCGAGCATCAAGATCTCCAGCACGCTCTTGCCGTCGACGCTCTGACCGTCCTTGACAATCTCGATCGAGGCTTCGTACCGCCCGGCCAGGCGGGCAAAAAGGTAAGCCGGACGAATATGGAGCCCGCAAGGATTGGCGACCCGAACGTCTTTTTGCGAAATGGTGTCCACCATGAGATTAACCACGCCGCCACGCCGTCAACGGCCTAGCCTTGATTGCTGTCCGCCTCGTCAAGCAACTGCTTGATATCGTCCACCGACTTGGCCTCTTTGAGGAAGCGGCAGAAGGTGTCGTCGCGCAATTGGCGGGAGATGTTTTCCAACGCCCGCAGATGGTCGCCCGGACGATCCGGAGGAGAAACCAACAAAAAGAAAATCTGAACCTTCTCGCCGTCGAGACTGTTGAAATCCACGCCGTCCCGACTGATTCCCACCGTCCCGATCAAACGATTGACGCTGGCGTGCTTGGTATGCGGAACCGCGACGCCGCGCCCAATTCCCGTGCTGCCCAATTCCTCCCGCTTCATCACCGCTTGGACGATTCCCTCCTGCTCCTCGGCCTTGACGCCCGCCGCAGCGACCAGCGCGGCGACCATCTCCTCCACGACGCCTCGTTTGTCCTCCGCTTTCAGATCCGCGCGGACCGCCTCCACCAGAATAAAACTCGAAAACTTCATATCAGATGCCCTTTCCATCGAAACTTGTCGGTCTCTCTTCAAACCGGCGCAAGGCGCCGAACAGACGGCAACACCGCTTACTCTTCCTCGGCTTCGCTCGGCTCTTCGGCCTCCAGGTCGTCGCTCGGCTCTCCGGCTCCGACACCCTTTGCTCCGCGCGCATGATGCCCTCTGCGTTTGTCCTTATGCTTGCGTAATTGCTGCTCCAGTTTATGAATTGTCGCGTCCAGCGCCGCAATGACGCTCGGCGCGCTGTCCGTCGCCAGAAAGTCATCCGTCCGTTCGACGGAGACGCGTAACTCGACAATTGGCGAGTCGCGGTGTTCGAGGTCCACCGTCACTCCAATAGCCGTCACACGATCAAACAGACGCTTGAGCTTCTCTACCTTGTCCGTAATCTTGACTTGAGTTTCCGAACTCAGATGACCGTGCCGCGCCGAAATCTTGACTTGCACCGAGTGACCCTCCTTTACGCACGTTTCCACGTGCTCCCTGGGGGAGCAGCTTATGATGACGCATCGAAACCAACAACACCGCAAACGGCCTCGCCCGTTCGCCTCGTGACCCGGCCTCGATACGGGAATCCACAAGAGCATCAGTCTATTCGTTCCGGTACGTCCTAAAAAGGGGCTCTAGCGGGATCCGGCACCGAAAAACAACCTAATAAAATAATGGAATGCGTCCAGTGTTACATGCCCGGTTATCCGGAATGTTCATTTTCTTATCGCGGATGTTGCAGAGGAGAAGGCGGCGATTCGTACGCAATCGCTCCGCTTTGCAGCTGTTCTTTCCAGCGCTGAATACTGGATTTACGCCTGGCTGCCGAGCCCTCGGGCATGTAGAGCAATGTTTTTTTTGTGATTCGCTGCAGGTTCTCGAATGCAAACACGCGGATGTGCAGCGAATCATGATCCAGCAAGTCGACGAGGTGCCGATCGGCTCCTTCACGCAATTGCTCGGGGCTGTACCCCCAGCTTAAACGGTATAATTCGGCCGCATCGCCGCCGCAAAACGCTTCCAGAACTTGCCGCACTCGGGCGGCGGTTTCCGGACTGCGCAACAGGGATTGGCGCAAGACGCTGTATTCGGCCGACCAGTAGGGACGTTGGCGATCGTCGCCGAATTCCTTGACCAGTGTCTCGAAGGAGTCCAGATAAGCCAGACAGCGTGCCGCCAGGGAACGAATTTCGGATTTCCGGTCTTCGGTGCGTTCCCGCAAGGTGAGGCTCACCGGCCGATCCGGAGTGATAAAGGGTACCAAGGCATCCGATGCAAGGCGATCGACGTCGCGCACATCGGTCCCTTGCATCCAGGCCGGAGGTTGGATAACGGCCATCGTTTCCGCTTGGTCGCCGACGATCACGCGGACCTGCCCCTGTTCGATGGACATCGCGCTTTCGGAGTCTGTCGCCTGCCAAAGGATGCGGCCGATGGTGGTATAAAGATGAACGACGGTCCAGGCGGATTCGAGTTCCGGATTGAGGCCGGGCGGCAGGTAGTGCGAGACCTCAACGCCCATCTCCGACGCAGCTTCTTGGAATGTCACGCTGCCCTTGCGGCCGGCGAGATCCAAGTGAATGCGGGCTCCGGCCACACCCGCCGTCGCGATCAGCGCTCGGCCGTATTCGATCGCCAATTCCGGCTCGCCCCGGACGTTATGCGGCTTGGTTTCAATCGACGAAGGACCGGTGAACACGACCTGCACTCCCGGCGTCAAGACGATCTCCGGCCGGTACGTCGGGAGCACCAACAGGCGGTCGCCCGAGAATAATTTCGTCCGGGCCGGCAGACGGAAGCAGTCGGCGGATTCCGCCACGTACCGGACAAGAAAGTTCGGCTCGGACAACTTGACGTACCCGACGTCGACCGGTGCCGCGGATGCGTCCGGCGACGCAACAGGATCGTCTCCATCTGGATGCGGCTGGGTCGGATCACTCAAGCCACCGGGCGCCGGTTCGACCCCGGGAACCATATCGTCCTGCCGGGCCGTCGGGAGAGGTTCGCCGGCGTCTGCTTCAGCGGGACGGTCGGCGGCCGCCTCCGTGTCGGCGGCGGGAGGTCCATCGGTCGGGGGCGTTTTCCGATCCGGCCGCTGATCCAGCGCGTCGCCAGAGGGCGGCGATGGTTTCGCGCCCGGCGAGGGCGCCGTCGCCTCCCACGGGTCATCGACGGCAGTCTTGGGGGCCGTTTCTTTCGGCGTCACAGCGTCCTGGTCCGGGGCCGGCGATTGCGCGGGCCGATCGACGCCCGGCTCCGAGCCCGTCTCCGATCCGCCTGAAGGTCCCCGGACGACGTCGACGGCGGGGGAAACGCTCAGCAACCGCATCAGCGGATGATGGCGATCGAAAGGCCCCATGGCCCGCAGGGCGACGGCGGACAGCACGAAGGCCAGCAAGAGCGTCATCGCCAGCGGCTTCCATTTTCCACGCTGTCCGACCCGCAGGTACTCCGGGACCTCGAAAGGTTTTCGCACTGGTGTGATCACGGTTTGCGGGGGTGGCGAAGGCGGGATCATTACAGCCGGTGGCGGGATTGGTGCGATATAGGCCGCGCCCGCCGGATCTTGGCTGACGGCTCGATCGTCCGCCGGACGCCGGGCGGCAGCAACCGGCCTCCCATCGCCCGGGATGCCGATCCGGCCAATGCGATCCACGAGGCCCGCATCCACTTCGACCGTTCCCTTGATGTACAGCGCAAGAATCTGGTAGCAGGCGGCTACCTCGGCGAGGTGAACATCCGATTCGACGCAGACTTTTTCTAGCTCCGGAACTCGATCGGGCGGCAACTCGTTGTCCAAGTATTCGGCCACGGAATTGGGGTCCAGCCCGATCCCGCGCCCTTCCAAGTTGGGTGCCCCCAGGCGTTGCCGGCTCGTGGCGCTGCGTATGCGATGAACCAGACCGGTGGCAAACTCGCTCTCCTCAATCTTTCTGCGAAGCTCCTCGATTTCCGCCGGATCTTCGATGATGCCGTTCAGGTACGCGAGCATGTTGCGCAGCGTGAGTCTCATGGCAAAACCTCGATGGGAGAGGTGAAAAAGTGCATCTGACTGACAAGGTGGACGCCGACGTATCATTTGCGGCTGGCGAAAGGATCTCCCTCTCGCTGGCGCTGCTGGATACAATGGACGATTACGCTATTGATTTAGTGGCCCGCCGTAGCTCATTTCGTACTCGATCGACTGAAATTTTCCGATTTCGTTGGAAGGCCGAAACTGGCAACTCATGAATTCAGCCTCTTTACCAGGATCGCCCATTTGTCCATCTAACGGCTTTGATGTCCTGTATGAGGAAGGTCCCTGCCTAGTGGTCGTCAAGCCGGGAGGCGTGGCGACTCAGGCGCCGCCCGGAATTGACAGTCTGGAGGTTCGGGTAAAAGAGTTCTTGCGCATCCGCGACGGCAAGCCGGGCAACATCTATCTTGGTGTTCCCCATCGGCTGGACCGGCCTGTTTCGGGCGTGCTGGTGTTGGCGCGGCATGTCCGAGCCGCCCGGCGGTTGGCTGAGCAGTTCGAAGCACGTACCGTGCGGAAGACATATTGGACGGTGGTCGAAGGGCAAGTTTCGCCGGAGGCGGGGACATGGACCGATTACCTGCGCAAGGTCCCGGACGCGGCTCGGGTCGAGCGAGTCGCGTCGGACCACCCGGAGGCACGTCAGGCAGTGCTCCATTACCGCATGTTGGATACAGACGGGTGCCGCTCGTGGCTCGAAATCGAACTCGAAACCGGGCGAATGCATCAGATCCGAGTTCAAGCCGCCTGTCGCGCGCATCCAATTCTGGGCGACTCGCAATATGGGTCGATGACTCCGTTCGGACCGGTCACTGACGATTTTCGCAGCCGCTGTATCGCATTGCACGCGCGCCGCTTGGAATTTCGCCATCCTATGACGAGGCAAGTCGTTTGCCAAACCGCCCCGTTGCCCTCGGCTTGGCAATCCCTTTCTCCATTGATCGAAGTGGCGCGCGGGTGACGCCTTGTTCTCGCTCTTGCCTTATCCCTTGGTGGACGATGAGCGGGCTCTCGTCAATGCGGGGCGTTTGGCTCATCGCAAGCTCTTGAGGATTTCGCTCAGATTCGCGATGGGATACTCATTCTTCTGCGGTTCCGGCTCGTCCGATTCCTCTTGGGACGCGGCGGGAGGCCGCAAAGATAGGAAGCCGGTCTCTTGTTCGCGGAGTCTCTGAAGTGAATCGACCGCCCGGGCCTCGAGTTCCTTGGCCCGCTGACTGTCAATGGATAGCCTCGGCAAGCCGTTGTGCCATTGGACAGAGACGACGCCGGTGATGACGAGGATTGGAGTGGCGATCATCATTATCAGCGATCCCAGCCGGCTTCCCAGTACAGTTCGCACGGGTTGTGGCATTCCGGTCGTGGCGACACCGACGAGGCACTGCGCAAAAGTCGGTTTGCGTTTGCGTTTTCTGGCCATCCAACTGTCCCACATGCCAGCGAGCAGACCACAACGTCAGCCGCGCATTCACATATTCGAAACCGCGGGGCGGGACTTCTAACAGAATCGCGCGAAACAGGCAAGACCGATTGCATCGGTCAAAAACTCCCCGGCCCGCACAAGCCCTGTATGATGCCTGGATTCCACAAGGTGCCCATCTGCGTTGCGCACATTCGCAAGTGCTAGTGGCAGCGAAACTTAGGTTCCGTCTGGACAGCGGAAATAAGGCATCAGAAACAAAGAGCGATCGCTCGCCGCCGGCTTGACCAACTGGCTGGTCACCGGCTAAAATACCATCGGGCGATCCGAATACATTCCGTAACGGCTTTGATAGCTTTCGCTCCGAGTAGAACGCCTACGGATCCGCGGCGCAACGACGTCCTATCATTCTCGGCCTTATCTTAACACCATCCTTATCCTACCACGAACCAATCGTCGGCGTTCCACGGATGGAGCGCTAAGTTCCCGATGCTTGGAGGCGTTAAAGCACGAGCACGAACACCGGCAGTCGAACGCGCCGGTTGCTTGGCAGCCAAGGAGGCTCTGATGGCACGAGACGTTGTTTTTGAAAGGGCGGCGAGCACGCAAACGTTGCGGCCGGATCATCCCCAACGATTGCTGGAACAGATCAGCGATGCCTTCTACGATTCAGCGGATGCCGTCGCCCAGTTGCGAGACCGGCTCGTTCAACTGGCAGAGCAGCTGGAAAGTCGCTTCGCCGAGGAAGAACACAGCGGCCGGCTTGATGACGTGCTGTGCCACGCTCCCTGGTTGACGCCCAAAGCCCAGGAACTTCAACAACAGCATGTGCCGCTGGTTGAGACGGTGCGGGGTATTCAGCGGATGTGCGACGCAGACGATAATCCGGTCGCTTGGTGGGGACGCGTACGGCGCGAGTTCGAGGGTCTTGCCGAACGATTGCAGGAACACGAAGCGGGTGACAACCGCTTGCTGCAGGACACGCATGTCGGGCCGGCCTGGGCAAACGAAGAATGACCTACGCGGCACCGCGGCGCCAACGCTTATTCGTCCGGCGGTCGGCCTCAGTCGTCCGGTGTGATCTTTCCCTTGATCGCGCCCGATAGAGTCGCTTTGCCATAGATGGGCGAATAGCGATAGTAGATTTCCAGCGTCATGGCGGCCAAGGCAGTACAATATAACCGCCCCGCTTCGTCGTGATGGCCGTCGAGCGACCAGCTGCCCAGTTCGCTTCCCTGGCGACTCTGCGTGTCGACCAGGTAGTCGCGCATGAAGCCGTTCCATTTCTCCCATGGCGGGCCGCCGTAGTGATGCATGACCTGCGTCGCGTAGTAATAGTAGTACAGGCCCCTGCCAGGGCGCGCCCAGAAGTTCAGACGCTCGACGCCGTGCGACAATCCCGGCCGTCTCCGCTCCCAGCCCGTGTACATCCGGCACAATAATCCGATCGGCGTCGTCGCGGTGATCGGAGCATGCTTTTCCAGGTACGGACGCTTGTTCCCATAGGTATAGCCGTAGCAGGAACCGACACGGTCTTCGGAGACAAAATCCAAGAACCGGACGGCCTTGGCCGCGACCTTCGGGTCGACCTCCAAGCCTGCCAGATACGCGCTCTTGAGCGCCATCAGCTGCCAGCCGACGACCGAAGTGTCGCCCGGCTGACGCGGACGATACCGCCAACCACCACCGGCGGGATGCTGGGCCCGTTCGATGAAGGCGACCGCCTTTTGAGCCGCGCGCGTCAAGGCCGGTAATGTGACGGGCACCGCGGCGTCGAACGCGAAATCGAACAGGTTCCCATCGGCGTGCCGCCCGCGACGCGCTGCGCCGGCGGAATCGGCCGCGGCCACGCCGGGTTCGCCCCAGCGCGGCATCGCCGTCACGGGCTGCTGATACTGATCTCGCGTCATGGCCAACGCTTCGCACAGCGCGAGTGTCGCCAATCCGTGGCTATACATCGTGCCGGAAGGATCCATCAGGCTGCCGTCGGAAGCCTGCTGCTGGATCAAAAAACGCAAACCCGCCGAAACCTCCTCCCGATACTCGCCCTGCAACTGGGTGTGGCCGGCGCCCAGCAGGGCCAGCAGCACCATGCCGGTGGCGCCGTGCAGCGCATCCGCTTGCAGCCCGGGAGCGCTGCAGCGACAACCGACGCAATCGTGGTCCCCCAACTGCTGGTGGAAGCACCACGAACCGTCGTCCCGCTGATGCCGGACCAGCCACTGAAGAGCAAGTTGGACCGCGTTCTCGCTTTCCACGGTCGCCCCCTGCGTCAGCGCCTGTTGCCGGCGCTCGCCGCGCAGCGTCAAGCCGCCGCGCGCCTCGCCGCCCACCGTAAATCCCGGATCCTTACCCGGTTTGGAAGCCGGCGGCAGCAATCCAGCATCCGGCTCCAGTGCCTCCGTCTCCAACGCCGGGACAGCCACTTCCGGATGAGCGATCTCCGGAGCCGCCAGCACGACATCGTCCCAAAACGCCTGATCGGGGGCGGCCTCCAACGGCTCGACCGCGACGACGGGCGGCATGTCGACGATCAATTCCTCGAACTCATCCGCGCGGCCGTCGTCGTCGGAATCGATCACAGACAAGCGGACGAGCTTGGCCCCACGATCCGGATCGCTCGCCACGTATAGGCTCAGGAGCAAGAATAGCACCAGGTGAATCACCGCACTGACCAGGCTGCCGGGCATCGCGTGAAACAGTACGAACCTCTTTTCGCGAGGCTCCCGTTGCGGGGGCGGGATTTCGGCCAACGGAGCCAGCTGTTGCCGCATTTGCCGTTCGAGAAAGGGATCGATCGGCGGCGGCAGACGAGGCGCCGTGCCAGCACGGACCGGCGGCGGTTCCGGCGCCGTTCGCGGTGGCGGCGGTTCGGGGAACGTGCGGTCCCCATCCGGCATGTCCCCGGCATCCGTGCGGACGATCGTCGCTTCGGCGGAGCCGCCCCATTCGATCGCGGGTTCAATGCCAGAGGTTTGTGATGCGTCGCCAGCCACTGGTGCCCCTCAACCTCCTCCGTTCGTGCGTGATTAGGCCTCCGCCACCTTCGCCTGTGTACATGATAGAGAAAAACAGCGATGCGACACAAGGGTTTGCGTCGCGTTGCCGGTGCAATCCAAGGGTTCGAAGAGCCCCGCTTTCTTGCCGGCCGCGCGGATACGTTGCATCCCGAGCGGCGGGAGCTATGATGACCGCGTACGCTCCGTGAATGAAAATCGGATTTCACGGACGCGCAAAGCGTGAAATCTTTCTCGCATGGAGAGTATTCATGAAAATCCAGTTCACGTCCCGCAGATCGCCGGCTGGTTGTCGAATCGTTCTCGCCGGCCTGCTGGCGTTGGGAATTGCCATTTCCCAGCCGGCAGAGGGCCGAGCGGCCGAGGATTCTTGGCCGATGCTGGCCCGCGACGCGGCCCGGAGCGGCGGGACGACGGCGGAAATCCGGCCGCCGTTCAGCCGCAAATGGTATCGCTTGTTTTCGGACGAGGGGCTCATGGCCGGAGTCCAGCCCGTGGTGGCGGACGAATGTGTGTTTGTCGGCACCCTGACAGGAGTGTTATACGCCATCGACGCCGACTCGGGGCGGGATCGCTGGACGTTCCGCGCCGGCGGTGCGGTGCTGCATACGTGTGCCGCGGGCGGCGGTCTGGTGTTCTTCGGGTCCGCCGATGGCAAGATCTATGCGGTCCGAATCGCCGATGGCGGGCTGGCTTGGACGGTGCCGACCGGTGCGGCGGTGTGGAACGCGCCGGCGATTCACGCGGGAACGGTTTTCGTGGGCGGTCGCGATGGCCGGCTGTACGCGATTCGAGCGGCGGATGGAAGTGTGCTTTGGACCGCCGCGACCGGCGGCCCACTGCTGTGCAGCCCAGCGGTCGACGCCGCGGCGGGACGCGTCTACGTGGGCGGCGAGGACATGCACGTGTACGCCCTGGCGATGGACGACGGGCGGCAGGTTTGGCGCAGCGACAAACTGCCGGGCGTCAGCATGCGGGGTTATCATCCGGTCATCGCCCCGGATGGGGCGGTGCTGGTCACCGTGACGCCCGCGGCGTCGCTGGACTGCATCGCACAAATCCTGCTGGACATGGTGAAGGAAATTTTCGGCGATTTTTCCAGCTGGCGGCACACGCAGGACGAGAACGCTCGCTGGCGCACGTCCAACTTCGAGCTGCTGAAGAATCCGGATACTCACGGCAGGCAACTGGCCTACTTGCGCCGCCGCCTGCAGCAAGAGCCCGGCTTGCAGACGTTGTTCGTCCTGGACGCGGCAACCGGCAAGCAGCGGTTCACGGCGCCGATCGTTTACTCGGAAAGCATGAACGGGACCGCCGCGCCCGCCGTCGTGGCGCCGGATGGACGGGTGATCGTCAAGTACCAAGCCTTGTTGCGGAGTCGCTACGAACATTATTCCCCCTTCCTGAACGTCGGATATCTGGACACCGCCACCGGCGAGATCACGCCGATCATGGATCAATCTCGGACCTACGGCTGGCACGACAGCCTGTTGCTCGTGCATGACGAGCAATCGCAGTTGAGCGTGGCGGGCCGGATCCTGCTCAACACGCACCAGGACAACGTCAACGCGCTGGACTTGGATACCTTGCAGGGTTATCCCGAACCGTTCTGCCGGAACGTTCACGAGCCGCAGCCCGGCGAGGCGGTTGCGATTTGGTCGCGCGTCTTGCGAGGGGAGCCGCTTCCCGCGGGCAAAGAGTGGCTGGCGCGCGGCACGGCCGTCTACGGCGGCGGCTCGGTGATCGACGTGCCGGTGTCCGTGGCAGGCGACAGCTTCTACTTCATCCCCACGCATGAGATGAATGCCGGAGCAGCCGTGGTCGCTTACCGTATGGATGCCGGCGGCCGCGCGCACCAGGCGGGGCAGCCGCTGTCGGAAACGCTGATCGACGACCAGTGGCAAGCCGTGCAGCGGCGGCCTTGGGACTGGGACTCGCTGGCCATGCCCCGGTTGGACCACGTGCCCAAGGCGCTGCCCGGCGCCGTGCCGGGAACTCGCCAGCAGCCCCTGGCCGAGGAAGCGGCTCGGGCGGTCGCCCGGATTTCAGATGCCGATTTAGACCCGTTCCTTTGGGAAGCGGCTCGCGTTCGCGGAACCGGCAACGCGTCCGGGGCACCGTTGCGCGAGGCGCTGTCAAGCGGCGTGTCTGAACTGATCCGGCAAGCTTGGCGGCCGCTGGTGTTTCCCGCCGGAAAACATCCCGAAGAGGCGTACCGTTTCTTCAGCGATCCGACCGAGACCCTGCTCACGCTGGCCCGGGCTTATCCGCATTTAGAACCCGGGTTGCAGGGCGAGGTCCTGCGGTTTGTCGCCGCTTGGGCGGCAGCGGACGGGCCCTTGGCCGGTCCCACGGGACGCCGCGCCTTGGCGGGCGATGCCGGCGAAATCCGTTCGGCGTACGACGTGCCGGAGCGGCTGCTGCGCGTGGTGGACGATTTCGGCCGTAGCGAAGTTGCGCGTTTGTATCCGCTGTGGCTGTGGGCCCGCACCAGCGGCGACTGGAGCAAACTCGAACGCGACTGGCCGCAATTGCGACCGCTCGCGGACCATTCGCCCAATACGATCGACGAAGACTGCCGCAACGGTTACGTCGCCGGACTGATCGCCTACGGCCGGATCGCGCACCGGCTCCGGGACCAAGAGGCGGTGCAGCACGGCCTGGCGGCGGCTCGCCGAGCGATGCGCGAGCGGCTCGCATATGAATTTGCCCACACGCGCGGCGGCGTCATCACCCGTGTGCCGGTCGGCCGGTCAGTCTTCGGCCGCTGGCGGCACTTGACGCCCGAAGTCGGGCGGCTGCTGCAGGTGCATGCCGAGGCGACACATCGGCACTTGATGGCCGTCTATGTCGACTATCATCGGCCGACATGGTGGCTCAGCTGGAATGTGGAACTGATGGTGCGCAATGAAACCCCGTTCTCGTTTCCCACCATGTCGGCCGAGATTTTCGACGCTCGAGCGCTGATTCTTCGGGAGCCGCAAAAGCAGTTGGCCACGTATCTCGACCTGCCGTGGTGCCGCGCCGATTTGTTCTATCTGCAGAAGCTGGTCGCGTGTCTCGAGGCGGACGACGAAACGGTGTGGGAAGATGTGAGAGATTAGGGTCTGGTCATCGATCCTACTTGGCGGCTGCCATCGGCTCGAGAACTTCCGCCCGGCGGCGTGGTTTCTCGGCGTTGGCCATGGGCGGCGGCGAAGGCGGATCGGACCGGCCCCACACGACACGCACCAGGAACGCTTTGGCGTCCAGTACCAGGCTGAACAGCAGCGGCACGACGACCAGCGTGAACAGGGTCGAGCAGACCAGGCCGCCAACCACGACCGCGCCCAGGCCTCGATACAGTTCGCTGCCGGCTCCCGGGGCCAAGACGAGCGGCAACATGCCGAAGACACTGGTCGCCGTAGTCATGAAGATCGGGCGGATGCGGGTCTTGACCGATTCGCGAATCGCTTCGCGCGGCGGCAGCCGCTCGCAGAAATCATGTTCGCTCTCCCCGATGCCGCGCATGAAGTTCAAGGCCTGGTGCACCAGCAGGATCGCATTATTGACCACCACGCCGATCAGGATGACGAAGCCGAGCATCGTCAACGTATCCAGTTGTTGCGTGGGTTCGAGGATACGGACCAGACGCAGACCGACAAAGCCCCCCACCGTCGCCAGCGGCACGCTGAACAGGATCACGAAGGGATACAAGAAACTCTCGAACAAGGCGGCCATCAACAGGTACGTGATCACCAAGGCCAAAAACAGCCGGCTCAAGCCGACGCTCTTCAGCGACGGCAGGTTCCAGCCGTCCCAGTGGCCCAACAGGGCCGTGCGGACTTGCGTCAGTTTGTCGGCGTTGCCCGACATCCGAACCTGAACGTCGGACGACATGCTGCCGGCAAAACGCAACTGGGCGACCAATTCTTCGATTCTCGCCTGGGCCTCTTCCAACGCCATCTCCGGCGGCGGACTGACCGTAAACGAGACCGCCCGCTGCTGTTCGACGCGGCGGATGGACTGCGAAGCGTCGGCCTGCACAAAGCGAACCAGTTCGCCCAGCGGCAGGATCGTCTGCCGGCCGTCCGCCTCGGTGATGGCCAGCGGCATTTCCCCCAATTGATCCGGAGTCAATTCCAGCCGGGGATCGCGGACTAACACCAGGTCGATGTTGTCGCCGGCAAAGGAAAAATCGCCGACGATCGCCCCGTCGACCAGCGCCCGGGCGGCCAGCGCCAGCGACTGGACGTGCAGCCCCAGTTCCTTGGCGCGCACCTGGTCGATGACGATTTGCCGTTCCGGTCCGGACTCGTTAAAGGTCATCGGATCGCTACGCACGGCAAACTTTGAGAATTCGCCCATCAGCTTGCTCTGCAGCTGGGCGGCGCTGTTCTTGAGCCGCGTCAGATCGGTGCCCACGGTTTCGACTTGCACCGAATTCGAGCCGCCGACATTGCGGCCGAAAATCGAGCGTTGGGAGGCAAAACCGTAACTGCCGGGAACCTGGTTCATCGCGCGGTTGAGGATCGCCTTGACCGGCCGCACGTTCTCCGGGTCCTTGCTGGTGGTGATCATGAAGACCCGCCCGCGCGAGACGACAAAATAAAACTCGTCCAGTGCCGGGACTTTGGCGATCGGCTTGCCGGTTTGCACGTCGATCAGCGGCGCAATGGCCTGCGCCTGTTGCGAATTCTCCGCCTCCCAATACGGCCGGACCGCCGCCTCCAGCCGTTTGGCCACCGCCGTATTTTGCTCCAGCGAGTAGCCGGGCGGGTTGAACATCGTGCCGAACGAGAAATTCTTGTTGCCGTCCGGCAGATAGCTGGCTGGCAGCATCAGCATCCAACTGGCGCCCCCGGCACCCACGGTGATCAGCGTGATGATCATCACGCGGAGCCAAGCTCCGGATCGACTGGGAAAAGTCAACAGGTGGATCAACCTGGAAAAAGCCTCGCAACCCCAGGCCAACAAGGGTGCCAAACCGAATAGCGAACGCAGACCCCGCGCGAGCGGTCCGCGCCCCGGGCGGCGATGCCGCAAGAACTTGGATCCGGCCATCGGCACGACGCTGATCGAAACCACCAGCGATAACGTGACCGCCGCACAAATGGCCAGCGCGATGTCGTAGAATAACTGGCCGACTTCTTCCTTAATCGTCAGCACGGGAGCAAATACAGCCACCGTCGTCAAGGTCGACGACAAGATGGCTCCCCAGACCTCCTTGGTGCCCCGATAGGCGGCCTCGCCAGGCGTTTCCCCCAACGCCAAATGGCGATCGATATTCTCCAGCACGACGATCGCGTTATCCACGACCATCCCGACGGCAAAACTGAGCCCTGCCAGGGAGATCACATTCAGGTTTCGTCCCGTGAGGGCCATGACGACAAACGTGCCGATCACCGAGATGGGAATCGCCACGGCAATGATCAGGGTCGGCCGGGTGCTGCGGAGGAACATCAGCAGGACGATCACGGCCAGACTGCCGCCCAGGACCAGGTTCTCGCGAACCAGGCCGACCGCGCGACGAATGTAATAGCTGTCGTCGGCGACCAGACGCAAGCGGACGCCGTAGCGATCGTTTTCGAACGATGGCAGGATTCCGCCGGGCGCGTTCAACTCGGCGATCACGCGGCGGATCTGGTCCGCCACCGTCAGCACGTTGGTCCCCGTTTCGCGTTTCACGAACAGACTCATCGAAGTCCGCCCCTTGGACTGGGCGAAGTTGACCTTCTTTTCCAGACGGAGGTCCACGTCGGCGATCTCCTCGACGCGGATGGGCACGCCATGCGCGTCGACTTTGACAATGGTCTGACGGATCGGTTCGAGCGACTCGAACTGGCCCAGCACGCGAAACCGCACATCCTGACGACCGTGCGCCAGGTCGCCAGCCGATTCGTTGACGTTGTCCATCTGCAGGGCGTTGCGCAGATCCATGAGGCTGATGCCTCGCTGGGCCAGCGCCGCCGGATCGAACTGGACATGTACCTGGTGCTGCCGGCCGCCGTGGATCCCGACCTCGGAGACTCCCGCGATTCGTTCCAACGCCGGTTTAACGTGCCGGTCGGCATAATCGTAAATGCGGGCCATTTCAAAATTCGGGTCCTGGGCCTGTAGCAGGCAATACGCCACGGCATCGTCGCTGGCGGAATCCGAGGCCCGAATGACGGGCCGCTCGACATCGGTCGGATAGGCCCGCACTTCATCCAGCCGGTTGGCCACTTCCTGCAACGCCCGCGAGATGGGAAAGCCGACGTTGAACTCCAGGGTAATCCCCGCCTGCCCCAATTCGGCCGTGGCGGTCATCTGCCACAGGCCCTGCAGCGTTTTCAGCTTTTCCTCCTGCTCGATCAGAATCGATTTCTCCACCTCCTCCGGGCTCCGCCCCGGCCACATCGTGCGGACGGTAATCACGGGCCGCTCGACGTCGGGGGTCAACTGGATGGGGATGGCGTTCAAGGCGATCAGGCCGAACAGCACGACGAGGATCACGCCCACCGCGACCTTTACCGGGTTTCGGATCGAAAAACGGATCGGATCCACGGTT
>Ga0351864_10031_pt1 | contig 78865 bp, 57 predicted proteins | sample TotcelHFGM3001L9_FD_206758 | JGI IMG/M metagenome (GOLD analysis project Ga0351864, IMG submission 206758) | Enriched cells from coal bed in the Powder River Basin, Montana, United States - Total cells FGM rep2 HSBNCT.FGM.300.1.L9 ... | reverse complement strand
GCAACGATCGAGGAATTTTCCCTTTTCGAGCAATGGATCATTTGGTGGCATGATGAACCTGCACTTCACCGTCCTGGTCTGGTCATCTCTGGTTTTGGCTCCGCTGCTGGGTGCCGCCGAATCTCGGCCCGCGGCCCGGCCCAATATCGTCCTGTTCCTGGTGGACGACATGGGCTGGATGGACAGCTCGCCCTACGGCTCGCAATACTACGAAACGCCTCACATGCAGCGACTGGCGGAGCAGGCGATGCGGTTCACCGATGCTTACGCTGTTCCCTTGTGCTCGCCGACGCGGGCCTCGATTCTGAGCGGCCAGTATTCGTCGCGGCACGGCGTCACCAGCGCGACGGGCCACCGGCCGCCCGCGGCGCCGGATGCCTCGCCGTATCCCGCCGCCGCGCCGCCCACTCGTCCGCTGATCTATGCGGAAAGCAAGAACTACCTGGACCCCGAGTTGGTGACGATCGCCGAGGTGTTGCGGGCGGCCGGCTATCGGACCGGGCACTTCGGCAAGTGGCATCTCGGGCTGCTGCCCGAGCATTGGCCGGCCAGGCATGGCTTCGAGACCTGCTGGCACTGTGCGCCCGATCCCGGGCCGCCCAGCTACTTTTCGCCTTACGGCGTCACGTCCGAGGGGCGTCCGGGCGGACAACAGCGGGTCGGCAACATCACCGATGGCCCCGACGGCGAATACATCACGGATCGGCTGACCGACGAGGCGTTGAAGTTCATCGAAACGCACCGGGACGAGCCATTCTATCTGAATCTGTGGCAGTACGGGGTACACGGCCCGTGGGGACACCAGGAAGCGTACACCGCCGAGTTCGCCAAGAAAACGGACCCCCGCGGCCAACAACGCAATCCGATCATGGCCTCGATGCTGAAAAGTGTCGACGAGAGTCTGGGCCGCGTTCTGGACAAGCTCGACGAGTTCGGCCTTGCCGAGAACACCCTGTTCATCTTCTATTCCGACAACGGCGGCAACACGCACAGCAACGTTCCCGGAGCCACCAAGACGCAACGCGCCGAGCAGGCGGGAAACCCCATGTTGCGGGACTGGCGCAAATGGGCCGGTCCCGAGCCGCCCACGAACAACGCCCCGCTGCGCGAAGGCAAGGGCCGCATTTACGAAGGCGGCGTGCGCGTGCCGCTGATGGTCCGCTGGCCGGGAAGAATCCCCGCGGGGTCCACCAGCCATGCCGTCGTCGGTCCGATCGATCTCTATCCCACCCTGCTCGACGCTGCCGATTTGCCGAAACCCGCAGGCCATCACCTTGACGGCCGCTCGCTGCTGCCGTTGCTCGAACAGACCGGTACGCTCGACCGCGACGTCTACTTCACCTGGTTTCCGCATTTGATCCCCGCCGTGTCCGTGCGCCAGGGCGATTGGAAGCTGATCCGCCGGTTCGAATGGCATCCCGACTATCCCGCTCCGCGGGAGCTGTACAACCTGCAGGACGACCTCGGCGAAACGATAAATCTGGCGGCTCGCCTGCCCGACAAGGTGCGAGAACTGGATGCGCTGATCGACGCGTTCCTCGAGGACACCGGCGCTCGGGTTCCGCAGCCCAACCCCGCCTATCGTCCCGGCTCGGCGGCTGCCGTCCAGGCCGCTTCCGAGCCCACCGCCGGATTGGTTCCCAGGATGTGCCGGCTTTCGCTGGTCCCCGGCGCCTTGCGGGTGGAAACCGAGGGCCCCACGCCGTTCTTGGGTACGGCCCAGGTCAAGCACCCCGGCCCGCTGACATTGCAGTTGCGCGCCCGCAGCGCCGTCGGCGGCAGCGGCAAAGTCCAGTGGAAAACGGCGGCTCAAGACGCCTTCCCGGCGGCGGGCCAACAGGTCTCCTACACCTTGGCTGGCGGCAGCCAATGGCAGGAGCTGAGCCTCGAACTGCCCATCGAGGGCACGTCGGCCATTGTGCGGCTGTATCTGCCCGCAGCCGATACCCCGGTCGAAATCGAATCGCTGCGGTTCATCGCTCCAGGCCGATCGTCAGCGGTTCGAACCTGGGACTTTAGCGCGAGCCAAGATCAGCCTTGATCATTACCCGGCCCCGTTTGTCATCGTCCACGATGGTCTGCAGGATGGTGTTGCTGGACGCCATTTCGATCATCAGGGCAAAGCCGCCGAGTACCATCAGCAGCCCAGCAGCGCGGCCAACACCGCCAGATAGCTCAACGCATTCAGCAGGAAGCAGACGCCTTCGCCCATCAGGGCAATCGTCCGGTGCAGGTTCCAGCGGTCGGTGTACACGCCGGCAATGGGCGCCAGACAGAAACTGGGGATCTGGCTGCAGAAGCCGACCAGTCCCAGCAAGAAGGCCGATTTGCTCAGCCGGTAGACCAGCCAGATCATGGCCACCTGTTGCATCCAGGTGCCGATGAGCGAAACGCCTTGTCCCCAGAAGAACAAGCGAAAGTTGCGATGTCTCAATGCCCCAAGCAAGGTCCATTCCTTCGTGATGTGGTTGGCCGGCCTGCGACGAGCGGCCGTCCCGGAGTCCCTCGCCGCTGGCGGGTGGTGGGCCAATGCCACTTACTTTGTGCCCGGACCTTGTAGCCGCAAGGCGCTAGCCGCGGGTTTTTCGCGGGAAAACGTGCCAGGCTTCACCGGCGGCTGCTAGCACCAAACGGGATATTGGGGGTTCGGCGGGCCCTGTATGAAATCACGATTCGGCGCAAGGGCTCAGACGTACAGAATTCAAAATTGGCGGAGTTGTAGCTTCGCCCAAGTTAAGGCCCCTCGCCCGCCAATTTTGAATTCTGTACGTCTGAGCCCGGTTCGCGCAAGAGCGTGACGACATAAAGGCCACCACCGGAGGCCCGTTTGCCGTTTGGTGCTAGAGCCCAATCCCGCTCACTTTGTAGCGGCACGGCGCGAGCCGTCCGGTATTACACGAAAGCGTCTGCCGATCCTGCCACAGCACGAAGGGCTCATGTTCCGGGTTATTGATGCATTGTGGAAACGGTTCATCGCGTTTAGAAGTCGCTAATACTGACGCAACTTAGGGCCTTTCGCTTCGATCACCCGCGGATAACGAACGCGCGCCTCGGGTTCCTTCGGCTTGTTGCGCATTTTCCGGATCTCGAAACGCCAGTCGTCGCCAAAGTCGAAATGGTAGAAGAGCTTCATGTTCTTGGGCAGCGGAAAGACCTCTTCGAGCGTCGCGTCGCAACCATTGGATTCCTCGAAGTCGTCTTCCGACTCGTTGAAAACCACCGCTCGTTGACGGCAATTCCGGCCCACGAAAAACTCGAACAGGTGATCCCGGTCGAAGCGTGCCGCGTCTTGAATCAGATCGTGAAGATCATCAAGTGACGACGCGGAATCGACCTCGACCAGGCGAACCCATTCGTGTTCGAGGTAACGTCCAGTGACACATTCGATGCGCAAAGTCCAAATCATCGGTTCGATCAACCTCCTTCGGTTCACGTCGAGGCCCGTTCACCCGGTTACTGATAGAACGGCTGTGACGCCGTTTCCGCGCCATGAACGCTTCGACGAGGCCCGCCGTTCTCTTCGCAGATCCCTGGTTTGCATTCTACCAGCCGGCAAGCCTGCGGAAACAGGGGACTGAAATACGAGTTTCCAACCTCGAGATCGGGACAGCCTGGAAGCTGCTCTTCCACCGATCTTTCCGCCCGGATTTCACCCGCCGTGAACTGGCCGATTTCAACACCCACTTTGCCCAGAAACAGTCGGTGAAGCTGAGCGAGGCTGGGCGTGAACAGATCGAAGCCTTTCTTAACTTGCTCAACCGTTGTTTCCAGGAATGGTCGGGCGCATGTCGCCCACCCTGGCCAAAGCGCGAGACGCATTGCTAACCGCCAGCGGCTTTCTGCCCGGTGAGGGCGGTTGGGATCCGCTGCGTCAGGAGACGCTGCGGCTGGAGCGAACTGTAACCGAGCCCCAATTGCTGGCATTGGTATGACGTATCGCGCAGGCGGACGCCAGACGAGCGGGTGTCGAGGCCGACTGTGAGCTGGTGGCCAATCGCCCTCGTACGACTCGTGGGTGTGGAACTCGGGTGCTGGTCTCCAGACTGCAGACCTCGCGTTGCCCAGTGTTCCGCAGCAGACAAGGCCCCGTCTTGCACCCCGTCAAAACCGCTTCCCGAGTTTCGTAAGTCGCTCTTCTACTTCGTCGCGGTTCAGTCCCTCGGACAGAATGAATTCCCGCAACGTCCGGTCGTGTTTCGTGCCGTTGCATTTCGCGCAGACGTAGACCATGTTCTCCGGTGTCGAGAAGCCTCCAAGGCAGACGGGGTGGATGTGGTCGGCCTCTGCGTCGTCGCCCAACGGGTTTGCGCAGTATGGACACACCTGCACGATGGCGGCTTGATCCCGCAACTGCCGCTTGACCGTCGCAGCCAACTCGCGAGTCTTGTCGAGATGGGCGGCGGCAGCACCGCGCACACGGGCGCGGGACCCTTTCGCTATTTTGATTCGTTCGATCTTCCCTCGCAACAACTGGTCTTCTTGTGGCATTTCGATCGCGAGCCACTGCCGGGCTTTCTCAAGTGCGACCGTGAGCCAGTCAACATGGCTTAGATTCACGAGCCTGTCAGCGCCGCGGGAAAGCTCGTATGAATGCCAATAACGCCAGGCGTCCCCCCGATTCTTAAAGAGGTTCCGAACTCCCTTAGAGTAATTCATTCTGTTCGCAAAGTAGTACTCCCATTTCCTAACTTCGTCCTCAAAGTCTTTGACAGTGTGACACGTCCATTTTGCCGATTGCAGGTCTGCAAGGCGAGCCATTACACACGACTCAATTTCGCTATTTCGGTCCCTCGGTCTGCCGAACCAGTTTTCGGGAATCCCAGCGCGTTTACAGACATCAAGCAGGCTGAATTGAGCTTGGTCGGAGACATCCGGAAGCATACAGAGATCTGGGGGAATTGGGGGTTCGCGTCTGAGAAGACCGCCTAGATAACTGCCCCGTTCTATGTACGCAGCTTCCCAAGAAATGTCACGAGCGTACAGACCCAATCTCGTGGCCACCTGCCAGGCAAGGTGCGATCTCTCCGTCCTCGTTTTGCACAGTTTTGTTAAGCTCTCGTACGAATCGCGCATGCCAGCCTCTGCGAACCTCTGCTCTAGTCTCTTCTCCTCGACTTCCTTGTTCAGTCGTCGCATTTCTTCCCGGATTGGCGCGTTGTGAGATTCAATCGGTTGCTTCTTTTCATAATACCAAGTCATCAGAAGAGCGTCATTCCTCTCAGCAATCAGCTTCAAGAACTCGATTGCACGGACTAGGTTGGGGATGAACTCGGTCTCATACTCATCTGCTTTGGCTGTGAGGGCATTGAGCCTTTCCTCCAGTTCGGCCAGCCTATCCTTAGTGCGTTTCTTACCCACCGTCTTGCCCTTTCAACGCCGGAACTTACGCCCAATGTCGCCTCGCCGCGAAGCCAGCGGCTTGCTCAGCTTCCCAGTTTACCACACGCAGAACTCCCAAGAAACACCCGGCGATAGCTCCCGCCGGTCCCCCCTGCCTGGTCGCCGACTGCACCGTGCAACCGGCGTGGAACAAAACGGTCGGGGTCTCCGCAAGATGCCGACCAGACGTTCGTTGTCTTCCCGCCGCATCACTCCGATGCGGCAGGATCGAATCCGAGTTGGATTGCCTGCGCGGCGATCTTGAGCGCCCACCGCGCCTGACGAATCGTTGGTTCCCATCCTTCTCGAATGTACCGGCCGACATCGTAGACGAACTTGCGTTCCTTCAGTGTCAAGGTGTCGTTCACCTTGCCCCATTTCGACATCCGCAGCCACATGCACTCACCAAAGGCGACGACTGTGCGAATAGCCCGTTCGTCTTCGGAAACAGGCTCGTCGGATTGGGTATCGTCCGCGGTGTTGGCCGCTTCACCTTGCGCGTCGCCCACTTCCGGTGGCGGGGCAGCCGCGACGGGGGTGGCTTGGCCGTCTGGTTCTGCATCAGTGACTGCCAAGTCTTGCAGCACGGTTGCGGCGGCGCACTCCGGCGCGGCTGTCACGGGTTCGGCAGATGCTTCTGATTCGATCACGCCCGCTGTGTCCGGTGCTTCGCTGGCTTCCGTTCCAGTCACGGAAGCTACCGTCTCGTTGCCAGGCGAACCCGGCGAACGTAGCGACTCGGCGCACTCCCGCCCGCAAACGTCTTCGATCCATGACCCAGCGTTTTCGTCCGCAGCATCCGCGATGGGATCAATACCGAGCGTGTGGAGTTGCTCGACGACACGGGCAACTTCCCGCTGCCGATTGGCATAGAAGGCGCTGCCTCGGATGCGCACGAACTTCCAGCCACACCGTTCCAGCATGCGCTGCCTTGCCATGTCGGCTTCGTAACGATCCGGCCCGTGCCAATCGTCGCCATCGCATTCGATGGCTAACCGAGTCTTCGCTCCTTCGACGACCAGATCTATCCGTTTGCCGGCGACGGGGTACTGCGGAATCAAGCGATAATCAAGTCGGACCAGTTCGCTTGCCGTGTCGCGTTCAAAGCCGCTTTCGCAAAGCGAGAGGTCTTGGGGCAAAACCTGCGTTCGCGGATGGTAGCAGTACTCCAGCAGGCGGCGGCGCATGCAGTCTGGATGGAGTTCATGTTTCGAGACGCTGTGGAACAGCCACAACTGGTCCTTGGCTCTCGATGCGGCCACGTTGAATCGCTTCCGGAATTGCTCGCGCAGCAGTGGAGCCATGCGTCGGTCGCCCTCGGTGGCCGCAACCATGCTCAGGAAAACCACATCCCGTTCGTCGCCTTGAAAACTGTACGGGTCGCCGCAGATCAACTGACGTTCCTCAAACGGCGTGGGGCCTACGGCGTCGAGAAGCATTTCTTCGATCAACTTGGACTGTGCGTGGCCCTGCAAGCAAATGACGCCCATCGACTTGCCCGCATAACGCGGGTCGTTCAGACAGTCGACGATCGTCTTGGCCACGGCTGCGGCCTCTGACCGATTGATGACGCCCTCCGCGTCGCCTTCGCGGTATCCATCAACCACGCGGCGAACCATGATTGGCTCAAGTCGTTGCGGCGGGTATTCACGCAACGCCAGCAGCGGCGTGTCCTGGTAGCACATATCGTTCGAGAATCGGATGATCTCCGGCATACATCGGAAGTGCTCTCGGAGCACAACCCGGTTGCCGCCGTAACGGACTATCGCCTGGTCGAACAGGCTCGAAGTCGGCGTCAACGTCTCGGCGAATGGGAAGTCACGCAAGTACTGCTTCATCAAATCGCGCACGTTGTCCCCATCGACGCCCACCGCTTCCGGGCTAATCTGCTTGTCGTCGCCGACGATGATGCACTGCTTACCCAGGTACGGCAGGATCAGTCCCTCCGGTCCCGTTTGGCTTGCTTCGTCGATGATGACGACATCGAAACTACCGGCATGCACTTCGACGGTTTCGGCAACGCGATGAAGCGGCATGATCCAGGCCGGAATCGCGGTTCGGCACTTGTCCATGTACTTCCGGGCATCTCGTCGATAGGTCTCGGCGTGTTTCCCAGTTCCCCGGCCGATCTTCCGAACGACTTGTTGCCACGCTTGCAATGCGCCCTGAGTGTCGAAATCGCCGCTCAGATCGCGATAACAGGACTGCCAAGCGAGTAACTCGACAACCCGTTCCGTCAGACAAGCAAGCTGGCCCTCGACCGCGTGAATCTGTGCCGCAAATTGATCGGGTTCGGTCTCGGTTCCACAACGGTCCAGCCACCGCTTGGCCAACTTCCACTCCCAGGCTTGTGGGAAGGTGCCGAGATGCGGCGTCACCGCATCGCGTTCGTCGGGATTCCGCAGAGCCTCCGCCAACAACGGAGCCGCTTCGCGAAGCCGTTGATGCAACGCCATGCATCGTTCCGCAGCATCCCGTCGCTCCGCGACATTCCGGACTGCCAACAGCGCATCTCGGTACGCCACCGGGTCCAGGTTTCGGGCCGCCGTGGTCAGTTCGGCCGCCGCCGGATGCAGGTTCAACATGCTGCCGACGGTGACCACAGGCCGCGTGACAGTTTCGAGATTGGCCTTTGCGCCGTTCCGTTCACGAAGCGCACTTGCCGCGGCGATGTCTTTCACCAATGATTCGGCCCAGGCGGTCCCGATGGGCTGGCCGGGAGCGATCCCTTGGCTTGACAGGCTCGCTTCAGCGCCGATGGCCAAACAGCGCAACTCCAGGCTGTTCCTCAGCACCTCGTGTAACTCCTCCAGTTTGGCCAGGTTTTGCCGAAAGCCGCTCGCCGGTGCCGTCGCGTGCGCCGACCATTCGCGCCAAACCCTGGATAGTACGTCGAGCCGTTCGAGATGGGCGACCAACCCTTGGAGTGCGTCAACGGAGTCGCACGGTTGACCCGCGAAGCGATAGTCCTTCCACAGATACCGAGTGCGCTTCGCAACCGCGGGCCGAAAGCACAGAAATCCGAGCCCCTTCTCTGATTTCAGGTGCGCCAGCAGGTCGCGAGCGTCGGCCAGTATCTGCTCTTCCGTCACTCCGGCCGGGACGCCGAAGTGCGCTGGCTCAGGAACCTCGGCGGTAGGCCGCAACCGGGCTAACGCTTGCTCCGTGAACCCGGACAGACTCTGCCACGGGCGCGCACTGCCAGACAGAATTTCGCCAACGGCATTCTTGGCCCAGGCGTCCGGGCATCGCTTGACCTCTGTCAGCAAGTCGGCGAACCGTGTCGCAGTCTCCTTGAGCTTCGACAACTCCGTTTCTGCCAGCCGGCTCAGTTCGGCCACTCGCGCCTGCCCTGTCCGAATTCCGAACTGCTGAACCTTTCGTTCCGCGTTGCGGTACGAAGCCACCGCACGCGCGAATTCGTCAGGATCAGGAAGTTGCTTCGCATCCGGGACGCCGATCGCGAGCAGGTCCATGTCACAATCCGCCCACAGCGTCGCCAGTTCCGCCAGTTCCGCCGTGGTCAGTGGGGCATCGGCTTGATTCTCCGGCTCATCGTGCAGCCACGCGAAGCCTTCCGCCTCGCGTTCCAGACGCTGAGCGATCGCCTGCGCTGTGCCGACGTAGCTCGTGTTCGGGACGCGCTGCTGGAGCGTTTCGCCTTGGCGGATGGCCCGCTCTTGTTGGCGCAGTTGGGCGAGCTGGCTCAGGCACGCCCGGCGCTGCCTCTGGACCTCTTCAATCTCTCGTTCGCGTTCCTCCGGGTTCCAGCCGTCGATCTCGCGCAAGATCCCTTGAACCGACGCTTCCAAGTTCCGCAACGAGTCGGTGTCGTTGCCCAGCAGGCTCAGGCACAGGGGGCGGATTCGCTCGGGGATCTTGCGCGCCAACACCCGCAGCGCACGGGGCGTCTGGCTGGTCACAAGCACCCGCTTGCCGTGGGCCAGGAAATGGCTCACCAGATTCGCGATCGTGTGGCTTTTTCCCGTTCCCGGAGGTCCTTGGACGACGATCGCCGGCCGCCCATCAAGGCGATTCAGAATGCTCTTCTGCTCGTCATTGGTCGGCAGCGGAAACAGCACCTCGTCCTGGACCACGGGCGTCACCGGGCGCTCTCCGCCCAACCGGTCGCGGAGACCGGCGTAGTCTCCACACGCTTGTCGGATGCCTTCCGGGATTGCCCCACCGTTCTCCAGTTGCTCGATGGTCTTCGTGAGCGCAAGGCGAAGCGTCTGCCCTGATCGCTTCCGGAGCATCAGAACCGGCGCGAACGCGACTTGGGGACGACGCTCGGCGCTCTCCGGGCAAGACAGGGATTCCGAGAACGTCGCATCCGCGTGCGGAAGTGAATGAACCCATCCGCGCAGCACGTCGAAAACCGTCGCGCGGTCCCAAGGGGTTTCGAGTTTCGAGACTTCGCGATCGCTGGTCCGTTGATCATCCGCGGGCGGACGCTCTTCCACCTCCAGCATGTCTTGTTCCAGTCGGAAACGGGCGCCCTCGGCAGCGGCGGAAACCACAATCGTGCCGCAAGTCGGATCTAACGCGATGGTCGCGCTCCCGACGAGCACCGGACGGCAGACTCGATGACCGCTGCTGCTCGTCCACACGAATGTTCCGGTGCCCAGGACAAGTTCCAGCTGTTCCCCGCGCCGTCGTTGTGCCTGGTACATGGCGAACAATCGAGCATAGGCTGCCTGAACTCGCTGCCAACGGCGATGGTCCTCGCACCACGGAATCCATCTGTCCTCAATGTACGACTGCCAAGCGTCGAGAACCTCCGGGTGATCCTCCAGCCTCAACTGGGCCACGACGCTCGTTTCCTGATCCTCCGGCCCGCCGTCTGCCGACGGATTCTGTTGCGGCGCGTCGATTTCCGCAAGGAGCACAGGCTTTCGCGTCGAGTCGCCGCGGCACGTCTGGTCAACCCACGGCTGGCAGACTAGAGGCGGTTGGGGGAATTGCGGCCGGTGCGGTTTGTCAATCTGCAACCAAACGCCGTCGTCCGCCTCCACTTTGTCTGGCCAAGCAGGGGTAAAGCATTCTGGCTCCCGTGGCAGTTCACTGAACCAGAACAGGTTTTCGTACGACGCGCAATCTCGGATGATCTTGGTGCGCAATTCGACCAATGCCGAGAGATACCGAAAGAGCTGGACGGCTCGTTCTGCAGTCTTGCCCACGGACTTCGTGTCTTTTGGAACTGCTTGGAGCGAACGATTCGAGGGGCTGTTCTGTTCGTTGCTCTCTTGCTCGTGAATCAAACGCGTATCTGTTTCGAAGGCGAACATGGGTGTATCTCCGTGACGAAAAGCGGTCATTGATCGAGTATCCACGCTTGTGCGAATGGTCCGAGTCGTCGGCTGTGGCACGATCGTGACGGGAAGCGAGATGGCGTTTTGCCGAAGTGTCCCGACCAGACGACCCAGAGCAGCCTGACCCCCGCGAGGCAGTCGTCCAGGGCTGCGGAGCGACCGGGAATGTCATTCCTCGTCCTCTTCTCCTTTCCCGAGCAAGTCTGCGAACATCTGCCCGAACTCGGTTTCCTGCAGGTGTGACAGGTCATCGGCTGACACTTGATCCACTGCGGCCTCGGCGCGGAGCCTGGCCCGGCGGACTTCATTCAGCGTGACGATGCCCTTGCTCACCAGCAGATCCACCAAGCTGCCGTAGTTGGCGGCCTGCCGCTGGTTCACCAGGTTGGCAAAGATAACTCCAGGGTCTGCGGACATGGGATTCTCTTCCTTTCTCTCTCAATCACAGTCTTTCCGATTTCGCCCCTTCCGCCACGTTGGCGTCAAACTGGGCTTTGTCGGCGTAATAACAGACGACGGCTCGCAGCCGTCAACAAACTTCAGCCGGCGTATCAACACCGGCGTGTATCAAGCTATGCCGTAGCGCTGACCTAAAACGCCCCGCGGCGGCGAGTAGCCATCGGAGCCGGTTCCAGAGAACGCTACGCCTTTCAGCCCAGAACGGGCTGGTGTTGATGATTCGTGGCCACCAGATGCCGGTGAGCATAGGCCATCATCGCCTTGTTCCTGCCTGCGTTAGCGAGGCCGTCCGTTCCGCATTTCGCGTCGTCGGAACGGATCGCATCGCCCAAATCTCGCGCGGTCGCACAAGAAATAGGCATCCGTGAATTCAATTCGCGAACGTCGGCTCAAAACCACACAGGCCACACCCACCGAACCGTTGTGGCGGTCAGCGAAAATTCGCCGCTGCAAACGAAGACGGCGAAGCGCGCCGCCGGTCGATTTTCGCCCCGCGCTGGCGGTCACAGCGAAAGTCCAGGGAATCCCCCGTGTCAGCCGCGCTGGTGGTTACAGGCACTACAACAAGGCACCCATACCTTACATGGCATGCTTCCCAGTAACGCATATTCCCATGTGCGGCGACTCGTCGAAAAAATCATCGCCCTCTACAAGAAGCGTCGCGGCGGTCCGCGCTGCCATCCCCAATCCCTGTCTACGCTTCCCTTTGTCAATGCCTATGTCTAACATGCATCCCAGCAAGGCATACGTCTGCTGGCGAGAAGTGAATCCGGACGGCCGCCCGTTTCGCCCACCAGTGAAGCGGCGTGGCGCGCCGCCCCGACCGATTCGCCCCCGCAAACAAAGACCGCGAACCGCCCCGCGTCGCCGAAAATCCGCCGCACTGGCGGTCACGCCCGCTGGCGACCGCGGCCGATCGTCCCGCCGCAAGCAAAGGCCGCCCGGCGGTTTCCGGCCGGTTTTTCGCCCGCTCGCGGCCATTGTGTTGGTCACCAAGGCGATCGTAGCCAGCGCCGGCAGGCGGCCCAACGAACCAATCGGGCGAACCGCCTCTGTTGCGGCATGTCCGCTGGCCGCCCAAAATGCTCCAGAACGCCTTCGGATGCCGAACGGCCTTCCGGACTAATCCGGGCCGCGCGCTCGCCAGCGAGCCACCTGTGGCCCGAAAAGAGCCATCTGGCGGGTGCCGACCAATTGACATGCCTCCAGCCTCATCCGGTCGCCTGAATCGTTCTTCAGAAGCCGCGTCGGGAGCCAAGCGGCGTACATCGCACACCAGCCGTGGACCGTCAAGCAGTCGAGGTGTCTTGTCGCACCGTGAAGATGCGCACAAGGCCAAGAGTTGCGAACCGAACGCACCGTAGGAGTCCCTTAGGCTCCATGTCATGTGGCATGGAATACGCGTCCCTAGGGGCGCGACGTGGCAAGCCGCCCGCAACGAAATCAGTGTCTCCGACCTCAGCGAAAAACCGCTCGGCAACGGCCGTCGTAGATGTCGAAAACAAGCCGTCTGACTCGGCGTGAAAGGCACCGCTTTTTCGTGGCCACTGCCCAAGAAATAGGCACTCGTCTCTGCCGCAACCGGGTACTGCGACGTGAGGCATCAGGCCGCCCCGAAGCCCCAGCACAGACGTGATGTCGGCGACGCGCTGCGAAGCAACTGACCCACTTGCATCCGGGCTTGCCTCTCGTCCCCGACTCGAAACCCGGAAAGGCTCGGAGAGGGCAATCGGGGCTGAAGGCGAAGCGATATTCGCCACGCAGGCCAAGCAGCGGCAGATCAGAAAGCCGAAATCTGTCGATCGGCTGTCCTGGGACGACTTCGAGAAACTCGCCGACGAAACCAAAGATCAGTACGAATCAGGTTTTGTGGGAGCAGTGGCGGGGGCGCGTGGACGCTGTTCCCAAGACTGGTGGAATCGACGTCACTCCTGCTGTTGACCAAGGGGGACCATGCTGACCGACCAGAATACCCACATCGCGTCATGGGACTCCGACCGGCACTCGGATTCGAGCGGCAGGTTGGCGCGAGTTGCATTGGCCGGTCGTAGGCTCATGGTGATCTTGGGTCGGGCGGAAACCAGGACTTCCCCAACCGCCCATTGTCGCGGGTCGCCGGGGCGGTTGCAAGCCAGTCAGAATGGCCATTTGGCACGGGACGGTCAGGCTCCCGCTCAGCGGCGATCGGCGTCGGCGTCAGGGATCACCGGCCGCAGGTCATCCTTGAATACCGGGTTGAAACCTCGATCGACAAGCCCGGCTGAAGCCGGCTGGAATTGGGTTCTTTCGGACCCCCCCAACCACCAGTTGGAAACAGGTGGCTGACAGGGAGACGGCTGAAGCCGACTGATTTTGGCCTGTCAATCTCATTCACCCACGAGGCAGGCGGGCTGTCGATTTACTCGGTGACGGCATGTGGGGTAAGCTTCCAGCTTGCCAACGCTGCCTATGTTCAATTTGCTGTCTTGCTTCCGTTGCTCATTTCGCAAGCTGGAAGCTTACGCCACGACTAAATCAACAGCCCGCGAGGCGGATGGGATCCCCGACATGGATCCCCACGGCCATGACAAATCGGCCCAACTCCGCTAGACTGAAGTGTCGGCCGGTCGGTTGGCGTGATCGACCTCCCAAGCCACGGAGCCATCCATGAGCAACAGTCCTTTTCCCGGCATGAATCCCTACCTCGAACGGTTTTGGCGGGACGTGCATCACCGCTTGGTGACCTACGCTTGCGACCAGATCCAGCCGCGACTGGCGCCGGAATTGCGGGCCCGCATGGAGGAGCGTGTGTTCGTGACCGGCGACGAGGGCTTGATCGGCCACCGCGTGCCGGACGTGTACGTTGTCGAGTATCCGCCGCGCGGCCCGGCCGGCGGTACGGCGCTGGCGGTCGAAGAACGAGTGGAAGATCTGGTGGAACCGTTCACGGTCCCGTTGCCCGAAGTGCAACTGACGGAAACGTACATCGAGATCATCGACGCCAGTTCCGGGAATCGAGTGGTGAGTGTCATCGAGTTCTTGGGCCCTACGAACAAGCTTGCCGGCGAGGGACGCCGCGAGTATCTGCGGAAAAGGGCCGAGTGCCACCAGGCGCGAGTACCGCTGGTCGAGATCGACCTGACGCGGCAGGGGCCGCGGCACGAGGTCCTGCCGCTGCGGTCGATTCCGGCCGGACACCACGCGACCTACCTGGTCTGCGTCCAGCGTTACCATCCCCAACACCGGCTGGAATACTACCCCGTCCCGCTCGCGTCCCGGCTGCCGGCCATTCGCATCCCGCTCCGCCCGCAGGACCGGGACGTGCTGCTCCGCCTGCAACCGCTGGTCGATCAGGCTTATGAAAACGGCCGCTACGACGACCTGGACTACACCGAGCCGCTGAATCCGCCGCTGGACGCCGACGAGTCGGCGTGGTTCCAGCAACGGCTACAGTCGTTCGGAAAACACGAGAGCACGCGGCCCCAGTAACTGCGGGACACTGTCGAATCGGTCATGGAGCTGCTTGGTACAGGAACAACGGGGACACCGCATTTCGTCGGCTAGCCCGTTTGGGGCAAATCAACGGGACAGGTCTAAGACGAAGTTCGCGTCCAATAACTGTCCCGTCGAATCGCCCGCGGATCGGAAACGACGGAGTACGCGGGCGCCGCATTCCTGACCGATCTGGACTGGTCGGATACCGCCCCGGAGCCGACGATCGGCACGGTGATCGCCGTCAGGACGGACGGCTTCTGCCGGCGGATACAGCCGCCGAAGGATCCTACGTTCTCGTTGATGGGCCTTGGCGACCGGGCGGGGAATCTGGCCAGGCAATCCCCAGTCCCCTCTTGTCGGAAGGCTCCTTCTTGATTAGCCTGCGCTTGCACAAGCTTGCAGGAAGGAGGCAGACCTTGGACGGGATCGTGTTTTTCGCTGTCCTCTTGGCAGTCGTCGCGTTCGCCATCGTGAGCACGATGCTCACCAGCCGCTACGAGCGGAAGCGGACGGAGGCTTGGCGGGCCGTGGCGCAGCGGCCAGGAATGCAGTTCGTGGGGGAAAACAGCGGCGTGCTGGGCCGTTTTGGGCAGTTCAAGATGTTCCAAAAAGGGCGCGCGCAGGCCGTCAGCAATGCGATCGCGGTCGATTCCGGCGAAATCCGGATCGTCGTGGGCGACTTTTGCTACACGACGGGCAGCGGTAAGAGCAAGACCACGCACAAGCTGACGATTTGCGCGTTGCAGAGCGCGCTGCTGCACCTGCCACACTGCTGCCTGCGTCCCGAGTCCCGGTTGTTCGACGCCCTGGGGGCGCTGTTCGGCGGTCAGGATATCGACTTTCAGGAAGACTCGGAGTTCTCGGCCGCTTTCGTGCTGCAGGGCGAACAGGAAGCGGCGATCCGCCAGGCGTTCACGGCCCCCGTCCGCGCCTGGTTTGCTCAACAGGCAAGCCAGCGATTGTTCTTCGAGGCCCAGGAAGACAAGCTCGTCTTTCACCGAGGCAAACGGGTTCCGCCCGACGAATCGCCCGAACTGATGGACCAGGCACTGCAGATCCTGCACCTGCTGGCAGGCGGAGCGTCGGCTCCAGCCCGCTGAGGAGGTTTGCTCAAAACGCGAAGAGAAACGGGAGCAGGTCGTCGCTCTCGGCTTGCCGCTATTTTGCCCGCTCCACGACGATGTCGAAGCGTTTGGTGGAGGCATCGACAGCGACATTGAGTTCGGACGTATCGTTGAAGAAGTACTTGTCGTCGATCAGTTTCTTGTAGGATGGCGGGACGTAGTCCGAGCCGCTGGGGATCGTTTCGGCAGCATCGACGATGCTGACCTTGTAAGTCCCCGGCGGGATGCCGTCGTTTTCCCGATCAACGCCCACGGCATAGCTGCCATCCGACTTGATCGGTCCTCGCGCCACGATCTGGCCGTCGTCAAACAGAACCATCCCGCACGTCAACGGACTTCCATCGTCCGAGAACGTCACCGTGCCCTCCAATCGCACTCGATTGCCGCAGCCGGCGAAGACGAGACAGAACAGGACGATGAAGATGTAAGAGCAAGTTTTTCGCATGATTGTTTCCCATGAGTTGGAGGTGGTTGAGTGTTCCGGGGGCGTTGAAACGCGGGCCGCCTGCGCGCCCCAGCGGTTGCCTGGCGGTGAACCGCGGGCGGTGCGGCGTTCGCTGCACGCGTTCTTTACACTACGGCGCGCCCACGGGGTTTCCATCGTTCACCTCGGCCAATTTCCACAGCACGTCCCACGAGGTCGACGTGGAAAAGGCCCGGACGGATCCGTCCCCCAACACGAACTGGACCACGTCCTGGTGAGCGCTGCCGAAACGCGTGGTGGCTTCCGAGATGTTCGTATCGTCGGTGGGACGCGCCAGAACTCGAGGACCGGCTCCCGTATCGTCGAAGGTTCGCGCCGTATGCACGACGGCAGCGCCCGTGTAAGCCGCCAGATAGCCGCAGTCGCCGTAGGTTTCGATGCAGGTGCCAGCGGGGTAGGTTTTGGAAAAGTGCTTTTCGCCGAACATCAGCTGATTGCTCGTGCCGTCGGACCACCACGCCAGCGAATCACGAGGCGTCCACGTCTTGACGACATCGCTGGCGTAATCGGAGACCGCGACTCGGAAAGGGCTGGTCGTGCCGGCGTTGCCGGGGTACTGCCACCACGCGGCGCCACTGCCGCGGCGCATGACCATGGCATAGTCGGTCTGCGGGCCGGGATAGCGGTTGATGTTGGTACCGGGGACGAAGTCATGAAATGCCGGAGTACTGCGCCGCGAAGGGCAGAGAAAGGCGGCCATCGAGCCAAAACCTTGCTTCTCCTGCATCGTCAAGTTCGACCACCATGAATGCTGGGGCGATCCGTGGTCCACCAACGCTTTGTTGTGATTCCTGACACCCCACATGTCCGTGCCGCTGCCAATGACATCGTACAGGCTTTGCTGCTCCATGTAGGGATACAGGAGCGGAAAGATCGTCATCGAGCGATGGCAGATGTTCGATGGCGGCACCTTGTTGTACACGCTGACAAAGTTGTGGACCGCCAGCCCGATCTGTTTCATGTTATTGGAGCATTGCATTCGCCTGGCGGCCTCTCGGGCCGCCTGAATCGCCGGCAGCAACAGGGCCACCAGAATGCCGATGATCGCAATGACAACGAGCAACTCGACGAGAGTAAATGCGCGAGCTCGAGGTTGGAAAGCAGGCATGCGAGTCTCCTGTGGCGGGAAACGGAACGCGGATCTACGCCTCGCCGAGATGACGAGGTCTTGTTCCGTGGGGTGTGTCGAGCATCTTCGTGGCTGCGCAGTATTCTACGTTTGAGCCGCGATTTCGGCTTAGAAAAAATGCTGAGGAAACGTATAATACATCTGCGTTTTTGTCTCACTCAAGCGGACGCTGTACAGCGTCGCGCCGGTCGCATTCCCGTCGGTACCGGTCTTTGCCAAGGCGGTTGCTGTTCATTCCGCCTGCTCCTGGAGCTTCCCGTCGTACAGCGTTTCGCCGGCTCGGATGGCCTCGCGATACCGCAACTCGATCGCCCGTCGCTGTTGATACTTCTGTTCGCGCCACAGGTCGATGCCGCTCAGTTCGAAGCCCTCCATGCCGACGTCCGGTCGGGCGGCCAGCGTTTCCTTGCCGGCTTGGATGATCGCCAACGCCTCGAGGTAGGCCGGATCGTCCACGCTGTCGAATCCCCGCAGCGCGGGGCTTTGCTCCGGACGGTCGAAACTGATCAGCGGGCCTTGGTTACTGCCGTGGCTGAACTGACGCTGCAAATCGCGACCGGTGAGCTGCGCCAAGCGATTCAATTGCCTGGCGTCGAGGGGCGAACGCCCACCGGGGTTGGTGGGGTACGACGTGCAGTAGTCGGGATAAAAGACCGCATTCAGGTCAATCCAGGTAGCGACGCGCGCGAACTCGTCCGCGGTGATCTCCACCGCCTCGTGCTCGTCGTGCAGGTTCCGGAGCACTTGCATCAGGGGGCTGGCGTGCGCGCCCCAGGCATAGGCGGGTTGCGTCTCGGCGGGGCCGCCTCCGACCACGCGAATGGCCCGTTTACGCCATAGTTCGTTGTACGAGGTGTTGAAGATCAGATTGCGATCCGCGGCCAAATTCAGCTTTTCGCCCGCAGGTTCCCCAAAGTCATGGCAACTCACACAGTGCTTGTCGAACACGGGCTGCACTTCGGTCATGTAATTGAACGGCTCGGACGAACCGCGTCGGCCGTCGATCGGGGCGGGCGGCTTGGCCAGCGCCAGAGGCAGTGCCTGCTGGCGGTCGGGCAGCGGCGATTGGCGGCGGTTGTCGTGACAGCCGATGCACCCGGTCGTTTCTCCCGACTGGACCACCGTGCCGCTGCGCATCGACTGGACCATCATGCCGTTTTCGTCCAGCAGTTGAAAGTAGAGAAACGTGTCGGAAGGCACGGTGAAGTAGGCGGAGCCATCCGGTTCGACCGGCACGGTTCCTAAAACGCGTTTGATCTCGAAGCTGTGCCAGTTCACGCCCGGGTGATGCACACCCTGGCCGCCCCAGACGCCGGGCACCCAGTACCGCTTTTCGGGCGATTCCACGACGCGCAGGTACTTGATGGTGCCGCGTGGCACCCCTTTCATGGTTGCGCCCTCGTAGACGTCCTGCACGTACATGCGGCCTTCCCCGTTTTCGAAATCGCGCCGCGGGGGGATCTTCGCCGGTCTGGCGACGGGGGTCAGCGGCAGGGGATGGAAACAACCGGGGCCTTCCGTGTGCAGAAGGGTCTCGTTGCCGAAAACGTCCACCAGGTAGATGCCTGTCCGGTTATGGCGATCGCCGCGGGCGCCGCTGCCTTCGCTCAAACGGGAAACCAAGAAGAAAGCATCATCCAGAGGATACGGATTCTGGTACTTGGGTTTCACGCCCATGAAGGCATCCCAAACGCTGTTGGCGGTCCCCGGGTCCCGCACCAGGTCCAGGGCGTTTTCCGGCCAGATGCGTTTCACCGGCGGGCGGCCGTCCAGACCCAAGCGGCGATCGATCAGCGCCAGTGCTCCCCACGACAAATCGTGGCAGGAAGAGAAAATACACAGCGCCTGCTGCGTGCCGGGAATGATCCGCGCATCGATCACCGCGCCCGGAGCCGGCGTGTTGTTGCCCCAGTAAATCGCCTGATTCGTCCCGTCGGGACTGACGGTCCACAGCGCCTGGGCATCGCCAAAATTCCGATCGACGTACTCCCAGCGGTCGTACAAGATGCGGCCGTCGGGCAGGACGTCGGTGGCTCGGTCGAACAGCGTGTTCTTGGTGATCTGGTGGATATTGGCGCCATCGGGATCCATGCGATACAGGTTCGCGCTGATGTGCCGGTTGCACATCACGTATTTCGGTTCCCGGGTGGACGAGAACACGATCGTGTCATCCGGCAGGTACAGCGGGTGGATATCGTCCGCGTCGGGAAGCTGTGTCAGTTGGCGCAACTGGGTGCCGTCGACATGGATCTCGTAAATGTGAAACGTGTCCTCGCGGTTTTGCCGCATAGAAAAGACGATGCGCCCCGCATCCCAATGCAGTCTGGGGTCGCGGATGACGCCGTCGGTCGTTTCGAGCAGCGTGGTCGTGCGGCCATCGCGGCCGAGATCGATCCTCTTCAGCGCGCTGCCCGGCCGGAAGTGTCCCTGATTGTACTCGTGTGCCGCGTCGGGAGAGAAGTTGTGGGTGTTGTGGTGGTCGTACGTGTACTCCTGCCGAACCACGTACAGGATCGACGTTCCGCTCAGCAGGGGATGGGCCGTCAGGGCCTTGCGGCGGAGGGCCGCGAATTGCTCGTGCAGCCGCGAGGTTTCGTCGCCGTCGGCCGCGGCCAGGGCGGTCTCCAGGCGGTCGAGTTGCGCCAGGTACTCGCCTGCGTGGGGATAGCGTTGACCGAACGCGGCCGCGAGATGCTCGATGGCGCGCCGCAACGGACGATGCAGGGCTTGGAGCCGCATCTGGGCGCGCGCCGCCGTCCGAACGCGGGTGGCTTCCGCGTCGATGCGGCCCTCGGCGCGAAAGTCGTCGAACGTAAGATGGCCCCAACTGCCTGTCTGCCGGTCGACCAGCCGCAGGAACACTTGCCGGCCGATCCAGGGACGGACATCCCAGTCGATCCGCTGCATGGTCTGGGCGTTGCGTCCCCGCGCGTACAGCACCTCGCTGCCGTCCTCGGTGCAGAGGGCTACGTAGGTGTCCGGGTGCGATCCACCTCCGACCAGCAGCGACGCCTGCGGGCCGGTCAGGACGAACACGGGCGATTCGACCACGCCCGTCTGGCTGTCGTCGGGCCGATCGCTGTCGGCGACTTCGAGCGTGCTCAGATAGTACGCGCCCTGCTTGGTATACGCGACCCGATGGTGGAATTCGAACTCGCGGTTGCAGAGCAACTTGCCGAACTGACCCTCCATAACCTCCCAGCCTTCGAGCCCACCTGTTTCGAAGTCGAAAACCAGGCTCTCCGCTGCCGCCACCGAGGCCCCCGGCCAAGCGGGAACCGCCAGCAGACTGACGACGAGAACCGACCAGATCAGGCGTATGTTTCGCATGGCTACACTCTCCCTATTCCACGTCCCTGCCATCGCACGCGGCGTCAATTGTACGCTTCGGCCCGCGTCCCTACTAGCGAAAAACGCTGCGGAAACGGATAATACGTATGTGCTTTCGTCTCACCTGATCGTGGTTACTTCGCCGAGAGACCTGATGATGCGCGACCCTGGTGCTCCACGGAGCAGGTTCGAAACGGCTCGGAAACGAGTGCTGTTGGCCCTGGCCTACTACGAGCACCGGATGCATCGCGGCGTTGCCGATTACGCTCGGGGGGCCAACTGGATCCTCGATTCCACGATGGCTCATTACCTGGCTCCGCCTCGGTTCTGGCGAGGCGAGGGCGTGCTGGCGTTGATGCTTCCCGATCGGCCCGACTTGACCCGCTACCTTCATCGGCTGGATGTGCCGATTGTCGCCCTGACTGCCGATGTCCCAGGAGTCGCTGCCGCCCGCGTTGTGCTGGACAATTTCCAGATCGGCAGGATCGCCGCAGAGCACCTGATCGAGCGCGGCTTCAAGCATCTGGCGTTCTACAAATGCACGGACTACCAGGACGCGCGTCAGCGGCGGGCGGGCTTTGCCGCGGCGGTCCAAGCTGCGGGACTTGAACACACCTTGCTGGATGGGTACGAAGCGGCGAAAAAGAACCCGCGAGCCAATCCCTTCCTCTGGCTGAAGAGAAAACTGCTCAAGCTCCCCAAACCGCTGGGGATTGTGGCGCAGAGCGATCATCGGGCCTATTTTCTTCTGTGCGTCTGTGAAAAGGCTGCGATTCGAGTGCCCGAGGAAGTGGCGGTGGTCGGTATCGACAACGACGAGTACACTTGCGAATTCGCGCCGGTGCCGATTACCAGCGTCGACAGCAACCGCGAAAGACTGGCCTACGAGGCCGCGGCGCTTCTCGACACGCTGATCGACGGCAAGCCTCCTCCGGCCGAACCGATTCTTGTTCCGCCGGTTGGCCTGGTGGTGCGGCGCAGCAGCGATATCCTGGCCATCGAGCACGCCGAGGTTGCCAAGGCGATCGGGTTCATTTGGAAGCACTTCAACCTGCCCATCGGGGTCAGCGACGTCGTCGCCGCTACGGCCATGAGCCGCTGCGGTCTTTATCGGACTTTTGAGCAATCCATCGGGCGGACCATCCGGGAGGAAATCGAGCGGAAGCGACTTGAACTGGCCAGTCGTTTACTGCTCAATTCGACGGACAAGGTGTCCGCGATCGCCCGCCAGTGCGGTTATGCCAGCGGCGAGCAATTCTGCCGCGCCTTTGCCAGATGCCAAGGCGTTACCCCAAGCGTCTATCGCCAGCAGGGCGAAGAGGGTCAGGTGGAGCGTCCGTGAAGACCGTCCTAATCTTTCACCTGATCTTCTGGCTTTGTCCCTGCCGTCTGCCGGCAGGCCGAGGGGAGATTAAGTGAAGGATTAGGTGAAAGATGAAGTGCTATGGCGTTTTGCGGCTGGGTGTTCAACGAGACCGTCATTTCTTCGCGGATGCTAAGTTCGCTAAGGCAGCGTGACGACTCGGCCCAGCCACCGCGTACGCGGCACCGCGGCAGGGTGCGAATGCCGACTGTCTCGCGATACGGGCACGTTGTCGCCCAGTACCAAGACCTCGTCGGGCTCCAGTTTGGCCGGTGCGATCCAATCGCGGCCCAAGCCCTGCGGATCCAGGTAATGCAGGTCGCGAAACACCTGCAGTCGGTGCAGGTCGAGCGACATCCCCGACGCGCCGATTGTCACTGCCTGGCCCTGTTGGCGGACCAGCTCGGCTTCGCCCGAGCTTGAGCGCACGAAGCCGCGTCCGACCTCGTCATCGCGGGCCGCGCAGGGGTTCCCGCCGGTAGCCAGGGCGGGCGCTTCATAGGGTTCGCAAACCACCGTCTGGCCATCTACCGCCAACAGGACCTGCCGATCGCACAGCGCGAATTCCAGTTTCACGTCGCGAGCCCAGGCGGCACGCGGCAGGGGCGCCGTCACCAGGCGCCGCTCGTTGCGATACACGTTTGCCTGGTGTGTTTCAAGTGCCATGTCGGCTCGAAACGAATCCTGGCCATCGGCGAGCCGCAACTGCAGCGTCCCGTGGCCGCTGGTGCGCAGGCGGCAGGCCAGCAGCAGATCACGCACAACGTGCAACTGTCGGGATTCGTTTTGGTTGTATCCGTAATTGTCCAGCACGGGGGATGCGGCGCTGCGCGGCAGCGGCGAGGCGAAGCAGCGCCAATGGTGATAGCTCCACGCCGCCCCGCCGGCTGTGGCCGCCGCGTCGGCTCGCCAGCGGGCCGGCAAGTCCACCGTCTGGCGCGGCTCGAAGCCGCTGTCGTGGACCAACACGGCCACGTCGCGCAGCTGCCGTAGCGTCTTGCGGACGATCCGATCATCGGCATAGATGTCGCCCTGGCGAATCGAGATCCGTTCGCCCGGCAGGCCCGCGACCCGCTTGACTTCGAAATAGTCGGGATCTTGCGACGAGCGAAAGGCGATTCGGTCGCCACGGCAAGGCGGACGGAACTGATAGGCCAGGCGATCGATCAGAACCCGCTGGCCCGGCCGCAACACGGCCCTGCCCAGGGAATGCATGACATCCCCACAATTGGGACACACGGCCCGGTCGTCCGTCGGCGGGCGGTCGGCATCGTAGCGGCAGGGAAAACCGCAGTCGTCGCAAGACAACAGATAATGGGCGCCGCGCAACGTCTCGGCCATCGATGCACCGGTGATCCGCACCGGCACGAACAAGCCCGAAATCCCGCCCAGACGGACGGCGGCAAACGTGGTCACGATGCCTGCAACGACCGCGAGAAACCTGGCGAAAGAGAATTTGGGGCGAAGTGTCATGAATCTCGTGTGGAACCGCTACCAGCGTGGGAGAAAGCGAATTCGAGGGACCCTTTGCATCTGGGAAGCAACGGCTGCGAATACGTTGGAGGATAGCACGTTTCATCGAAAACGCGATGCGTAAGTCTTGAAGTTGGGCATTCCCATCCATTCCTGGGGCGTTGCTCTAGGCCACCGTGAATATGGCCTTCGGCCACGCATTGACGCCGGCTCTTGAGTTGCCTACATTCTGGGGGCATCGAGGCTCCTGTTTCTTGATCCCAGGGCGGCAATTGGAGACGACGGATGAAGGTGAGCGTGTTGTTCTTGGCGGTGATCGGCGTTTTGCCATTTTATTCGGCCGCGGCGGCGCAACCGGATGCGATCGGCTTCGAGGGTGCCAAGTGGATCTGGTCCCCCGGATCCGAAGCGGCGCCGGGTGCCGGCGCCAGTTATTTCCGCGGCGAGGTGGACGTGCCGGAGAACCCGCCGTTGAAATCCGCCGAATTGATTGCCACCTGCGACAATATGTTCGTCCTGTACCTGAACGGAAGCCCCGTGGGCGAGAGCGATACGGGCAACAGCGCTTGGCAAAAGGCGCGGCGGTGGGACGTGACCGGCTTGATCGCACCGGGCCGGATCGTGGTGGCAGCCGAAGGGATCAATACGCTGCCCGGCCCGGCGGGGCTGATCGTCAAGTTCGTCGCCGAATTGGCCGACGGCCAGAAGATCGTCCTGGCCAGCGGCGAGAACTGGAAGTCCCATCTGCACGAGGCGGCGAACTGGCAGCAGCCCGAGTTTGACGACCAGCGCTGGGGCCGGGCCGCCGTGGTGGGCGAATTCGGCGCCCGCCCCTGGGGACGTGTCGCCATGCCGCCGACATCCGCACCGGGCGGCGAATCGGTGGGCGCGGTGGCCAAAGCCGCGCGCGACGTTCGCCAGCAAGCGGCTCGGCAAGGACAGGTGGGGCCCGTCGTGGAGATGGAACCAGAGAGCGATTTCGCTTGGCCCGAAGCGATCGTGTTCGTGGGCGACGATTGCAGCTTGTATCGCACGCCCGGCCGCGAGGGCACGGCCTATGACAGCCTGAATGTGACGATTTTCAACCCCCGCAAGAGTCGAGCGTTCCCCGAACACGACTTGCCGGCGCCGATGAAAGTCGGACGCAAGCTGTACACGCTGTCGCCGGCGCGGCCGGATGGCCAGCCACGGGTGCTGGCCGATGCCGGCCGCGGAGCGCTCGGCTCGCCCAGCGTGACGTTCGACGGCGATGCGGTCCTGGTCTCGATGGCCTACCAGGACGAGCCGTTTTTTCACATCTACCGCGTCCCGACCGCCGGCGGCTCGCCCCAGCGGCTGACCGAAGGCCCCTTTCACGATATCGACCCGGTCGAGCTGCCCGACGGCCGGATCGCGTTCACCTCGACGCGGATCGGTCGGTTCGAGGAGTATCACAACCCGCCGTCTCGGTCGTTGTACGTGATGAACGCCGACGGCAGCGGCATCCAGCCGTTGACGCACACGATCATTTTCGACAACGAGCCGGAGGTTCTGGCCGACGGCCGGATCGTGTTCATTCGCTCGGACAACTTTTTCGACCGGGGCAAAGTCGAGACGCTGCTGCACGCGATCCATCCGGACGGCGCGGGAGGCTACACGGAGTTCGGCCTGAACAATCGGCCCGAATACGGGGGCCGTCTGCGGGCGTATGTGTGCGGCAGTCCCGCTCCGCTGCCCGACGGCCGCCTGGCGTTCCTGTCTGCCCCCGGAATCACCGTCGGCAAACTCGGCTATCCGCCTCAATACCTTCAGCACATGTCGATCGCCGCCGGCGACGTGGCGGCGTTGCCCGACGGCCGCCTGCTGTGTACCACCGCGGTCAACGTACCGCGCGAGATCGTACAGGGCAAGGAGAAGCGGATCATCCAGGAGGCGAGTTACGAGAAGATTGCGATCCTGGACCCGGACAGTCGGCCGCCGCGGCTGACCGTGCTGTACGTCTCGGACGGCCAGCCGTTGCACTCGCCCGTCTACCTGGGCCCGCGGCCTCGGCCGCTGCAGTTGGCCACCAAAGTGGATCCGGTTCGAGAACGCGATCCGCAAGCAACGGGCATCTTGTATTGTCAGGACGTGCAGTACACGCAAAAGACCACCGCTGGCTGGCCGCACGTGCGAGCCATCCGCGTGCTGGCCGGCGAGGGCCTGACGGTCCGTTCCTCGCATTCGTACATCGTCCACGCGGGCAGCCAGGTCAGGGACTTGGGCACGGTCCCGCTGGCCCCCGACGGTTCGTTCGCGGTCGAAGTCCCGGCCGACACGCCGATTGCGTTGCAGGCCGTCGATGCCGAGGGCCGGTCCGAGTTGAACGAGATGTCCTGGATCTACGTGCGGCCCGGCGAGCGGCGGGGTTGCATCGGATGTCATCATGACCGGCAAGTGGCGCCGCTGCGTACCGAAACGATGCCCCTGGCGCTGCGGAGCCGCCCGCTACGGCTGACCGGCGAAGGCGAGCCGTTGCGGTTCCGAGGCAACAACGCCGCGGTCACCGGGCTGATGGAGTTACAGTTTGACCGCTACCGCGAAGTCGCCGGGATCGACCGTCACGACCGGTCCCGCGATCCGTCCGGCAACGGTGGCGAAGTGGCAGCCCTGGTCGCCCAGTTGCGTGGCGACGCTGCCTCGCCGCAGATTGCCGCGACCGCCGGGCGCGACGCCGTGTGGCCCACGACCGCCGTGCGTGGGTCGGCGACGGACACCACCGCGCGGAAAATCTCCGCTGCGACACGGCTGGGCGTATTCCGCGATCCGTCCGCCGCGCTGGCTTTGGCGGACAATCTGCGCGACAGCCTGCGCGAACTGCGTGTGGCCGCCGCGATGGCGCTGGCCACTTGCGGCACCCGCGATTCGGTTCCGCCCCTGTTGGACGCCTTGACCGATCGCGAGCCGCTGGTCGCTCAAGCGGCCGCGGTCGCTTTAGAAAACTTGACCGGCCACGCCGAGGAATTCAATGCCTTTGTCACCGGCGACGAACGCCAGCGCCAAGCCCAGAACTGGCGGCGCTGGTTCGACGAGCATTCGTGGGACGCCATCGAGCAGCAGTTGATTGCCCGTCTGGCCAGTCCCGACCGCGATCTCGTTCGCCGAGCGGCCGTCGCACTGGGGCATACCGGCAGCGCGGCGGCCTGCGAACCGCTCCGCCGCTATTTGACCGAGCAGCGTGATATCAACCCGTATCCGGAATGGAAGAAGACCCATCAGGTGGACGGCACCCGGTTCAATTCGCTGTCCGAAGTGAATCCGCGGACGCTGCAAGCGGTCACTCGCTCGCTGGGTTATCTGCAAGATGCGGTCGCCGTGCCGCTGCTGGCCGAGACGTTGGCCCAGCACAATCACCCCAGCACAGGCAATCTGTTCCTGGCCGAGGCGGCGGTCGAGGCGTTGGGGAGCATCGGCACGCCGGAGGCGGAGACCGCGTTGATCGAGGCGTTCGCCGCGTTGGACGAGTATCCCAAGTACACCTTGTGGTACGGCGATCACCCGGCCTTGATGGCTTGTCACGCGTCGCCCGTACACTACTTGATCGCCGCCGCGCTGGACTCGCTCGATTCGACCCGCGCGCAGGCGATTCTTCCGCAGTTGATCCGCGCTTTGCCCGTGGACCAGGATCGGGCGCTGCTGTTGGAGAACGACGATTGTGAGACGCTCACGGGCCGGGTTCTTCGGCGGCACGGCGCGGAAGCGGCGGTGGCCGAGACGTGCTTGGCCCTTCTGGGCGACGAGCGCGCCGCCCGGGACGCGGTTTGGGAACAAGCCGTCTCGACAACGCACCGCTGCTGGGGCGGCCATCCCGGACCGGAGATCCGTGCGGCCCAGGTCTTGTCGCTGGTCGTCCGCGACCCCAAGTATGCGCCGGCGATCCTGGCCGCCCTCGAACGGTACCAAGCCCAGCCGGTCACCATCCCGCGGGTATTCGACAAAGGCATCCCCGTCGTCCTGGAACTGCCGTTGAAGCATTGGGTCTGCTTTTTCCTCGCCCGCGCGTTGGGAAACCTGTCCGATCCGGAATCGGCCGCCCCGTTGATCGCGGTGCTCGAACATTCGCCCCCCGAAGCCGCTGACGGGCATCCCGATCCGCTGGGACCGGGCGTCTTGTTCCTGCACAACGACCTCACGCCCTGTTGGCGAGCGGCGGTCGCCTGGGCACTGGGCCGAATCGGCGATCGCCGGGCCGTACCGGTCTTGATGGCGGTCGTCGCCAACCTGGACAACGCGCCGGACACGCGCCACACGGCCGCGGAGGCACTGGGCCGTCTGGCCGATCCGGCCGACGCGGACGCGCTCCATGCCCTGGCGGACGGCTACCCCGAAGAATCCACCCGCCGTGCCTTGGTCCAGGCCCTCACGCGGAGCAGGCACATGACGGGGGCCGAGTAGGCACCAGGTCCCGGTCTGCGGCAAGCGGCCGTTGGTAAAAACGGCGGCAACGTGTACAATCAACGCATCCTCATGGATCTGGCTCAACGCCCTGAACCTTAACCCCTGAACCCTCGCTTATGCCACGCTACAATCCCGCGTTCATCGAACCCAAATGGCAGCAGTATTGGGAGCGTAGCCGTACGTTCCGGACGCCCGAGTTCCCCGTCGGGCCCAAGCTGTACGTGTTGGACATGTTCCCCTATCCCAGCGGCGACGGCCTGCACGTGGGCCACCCGGAAGGCTACACGGCGACCGATATCGTCTGCCGCTTTGAGCGGATGCGCGGCAAGTCGGTGCTGCACCCGATGGGGTTCGACGCCTTTGGATTGCCGGCCGAGGAACATGCCATCAAGACGAACACCCCGCCGCGCGAGTCCACCGAACGCAACATCGCCACGTTCCGCCGCCAGCTGAAGATGCTGGGGTTCAGCTACGATTGGGACCGGGAACTGGCCACCACGGACGTCGGCTATTTCCGTTGGACCCAGTGGATTTTCCTCGTCTTGTTCGATACCTGGTTCGATGCGGAACAGCAGCAGGGGCGGCCGATTGCCGAGCTGCCGATTCCCGCCGAGGTGGCCGGACAGGGCGATGATGCCATTCGTCAGTACCAAGACGACCATCGGCTGGCCTTTCAGTCGGACGCCTTGGTCAACTGGTGCCCGGCCCTGGGAACGGTGCTGGCCAACGAGGAAGTCAAGGACGGCAAGAGCGAGCGGGGCGGTCATTCGGTCCAACGGATTCCGCTACGACAGTGGATGCTGCGGATCACGGCTTATGCCGATCGGCTGGAATGGGATTTGGAAACGCTCCGCTGGTCGGAGAGCATCAAGCAGATGCAGCGCGACTGGATCGGTCGCAGCGTCGGCGCGGAGGTGGATTTCTACATCGGCCCGCGGGCGGACTACGCGGCCTGGAAAGCCAGCCGCGTCCAAGCCGGGTATCCGCGCAAACCCGGCGACGACGTGCTGCGGATCTACACCACGCGGCCGGATACGCTGTTCGGAGCAACCTATATGGTCATCGCCCCCGAGCATCCCTTCGTCCAGCGTCTGACCACTGCGGACCAGCAGTCGGCGGTCGAAGCGTACTGTGCCCGGGCTGCCGCCCGCAGCGATCGCGAGCGTCAAGAAGACAAGGAGAAGACCGGAGTATTCAGCGGCTCGTATGCCGTCAACCCGGTCAACGGCCAGGAAGTGCCCATCTGGATCGCCGACTATGTGCTGATCACCTATGGCACGGGCGCCATCATGGCCGTGCCGGCGCACGATACACGCGATTTCGAGTTTGCCGAGTTGTTTCGGATTCCGATTATCGCCGTGGTCGATCCCGGCGATGCCCTTGGCGTGAACCGGGATGCCGTGCTGGCCGGCCGGGAATGCTCTGCCGCGGAAGGCGTGGCGATCAACTCCGGCGAGTACAGCGGGTTGCGTACGGCCGCGTTCAAACAGCGGATCAGCGACGATCTGGCGGCCCAGGGCTTGGGCCGCGAAGCCGTCAACTACAAACTGCGGGATTGGTTGTTCAGCCGCCAGCGGTTCTGGGGCGAGCCGTTTCCGATCTTGCACGAGTTGGACGAGCAGGACCGGCCGACGGGCCGGCTGCGGGCTGTCGCTGCCGAAGAACTGCCCGTCGATCTGCCCGTGTTGCAGGATTTCAAGCCGCACGGCCGGCCTGAACCGCCGCTGGCCAAAGCCCCGGAGGACTGGTTGTACGTCGAAATCGACGGCCGCCGCTACCGCCGCGAGACGAACACCATGCCGCAATGGGCCGGCTCGTGCTGGTACTATCTGCGGTTCGTCGACCCGCTGAACGACCAAGTCTTGGTCGATCCGGCCAAGGAACAAGCCTGGCTGCCCGTCGACCTGTACGTCGGCGGGGCGGAACATGCCGTGCTGCATTTGCTGTACGCCCGCTTCTGGCACAAGGTGCTGTTCGATCGCGGCTATGTCAGCACGGCGGAGCCGTTCCAGCGGCTGGTCAACCAGGGCATGATCTTGGGCGAAATGGAATTCACCACCTATCGCAAGTCCGACGGCAGCGCGGTCAGTTCCCATCGCGTGACGCGGGATGCGGAAGGGATGTTGATCGACCAGGGTTCGGGCGAGCGGGTCGTGGAAGCGAGGGTGGAGCCCGATGCGGCGGAGAAGCAAGGCGAGAGCTTTGTGCTCAAGTCCGACCCCGCGATTCGCATCGACAGCCGGGCCTACAAGATGTCCAAGAGCCGCGGCAACGTGGTGAACCCGGACGAAATCGTGCGCGATTATGGCGCCGACGCGCTGCGGCTGTACGAGATGTTCATGGGCCCTTTGGAAGCCACCAAACCGTGGAGCATGGCCGGCGTGAACGGCGTGCGGAACTTCCTGGACCGCGTCTGGCGGATGATCGTCGACGACCGCAGCGAGACCGTCGTCTTGCACCCGGCCGTGCAGGAAGCCGTGCCGACCGAGGACCAGAACCGCATCCTGCACCGCACGATCATGGCGGTCACCGAAGACACGGCGGCCATGGAGTTCAATACGGCCATCGCCCGCATGATGGAGTTCACCAACTTCTTCACGCGGCAGGAGACACGGCCCAAGTCGGCCATGGAACGGCTGGTGCTGCTGCTGGCGCCTTACGCGCCGCACATCGCGGAAGAGCTATGGCAGGTTCTGGGGCATGACCAGACGCTGGCCTACGAGCCGTGGCCAGCCTATGATGAAGCGTTGACGAAAGAAGACACGATCGAAATCCCCGTCCAGATCAAGGGCAAACTCCGGGGCCGCATTCGCGTTTCGGCGCAAGCGACGGCCGAGCAGATGGAGCAAACCGCCCGCTCCGATCCGCGAGTTGCCGAATGGATCGAAGGCAAGGAGATCGTCAAGGTAGTCGTCGTACCGGGCCGGATGGTGAACTTCGTGGTCAAGTGAACGAGTCTCCGCGAGACGGTCATGCCGCGCAACCAACGCCCACCCATCGAAGACGGTTTAGCGCTGGACGCCTACGCAGGGTCGAGCGACGCCCGTCGCCGCCGCGTGCCGGCGTGGTTGCTGTCCGCCTTGTTGCACGCCGCGCTGTTGGTCCTGTGCGTCCTGGTCACGCCAGTGCCGTCCGGCGGAGTCCGCATCGAGCCGCCACGCTCCGGCGGCATCGTGTTGGTTCGGCAGACCCGCGGGTCCGTGGAGTATTATGACGAGCAGGCGGAGGCCGAGGCGGCGTCCGCAGCGGCCCGCACAAGCGAGCTGGCCGAGGCGTCGCCCAGCGCCGCCATGCTGCCGTCGGCCGCTGAATCGCCGGTCGATCCTTCCGCCCTGCTGCCCTCGGCCGACGCGCTCGGCGGCTTGGGTTTGGCCGGGGAACTTGCGGACGCCCTGCCCAACGCCGGGGATTTGACGACCGGAGTCGGTCCCGACAGGCGGATTGGCAAAGATGCCCAGACCTATGTGTTCGGAGCCAAAGGCGAGGGCACCGCGTTCGTTTACGTGTTCGACCGCTCGGACAGCATGAACGGCTTCGAAGGCCGGCCGCTGGCGGCATCCAAGGCCGAGTTGATCAAGAGCCTGCAAGCACTGCAGCCAACCCACCAGTTCCAAATCATCTTCTACAACACGGAAGTGACCGCGTTTCATCCGTCGTCTTCGCCGTCGGCGGGCGTGATTTTTGCGACGGATCAGAACAAGGCCTTGGCGGCCCAGTTCGTCCGCCAGGTACCCGCCTCCGGCGGAACGCGGCACATGAGACCGCTCAGTCTGGCGCTGCGATTGGCTCCCGATGTGATTTTCTTTCTGACGGACGCTGGCGAGCCGGAACTGAGCGCCGCCGATTTGCAGAGCTTGCGAAAGCTGAATTCCGGCACCGTGATTCACGCCATTGAATTCGGCGCCGGCCCGAACCCCGGCGGCGACAATTTCCTGGCGCGGCTGGCACGGCAACACGACGGCCAGCACGTGTACGTCGACGTGACAAGACTGCCGCGGTTGTAATGCACTTCTCTTTTTACGATGGTGACTTTTTTGCGATGGTGACGACCATGGAACGGATTCCGAGCCCACGTAGCCGAGGCGCTCCGAGACGCGAACCGCGTCGGGGACAGCCGCGGCCACATGAACGAGTCTCTCCGAGCCTCGCAATCCGCCTCGCTGCAATCCACCTCGCCTGCCTGCTGACCTTTCGCCTGACAGCCGCGGACACCGTGGTCTACCAGACTGGGAAAGGCCACGCGTCTCGCGCATCGGTGACCGGGACGATCGTCGATTGCGTGGGCGGACAACTGGCGATCCGCAACGACGCGGGCGTCTCGCAGATGATTCCGGCCGAACGAATCGTCGAAGTCCAAAGCGATTGGACGGCGGCGGAGACAGCGGGCGACCAGTTGTCGCGGGACGGCAAATTGTCCGAAGCCGTCCAACGCTATCAGCAGGCGTTGCAAGAAGAAAGACGCGTTTGGGTCCAGCGGCAGATCGTCGCCAAGCTGGTCGGCAACTACAGCCAGCTGGAGCGATTCGATCTGGCCGGAGACGCTTTTTTGCGGTTGCTGCAGAGCGACCCGCAGACCTCCCACGTGGCGGTCATCCCCCTGTCTTGGACAACCTTCTCGCCGTCCCCCACGCTCCACCAACGGGCCGCGGTCTGGATGGCCAATACCCAGAATTCCATGTCCGCGTTGTTGGGCGCCAGCTGGTTGCTGCCTACCGGCCAGCGAGCTGGCGCGATTGCCTCCTTGCAGCGTCTGCTCGCCGACCGCGATCCGCGGGTGGCGATGTTGGCGCACACCCAGTTGTGGCGGACTCGCACCGCCACGGTGACGCTGGAGGACCTCCAGGGCTGGGAAACCTGGCTGCAGAGAATGCCCGGCGACCTCCGTGCCGGACCGTACTGTGTCATCGGGCAAGCATGGTCGAGCAAGGGCAGCCCCGCCAAGTCGGCGTTATCTTATTTGCGAGTGCCGATCCTTTATCCGGCGGATCGTCGTCTGGCGGCTGCCGCCCTCTTGTCGGCGGGGCGGGAATTAGAAAAAATCGGCCAAGTGCAGCAAGCCGTGACGTTGTATCGCGAGGTCGTCCGGGACTATGCCGCCGCGCCCGCCGCGGCCGAAGCCCGCGGCCGCCTGGAGGAATTGAGCTTGTAGTGCCGTCTTCAGGCGGTCTTGACCGGCGAAAGTGGGCACGACGAGCGGCAACGATCGAACCAACGCCGAAATCCGATTTCCGCCGCTGGGCGGCGTCAAACAGGGAGGGTAACTTGTCCGCACGAACCAACAGGCTGTTCTGGTCGGTCCAAGCGGCCGCGTTCTGCATCACATGCTCGACGGCCATCGCCGCCGAAGACGTCGCGGCCGAGGCAGCCGTTGAACCCGCCTCGCAAGGCTTGTTCAGCATCGCCTTTTCCGGCGGACCGATCGGCGTGGCGATCATGCTGTTCCTGCTGGCTTTGTCGTTGACCGCCGCCTACCTGGGCTTCGAGCACGTGCTGACCATCCGCCGTAGCGAGTTGATGCCCGACGGACTGGCGGACCACATCCGCGAATTGCTGCTGGCCGGCCGCGTCATCGAGGCGGACCAGACGTGCCGCCAGCAGCCCTGCCTGCTGGCCTTTGTGCTGTTGAACGGCCTGGCCGAATTGGACACCGGCTGGACAGCCGTCGAGAAGGCGATGGAGGACGCGATGGCCGAACAATCGGCGCGGCTGTTTCGGCGGATCGAGTACCTGTCGGTCATCGGCAATATCGCGCCGATGGTGGGCTTGCTGGGCACCGTCGTGGGCTTGATCATGGCGTTCTACGAAGTGGCTTCGACGCAAGGCGCCGCCGGGGCCGGCGAATTGGCCAGCGGCATCTATCACGCCTTGGTCAGCACCGTGGCGGGGCTGATCATCGCCATTCCCGCGATGGGGGTGTTTGCCATCTTCCGTAATCGCATCGACCAGCTGGTGGCCGAAGCGGCTTACTTGGCCCAGCATGCCATGGCGCCGCTAAAACGCCGCCGCCTGCGAGCGCCCGCCGCGGTCGCCGCGCCGCCGGCGCCTCCGCCCGTCGAAGGGGGCCGCTAATGCGCGTTCCGAATCATCTGCGCGGCAACCGGCAGAGCGTCAATATGACGCCGATGATCGACGTCGTGTTTCAGCTGATCATCTTCTTTCTGGTCTCCAGCCATCTGGCCAAGCAGGAGGCCCAGCTGCCGTTGCCCCTGCCCCTGGCGGCCAGCGGCGCCAAGGAAGGCGACCAGACCAATCCCCGCGTGACGATCAACGTGTTGGCCGACGGCCAATTGTCGCTGGCCGGCAAACCTTTGCTGCTCGGGGAACTGCAGCAGCGGCTGCAAAGCCGAATTGCCGAAACCGGCACCGATCTGGAGGTCCGGATTCGCAGCGACCGAACCGTGGCTTACCGGCACGTCGAGCCGATCCTGCTGGCCTGTGCCAGTGCCGGAATCTGGAACGTGGCCTTCGCCGTCTATCGTCCGGAGGATGTTCGCTGATGCGCGCCCCGTCCACCTATACCCGACAACGCACGGGACTGGACATCCCCATGACGCCCTTGATCGACGTCGTCTTCCAGTTGCTCGTGTTCTTTCTGCTGACCGCCAGCTTTCACACGGTCGAGCATCTGCTGCCCAGTCGCGTTTCCGTACCTGGCGCCAGCGGCGGGGACGCGTTGCCCGACACGCCGCCGCCAGAGGCGGATTTCCACGAGGTCGTGGTCCGCATCCTGTGGGCCGGCGACGAGCCGGCTTGGCAAATCAGCGGCCAAACGTTGGGCAATCTGCAAGAAGTGCGCAACACGCTGACTGCCGTCGCCCGGGTGAAAGCGGACGCCCCCGTGATCCTGCATCCCGACCCCGACGTGCCCTTGGGCCACGTCATTGACGTCTACGACATCACGCGGCTGGTCGGCTTTCCCACCATCCAATTCGCCGCTTCCCGAAAGGATCCAGCATGATGAAGCGAAACCGCACGGATCCGTTGGCCAGCTGGCCCGAGGCCGCGCGCGATCTCTGCCGGCGGTGGCGCGAACGATGATGAAGCAGTTCCCCGACAATATCGTGTTATTCGATGGCCAGTGCGGCCTCTGCACCGCGTCGGTGCAATTCATCATCCGGCGTGACCGGCGCGGCGTTTTTCGCTTTGCGTCGGTCCAGTCGGAAGTCGGCCGCGAACTCTGCCGTCACCACGGGCTCGACCCGGATCGGGTCGACAGCGTTGTCCTGATCCAGCGGGACAAAACTCGCGTGCGCAGTGATGCGGTACTGGCCATCGCCCGTGAACTCGGCGGCCTATGGCCCTGTCTCGCCGTGTTCCGCGTCATGCCACGTGCGGTGCGGGATTGCTTCTATCGCCTCGTCGCACGTAACCGCCTCCGATGGTTCGGCAGAAATGCGACCTGCCTGGTGCCGTCCCACGACGATCGTTCGCGATTTCTCTTGTGAGCCAAACCAGGATCCAAGGAACAATGGGGCACAACGCGTGACCCGCCTGGTTTTCCGTCGGTTGCTCGCACGTAATCATCCGGGGCTCACACGCACGAGCTGTGGTATCGCTACGTACCTGAAATGGACAAAGTGATACGGCGAGACTTCCACCCGCAGACTGCGGCCTTGTTGGCCGCTACCCGGTTCTTGACACCTCTTCTGCCTGATATTCTCCAAAAAGCTCAGCGGGTGTACACAAGGCCCAGGCTGGGGCCGTGATAGACCACGCGACCGTCGTGGTTGACGGGGGCAGGGCGGTCGGAGACCAGCGTCTGCACGTTGGAACTGAAATTCTCGGAGGCCAGAGCCACGCCATTCAGCCAAAATGCGTTGTAGCCGGCGCGAACCGTCAGCGAGGGGGCGAACTGGTAGTTTAAGTTCACCGACAGATCGCCCAGGAAGGCGGTGGAATCTTCGGTGCCGCGAGTCGTTGCTTGTATCTGCTGCTCACCGATGTACAGGTCGGCGTATGTCGTGTTTCTGGCCTCGCTGAATAACAAAGCCCCTTTGATCTCGGCATCGATCCAGGCGCGATCATGGACCAGGAATTGGACCATCGCTCCTAGCTGGGGACCGATCAGATCGTTGTCGGTCTTGACGAACACTTCGTTGGCGGCGATCGCCGACTGGGTGAAGTAGCCGAATTCTTCCTGGACCTTCAGGTATCGCACCCCGATCAGGCACGACGCCTCGCCCTGATAATACCGCCCGGGGGACACGCACAACCGGCGACGAAGATTGGCCTCGGCACTGTCCAATCGCGACGAGAAACTGATCTCGGCATACTGATTGTAGTCCAGGCCCAGGATCGGACTGAAACTCGCTTCCGAGACGGGGCCCAGCCCGGATGGCCCGGTTGGGTCGCCGAAATTGGAAAAAGGAGACACCATCAGGCCGCTGCCAGGATCGTACGGCGTCGGCGGGATACCAGGATCGTACGGCGTCGGCGGAACATAATCCGGGTACTGGACCCCGACCACGTCACTCCATGAATGCGAGCCCATATAGGAAAACTCAACACGATACCAATCCCCCAACGCGCGGCCGAATAACGCCCGGACACCGGGCACGAATTCCGTGTCGAAATCGGACGAGCCAAGAACGGCATCCCTGAAAAACGTGATTTCCGCCGGGGCTTCCGGATCCGCCTGCCCAATTGCCACCGCTTGAAACGGCGCCGACCCGTTTTGATCCCGGAACAGCGGCAGGAATTCGGCCGAGGCGAACCAGGTGGGGGGGCCTGAGTTGTGTTCGTAGCAGGGCATGAAATCGTCGCGATAGCCGCCACCGCAAGGGTCTTGCCAGAACAGACTCTGGCCAAAGGCGGTCTCCAGACGCGGTTCCGGCGCTGGACAGGCACAGTTGCCACTGCAATTTGCACATTCACTCGCCGATGCTTGCCGTGTTTCGGTGGCGAGCAAAAACGGGGCGAGCAACGCCAGGCCGACCATCGCGGCCACTCGCTTGACGGTTCTGTTTCGCATGGACATAAAGCCTTCCCCTCAGCGTGTCTTGCGTCTTGAATCTCTGCACGTGCGCCAGACGGCCGGAAAAACCGGTGGAAACACTCAATTTAGTTCGACCATTCCAACCGGCATCACCAATATCCTTGATACCAGCGAAATAAAGCCCCAGAACTATGCAGATTAGCCAGGCGACGCAGATTGTTGCGAGTGCGGTTGGGGATTGTGTCAGCGCGATGCTCGCCCAGTTTTTTTTCGAGCCACAGGCTGTGCAAGCTCGACGCCTCAAATCTCGTCCGAGTCGTCCGAGTCATCGGCGTCTTCGGGCTGTTCGCTAGCCGGATCCACGGCGGGGTCAAGTCGTGGCCCGATGGTTGCTGCATCAAACTTGGCCTGAACGTCCGCCAGACTGGCGGCGCGGGCTACGGCGATCACTTTGCGCACATCGACGTACGGGTTGCCTTGCACAGAACCATCCGGTTTGGCTTGCACGGCGTACAGCGGAAGCCAGAGGAAATGGCCGCTGGAGTTCAATGCGCGGCCGCCGACGATCCGGCCCTCGTCATCCAATGCCAACTTGTAACGGAGCGTCATCGACTGTTTGCGGTTGCCGACTCGGTCCCCGCTGTCGAGGTCGGTCTGCATGGACGTGTCGGTACTGTAATAGCTGTACGTCACCGTTGTCTCGACGTCCTTGTACGTCAGGCCTTCCTCGCTGCCGGCATCACGAACCGAGTTGACTCGATAGGCGTAGATGGGGTTGTTCCAAGCCACTTGGCCTTTGCTGCGGTCCATGCCGACCGGGGTTCCCGCTTGCCCCACGTAATTCGCCAGGGTCAAGTGAAACGTGCCCATGTTGGGTCCGCCGTCTCGCGCCGAGGGCGGAGCCAGGAACAGAAAGCTGTCGGGAGTCGTCCGGTTGTAGATGCACGACAGCAGCGCCTTGATATCGCTGGGGCGCAGGACGACGCCGGGCGTGCCTCCGACGCGGCCCGCATCGACCGATCGGATCGGCTCCGGATGCCGGATTGTCGAGGCCGTGAAACCGCTGCAATAGCCTTCCCAGGATTCAGAGGACGAACGCATCCGCCGCGCCGGGAACAGTGCCCGCTGGCCGTCCAAAATCCGGTTGATCTCGTAAGAATTCGCGAGGTTCTGGCCGCCGTTGAAAGCCCGGTCGTAGACGCTCAACGCCGACGAACCCGAGGACACCGCAGACGCCGAAACGCCCGCGCCCGTCCGGCGGCGAGCGAACAGGCCCACGGGCGGGGCTGCGCGTACGTCGCTCAGCCCCCCTGAGGTTTCCGGGTGAATCGCGGCCGAGTAGGGAATCCGCCAGTTGGGCACCGAGGCTTCGGACTCCAGATTTTCCAGTTTGGCTTCATACGTCAGGTCCTTCTCGCGGAAATAGTAGTTGAACAGCGCTTCCTGTTCATCCCGTTCGCTCTGGACGGTTTGTCCGCGTACCTCTCGCTGGCGAACGTTGCTGTCCACCTGCGCGCTGGCCGCGCTCGCCTCGCCCACGCCACAGATAACGGCGGCCAGCGACACCAGTACGGAGCAAATCAACCTTCGATGCATTTCTCGATCCCCCCATGAACCCAGGCCACCGGAACGCGAACAAGTTCCAGACGCGGCGTGAGCAGCAGTCAAACAACCAACTTCGTAGCGCGGCATTCATTCCGCCGGAGCGGACGGAAGTCCAATCAACAACAACAGATCGCACGTGCCTCTCTTGCCGTTCCTAAGAAAGATGCCCCTGCGAATCGCAGGGGCATCTTTCGATACATGCTGGTTCAGCGATCGCGTCGGCACTTAGCGACGACGCATCAGACGCATCTTCGGCTGGCCGCAGATGCTGTCTTTGCACTGATCCGGCTTGCATTGATCCGGCTTCACCTGGTCCGGTTTGCACTGGTCCGGTTTCGCCTGGTCCGGCTTGGCCTGATCCGGCTTCACCTGATCCGGCTTGGCCTGGTCCGGTTTCGCCTGATCCGGCTTGGCCTGATCCGGCTTCACCTGATCCGGTGTGGCCTGATCCGGCTTGACGTCATCTGCCGCCATCGCGACAGGGGCCACCCAGCAGGCGGCGCAGAAAACAGCTACTGCGAGAAGCATTCGCATCGCAAAGCCCTCCCTAACAAGAGTGAGAAACACACAACACTTTTTCGACGCCGATTTGACGGTCCATTACCACGTTGGCAACAGAAACCGGCAGCGTACGCCGCAAAACCTCTTCGGTTACTCGTCCTTAAAACAAATCCACCGGGGTGGCTGGCAGCGAGACAGATCACGGCCGGAGCCGCGGTTGGGTGGTTGGGAAAATCGGGGGCTCTGTCTGCTCTGGGGTGGGTTTTCCGAATAATCTAGCAGAAATGCTTCGATTTGCCACCGGGGGACGAGAAAAGTTTTGGACGAGACTAAATCAACAGACCGCTGGCGACGCAGGCTGAATCTGCGTGGAACAGATCCGCAGTGCCGTCCGTGGTAGCATGGCGTGGCCGCAAACGGTCGCGGGCGGTGGCGATGGGCACGTCGGTGCGAACGCGGTTGACGAAGAAGGTGATCCGGTCATAGCCGGACCGCTCCAGGATATCCAGCGCTTCGAGGAAGCCCTCGCCCACGCGCTGCGGTTGGTGGGCGTCGGCGCCTACGACCACGGGGATATCCCGGCGGCGCATTTCGACCAGCATCTGCGGAAACGGGTTCATCTCCGGGATTTCCTTGTGTTTTCCGGAGGTATTCAATTCCAGTGCCACCCCCGTCGCGGCAATTCGGTCCAGCGCCAGGCAGATGTCGTCCATGATCTGCTCGGGTCGCCACTGATCGGGCCGCTCGTTCTTGATCAGATCCGGATGCGACAAGCAATCGAACAGCCGCGTTTCGGCCGCCTCGGCCAGCAGCCGGAAATAGGCCCGCTGCGTTTCGATCGCACTTCCGCCGGCATATCGCTGGCGGAATTCCAGGACGTGAGGGTGGACCGATCCGAGCACATATTGGAAATCCGCCAACTGCAACTGGTGCTCCAGCCAATGCTCGTAGCCCGGCAAGTAGTCCGCTTCGATTCCCAGCCGCACGTCGATTCGGCCGCGCCACACCTGCCGGGCGCGGAAGACCATCTGCAGATAGTCATCGAATTCGTCCACCGCCATGCGAAATCCGGGCGAATACCCCGCCGGCATCGGATTGTGGCACGTTACCAGCAACCCCTGAAACCCTCGTTCCAAGGCCACCGTCGCGTAGTCCTGCGGGTCGCCGACGGCATGCTTGCACAACGGCGTGTGCGAGTGCGTTTCATAAACCCAAGTTCCTGGCATTGCCCTGCCGATCCGTCCTTGTTCTGTCCTCACAATTTCTCCATCCTTCCTGCTTTGTTCGTCTTCGCCAGCAGCCCTTCCCTGGCTGCCGGTTTGTGCAAACCCGTTGATTTTCGCTAGAATTATACAACGACGTGTGAATTTGTGATGAGCAGTTTATGAAGAATACGTGGAGATATTCTTTGTGCTCCAGGCGGCAAATTGACGGTGAAACGGCATTTCCGGCCCCTATTCTTTCCACAACGCCCCGTCGGGATCTGCCCTTTGTTGGTTGACGGACGAGTGAATTCGCAAGTAAAATTCAGCGTCGTTCATGGGAACGTTTTCGGCGGCGGGTGTTCCAGGCTGGCCCAAGTGAGGGGCGATGGTATGTCGCCGTCGAACGTTTGGCAGATTCGGCTGCCGCCGATTCGATCACTTCCATCCATGGTTTGAGAATCCTTATGGCGTACTTGCTTGCAGAAAATGGCCCCGACATGGGGATCCGCTATCCGGTGGAAGTCGATGAACTGACGATCGGCCGTCATCCGAATTGTCAGATCTCCGTCAAGGACTCTGGCCGGGTAAGCCGCACTCATGCGCAGATCATTCGACAGGGGGATGCTTATTTCCTCAAGGATCTGCTGAGCCGCAACGGCACCTCCCTGAACAGGCAGCCAATCAGCGACCAGCTGCATCCGCTGAACGACGGCGATCTGATTGGGATCTGCGACTTGGAGTTTCGCTTCCGCCTGCGCGACCCCACGAAGGAAACCCAATCGCGATCGCATGGCACCGTCATGTTGAGCGGCCAACAGGGGGAAGACTCCAGCACAAACCGTGTTTTGTTCGAGGAAGACGGGGCCGAAGATGCAAGTTCCACCGTCTTGGCGGCCCTGGACGTGATCAGCGGCACCGACGGCCTGATGCAGGTGACGCCCAGCCTGCAAGCGCGGATGAACGCGCTGATGGGGATCACCCGCGCGCTCGGCAAAGCCCTGGCCTTGGACGACGTGTTGCCCAAGGTGCTGGACAGCTTGTTTAAGATCTTCTTGCAGGCCGATCGAGGCTTTATCGTGTTGCGAGGCGACGATGGCAGCCTGGTACCCCGCTGGACGAAAGCGCGTCGGGCGGGTCAGGACGAGACGATTCGGATCAGCCGTACCATCGTCCGCCGGGTCATGGACTCGAAAGAAGCGATCCTGTCGCACGACGTCACCAAGGACGATCGCCTGGATATGAGTCAGAGTATCGCGGAACTGCGTATCCGATCGATGATGTGCGCCCCGTTGCTGGATTCGGAAGGCAACCCCTTGGGCGTATTGCAGGTTGACACGCTGGACCAGCGAAAACGTTTTCAGCCGGAGGATCTGGAGGTGCTGACAACGGTCGCAATCCAGGCCGGCATCGCCGTCCACAATGCGCAGTTGCACGAATCGGCGCTGAAGCGGAAAGAACTCGAACAGGACTTGGAATTGGCGAAAGAGGTCCAAAAAGCCTTCCTGCCGCAGACGCAACCGCAGTTGCCGGGCTACGAGTTCTTTGATTTCTATCGCCCCATGATCTTCGTCGGCGGCGACTATTATGATTACATCACCTTGCCGGACGGACGGACTGCGGTGATCGTCGCCGATGTCGTCGGGCACGGCATCGCCGCCGCGATGATGATGGCCAAGGTGTCGGCCGAAGCGAAGTTCTGTCTGGCCAGCGAAAGCCACCCGGCCACCGCCGTCACGATGCTGAACAGCCGCCTGAGCGCCATGCAAGTCGAGCGGTTTGTGACGTTCGTGGCCGTCGTGCTCGACCCGATCAAACACGAAGCGACGATCGTCAACTGCGGTCACATGGCGCCCATCTGGCGACGTTCTGGTACGGCGATCGAGGAGCCGGGCGACGATCTGGTCGGTTTGCCGTTGGGCATCATGGAGGACCTGAAATACCGCCAGAAGACGATCTCGCTAGAAGCTGGCGACGTCCTGGCCATGTACACCGATGGCATCAACGAGGCGATGAATCCCAAGGGCCAGCAGTACACCATCGAACGCATTCGCAACCACGTCCGAAACGGCGGAAGCCAGTTGCAGGCCATCGGCGAAACGATCGTCGACGAGGTGCTGGCACACGTCGGGTCCGGGTCGCAAACGGATGACATGTGCCTGGTGCTGTTGCAGCGTCAGTGAGCCGAAGGGACGACGCTATCGGCGTCCACAAGGCAGCCGCCGCAGCAGACGCCGGAGCGGCTGGCAACGCGTGGGCGTGCGGCACGGGGCGGCTTTCTCCGCTTCCGGTTCGAGCACGATCCAGATATTGCGGAATCGGACGGGATTGCTGTGGTTCTGCAACAGGATGGGCAGCCATTCAGAGCCTTCCGGCTTGCCCGCGCCTGTTTTGGCGGGGATTTCCCGCCGGTTGTGAATCGCCACGCCGTTGTGCAGCAGCGTCAGCCGCGCGTTGGCGATCTTGTTGCCCTCGTCGTCAAAGCGGGCGGCCGTAAACCAGATGTCGTAGGTCTGCCAGACCAGCGGCGGCAGGCACATATTCACATCCGGCGCTTGCTGACGGTACAAGCCGCCGCATTCGTTGGCGACGCCTTCCAAGCCGAACGAATCCAGGATCTGCACCTCGTAACGCTGCTGAATGTAGACCCCGCTGTTGCTGCGGCCCTGTCCCGTCGCGTAGGGCATATAGGGCAGGCGGAATTCCAGGTGTAAGCGGAAATCGCGGACGGGCATCTTGGTCACTCCGCCCACATCCAGCAAGCCGTCTTCGGTGACTTTGCCCCCTTGGAACTGGTCGGCCGAAGTCCCGTCGAACAGGACCAGGGCGTTGCGCGGCGGGGCGGCGCCCAGCGTGGGACTGGCCCGATGCCGCTTGGTCAAGGATCCCCGCAGCCGGCCGTCGCTGCTGGACACGGACGCGGTTCGGCCGTCCGCAACCACCGACCAGCCGTCCTCGGCATTCAACACCAGCAGGCCCTCGCTCAACTGCCCCGCCAGCATCCGCTTGGTCTGCCGATCCCAGCCCGCGCCGGGCAATCCGCCCCGGTACTGGACCGCCTCGAATCTGCCGTCGCCGCGAGCGATCACCTGCAACCCGGTCCAGATCCATCCGCATTGTGGGTCGCACACGCTACCGGCATATTCGCCTTGATAAGCATAATCATCGTCCACCTGCGCGGGGTCGGTAACTGCATACTTCCCCGCGTCCGGTGGCGCGAGGAGTTCGTTCCCCAGCAGGCCGTTCGATAAACTTCCCGAAATCAACCAGACGACCGTCGCCGCCCCCACGCCCAGGCCAAGACGCCGCTTCATGGCTTCCTCACTCGTTGCCCAACATGTTGCAGAGCCGACGACGGCTCCAAGAAGATTGACGGAAGTCTAGCTTGATTCACGGTTTGCCGAGATTCAAGGGGGCTTGACCGCCAAAGACGCCGTTTTCGGCGGAACGTCCAGGGACTATACTGTTGCCGACATGGGGCTCAGACGTCCAGAATTCAGTTTTCGCAGTCAAGCGTCTCGCCACGTGGGAAACCGTCTAACCGCGAAAACTGAATTCTGGACATCTGAGCCTGGCCCCCGTTATCCAGCTCGAAACCGTGCGGTATTCACTTTGTTCGGAAACTCCAACCCATCTCCCCCCATGCCCGTCGACAAATCCGGCCAACGAGTCCAGCAGATGTTCGGCGAAATCGCGCCTCGGTACGATTTGCTGAACCATCTGCTGTCGCTGAACATCGATCGCTACTGGCGTTGGCGGACGGTACGGATCGTGCAAGCGGTGTCGGATCGGCCCATTTTGGATGTCTGCACCGGTACCGGCGACCTTGCCTTTGCCTTTCGTCGCCAGACGCGAGGCTCCGTGCCCATTATGGCTGCGGACTTTTGCCCGCAGATGCTGGAGATTGGCGAGGCCAAGAAGCGCAAAGCCGGCATCGGCGACGGCCTGTCGTTCGTCCAGGCCGACGCCCAGCAGTTGCCGTTCGACGACAATCACTTCCAGATCGTCGCGGTGGCGTTCGGGCTGCGCAACGTCTCGAACACCGACGCCGGTTTGCGGGAGATGACGCGCGTCTGCCAGCCCGGGGGGCAGGTCGCTGTGCTGGAGTTCTCGATGCCGCGATGGCAGCCGCTGTATGCACTGTACGGATGGTACTTCCGTCACGTCTTGCCGCGAGTCGGCCAGTGGCTGACGCGAAACAACCACGAGGCTTACCATTACCTGCCCAGCAGCGTCGGCGAGTTCCCCAGTGGCGAAGCGCTGGCCGCCCGCATGCGTGAGGCGGGCCTTGGCAGCGTAACGCTTTATCCTTTAACCGGCGGTATCGCCACGTTGTACGTAGGTCGAAAATGAAACATCCGATCGTGCTGGCCATCACCGGCGCCAGCGGCGTGCTGTACGCCGTCCGCTTGCTGCAAGTCCTGTTGCAGCGGGGCACCGAGGTGCATTTAACCATCAGTCCGTCGGGCCGCGTCGTGCTGCAACAGGAATTGGGCATCCGGGTCGATCCGGACCACTTTCGGCTGCACGATTTGACGCATCGCCCGACGGACACCGTACCGGGCGAGGCGACGGAAATGCAACGCACGATCGGCGAGATGCTGCATGGGTTGGACGAGGTGTTCCACGCCTCGGGAGCCGGTTGCGGACGCCTGGTCTATCATCACCACAGCGATTTCATGGCGCCCGTCGCCAGCGGCTCGTTCTTGACCAGGGGCATGATCATCTGCCCTTGCTCGGGCGGCACGCTGAGCGCCGTGGTGCATGGAGCCAGCGACAATCTGATCCAGCGGGCGGCCGACGTGCACTTGAAAGAGGGCCGCAAACTGATTCTGGTGCCCCGCGAGACGCCTCTGTCGTCGATTCAACTGGACAATATGAAACGCGCCTGTGACGCCGGGGCCGTGGTGCTGCCCGCGATGCCGGGCTGGTATCATGGCGTCCGCACGATCCGCGACTTGATCGATTTTGTGGTAGCTCGCATCCTGGACCAGGTGGGCATCGAACATGCCCTGACGCGCCGCTGGGGCGAAGCGGACAACGAGACACCCGCATCGGACGTCACGTGACAGGCTCAGACGTACAGAATTCAGTTTTGCCGGGTACGGACTGTACGCGATGGAGAACCGTTTGCCCGGCAAAATTGAATTCTGTACGTCTGAGCCCCACCCACCTCCGTTCCGACTTCCATTTTTTGCCGTCCACTTTTTCTGACCGTTCTCCGGGTTTTCTGCAATGCCAACCGCGCTGCGACACGTCCTGGAAATGATCCGCTTCAGCCACACGCTGTTCGCGTTGCCCTTTGCGCTGCTGGCGGCGCTGATGGCCTGGACCGCCCCGTCGCCTGCGGGCCAGCGGATCGAATTCCGCTGGCTCCACTTGGCCGGCATCCTGGTTTGCATGGTCTGCGCCCGCAGTGCGGCGATGGCCTTTAACCGGATCGCCGACCGGCGTTTGGACGCCGCCAATCCGCGGACGCGGACCCGGCACCTGCCCGCCGGCTTGCTGAGCGTTCGCAGCGTGGCCGCTTTTACGATCGCTTGCAGCGGCGGCTTTGTCGCCGGCACGCTGCTGTTCTGGCCTAATCCCTTGCCGTTCCGTTTGTCCGTCCCGGTCTTGGCGTTCCTGTTGGGCTACAGTTACGCCAAGCGTTTTACGGTGCTGGCCCATTTCTGGCTGGGAGCCGCCCTGATGCTGGCCCCCGTCTGTGCCTGGATGGCCTTGCGCGGCGAACTGGTACTAGCAGAGCCTGCAGACCTGGTGCCGCCCGTGCTGCTGGGACTGGCCGTCCTGCTGTGGGTCGCCGGATTTGACATCATCTATGCTTGTCAGGACGTGGATTTTGACGTGGGAGCCAAGCTGCACAGCATTCCGGCCCGACTTGGCGTGCCGGCCGCCTTGCGACTGGCAGCAATTTGTCATGCGGGCATGATCGGCGCGCTGGCCGCGCTGCCGCTGCTGGCGCCGCAACTGCCTTTCGGCCCCGTCTACTGGTGCGGAATCGCCGGGGTGGCCATACTGTTGTTTTACGAACACTCGATCGTCCGGCCGGATGACCTGAGCCGCGTCAACGTCGCGTTCTTTCACGTCAACTGGATCGTCAGCGTGGCCTTGCTGGCGATCGGCGCGATCGAGATGTTGCGGTAAGCATCCGCTTGAAGGAGCAAGAGCAATGGGCACAGGGACTCGCTGGTGTGGCACTGCCGTGTGGGGATGCGTCTTGGGGTTCGTTTTGAGCGGCGTTGCCGGCTGCGGCTCGGGGCAGCCGAGTGTGCCGCCGAGTTCGCCGCCGAGTTCGCCGTCCGCAGCGGTGCCGGAGCCGAGCGGAATCGAGACGCCGGAGCCCGCCAGCGACACGGCGACGTCGGTATCGCCGCCCAGCCTCGAGCCGCCGGACGCGGACATGTCCGCATCCGCTCCAGCAGCGGCGGCCGTCGCCGAGTCGGCTGGCCAAGGCGTCGCGCAATCCAGCCCAACGGCCAGCCAATGGCGAGCCTGGACAGCGGCGTTGGCGGGCGAGGACGTGAAAGCGCGGGAAACGGCTGCGGCGGGCCTTGACCGCGTGGCCGCCGTGGATCCGCAGCCGCTCTGGACCTTGCTCGAGGACGCCGCGCCCGAGGTGCGTCGAGGCGCGATCTTCTACTGGCTCGACCGCTTCGACCCCGCGGATTCGGAGGCCGTGGCTGCGTTGCGCCAGCGTTTGACCGATCAAGACCCCGCGGTCCGAGCGATTGCCCTTTCGGCCGCGCGACGGTTTCCATCAGCGGCCCTGTTGGAATCGCTACCGCCGTTGAGCCTCGTGCTGGCGGACCGTCAGAGCAGCGCCGAAACGCGGGCCGCCGCGGCTCGGCTGATCGGGACCTTGGAAGCCCCAGGGCGTGAAGCGGTCCCGGTACTGACGCAAGCGGCTGGGGACGATCCCGATCCATCCGTCCGTTCCGCCTGTCTGCTGTCGCTCGGACGCGTGGCTGCTGCCGACCAAGCCGTCGCGGTGCTCCTGCAGGCTCTGCAGCAAGACGCGGAAGCCAATGTCCGCGGCTTGGCAGCCGTGCGGTTGGGCAGGTTCGGACCGGCGGCCGCGGCAGCTGCTCCCAGGCTGGCCGACGCGCTGGCGGACGGCGACGAAAGTGTCCGGCGCAAAGCGGCCGATGCGCTCGCCGAACTGGGGCCCGCCGCCGTGACGCCGATCATCGGCAAATTGGACGCGGCGGACGTGGGCGTTCGCCGTTTGGCGGTGTTCGTCCTGGGCAAACTCGGCACACACGCCAAGCCCGCTTTACAGGCGCTTGGCAACCGCCTCCAGGATCCCGATGCCGAAGTCAAGCAGTTGGCCGAACTGGCCATCCGCCGGATCGAAGGGACGGAGCGATAGAGCCGTTCGTCGTCGCGGCTTGTTGGAGTTCACGCTTTCGCGTGCGCGGCGGGCCATGCCCGCCGCAAAAGCCACGCGAAAGCGTGAACTCCAGCGAGGTCAACACCTTGACAGGGGTGGTTCTCCCGACCCCGCCGAAACCTCCGACCGCAGATCTTCTTCTCGATTTCGGCGGGCAGCTTCGTAAGGATCGGCCAAGAAACATGTGGCGTTAGCGGTACACTAGCTGCGCCGTAGCCCGGCACGGCCGGTCCGCCACGGTTCGCAGCCAATAAGCGCCAAACGCCTCGGGGAAATCGTGCGTAACCGTCTGGCCGGCCGCTACGGGAAAGGTCTGATAAGTGCCCCACACGCCGTCACCGGTGATGTCCACTTGCACGGCAAAGCTCACCGCCGAGTCGGCATCGTGGGCCAGCTGGATCGACTTTCGGTCGTAGCCTGTCATCAGATATGGATCGGACGCTTGTCCGGCTTCGACGGGCGTTTCCTTCCACGGGCCGCCTTGGCCTCGCGGCTTGCCCAGTTTCCACAAGTCGTCGACGGCGCCGACCCACACGGCGGCCTGGCCGTCGTCCGAGCGGATGATGTGCCGGTTGCTTTCGCCCCCGCAAATCCCCGTCAAGACGAGCATCCCGCGGTACGAAGCGTAGTCCATGATGCGGCGGTTGTGCGTGGCCACCGGCCGAATCTTGGCAAAGCCGCCCGCGTTTTCCGCCGGCAACTCGTAAAACGTGCCGTGACTCTGAAACAGGTCGCGCTCCGTGACGACCTCGCGAGCGATGCGGAGCAACCCGATGCCCGTCAAGTCATCGAGCGCGGGATCCCCCTTGGGCAGCCGCCAGCGGCGGTCCGCGTCGTCCGTGTAGATCACGGAAGCCGCATCGACGCTCAAGATGCCCTGCGGAATCGAGGCGTTTTGTTTGAGCCAAACCAGGGCTTGAGCGTCTTCCACGCGAGTCAGTTTCGTCTCCGCGTCCATTTCGTAGAAGCCCACGTCTTCCGTGTTTCCCCCGCTGGCCGTCATGGCGGCCAGCGACAGCGTGCGCAGGTTCTCGCCGCGGCAGCGCACCAATCCGGCGGTCGACGAAGCGTCGCCAACCTGGGCCAAGCCGTCAAAGATCACGTCGGCCGTTTCGGGACGCGGATCGGCGTTGGAATACTGGAACAAGACCGTCGCCTGGTCACAGTCGCGGTCGGGGCGAACACGGATCCATTCCCCCGGTTCGTCGCGAGGAAACGCTACCCACGCGTATCCGGCGGCCGGCACCGTGACGCGGTGCAGCTTGGTCCAACGGCCTTGGCCGTCGGCGTCCACTTCGAAATCAAACGTCACGGGCGTTTCCCCGGCATGACTCAGATGCGCCCCGCGCCGGTCGTAGCCGGCGAACAAATACGGGTCGGACCAGACGCCGGCGGGCACCGCGTCTTTCACCCACACGGCTCCGCGACCCAACGCGGGGCCGAGATTGTCGAGCAACTTGGGATCGGTAAACCAAAGGTTCGATTGGGATTGTCCCGGGCCCTGCAGATTCCCTTTCGCGCGGCGTTTGTTGAGGAATTCCGACTTGGCGGCGTCGTCACAGCCGAATACCAGCCGATCGTGCCAGCGGCAGAAATCGCCGATGACTTTCAGGTACGTCGAACGCGGCCGGATGCCGGCGGCACGGGATGCGGAAAACCCCGGGGGGAACCGCCACAACGTCCCATGCATGGTCATCAGCAAATCGTCTTCGCCGATCTCGCGGATCCGCGGCCATTCGGTGTTCCAGCCGTGCGCCCCGTCATAGGTATGCGCGGCCTTTGGCAAACGATACAGATGCCACACTCCAGCGTCCAGCACCTTCAGCAGCAGCGAGCGGTGATCCCAGCCGATACTCCAAATCGGGTCTGTTTCCGGATGCGGGTTGCCGTAGATCCCGCCCGGGCCGGTGACTTCGGTGAATTGGTTCCGTCGCACGACGGTCCAGTCCTTGCCGTCCCATTCCGCCAGACAGCCGGAAGGGATGTCCGGGCGGCGGCGGGCTTCGGCCGAGGCCTCACCGTTGTTCGCGTACACCACGCGGCCCTGGCCCGAATACGCGCCTTTGCCGTGATAACCGGGCAGCAGCGAGCCAGCCAGGCCTTTCGGGTCGCGGTTCGCGTCGGGGTACAACTCGGTGACCGCCAGCGTATGCACGTCGACTTCGTAGAACCCTTCCTCCATCGTCGCGTAGTAGATCTTGTTCGCCGGGTCGGTCAGGTGACGCATGGTGGCCGTGTGGCGTCCGTACATGGTCGCGTAGGGGATCGCTCGCACGTTCCGGTGCTCGTCGATGGCGTACGGCCCGATGAACAGCTGGTTCGACTCGCGATGGATCATTCGGTTCGCGGGCGTGCCTCCGATGCTCTCCGGCCGGACGGTGATCGACAGCGACGTGTCGATTTCGTACAGCTTGTCGGTCGAACCGGCGGGCAAGTGCGGACCGTAAGTGATGATCCACAGCCGATCGGCCCAGGGCACAACGGCCCCCGTGCCGCACTCGCCCTGCTCGTTGAAGTACGCCAGGTGCGGATAGATGCCGGAAAACTGCGGTCGATCGGCGGGGTCACCGAGCGTCTCTGCACCATTCAACACGTTCGCACAGCAGAAACATGCCAATAAGGAAAGCAAAACGGGGCGCTGAAGCATCTTGGGTCTCCCCCTAAAAAAACGGGTAATCAAATGGGCGGCAGAGAAATGAGAACGATCTGGCAGAGCCTGCGGGCTTGGTATCTTTTTGCCGCTCATTTCTCTGCCCTCTGTCGATACTTCTGCCGCACGGCGTCTGTCGGTCGATTCACTCCGCCCGCCCGCAGGCGCCGAGCGTCAAGTCGGTCTCCATTTCCCGCCGTTGTTTGTCGGCCGGATGGCGATACTGCCAAGCCCGCGCTGGTTCCCTGCTCGTTTCTGCTGCGCCGGGCGTCGCGGGCAACGCGATTTGCCCAGCGCTGGGTGGTACCGCCAGTTGTTCGGCAGCAGTCGGCAGCAAGCGGAAATCGTGTTGCGCAGGATCGGTGAGCAGCGGCGCATCGAAACGCCGAATCTCGTTGGTCGCCGCGTCCAGGCTGGTACCGTCGAGCGTCGCGAACAGGCCGCCGAGACGGTTGTGTTGGCCGGAGGCGTTTTCGAGGCGTGCCCCCGCGCGGACGGCGACCAGCTTCTGCCCGTTCTGCCGCCGTCCGCTATCCCACACGAGGTTCCCGACCAGTTCGGCTTTCGCTCCGGGCGCCGATAGCTCGACGACGGGCGCCAGGAAGGACGTGAGGACCGTGTTGAACCGCAGATGCAGCGTCCCGTCGTGTTCCTTGCCGCCGTCCTGGCCGAAATGGATCACGCTGCGATTGCCGCGGCAGTTTGGGTCTTTGGCGATGACATTTCCCAACAATACGGCATGGCTGTTGGGCCGAGCGGTATCGGCCGCGTCGACCAGGTCGAACTCGCGATTGGCCGAATCATGGATATAGCAGTATTCGACCCGGTTGAAATGGGCTCGGCTCTTGACGTTGTGGCCGGTCAAGCTGGAGTGGACTTCGCAAGCGTGCAGCGTGACACTGGTCCCGCCCAGGTACAGATTATGATTATAGCCGGGGTCGGCTGGAGCACCGTTGTGGTGGATCACGCAGAATTCGATCCGCTGGTTGACGCCGCGCTGCAGGCTGCCGTCGCCGTTGGACATGATCCCCATATCGTTGCCGTGGATCGCACAGTTTCGAATGGTGACGTGGTTGGCCTGGTTGATCCGCACGCCGGCGCCGTTGTGGCTGCCGTTATGAGCGCCGGTCAACTCGAACCCCTCGAGCACGCAGTGATCCGTGCCGGCGTTGAACTGAAAGATGGCACGCGGCGTACTGCCTCGGCCGCTGTAGTCAAAGCCGCTGCCGTCAATTGTGACCCATGGCGAACCAGCGGTCGGGACGGCGCGAAACGTCAGCCGCTCCTGGCGAACGTACACCGCCGTTTGTTCGTAAGGCCGGCCGTCCGCGCGGGGATGAACCAGGATCACATCGCCGGGGCGCGCCGCCGCGTTGGCGTCTTCGATCCGCGCGAATTGTCTCCCGGGTCCAACCTGGAGCGTGGCGGCGGCCAGCGAGGCCGATAGGTACAGGCTGCAGAATGCCGCAGCGGCCCAGCAGCAGAGCCGCGGAGGGAACTGCGTCGCACACCGATGGCGGGACCAATGGATCGTAGGCATGGTAGTCTCTGGCGTGGGGTGGAAAGGGGCTGGGTCAAGGCGTCGGGGTCGGAGGGAGGCCGGCGGCCCAGGCGGTGCCGCGGCGGAACAGTTCACCGACGGCGGGCGTGCTGAAGGCGCGCGCGTCGTGGCCGAGCGGACTGTGGAACACGCGGCCTTGGCCGTAGGGCAGCACGAACGCGATCGGATAGGCTTTCTGATCGACCTTGCTGACCGCGGTGGCCAGCATCGTGACCGGCGTCTCGCCCGCCAGGCACGTGTACAATTCATCGGTGACGTCGAACGCCGGAAAACCTTGCGTGATCGGATGCTGGGAATCGACGATGTCCACGCGGAAGCTGCCGTGCGGGTCATGCCCCCGCAGCTTGGGATCCCATACACGTCCGGCCAGTTGCACGAAATCGGGCCACTCCTGAAATGCGCCGCAGGCAAAGTGAACCAGTACGGCGCCGCCGCCCTGGCGGACGAAGCGGGCCAAGTTCTCTTGCCCCTCGGGACCGGGCACGGCTGGATCATAGTTCTTGAAATGCATCACGATCGCCGCGAAAGTATGCAACTCTGGCGACCGCAGGAATTTCAGGTCTTCGACGACGTGAATGCCGAGTCGTGTGTCCTGTTCGAGCTGCGTTCGGAGCACGGGCGTGGTTTCCCGCCACTTGTGACCCGGATAGTCCTCGCCGGTCAGCAACAGCACGCGTTTGACCGGCGGTGCGACGGCAGCGGCGGAGGCTTGTTCCGCCGCGAACACGCTCGACAGCGGACCGAACGCGCCCATCCCCAAGGCGATCAAGAAACAACGGGCCAACGTGGATTTCCAAAATGATGCGATCATGTTCGAGGTCTCCTGAAGGGGACAGAGGTCAGGGGCCGGACAGCCCTGCTGGTCGGTTGGGAAGTTCCGCGGACGGCGCGTCCTCCCCGATCCCAATCTTGACATGGACAAGCGCCTGTTGCAACGGGCAGATCGGATCAGCCGTCTGCCCGCTGCGGTATTTCTCGAGCAGCCGCCGCGACTGTTCGGCCAGCATGCGGCGAACTTCACGCCGTTTGCCTCGGACGCGAGCGATCTTCATGTTGTCGTAGGCGGTTGTCTGGTGCCGCAGCCAAGCGATCACGGCGGATTCGGCTCGCTGCTCAATCGGTATCCGTTGCGTGCGAGCTACCGTGCCGCTGCCGACCGGCGTGGCATGCTGCGTCACGGTATCGGCAAGCTGCTCGGCGAGGGCGGCATAGCGGGGGGCGAAGTCGAGAAACGCCAGGACTGCGCCGCGAAAGTCTTCGACATACTCGGTCTGCTTCCGTTTCCTCCTGGCCGTCTCGGTGGCCCGTCGCTTGGCGTGAGCGTCGGTCGAACGTTCCGCCTCCAGATCGGCACGGATGGCCGCGATCCGCGTGGCTGGTGCCCAGACGCCTCGAGAGAAAGTCCTGCGCCCCTCTTTCTGCTGGACGGTCCAGGTGGGACCAACGGCCTTTACACGCCGCGTGAGGGCTGCATCGCCGGGCGGCAGCAACTCCCAATCGACGGGGGCGTGCAGAATCTGGCCCTCCGCGGTGCGAACGGTGCGGTCGCTCGGGCCGGGGGCAACAATCCGTGTCGAGTCTGGCATTTCACCCTGTTTGTTCGTCGAGCTGCGATCCCTGTACACGCATCGTTGCGTTTCTCCGATGCCGCCAGACAATTAGCGTAGCGACGGCACCGGACGGATGCAACGCGGCAGGGCAGCGATGTCATGGATTTCGCCCTGCAGACCCATTTGTGCGTCGCCATATAGGTTGTTTTGATTCCTCCCGCGTTGTTGCTTGCACACGGTGAAGTGGTAGAATAAAATCCTGGCGAGATGGGATAACGACAGGAGGCCGAGATCATGGACTTTGATGAACGTCGTAAAGCGTTGGAAAATGCCTTCTTCCACAAGCGAGACTTGGAGTTGTTGGCGCAGCTTGGCGAACGCGAAGCCAAGGCACAGCGCAGGAATCAGTTGGCCCAGGCGACGGGGATCCAAGATCAAACGCTCCTGGACTGTCTGGATGATCTGAAGATTCGCCCCGAGACGCTGGAGGCTTTGTTGCTCGTTCCCTTGGTCGAGATCGCGTGGGCCGACGGCAAGATGCACACCAGGCAACGCCAGGCCGTATTGGCGGCCGCCAAACAGGCTGAACTGCATCTGAATTACGACGCATACCGCTTGCTGGAAAGCTGGTTGGACGCGAAGCCCGATCGGCGACTGGTGGTTGCCTGGAAGCAGTATGTATGCTTCTTGAGTCGGCGGATGAGCCCTCAGGAAATGCAAACGTTGCGGGACGACACCATGGATCGGGCATTGTTTGTCGCGGAGGCGACGGGGGGGATCCTAGGATTCCACCGCGTCGGTCGAGAGGAGCGGGCAAAGCTCGACGAGTTGTCATCCATGCTCAACGAAGTCGCCGCGGCGTTCACCTGTCCCGAATCCAAAGCGGATTCGGCCGGCAGCACGCCAAGCGAACTAACAAAATGACAGGAAACGACTTGTCGTCGCTTTCTTTCCTTGCTGTTTCGGCTTTTTCGTCGTCGGACCAGCGGCGATCAACGAGAATCGTGGGCTTCTGATGGTCGAGGGAAAGGTGCGCAACGCTCGACATAGCGGCGGCCGGTCGCCAGTCCTGACGGCCACGTAGCAGCCGTGCGATTTCATTCTTGATTCACCGCCGCGGGAAACCGTTACCCTCGGTGCATTTTGCCGACTCGTCATACTCCGCGCGAGTTCAGCCAGCAACTTGGGGATTCACGTTCGACGCCCGAGTTTCGCAGCAATTTCCGGCGTCTGCGACGGCTCGCGCAAGAAGAATCCGCCACGCTCCGCACGATCGCCCCCCCGTACTAGCCTTCCGTCCAAGCTGCTATACTGCCGGATAATCGATCTGCGTTCTTTGGCTTCAAGGTGGAGACCTGCATTGAACCACGACGCTATGACTAACTTCACGCCCTCCCAAGACCGTGACCTTGTCGAACTCCTCACCGAGGCTCGTATCACCAGCGTTCTCGCTCATTTTGCGGAAGCTACCGGCGTGGCGTCCGGGATGGTCCGCTGGAATCTGGAATTGGAGAACCTGGCGAGTCGGGATATCAGCACTCTCACGCCGCATTTGGGTAAACAATACGAGCACCTCCGACTGTCGCCGGTGGTCAACGAGAGGCCGCTGTGCAAAGCGTTGCGCGACACACCGGTGGGCAACACCCACTGCTTCTTCTCCGATGGTCGGTACTGCCATGAAGCCCACCGGCGGGGCATCCCGATTGCCTACCGATGCCACGCCGGCTTGGTCGACGTGGTCTGCCCGGTGTACGTTGGCACCTATCACGAAGCCAACGTTTACGGCGGCCAAATCGTCCTGCTGGACGGCGAGGACGAGGGGGACCTGCGAAAACACGAGGAACTGGCGCCCTTTGTGACACAACACACGGATGATCTGACCCGCTGCCTGCCGGTGCTCCATGAAGCGACGGACACCATGCCGATCCTGTGCGATTGTTTCCAGGGGCTGCCCATGCAAACCGTACAGGCGCTGGCGCAACAGGCGATCCGCAAGACGCCTCGCGACCTCCTCCACTGTATTCGGCTCTTACAGGACATCGCCGGACTGCTTTCGCGCGAAGCAACGGATGCTGCCCGGACGCGGATTCTGGACGCCGCCGAACAGAGCATGAGCGGGATTGCGGCCGTCGAAGACGGCATCGCCAAGTACTTGGAAGCCGCGTCGAAATTGGTATCGTTCAAATGCGGGATCGTGATTTACCGCGACCGGGAACGTGGTGTGTGGCAAGCGATACCTTACCAGCTGTCGGCGCGCCAGGCGGAATTGCTGGGACGTGAAGAGATTGCGCGGGGGATCGATGAAGCGACGGACATCGAGCATGTCGACCGTTTGATCGCGCAGCACGTCAGCCCCGTCCTGCGAGATACAGGCTGCGAATTCTTTGACTGCGTCCCGATGCATGTCACCGGTCGGTGTGTCGGCGCGTGGGTGGCCGGTTTCAAGGCCCCGCGTTCGCTGCGCGAACAATCCCGGCGACTGCTCCTGACATTTGCCTCACGGGCAGGCTCCTTCATCGAGGCTGCAGGCGAGTTCAACACGTTGTCCTTAGTTCAGCACGACGTGGCTTCGATGGCGATTCATCCTGACGAAGAAGAGCTTCCGCAAGCGGTCACGGAGGGGGCCAAGCGGCTCTATGGTTCTGCGGGGCCCGTCGGACTGTGGATCCTGAACCAGGCTTTGCGGATTGTCGACCATTTCGATTTGCCCCGCGATCCGTTCAACTGTACCGCCCCGATTCGGATGACGGCGGCGGACGGTTCGCCGACCAGCCTGTCAGGACAGGCAATCCTCGAACAGCGGGCGGTGTGGGAGCAAGATATCGCCACGTCAACGCGACACTGTTTTCCGCAAATTGCCGCCGAACACAAGTTGAAAGCCGTCCTTTGCGTTCCGCTGTTTGCCGGTCGGCGTGCGGTCGGCGTGCTTAACATTCATCAGACAGATGCCATCGAACCAAACATCCACGAGAAGGCCAGGCTGGAGGCCTACGGAAGATCGGCCGCTCATGCCGTCCAGACTTGGCAGTTGGGTCAAGTGAATCAGCAGTTAGACGGCTGCCAGTGCCTCCGGGACATTGAGATTCAGCTTGAAAAACATGCGGCACGCCTCACCGGCGCACGAATGGGCTGCTTGTGGCTCTACCGCGAGCGGCCGTCCACGTACGTGCTGGCCGCCGTGTGGGGAGCGGACCGTGATGACTTCGAACGACAGCGGCCAAGCGACCTGAGCTTGATCGTCAGGCACATTCGCGAAAGACGCGAGCCGCTCTACGTCGGTGATACGAGCCGTGGAGGCGTCAGTGAGGTTGTTAGGCAGCGTCACGGAGAAATCAAAGCCTGGATCGCTCTGCCGCTTCATCAAGGCATTAAGAAGGAGGGGCAGCAGCAGAGGTTCATCGGGATTCTGTTTCTGTACTTTGACGAGAAGAAATCGCCCGACTGGCCGAAGGCCGACGAGCTCTTCTTGGGCTCTTATGCTGCACATTTGGCCACCGCTTTGCATCGTGTCGTGGCAGAAAAGGACCTGCGTTCGACGAGCGTGTTGGCTCGCGATGATTTGCTCGCCGCCGCGGCCCGTTATGCCAACACGACCCACTTGGCGACGATTGATGAAGTGGCCCACGGCTTGATGGCGGATCATCCGGAGGATGCCAAAAGACTCCAGCGTTGCGTGGGGGCGATCCGCCACGGCGCCCCTTGGCGCAGGGACGAAGTCGAACTTCTGCCGCCCGTTGGATTGGGACTTCGCTCCATGGTGGAACGTCGTTGGCAAGAGGCGGTCAAGATCAGCAACAAGGAATACGTGACGCCGAAGTACGCACCGGACCCGTTTACGCCGGATGAATTCTGGCCGGCGACGGAGTTGGTTTGGCCCCAAGCGTACTTGGTCCGGGTGCTCGACACGGTGTTTGTCAATACGATTGTCGCGATCGACCATGCCATTGAGATGCGGGAGATCAGCTTGGACAAGGTCCAGATCCATGTCTTTGCCTATGATTGGGAGCAGGATATTCAACTCACGGTGTGGTGTAACTGCGCGCCGTTCCGGCCGGAAGACATCTTTGATGTGGAACGCGATCAACTGCCGAAGAGTCCTCGCGACTGGGGGGGTGGGCTCCGGGTGGCGGCTGCCATCCTGCACCGGGCGGGTGGGAATCTTCACATCCGCAATGCGGAAGGGGCTCTGATTCGGCTGGTCATACCCAAGCGTTGGAGTGAGACGATGTAAATCCGGGTTAGCCCGGGAGGAGGAAGGCGATGCGCGAGTGCAGGATCCTTGTCGTGGATGGGTTTGAGGACTTCGCCGTGGCGCTGGGCGCAGAACTCGGCGCTCGGCGGAAGGTCTACGTGGCACGCAACGCGGAACAGGCGAAGCGGCTTGTGGACGCGGCCGTGCCCTTGGATCTTGCCGTCATCGAGCAACGCCTGCAATCCCCCGGAGACCGGTTCGACATCAGCGGTGTGGAACTGGGCCATTGGCTGAAGACCGAAAAGGGAGCGTATGTCGTACTGCTGTGCGGCCAACGTCCCCAGAATGGTCTCGTCGACACCTGGATTCGGAATAAGTGGATTGACGAATGTCAATTGAAGACCATGCGTGCGGACCAGCGCCACGAGCATCTCGAACAAGTCCTGGCGGAGAAGATCCCCGTCAATTTCGACCTGGACATCCAAGGCGAACATGGTTCCATTTTGGACGACGAATGGCGGCAGTTGGCCAGGGCCATCGAGCCCCTTGACGGCGAGGAAAACGCGACGCCGAGTTGGCGCGACCTGGAACAGATCTTCTATCGCCTCTTTCCGAAGAAGTTCGTGCAGAGCGTGAAGATCCTGCCGGTCCCCTCCGGGGCGGGGGGGGCTGGTGTGGCACTGGCGGAAGTCACCCACCTCGCTACCGATCTGGTCGAGAGCCTGATTGTCAAGTACGGACATCAGCGAGCGGTCCGCACGGAAGACGACAAGTTTCAGCGCTATGTCGCTCCTTTGGGGCCTCGCGGCATCGCTCTACCAAGGTGGTCGTCCCGATGGCGGGGTCTGGCGGCTATCGCCTACTCGGTGGTTCAGTCCGCCTCGCGGCGGCCGTGCCCGACGCTCGCCGATTACCTGCGGCGTCCCGATTGCACTTCGAAGGATGAGGTATTCTTGATCGAAGCCTTGTTCTTTGACATTTTCCGGCCCTGGTACGACGCCTTTTGTAGATCCATGGCCGCGAAAACAGCGGTCGATCCCGACGCGCCGCTGATCAGCCATTGGATCGAAAACCTGTGGGCCCATCGCACTGCCACGCAAGCGATGGAGAAACTTGACAGTCTCCCGGATGAGATGCAAGAACTGGGCATGAATTTCGACGACGGAGGCAGGGTAGCCACCCGCCTTGGAAACCAGTTGGTTACCGTCCAGGATCCCGTGCATTTTGTGCGGTCGCACGCCTTCGAGGCGACGCCCAAGGCGGGGCCGCTGTGCTTGGTGCATGGGGATCTGCACCCGCGCAATATCTTTGTGCTGGGCCAGGGGCCTTGCGTCATCGACTTTGCCGACGTGCATGCGGGGCACCCGTTCCGCGATTTCGCCACTTTGGAAGCATCCATCCGCTTCTCCGTGCTCTATGACTTTTCACAGCACCAAGAACAGGAATTGTGGCAGGTAGAGCAGGATCTGGTCGGGAGTTTCTTCTCCCCTGACTGGACGGCCTTGCGGGCTCATCCAGCCACACTGGAACAGGCCATTCGCCTGACGCACGAAATTCGGAGCCGAGCGAGTTGGCTCAGTAAACGGCTGCCGGAATGGGAAGCCCACTATGCCCTGAGTCTGATGTTCTGCCTGCTGAAAATCGCCGGCGCGAGACGGATCTCGGGTAGCGAGCATGACGATCATGCCAAGCAACGCCGCAAGCTTGCGTTCTTGGCGGCAGGAGGCTTGTTGAATCGCTGCGAAGCACTCTTTGCCGGATCGTCCACCTCGGCGCGATCAGGCACGGTGGCACGCCGACCAACGGACAACCTGTGAAGGTTGCGAAAAAGTGGTTACCTCACGCAGAACCAAGTCAGGCCTGCCACTTCGTTTCCCCCATATTGAAAAGCCTGCTTTGGCGAGGATCTCCGGGGATTTCTGGACCGCTTTACGGTCGTATTCCTTGATGTTCTCGGGAAGCTCGGCCCAGGGGACGAGACAGTTGTGGAGCTGGCGTTGATCGTCCCGCGGTCCGAACCGCCAGCCGGCTCGCAGGCGGTCGATGTTCCAGCGGCCATGCTCCAGGTCGGCCATCTTCTCGATTTCCCGTTCGCTGAAATCCGTGAAAAGCACGGGCGATTCCGCCTCGCGAACAGCGAAACCGCAGGCTTCCAGGATTTGCACGGCATAGCGGGCCTGATCGAGATTGGCCTGCTTGAACGTGTCCGGAAGCTTCGGCCAGGGCTTCATGTTGTCCGGAAGACGTCCCGAGCTGTTGGCCACATAGTTCTCGTGAAACGCGGTGGCCATTTGCTCCAGAACGGCGTCGGGGAACGGACGCTCGGCCGGTGTGACGACGGCCCGCACCGAGGCGACGTCCCAGGGGACCGGCAACAGGTTCGGCAAGCGCGACCACAAGGGGTCGCACAGCAGGGCCTCGGCCGCTCCGCCGGAGCCGATCACCAGCGCCACCGTGGCGCCACCGGCGGGCTCGGAGCGACAACGGTCGATTCGCTCGTAGAACCGCTGTTCGCGATCGTCTTCCGGCAGCCGCTTGTCCTTCGTCAGACAACGGATGAGGAAATCGACTTGATGTCGTGCATGGAACATGGACGTTGGAATATGGAGAGAATCCGCAACGGCTGGCACGACGACCAAGAGCGGAATCCGGCGAAGAAGCTCAGCCACGCCTGGCTCGGACCGCTGGCGGTGATCGGTAGCCACACGACCAGGGTCTGGCTGTCGAATCGCTCTCGCGGGACGTACTCCGCCAACTCCGTCGTCGGAGGCAAGTGTTTCGTGTCCATCCTTCCCCCACCGCACGTGATCCGCTCGCACCATAACCGCAAGAGGCTTGCACAGACAAACCGATTCCTGTCCTTTCGGCCCATTCACCCCAACGTGGTTGCCCGATGCCGCCGCTGGATCAGTGAGTTCGTGGCCGTGCGAATACGGGATCGATAAACCGCCTCAAGCATTCAAAGGCGTCGTGGGGCGACAGCAGGCTGAACGGTACCATCTGGCGGCTGCGCAGAGCGTAGGGCAACTCGGCGACGCGAACCCCGCTGAGCAACGTGAAAATCTGGCCCTCCGGCTTGCGGCCGGAAAGCACCTCATTCAGAAAACTCCTCCACTCATACTCGACCCAGCCGGAGCGCAGATCCTCGGGGCTGGTGGCGAGCACGACCAGAACCCGCGTTTGTTCCAGCGCCTGGTTGATGGCCGCGGCATAGTCGCTCTCGCCGGACTGGGCCAGCGTCTCGTCGCTAAAGAAGACCTCGTAGCCGTGCTGGCGGAGATACTGAAACAGCCACCGTGCGTACTCGACATTGCTCGACCTGTGGCTGATGAAAATCTGGCACTTCTCGTTCGGACGCGGCGCTCCGGCGCCAGGCGGAGGCGCAACGGTAGGGGGACTCTTGCTGGATTGAAGCCATTGGTAGTAGCGGCCGATCATCACGCGTGTGATTGGACAAAGCCGAAAACGCTGCGTGACGCTGCGGTAGTCGGCGACACCACGTTTCCGGCTGTCATCGCAACGCTCCGTGTAATCCAGGTATTCTGCAATCGCGTCGCCGATTTCGTCTGGGCTCCGCTTCCGAGCGTTCAGAAACAGGAGATCCGGGTAAAGCTCCTCGGCATCGACGCGGTCTTTCATCGTCTCGACGTCGAACAGGCCGACAATGCGATTGTAGAGTCCGCCCGGGCCGATTTCGCCGTCGAGGAAACAAGCGTTGCCGCCCAGATTGATGAGTGCGATCTGGTCAATCTCGATGGCATTGTCGTCCGGTGTTATGTTCAGGAAGACCCCGGTCGAGACCTTCTCGCGAGCCCCAAATCTGACGCCCACGGAATCGGGACCATTGACGAGCTTCAAGGGAATCGCCCCTCGCGTGTACCTGTCCAAATCGGGAAACCTCTGCTTCCATGCCTTCACGGCTTCTTCCTGATAGCCCGATGGCCGATTCCCCTCGCCCGGATCAAACAGGTACAGCATCGGGTTCTTCTCATCGTGGTCGACGATCAGCAATTCCTCGCCGAATTCGCGGAGCACGATGCGCCCCGGCTCCAATAGTTCCTCGCGATTATCGGACCCGCCGTTGGCGATATTCCAACCAGCGGGAAAAGCCTCGCGATAGAACAGCACGAAGTGACTCCGCCCACCCATCTGAACCACGGGCAGGACGCCACCATTGGCATAGCGCAGCGGCCACTCAGGGCAAGCGAAGCCATACGCCATGATCCGAGGCCTTTCGGCAAAGTCGGCAAGTTCCTGCTTCAAAGCCTCTCCGTGTTGATTTCCGGAAGCCCGCACGGCTTGATGAAAAATTCGCTTCTTTTCACTGCTGTCGATCGACAGCAACTCCTCGCCGATGTCCAAGTCCAGCCGGCATCCTCGTGGCTGGCGGATCAGCGCGAACTCGGTCACCAAGACTTGCAAATATGCCTGGGTCCGCTCCGACAGCGGAATGATGCCTTCGCCAGATAGACGTTCTGCGAGCAACGGATCGATCATTGGCTCCTCCAACCGTGGGACGTATCAACGCGGCGGCGCCGATCACCGGAACGGCACGCGTCCATTCTCGCGGAATCACTGTCCCCCAGTAAAGAGGGCGAGAGCGATTTCTTGGGCAGCTTGCGTGGGGTTCTCGTTCCGACTTGCACATCCTCCACCCGTGGGATGGCGATGTTCGAGCCGGGGTTTCAGCGATGCGCCGGCGGCGAGGCGTTCCCCATGTTCGCCGACTGCTGAGAAAAGCGACGTCAGCCTTGGAGTGCGGCGGCTTGACGCCGCTTGGCCGAGCTATGCAAAGCTTTTCTCGCAGCAGCACACACACGGGAATCGCGTCGGCACCGGTCGTTTGCGACGGAAAAGGACTGAGAAACAGAAAGGAAGGAAAGCGGCGTCAAGCCGCCGCACTCCAAAGGTCTGTCGTTCGGCGCTGGTTTGCCGACCGGTCCGCTGCCATGCCCGCTCAGGCGGGCCTCGCCAAAACCACTGGTTTCCGGTCGGATCCTCGCTACTCGCTCACGCGTGTGGAACGGCGCAGATCAACAGGTGCTTGAATTCCCGCCACAACGCTGGTTCGCGGCGGAGAATGTAGGCCACGCTGTAGATCATCATGATGTTGGCATGCGGGCCCCCGGTCGCTTCGTCGATCCGGTCCGCCAGATGCGCTGGATCGAAGCGGAGCAGACGTTGGGCGAGCACGGCGTTGGATTCGTGATTGAGCTGCCGCCGCAGCTCGCCCGTCGTCGCGTCCAACCGTTCCAGATTCACACGGAACAAGAGGTTTTGGCAAGCGCAGCTGCGCCGCCACGCCATCAGCGACCTGGGGAACCGCTGCCAGAACTTCTGGACGCAGAACTGACGGCCCTGGACCAGCGTCCAGAAGACCTCGCGAGCGGCGCGGTCGGCGGCCAAGCCCTGGACCAAGAGGTTGATGCCGAGTTCGGAAATGTCGAGTCCGGCGGAGTCGCCTTCGCGGTCGTCGGGAAAGCCCGACCACTCATCGTCATCGCCCGCCGCCAAGAGCAACTCTCGCCGCAGTTCTCGGCTTTGCGCGACCCGGCAGATGTTCTGTTTTACGTTCGTCGTGGCCACGGTTGGTGCCCTTTCGTACAAGAGGCCCGCGGGAGTGTTTCCCGCGTGGATGGCCGTCCGTGGTCGACCGACCGGCGACGCACCAGCATCAGGGTCCGATCGTCTTGCGCTGGGACGCGACCTTGGAATTTGGCCAAGTGGACATGCACCGCATTCAAGACCTCGTCGAGCGGGGCCGTGCTGCAGTCGCGGCAAACGGAAGCTACGGATCGAGTCAGCCCGGTGATTCCGAGCATCTGTCCGCAATGGCCGTACAACTCGGTCCAGCCGTCCGAGTAGACCAGCATGACATCGTCGGGAGCGATGACATCCGTCGCGGTTCGCGCAGTGATGGTCGCGATGCCCAACGGAAACGTGCCGCCGGACGTCAGCCGGCGGACGGAGCCCTGCGGCTGAATGACCAGCAACGGCGGATGCCCCGCGTTGATCGCCTCGCAGGCCCCGCTCAGCAAATCGATCGCGACGCACGCCATGGTGACAAACGGACCGTCGGAATGGCTGAACTGGAGATAGCCGTTCAGCCGTTCCGCGATTTCCCCCAGGCTGTAACCGTCCTGGGCGCAACAGCGCACGATGCCGTGCAAGGACATGGCGACCAGCGCAGCCGGCAGTCCGTTCCCGCAGACATCGGCCACGACCAGCAGGAGCCGACCGTCAGGCATCGTCACCGCATCCACGAAGTCGCCCCCGACTTCCTCGAGCGGTTCGCAACGGACCGCGATTTCCAGCCCGGGATAGTGGAGTTGGTGGGGAGTCAGCCGCCGCTGAATATCCGCCGCATCGCCAGCCCGAACATCCCACGGCGGGCGTGGCGGAGCGGCCACAATCCACCAGACGGATCGACTTGCCGGATCAGCCGGAACGAGCGACGGGGGTCTGCCTTTCGTCTCGCCGCTACTGCCTTGAGCCACTGGCTCGCGTCGTCGTGATCTCATCCCTTTGCTCCTGCCTTCGTTGTTTGTCACCTGACCAGCTGCCCTTCGAATGCCTTGGCCCAGAACGGCGCAGCCCCCTCGCCCTATCTTCAGTAGTACGCGTTCCGCAGGCGAGCAGGAAGGCTCTTTCGACGGGGTATTCCTCCGACGTATACCCGCATGTCGAGAACGCATGAAACGGTCCCCGGGGGCTTGGAAAGCCGTGTCGAGTGCCCGATACTGTGAGCCGGCGCGAGTTCAGCAAAGGCTGCTTTGGTTGAGGAACGTAAGCCAAGGTGGTATCATTGGAAACCCAGCCAAGGAGCATGCCATGCGTCACGACGTGTTTATCAGTTACGCCAGCAACGACGCAGATCGGGCCCGCGAGATCCGAGACTTCCTTCAATCCCACGGCATCCGCTGCTGGATTGCCGAGGCGGAAGTGCGCACCAGTCAGGATTTTGGTGCCGAGATCGACCATGCGATACGCGCGTCTTCAGTTGTGCTCTGGCTGGTCTCGAACGCCTCGCTTGCCAGCCGCTACGTCCAGCACGAAATCTCGACAGCCATCAATTGTCGAAAGAAGGTGCTACGTGTCTACTTCGAGGCCATTGATCCCGGGGAATTACCGGCTGGGATCAAGGAGAACTTGTTCAGGGATCACGTCTTGAAGTACTGGGAGGGCTCGCCGCAGGACAACAATCGACGGCTCATGGACGATCTTCGGTTCCGGATCCAAGCAGCCCGTCGTCGGCGCTCGCTGTTTGTCGCCGGAGTGGCGGCTGTGGCATTGGTACTGCTGTTGGCGGCCGGGGCGTGGGACGTTTCCAAGTGGCGGGACCGGATGCGAGGCATGGACACCGCCTCTGGGGACCGGCCTGAGCAAGACGCCGAAACCGAGACTCCATCGGGCTGGAAGCCTACCCCACCCGTTCCCGTGCCGGGCCACCTCGTGGGCACCGCCGCGGCTGAAGCGGTTGAAACCGTTCTCTGCAGTGATCCGCCCACTCCGACCGGCGGCGCGGAGCGGCCGCATCTCCAACTCGAAATCCTGGCACGCCGACACGGGCAAGGCAGTTTTGCTCCGCTGAAGAACGGTGACTCGCTGGCGTCGGAGAAGGACGACTACTTTATCGCCGTGCGGCCCCTGACGCGAGGGTTCGTGTACGTCTTCCAGGTCGACTCCGCGGGGAGGAAGGACTGGCTATTCCCCAAGAACGAGACGTCCGAATACTCCTCCGGCGTAAACCCGGTTGAGCCGGGGGCGGTCCTCCAAATCCCCGACGCCCCATCGAACCGCGTCCTGTTCCTCGATCGAACGACCGGCAGGGAACAGATCTACACGGCCCTCTCGGCGGAACGTTGGCTGGAGCTAGAGGAAGCCCTCGCCCGCCAGGCACCCGCAGCCCCCAAGTCAGAGCCTAACCATCCCGACACATCGTTGCTGGCGGGGGGCATCCGAAGCCCCAACGATCTGTTGGTCCGCGGCGTCGGTGGGGAGCGTACCAAGACGGCGCCACTGGCCGAGGCATTCCTTGTGCAGCGTTTGGAGGGGAACGATACCTGTTCGCTGTCGATTTCCGTTGAGCCGCTTCAAGCCACCGGTTCGCTGCTGGTGATCGAGCGTTGGTTCAGGCACGTTGCTCCCGAACGAAGTGTGCCAGGAGCGGAGCGATTGCCGTGAAACCAATCTCACATGGACGAGGTCATCTCCAGTCGCCCGTCATCGTGAAGGCGGCCCAGTAGAACGGGTGCGCGTGGCCGTGTTCTTTGCGCATCTTCTGGATCATGGCGATCTGGGCATCCCGCAACGCAGCGATCGCGGGCTTGCCGGCCTTCCAGCGGTTGATGAAGTCGGTCATCAGTTCCTGGGTCGGCCGATCGCCGACCATCCAGAGCGTGGAAAGCACTCGGCGGGCGCCGGCCAGAAGGAATGCACGGCGAAGGCCTATCACGCCCTCGCCCTGCTGCATGTCCCCCAAGCCCGTTTGGCAAGCCGACAGCAGCACGAGTTGCGTACACTGCAGGTCGAGGCCTGCGACCTCCACGCCCGTCAGGATGCCGTCCTCGACGTCATCGCGGCCCTGGACGGATTCCCGCCGATTCGCCCCTGCCAGCGCCAAGCCGCAGCGGAGCAATGGGTTCTCGATTCGCGGGTCGACATCAGCAGGTACAAAAGCCTCCATTCCATCCGAGAAACCGCTGCCCCGCGAGGCAAACGCCTGCACGGAGAGAACATCGTTTTTTGGGTTGGGCAGTTGGTCGGCCAGAAAAAAGCCGTGCGTGGCCAAGTACAAGACCTCAGGTCCGGACACTTGCTTGACCACGCCCTCCAGCGCCTGCCGACGGACGTATTTCACGCCCCCCGTCAACTTGGCTGCCGCTTCCACTTCGGGCCCCGTGGCGGGGAGCGGCAGAAACAATACTTGCCGTAATTCGCGGGAGCCGCCCACGCCACGAACCGCCAAGGCTGGTCCGCCCGTCTTGACTCGCTGGAATTCGGCCTGCTGGTCGTCGAGGGGCAGGTCGAAATCCGGGTTGCCTACCAGCACAGCTGGATTGGACTTCATCGTCCCTTCGACCGCCCCCGCATGGGCCACCGCCTCCCGGCCGGCGCCGAGGTAGCTGACCGTCTTGAGTTCAATAAGGTACTTGCCATCCTCCAACGGCAAGGATTCGAAGGGGATCAGCCAGAGTTGGCCATCCGGACAGACGACCCAGTGCTTCTTGTCGCGGACATAGGGCATGACCGGATCCACGATGAGCTTGCGGACCGCCATCAGCTTGCCACGGATCTCCTCGTCGCTGTCCGGCTTCTGTCCATTTTCTATTTTCGCCAACGCTCTGCGGAAGTCGCCAATGGCGTCGTCAATCGGCTTGGCCGGGCCAAGATCGACCATGACGGGCTGGGCTGGTTGCGCCGTAACCGTGATGAACAGAAGGTAGCGCAAGTCGCCCCACTGCTTCGCGGCTGTCGTGGCCTGAAAATCGAATTGACGAAAATTGGCGTAGTCCAGGAGAGCACTGTCCGCCGGCAGCGAGCGGGCGACGGTGGCGAGGTCTGCGTTTCCGAGGCGCTGGAGCTCGCCGAGTTGGCTGCTCTTCTCTGACAGTTTGGATTCGAGTTCTGCGAAGCTCTTCTCCGCGTTCCGTCGCTGCATCTGAATTTCGGTCCGCGTTTTTCCTGCTGGCGGGCTAAGTGTCATTTCGGCAAGTTTGTGTTGAGCGGCCGCCAATTCTTCCAGCAGCCCCCGCGTCTGCGCGTCGTCACTCGCGCGCAATAGTCGCTGCCGCTGCGTGGCGATCTCAGCCGCCAATCCCTTCCACCGCACAAGCCACTCCGCCGCCGAGATGGCAGCGCCCGGCAGTTGCGGGTGCTGCTGTACAAAGCTCAATCCACGTTCAAGGCTGGGCCAGGCAGTTCGCAAATAGGCCACTACCTGCCGTTCCGGCAAGCCGATCGAAATCGCTCCCGTGTGCCTGCGGAGTGCCACCAACTCGTCGTTAAAACTGCGGAGTCCTTCAGGCAGCTTGCCTGACCTCGCCTGGATCACCGCCAACGCTTGCAGCAGGTGAGCATGGAACGGAGTATTTTCGTAGTCGCCCCCTTGTACGCCTTTCAATATCGTGCCGACAATCGCCTCGGCTTTGTCATACTCACCTGTAAACGGGTAGACACCAGTGGCTAGTGCAAAGTCGTTCTCCGTCTTGGCGTAGTATTCCGCGGCTTTGACGAACTCGCCCCGCACGCAATACACCTCGGCCAGTTCGTTGTACAGGTCGATCATGATCTCTTGGTCACGTTTGGAGGCCACCAGCAGATTCAAGATCCAAGACGATTTCTGGTCGCGATTATCGAGCGCCAACAGGGCCTCTTGAAGCAGCGATTCCGCCTTGGCATCGTCGCCGCTTGACCGCTGGACCTTCGCCAATGAGCCCAACGCCCTGGCGTATCGGGTGGTCGTCTCACCCTCGGTCTTCTTGACGATTTCCAATACTCGTCGGTACAACGCGTTGGCGTTGCCGAAGTCACCCTCTCGGAAGTAGACCCAAGCGAGGCGGTATAGTATTCCCAAGAAATTTGCATCCTTTTCGCCTTTCCCTTCTTGAGTACGTTCCAGCATTTCCTGGTAGAGCGACTGAGCTGTTAAGAAGTCGCCGACGAAAAGGCACGCTTCCGCCAGCTCCGCCAGCGGTGGTGGACAATCTGACTCAGTCTGCCGGGCGACATCCACCACTTGCCGAGCAAGGTATTGCAGCTTATGGTAATCGCCACTCGCAGCGTAGTTGACTTTTAGGCATTTGGCATTCAGGTAGTAGTCAATCAAATCCAGAACATTGGCGGACTGTTGCAGCGATTTTCTCCTAACTGCCAGGCTCTTTTCGGCAAACACGGTGGCCGTTCGATATTTCCCAAGGTGCTGATAAAACTTCGCAACTTCAAAAAGGCTTTCCGCGTACTTGGGATCGCTTTCTCCTCGCGTTTTTTCTCGAATCTCGGCGGCCTTCAAGTAGTTGCGTTCGGCCTTGCCATCTTCGCGAATTGACTGGTAGTGGTCGGCCAGTCGCTTTAGGCATGGGACGCAATCGGGATGATCTTCGGCGCCGGCTCGTTCCCAGATCTCCAATGCTGCCTGATACGATCCTTCCGCCTTCGGCCAGTCGCCACGCGACTCGTGCATCCAGCCCAAAAGATACAGACTCGCACCGTAATCGGGTTGCGTTTCCCCAAGAATCCTCTTTCTAATCTCAACGGCGTCTTTGCAGAGTGGGGCCGCCTCCTGGTGCTTGCCTTTGGCCAAGTAGACGGCGGCCAGCTGATGCAGAGACATCGCCACATCGGCATGGTCATCACCCAAGAGTTTTCGGCGAATTGTCAGGACCTTCTGAAAAAGCGATTCGACCTTGCCGGGAGGATAGGGAACCCCTGTTGGGATCGAGAGATAAAGCTCGCCCAGCTTCTGGAGGCGGGTTGCATCGTGGAGGGTTGTCTCGACCAAGCCGTCTGACCAGAACAGATTGGACGCAGACCGCCGTAGCTCATCTGCCTTGTCGGGAAACCCCAATCTCTCGCAGAACTGAGCGGCCACGTTTAAGTCGTGCCCCTCCTGCAAGACTCGCTTCCGGCTCACCTCCGCTTGTCGCCGTTGTAGTTCTCGCTGCTCGTCTAGGAGTCGGAGTGTATCGTCCCGCCCCATTGCCTTGTACAACATGGCGAGATTGTTCCGGGCACTGTCTCCCAAGATTGGCATTGCCTTCTTGTACAGCGGCTCGGCTTTTTCAAATTGGCGGAGGTTATAGAAATTCCAGGCAACGTTGTTCAACAGTCGGCCATATTGTCGATGGGTCGGTCCATAGGTGGCCTCACCGAGCTGGAGCAATTCGTCGGCCAGTTCCGCGGCTTCTGCGTACTTCTTCTCGGCCGCGAGCGAATCGAAACGGCGACTGAGGGCCCGGCAACGGTCCTCATTCGTCTGTGGGTCCGCCGCGGGACAGGTACTCACCTGAGCAACGAGGAACACAATCGCGATCACGTGTCGGTGTCGAAATGACATTTGAAGGTCTCCTTCAGCGATAGTCTCGGTCTGTCCCCGAACGGGAGTGGTTGCCCGACAGCGGAGGATAACTCCGCTGACTGAAGCAATTGATCGGATCCGGGTTTGCGAGTGGGACACGTCCGGTTTCGTTCCATTCGGCCGGGAATCTTCGGCGGGGATTGATGTTCTGTCGTCGTCTCACCGCCAGTCATAATTAGGACGCAATTATCGAGAACCACCGAAGAATACAACCTTTCGCTGCGAAAAGCCATCCGTTGGTGGATTCCCGCTTCTCGGCACGTGTCCCCGGAACACGGGCTCGCGTGTCGACTTGCGGAAACGGCGAACCGGGGCGATGAAAGAGTTGCTCCAGTTAGGTGGCCAGCGGCTTGGTTGCGCTACTGGTGCTGCTGTCCGCGAGGAGGACATGCTCGGTGATCAAGACAATGATGTGGCGATGGTCCTGTTTTATCGACGTCTCGATCCGCCGACCGATGGGTCTTGTTGCTATCCAACGAGCCGCGTTCAGTCGCAACGACAATTTCGGCGCCGCTGGCTAGAACTGCGGCCACGGCCAACTGGCCGCGATCGCGTCTTATGGTCTCCACCACCATGATCCGGTGATGACTGCGGGCCATGTCGGTGGGCCGGTGGGAGTTCTGCGCGCAATCGGCGACCGTGCTCACCGTCGTGTAAAACTCACGGGTAACCCCTCCCTTGCCGAGGAATGCAGCCGCGCTATCGTGCTATGCTTCGGCGTTATTTTCTCGGGAGGTAAGCTGGCCAGAGCCCTCGGTATCGCAGATACTGAGCGTTAGCCGCTTCCGCGGGAGACGTGATCCGACAGCCGACAGCAGCAAGGGCACCGCAGCATGGCCGATTCCGAGCATCCCAACACCGCCGATTTACGAACGCTGCTCGCCTTGGCCGACGCGGGGTCGGAGACCGCGGCGGCCAAGGAGTTGGGGATCAGCCAGCCGGTGGTGAATCGGCGGCTGCAGCTGTTCTTCAGGGCTCCGGCACTGCTGCGTCGGCGCAAGGGGCGAGTCGAGTTGACGGACAAGGGCCGCGAGGCCCTGCCCGCCGTTCGGCGACTGCTCCGGCAACACGACCACTTGCAGCAGTACTTGGCCGGACGACGCGAACGAGGCAACCTGCTGGCCATCGGTGTCGGCGCCTCCGCCGGTCAATTCTACTTGGCCCGGGCGATAGCGATTCTGCGGCAACGGCTGCCGGAATGGGAAATCCAGACTCGGGTCCAGCGCGGCAAGGAGCGGATCGCGGGCGTCGTCGAGGGGACGCTGGATGTCGCCCTCGTGACCCACAGCTCGCTGCAGATCGAGAACATCGCCCGCTGGGCCTGCAGCAGCCAGACGGAACTGCAGATCGATGAATTGGCTGGTCTGCCGTTGTGTGTGATCGCCCAGCGGGAGACAGCGGAGGCCCAACAACTGCAATTGGTGCTTGCCGCGCATGCCGTTCCCGTCGAAATGTTGGGCGAGTTTCCGCTGGCAGGACTCGATCGCGAGTCGGGCATCCGTCGCCAAATAGAAGCTTTACTGCGGGGCCGTAGCGAGCGTCTGGACTTTACCGTGGAAGCGGGCGGGTGGCTGGGGGTGAAAGAATTTGTCCGGCAGGGCCTGTGCGCCGGATTGATGCCCCTGGCCTTGCTGTGGCCCGACGACATGAAGCAGTTCGTGATCCGGCGATTGCCGCCAGAGTTGTCGGTCGCCCACCGGATGATTCACCGGCAGGATGGCCAGCCGGAGATCCTGGACCACGTCAAGGCGGCGCTTCGCGAATCTGCTACGGCATTCCGGCAACAAACCGAACGCCGATGGCAGGGAATGCTGTGAGCTGGCCGCCGCCTGTTGGAGAATCACCCCAACGTGCATTGGAACCGAAGTTCCCTTGGGCGCCCGTCTCTGAAAAACCGCGGAAGGAGAGTATGTCATGGCCAGTCCGGCGTGGAAATCGAGGCCCGTGTTCGATACCAGCACGTTTAACGACATGCAGGCCGAGCGGGATTATTTGCGGCATCACGTGTTCCCCGTCCTGGAGGAACGGCTCCGCCAGCGGCGGCACCACCTGGAGCCGATCGACCTGCGTTGGGGCGTCGAGACTGGACCACCGGCGAGCCGGAGCAGAAGGAACTGCTGGTCCTGAAGGTGTGCCTGCAGGAAATCAACCGCAGCCGGCCGTTCCTGATCGCGCTGATCGGCGACCGCTATGGCTGGGTGCCGCCGCCGGAGCGGATGCAGACCGCCACGCAGGAGGCGGGCTACCAGACCGAGGTCCAGGGCAAGAGCGTGACGGCCCTGGAGATCGAATACGGGGTGCTCGATTCGGCCGATCAGCGGCGGCGGAGCCGCTTCTACTTCCGCGACCCGCTGCCTTACGACCGGATGCCGCCCGAGGTCGCCGCGCGGTTCAGCGATGCCCACAGCGGCGCCCCCGGCGCGGCGGACGCGGCCAACCGGCTGGCGGAGTTGAAAGAGCGGATCCGGGGCGAGATGCCCGACCGGTGTCGATCGTACCAGGCGCAATGGGACTGCGAGTCTGCATTCTCTTTTCCTGCATCACGTGACGCTGCCGGCCGATCATGCCAAAGGGTGAACGCTTGATATACCACAAACAACGGGAAACGGATGTTTTCTATAAAAAGCTGTGTCCCTTTGTTGCTTTGTTGTTCCAAGCGGGAAGAAGGCACGTGCGGCTGCCGAACAGGTAGCCAGGAACTGGCTCGGCGGCGTAATGCAGCTCAGCCCGAAACGCGGCGAGATTCAGACTGCGACTGTGCCGGATGCCCGCGAGCCGAGTCATCTGTTTGCCAACGCGACAGCAGTTCCGCCACTCGTGGGCCATGTTTGGTAATCAGGGCCTTAATGGACGGCGTCCGAATGAGGTCGTCGATTGACTCTCGTGAGCAGGCGTTGTACTTCGACATGATCCAGACGAACTCGACGGCGTAGTCGGCCGTGAGCTTCAACAGCGACCGACGAGCCTCGTTCAGTTCGCGCTTGTCCTGCGGAATCCACTTGGCCCCGTGTTTGGCGAGGATGTGGATCGCCTTCAGTCTGTCACGGGCGTGGGAACTGTCGATGTTCTTCCGGGCCGGCTCACGCCCCCAACGGTCAAAGCACGGAAGCTGCCAGCTCATCCCACTTAGGAATCGCTGAATTACCGAACAGCCGCCGTTGTCTTGGTCGTTAGGGTCCACTCCCATTTCCAGTAATCGGACCAGAAGCCGCAGGCCATCCGCACCGTCAGTGTATCCAATCGCTTCCCGCAAGGCTGGGTTCTTTGGGTCCAGCCGCAGATTTCTCAAGTCAAAAACTTCGGGATGCCGGTACAACGCGGCCCACCCCAGCGCGGATAATCCCGGATCATCAGAATCGCGTTCCTCCGTGTAATCATAGGATCCCGGAGCGTACGGATCGGCGCCCGCCCAGAGCATCAGGGAAACCCATTTCAGGTTCCCCTCCTTGCAGTGGTAACGCAGGGCAATATTGGCTTGTTCCTGAAAGCTTGGGAAGCGATCCTTGAGCTGCTTAAAGATCCGCAGGGCCGTTCGGATTCGTCGGCTCAAGGCAAACGCGAGCGGGTTGCCGGCCTCCACGTCCGCACCATGCTCGATGAAGTACTCCATGATCTCCGGGTCCCAAGTCATGAAGACCGCTTCCATGTCAACCGACTTGGGGTCGAAGCCATGCTTGATGAGGAGCAACGCAAGGTCGAACCTGCGCAGCTCCAAGACTTCGGTCACGTGATCATGCCAGCCACCGGTTTCGATGCGCGCGCCACCCTCCAAGAGCACCTGAACCATGCTGTGAAAGCCAAGTTGGATCGCCACATCGAGCGGGGACTTGCCGTGGCGGCGGTTGACAGGCGCGGGAAGATTGACCGGCTTGCCGCTTGCAATCCACGCTTGGACATCAAAGAGTCTGCCGGCCTTGCACAATTCGACCAGCGGCTTGATCTCATCGTAGCTAGCGGCGCACTGGCTCGCTGCCGGTGCCACGGTCATCGGTTCCACCACGGCCTCCCGGAGCCTGGCCGCTGCTCCTCCTCTTCGCCAAGGTTTTCGTCGAGTATGGACGGCGGGCTGGGAACGAGCGGGTCGAGCCGATCGGCCTGCTGATTGGCCCATTCCAGCCACTTGGCAAAATCGCTTTCGGGTTCGACCGTACCGTGGTCCGCCACGTGTCTCTGTCGCTTTGCCTCGATGCAGTCGCGCAGTTCCTGGCTCTGTTTCCAGTTCCTGACCTGCTGCAACAGAGCGTCCACGCGGGCGCGTTCCACCTTGAAACGTTGACGTTTCTCAGCCAGCAATCGGGCTTGCTCCTGCCGCTGTCTCTCCCGCTCCTGATCCTCCTTGCGTCTTCGCTCTTCTTCGAGTTGTTGCTCCTTCCTGTGCGCGGCGAAGTCGACAAGCCCCGCCGCGACTTTGCCCAAGTGATCTTCCAGGCGACGTTTGGGCGTGTCTCGCCAGACGTGACGGTGTCCACCGAACCAGTATCCAGCTCCCTCGATCTCGATCGTCAGCAGGCCCGATGGGACTCGCTTCTGGTTGAATCGGCTGTGACCAAAGCGGTATTCCCCTTCAAGATCGTGATCCTCAGGCTCTTCTTTTTCGGTGCGCAGCGACTCCGTAAGCCGGAAGGCAACACGAACATCCAGGATCTCCACGGTGGGACCGGAAGCGACATGGTAGCCCTGCCGGTCCAGTCCCTTCAGCAGCGCGTCCATGATCAACAACGATCGCCGCAAGCTCGGCTTGGATACGGTGATGCCCAGGACGGCATCCTTGGGACGGACGATCAGGCCATACGGATCGGTCTCTGCGCTCTGAAGTTGCTGGTTTGCCTGGCTCACGAGTTCGTGCGCCCCCCTGAGGGTCTCGGCTACCTCAATGCGGATTTGTTTGTTTTCAGGGGCTTGCGACTGATCCGCTGCGCTGCGTGGCACTGTCGGTCCCTCCGGGTTGCTTGGCGTGCGGATTGGGATTTCCCAGTCCTTGTCTGGATTGGGGAGAGGAGTCTGGGGCGGTTCCTTGCCAAATTGTCTCTTGGCCCAGTAGCCGAGTGACGGACGGGGAATCTCGTGTTTCTTGCAGATCTTCGCCAAGCCGACATCCGACAGGCCGTAGCGTTTGGCCAAGTTGATCATGGCCTCGGACCAGACCTGATCGTACAAGGCTTTACGCGTAATCGTTTTGGTAGCCTTCATGGTCGCATCGCCCGCCAAGCACGAGAATACGACATTTCAGGTACTCGGCCAACCGCCGATCAGGAAAATACGGGCTGTGCCGTAAGTGAGCGGGGCTGCGCGAATCAGCTTTGACTTTGTACATACAAATTGTCACAATTTGTCGGGAGATAAAGATATGCCCCGACGGCGGCCGGCCCGTTCCAACGATTCCAGGGCCTGGCCCAAACGCTCATTCTTGACGGCCAGCGTGTCGCGGAGCTTGGCCCGCGTGAGGACGGCACCACCGGCCAGGGCGGATTGAAACGCGGCGATGGATGCTCGGACGCAACTGGAAGCGTATTTCCCCTCCGGTTTCCCGCGGGACGGATTGAAACTGTGGGTCACGGTACGGTTTCCGCAGCTTGATCGGCGGCACGCTGGCCGCCTGCATCGCCGGGGTACCGGTGTCAGGCCGGGGTACCAGTGACACGCCGGGGTACCGGTGTCAGGCTCCGCTGCCCCGTGTCGAACGGGCAGCGGAAAACGCAACGGAGTCGTGTAAGCACCGTTCGCGAGACAACTGGCCGATTTCCCCGTGGCTTAAGCTTCCAGGCGATGGAGGCAGCGTGAGCTGGAAAACTAACGCCACGGATTTCGCGCACGATGCCAACCGGCCGCTTCCGCGCCGGGAAGAGTCGAAAACTCCGCCCGGAGAGCTACTGCGGCGGGACCTGGAAGTGCGAGCCTTTTTCCTCGATGATCCGGCGGTACCATGCTTCGCTGTAACCGGGCCAGACGACCTTGGGGTTGCGGTTGGGAGGGTCGGGCGTTTTCACATTTCCATCCATGTACTTGATGAACAGTTGCTGGTACAGCTGGCGCCAGCGGCGGGCGGTTTCGTCTCCTTGCTGGACGCTGTACTCCGTCAGGAAGGCGACCGCCTGTTCCGCGCTCGCCTGATGCAATTCGGCGGCCTTCTGGTCGATGGCCGGCGTGGCCGCCAGGAATTTGGCCTCCAGTTCCTGCTGCACGGCGCGGACATCCGGGCTGATCTCGCCATAGCGTGTGTAGGCCAGATTGGCCACCTGATTGAAGATCCAGAACGCCGCGTCATCCGACCAGGTCATGATGTCCCCGTTGCCCACCGCGTAGGCCCGCGGGGTGCGGGTGATACAGCCGTACATCGGGACGAAGACCGTGCTCTTGGCATCGTCGACGCCGAACCACAGTCGGCCGCCGACGGGATCGGGCAGCCAGGATCGCGACTGGGAGACGAACACGAATCCGGTCTGTTGCGTGGCCACGGCCCGCTCGTGGCAGTACTTCCGATCATCGACGGTCCAGGTGAGCGGCCGCCAACGATAGGGGCTGGCGAATGGGCCGGCGCCGATATCTTGCGTCATATCCAAAGGAGTTCCCTCGTAGGCGTCGCGCATGAAGGCGAACATGTCGCTGACGGAGACCTGCCGGTTCGGCCGGATCCACAGCGGCAGGCGATGGTTCAAGTCGCGCCCCAAGGCATGGTCCAAGTACGGATCCATCTCGTCGTGCAACTGCCGGAAGATCGACCAGACGCGGGCCTCGCAGAAGCGGGCGGCTCCGAAGTTCAGGGGCGCGTAGGCGTCGGAAAAGCTGAAGTCCCGATCTTCGCCGGTGAACCAGTTCTGAGCGCGCGCGAAACGGATCACATCGTCGGCGTACACGACTTCGACGCTCGGCTCGACGATCCGCTCCAGCTGGCTCGAGGTGATCGAGACCCGGCTATCGGCCAAGGGGAACGTGCGGATCCGCGCCTGGTTGGCATGGGCGGTGACGTAGCCGTCAGGCACGCGCAAGGCCACCCACACGGCGCCTTTCTCCACGGCTCCTTTGCCAATCATCTCCATGATCCAGACCTCGTGAGGATCGGCGATCGAGAATGACTCCCCGCTGCTGTAGTAGCCGTACTGTTCAACTAGCTCCGCCATGATCCGGATGGCCTGCCGCGCGGTGGCGGCACGCTGCAGCGCAATGTAGATCAGGCTGCCATAGTCCATGACGGCGCCGGGTTGCGATTCGAGTTCCTGGCGGCCGCCGAACGTCGTTTCCGCGATCGCCAGCTGGTGTTCGTTGATATTGCCGACGACGTTGAACGTCTGCCGGGCTTGCCGGATCTGTCCCAGGTGCTTGCCCGTATCCCACTCGTGAACTTCGAGCATTGCTCCCTCGTCCCACGAGGCGGCCGGCCAGTGGTAGAGTGCGCCGTACAGCACGTGGGAATCCGCCGAGTAGCTGAGCATCGTCGAGCCGTCGCGAGACGCCCCCTTGGTGATCAGGACGTTCGTGCAGGCTTCCAGGCTGGTGACGGCGGCACTCGCCCAAGACAACGCGCACCACCCCATCGTCCATAAGACTCGCTTCATCATCCTCGCTCCCCGGATTCAACGCACTGGACGCCCGTCAGCTTTGGTGAACAAACGCATTAACATTTCCGGATCGATCTGTTGGTCGATAAACCGTACGCTGCCATCGACAATCGCACCCAGGAATCCGCCGGGACGCAATCCGACCAGCCCCTGCAACGGTTGCGTCTGGTCCGGCTCGTAATCCGCCGGCCGCGTCCATTCGACGGCCAGCGCATCGCTGGCTTCGACCATCATCATGGTGTTTGACGTGCCGTCGAGAAAGTCGGCCATCCGGCTGCCCGCAGGACGCGTGCCGGGTTGCTTGGGCGCGATGAACGCCATGCCTTCACCCCGGACGCCCAGATAGTTCGTCTTGCCGGGCGGTGCGTTGCCGCCCGGGGCCCGGAACACCTCGGGCATCTGCGCGATCAGCGGCAGGTTGTGCGGGCTGTCCCAGGATTCGTCCAAGCGGAATTGTTCATACAAGACCCGTTGTTCGAGGAAGGGCAGTAGATGCACGCGCCAGCTGAGCAGCGGCTTTCCTTCGGCATCCGAGTTGTACGCGGCCGGAAAGCTGCGGACAGTGTCGTGGTACATGTGCATGGCCAGGGCCAGTTGCTTGAGGTTGTTCAAGCTCTGCGCACGCCGCGCCGCTCCGCGCGCCGACTGAACCGCCGGCAGCAGCAGGCCGACCAGGACGCCGCTGGTGGCATAGTCGGCACTCAGTGTGATCACCAACTGGTTGCCGGTCCGCGCCGGCTGCAGACGGGCTTCGATCGTGTTGGCCAGCCGGATCAGATACCGCTGCATGGCCTGCTGCGAGGCGTCGCCGTCCTGATCCGCCATCGCTTGCATCATCTGGCCCAGCAGCAGCTGTTTGGCAAATCCCAGGCCCTGCTGCAGGCTCGTCTCCAACCGCTGCGCGGCGTCGTCGTCCGTGGCAATCAGCTTGATGCCGCTCAGCCGGTCTCGGGACAGGTTTACCGCCACGATCACCGCCTCGAGTTGATCGGGGATCTCCAACAGCGGTTGCAGCGGGGGCGGCAGCGGCGGAGCTTGGGCGGTGAACTGCTTGACCAGGTCGCGAAGCGGGCCGACCGCCAGGACGGCCGTCACGTCGTTTCGCATCGGCATGCTACCGAGCATTCGCCGCAACGGGCTGTCCGCGCCTTCGTCCGCGATCATCTCGCGGAGCAGCGGTTCCGTCCCGACCAACAGCGTGCGAGGATTCAACAGGCACAGACTGGGCTCCGTCGGTTCTGCCGCTTGACGGTACGCAACCCCGCCGACCGTAGCCTGCTCGGTCTGCTCCAGCAGTTTCTCCGCCAACTGTTGCGGCTGGCTGAAATGCAGGATCGCGCCCCAGTCGGGCGGCCCCTGGCCGGTCGGCGCCGCGGCCAGGACAATCGCCGTCTCGATGACCAGCGGATCGATGCCCATTTCCTGCTGCGCCGACGCCTGGATGACTTCCCAAGGCAGCAGTTCCAATTCCGGGGATTTCGTCAACCGTTCGGGATGTACGAGTACCGCCGCGACGGCGCGGGCCGGGATGTGCGACAGATTCACCGCTTCGCCCGCCCCGGCGGAACTCAAACGCAGCAGACAGAAGCATCCCAGCCAAACACAGCACCCGAACGCGTTCCACCGTCTTGCGGACATTGCGAGACTCCTTTTCTTTCAGGCCGCGAGGCCGACCAGACAAGATCTACCACCCACCCATGA